>Ga0194132_10003627_pt1 | contig 27217 bp, 28 predicted proteins | sample TA2KigOf80mmetaG_FD_148612 | JGI IMG/M metagenome (GOLD analysis project Ga0194132, IMG submission 148612) | Freshwater microbial communities from Lake Tanganyika, Tanzania - TA2015054 Kigoma Offshore 80m | ecosystem: Environmental > Aquatic > Freshwater > Lake | place: Tanzania: Lake... | reverse complement strand
AAACTTTATAAATGACTTTTGTATCTCTGGTGTAATGAAAAGAGGGGGTTTTTTGTTTGTAGTTGTTGCTTTTGCTATCTTTTCTGCTTTTGTTTTATATTTAGATTATACTAAAGATTGTGGTTCTGTTATTTGCCTTGCCGAATATATTAAAACTGGAGATGCATCTCCTAGGATTTATGATTTAAAAGATTCTTTTATTTCTGAAATCATTTACCCATTTGTAAATCCTGTTGATGAAGTTGGTTTAAGTCCAGATGAAGGAGTTGTTGGCGATGGACATGGAAGTATAGATGGAGGGATTGGAGATGGAAATATCAATGGAGGGATTGGAGAGGGAGGAGATCCTGTTGGTGGAGGAGAGCCTATGGGGACAGCAGCTCCAATAACTTTAGAGCCTAATCCTGTTGTGAGAAATGCCGATAAACCTTTAGTTATCAATGGAATAGGTTTTGCTACAGATTTTGCAATAAATATTACTCCTCAGGGAACTAGTACAACGCTTCCAATTTGCGCATCAAATCCAATCTATGGTTTACCAGGATGTACATATGTTAGTTCAACAAAGGTTACTGCGCTATTTCCTTTTTTAACTGCTATTCCTTCCGGGCTTTATGATATTACATATGCTGATTTGACTGATCCTCTTAACCCCTTACTTTCTGTTGCAACTTTAAGTGTGATTGAACTTCCTACTGTTAACCAGTTAAGTCCTAATCCTATATTCCCTGGTATTTTTCCATCTAGCACTACTGAGATAACTCTAACTGGTACAAATTTTGTTCCTAATTTTGGTATTGTTATAAGGGATGTTGTTCCTTTTGGAAATCCTCCTCTTCCTTGGAATACTTTGTGTGGAGCTATACTTCCGGGAACCGGATGTGTTTTTGATAGTCCTAATAGTGTTAGGTTTTCTGTTCCTAATTTAGTTATTCAAACATCCGTACCTGGCAATTTTGAGATTGCATATACAGATCCTTCTGATGCTTTACTAGGTACTGGTCCTTTAATTTATTCTGACCCCATTACTTTGGAAATTATCCCTTATCCTGTTCCTATTATCAACTCTTTTAGTCTTACTCAGGGAGGAGCTTCAATTAGTTCTGTAATGCACAATGTTGCTAGAACTGTTTATATTAATGGGCAGGATTTGAGCGCTAATTATGCTCTGTATTTTGAGGACTCAGAAGGAAATAATGTTCTTTGGTGTGATTATAATAATCCTAATTTAAACGGTCATAATTGTAATAGAATAAGCAGTACATCTTTTAGTTTTGTTATTCCTCAAGGTTATCTTGCAGATGTTTATGGCGTAACTTACTTTAATTCTGAGGGTTCTGTTACTTCTACTCCTGTTTCTTTTACTGTTATTGCAACAGCTTGTCTTGATGGAATTAGTACTCAGCCATGTTCTAATCAACTTGGGGTTTGTGCTGGATCTGTTGCTCAATGTGTAGGAGGAAGTTATGAAATTTGTGGTGCTAGTAATTATCAACAAAGTGCTCAAGCATTAGGAACTAATTATTATAGTGTCGAATCTGAAGCAACTCTTGCTGGTTTGTGTACAAATAACTATGACGATAACTGTAATGGAAGAACTGATTATACTGGTCCACGTCACCCTTCTGTTTCTCCACCAGATGGAGATATTGGTTGTCCTGTCGGAGTAACTTTGGCTACTGGTCCTGCTTCTTTAGTTTATGCTTCTACTACTTTTGTCTTGAGTTGTGCTGCTAATGTTCAAGCAGATAGTGTTATTGCATCATTTGCAGGGTCTAGTTGCATTCCTACTGGGTGGTCTGGAAATGTGAGGTCATTTAACTGTTTTGCACCTAGTCAAGGACTAGTTACTGCTACTTGTAATGTTAGTACTGCTATTTCTTATCAACAGGGAGGTCCGGTTACTACAAGTGTAAATGTTTTAGCAAATTCATGTTCTTCTCAAAGTAGCCAGGTTACTTGTGAGGGTGTTCCTGGAAATATTTGTCAGTGGGCTAATGTTTGCTCAGGTGCACAATCTCTTCAGTTAACTCCTCCAATACCTAATCCGTTACCAACCAATATATGTATTCCTTCTGGAACTCCTATTTATCAATGTATTTCAGGACAGTGCGGTGCAACTTGGACTACTGGGCAACCATGCGAGACGGATCAGGTATCCAATTCAGTGGCTTGTTCTTGTGATGACAGAAATCCGACCGTTAGTAGTATTTTTTTAAGTCCTAGTTCTTGGTCTTCTAGCGGTTCAGTTACAATTAATGGAGACTTCTTTGATGTTGGAGGGGTGGAGGTAGTTATAAATGGAGCTACACCTACTGCAACTGTAATCACTTCATCTACTCCTGGAGTTATAGTTACTCAGAACACAATTAGTTTTAATCGTAATGCAAACCAATTTTTAGTTGGGGGTAATTCGATTTTTGTGAGAAACCAAGATACTGGTTTGACATCTACCCCTGTTTCTCAATTTATATTGACTGCTAATCCTTCTATTACAAGTATTAATAGCGGGAATCCAATACTAAACACTTTTGCTGGACAAGTTAATGTAAATGGAAATGATTTTGATCCTGTCGATTTAACTTTAAATTATGAAGGTTCAAGTGAAGTGATATCCTTGGATCAATTTGGTATTTTTAATGATTTAGTTAGCAGTATAAATCCTAATTCATTTTTGTTACAAGTTTTACCAGGTTTACCTGCTGGAAATTGGGGAATTAGAGTTATTAATAGGGATGGAGTTTTATCAAGTTTGTCGAGCTTAAACCCACCTACTACTTATTTGGTAATTCATCATGTTTTTAATTATATAAATAGAATTTCATCAAGTTATCTGGGACAAAATTTGAAAATAAGAAGTGTTGTAACTGGGACTACATTCACAGAGAAAATTATAATAGAACATGGATATTGGCCATATGTAACTGAAGAGGTAGTTACAGTAACAGCTAATTCTAATAATGTGTTGCCTACAACCTCAGCGCAAACTTGTGGAACTACTCTAAATCCATTTTTAACGGATTTAAGTTACTCTGATAGAAGGTACTGTGAATTAGATTTTAGTTTCCAAGCAAATAATATTGTTGGTGGCACACATTATAATTTAGTTTTTACTTCTACTTCTCCAACTACTGCAGATAAAACAGTTACAAGAGTTTTACGTGGAACTCTTGGAAATTTAGTATTATGTCAAAATAATCAGAGAGATCCTCAAAATGGAGAGACTGATATAGATTGTGGTGGACCAACTTGCCCTGCTTGTTCTGCTAATAGACTATGTGATTTTGACACTGATTGTGCTACTGGGCTTATTTGTGCTCTTGAAACGTCCTCTGCTTCACACACTTGCCAAGGAGATGATGATGGAGATGGAGTTGCAAATAATATTGACCAATGTTCCGGAACTCAAGCTGGTGCTGCTCTAAGCATTGCGATGCCTGGATGTCCTATTCCAGTACATAGCTTTAGCAATACATTATCTACACCTTTTTCTAATGTGCCTAATTTGAATGCTGTTTCCGATATGATCCTTGCAGAAGATGGAATTGGAGCTATTGAGTTCTTAGATCCTGTATCAGTTCTTACTTCGGCATTCCAGCCAGTTAATTTAGATGATGCGATAACTATAGTAAATACCCCTCTTCATCTTATTGGAGTTGATTCTGTTAATTATCCTCTTTTTGACGTTTCTGCCCAATTAGTGTTTTATAATATAAATTCTCCAACTACTAATCCTCCTATTACTGATATTACTCCTACTGTAAGTGATGGTTCTGGAAATTTTGTTACTTGTCCAAATTCGGTTTGTGAAAGTGTAAGCTTTGCAAATAATGAATATATTGTTAATGTAGATGGTTTTTCAGATTATGGTTATCAACAAGCAACTTGTGGAGATGGTTATTGTTCATTAGGGGAATCACAAAGTTCTTGTCCTGGTGATTGTGGGGTTGCTAATCCAAATCCAACTGGCCCTAGTTCAGGGTCTGGTTCTGGAAGTGGATCAAGTAGTGGAAGAAGTAGTGGGTCTGGAAAACCGCCTATAGTAAGGGCACAATGTGACGATGATATTGATAATGATGGTGATGGATTGATAGACTTCCCTGCTGATCCTGGGTGCTTTACATTACAAGACACTTTTGAAGTAGAGAGTAATCCGTTAATTGATGATGGGGATGAAGGTGTTTTAGATACAGGTGGTAGTCTTGAAAAGATATTTGAAATAAGGGTTGTATTCTGGATAGTTCTTCTTGCTTTAATTGGTGGGATAGTAGTTGTATCAACTGTAATACTTAGAGATTTGATGGAAAAGAAGAAATTCAATAAGTTGGCTAGTATGGTTAATCTATCTCAATCAACTACATAAAATCCTTCTCCTCCAGTAGGGATATAATTATTTATTCTATTTGAAATCTTAGAATTGCTCCAATTCCTTTTGTAATATTATAAAATTGTTCTCCTTCTTGAGTTTCATCTGAAATTAGTATGACTTCAGAGCCTATGTCCATGGCTAACTTCTCCATCTCTGCTATCTTGCTTTTCTCTAATTTGCTTGACAGGAGCAATTTATGGACTGCTCCTCTTTCAAATGCTATTTTCGTTCTTTCTTCTCCATATGTTGTTTTCTCTGGATATTTACCTAAAGTCATAAAGAATTCTTCTATAATTTTCTTTTCTTTTATTATTTCTTGCTCTGCTATATCTGTTTGGGATGCTTCCACTAATAATTTTAATCCGTGTTCATCGACGTATCCTATATCTTTAACTGCAATTACTTTTTCTTTTAATTTTGTGACTAATTGTCCATCTTCTAAGAATTCTTCTTTTGTTGGAATTGGTCCGCCTACCAGAATTCCCTTTAATCTTGGTAGGTCAAAGAAGAGTTCTTTCATCGCTTCTGCAGTTCTTCTGAAAAATTCTTTAGCTAACCCTTCTGTAATTCTATGAAACCTTTGAGAGGATTGGCCTCCCGCCCTTACCTTGCTTGGGACTCCCGAAGTTAAATGTCTTAATACTTTGATTTGTTTGCCTTCCAGCAGGCCTAAAGTTGCCTCCTGCCTGTCTATCACAACTAAGGCGTAGATTTCGTCTGTCTGCAGCATATTTTTCAACGGCTCTGTCACAAAAACTTGGTCACATCTATACATTCTAACCCTTAGTGGTTTAGGAGGTTCTATTGCCCATAATTTAATGTTAGATACTCCTTCTTTTTCTGAAACATTTCCAGCATATAATGCTAAACCGTTTGGTGGAGTTTGTTTTGTGCCTTTAAGAAAACGTATTATCATATCTATAGAGTCTGTAACTGCACTTCTAGTTGCTTTAGATTTGATATTTTCTGCAGTTGAACGTTCAGCTTCTAATTGTTTGGTTACGGAGTGGATATTGAAGTCTACAGGAATCATTACTGTGACTAACTCTGTATGTCTTCCTCTGACAGATTCTAATTCTTCAATTTGTTCTTGCAATTGAAGTTTTTGTTTATCGTTCATGACTGTGATTGTGAGAATTGCGTTTTAAAGGTTTGGGGTTAGAGCATAATTGTTTCTTTTATATCTTTAAAGTGTGAATCTTTTGTTATTATCTTTGCTTCTATAGATTTGGCTGAGCAAATTATTAAAGTATCTGCTAAGGAAATTGTAGAATTATTAATTCTTTTTTGGGCATGAAGAATGCCTGCTTCTTTTGCAATCCTTGGAGTTATGTCAAATATTTTTGTATTTTTTATCATTGATTCATAAGGTGTTTCTATATTCTTGCCCTCTCTTTTCAGAATGCTTATGGTTTCCCCTATAATAATACTCAAAATAAATATTTCATTATCTTCCCTAAGAACTTTGTCTACCTTTTCACCTGCTAAACTTCCTTTAAAATATTCTATCCAAGCAGAAGTGTCAATAAAATATTTCATTTAATAACGGTCCTTCATGCGATCTTCTCTTGTGTAGGAACGAATGTCTTTTAGTATTCCAAAATAACTCTTTCTTGGTTTTTTTACAGAAATCTCTACTAGCTGATTTTCTTCTAATTGTTCTTCTTTTACAAGTTCTTTTGGTATTGTTATCACTAAAGAACCCCCTATTCTTCTTGTTCTAGCCAATGTTTTTAATTCTGTTTCCATGTTATACTTTTAATATAATAATATATAACTTGAAGTTATATTTAAATGTTGTTATTGTAAATTATGACAGGAAATTAGGTCTTTTTCAAATTCTTTTAGACTTGTAGGAATTCTTACATTTTTTATAGGTTCTTTTAGAGAAATATTTTGTTCTCTCTTTTGTTTCCAAACTTCGCTGTTAAACATCATTATTTCTTCAATTTTCTTTATTGGATTTTCTTTTTTCTTTATTTTAGGAAATTCTTTTTTATGTAAATGCAATCCTAATTCATTTCCTATTACTGATGTTACTTGCGGGATTATGGGGTATAGAAGAGTTATCATTCTTTCTAATAAATAATGTAATGTATACTTTGCTGAATCGCTTTCTTCTTTTGAGAATGAATTTGTTTCGTTATAAGCTCTGCTCTTTACTATTTCTACATAATATGATGCAAAAATTTCCCAAAGGAATCTTCTTAATATTTCTGCTGGTTTATGGAAATCATATCTTTCATAGCTTTCATCTATGTTTACTGTTTCTGCGTCGATATAGTCTATAAATAATTTGTCAAGACTTGTTGTTTTTGCTTTAGCTGGCTTTTTGAATTGGGTAACAAATCTCGCTAAATTAATAAGCTTGTTTATTGTTTTTGATTCTGCACCAATTCTATCCATTGAACACTTTAGGTCTTGTTCCGCTAAATTTCCTTCCAATGCTGCCCAGAATCTAAAACTTTCAGCACCATGTTGTTTTATTATTTCTTTTGGATCAATTATATTCCCTACAGATTTTGACATTTTCCTTCCTTGTTGGTCTGTTATGTGTTGATGTATCCATACATCTTGGAAAGGAACTTTTCCTGTTTCTAGATAGCCTCTTAAAACTGTGTAATAAAGCCATGTCCTAACTATCTCTTTTCCTTGAGGTCTTAATGAAATAGGGTAGGCTTTTTTAGCGAATTCTGAAGGGTAATTTATCATATTTAATTCAGATATTGAGGAATCAAACCATGTATCAAATACTTTTTCTTCTCCAGTCCATTTTTTGTCTTTGAACTCTGATATCTTTCCTACTACCTTACCATTTTCTATAACTGTTGAGTCATTTGGAACGCTTTCTTTAGTTGACTCATAGTATTTTCCTTTTGAGGGGATAGCCATTAAATTGCCTGAACGCCAAATTGGAATAGGGGTAGCATAAAATCTACGCCGCGAAATAGGCCAATCAATTGAAATAGAATCTATCCACTTTGTCAGTATTTCTTTTGAGTTTTCTGGATAGAATTTCATTTTATTTAATTCTTTCTTTAACTTTGGTAAGAATTCCAACTGCTTAAGATAATATTCAGGCATTTGAATAAATTCTATTTCTGCTCCAGATCTTTCGGAGACAGGGGTTCTGTGAACAATACTTTCTTGCTTTAATATTAATTTCTTATTTTGTAAATCTTCGATTATTTTTTCTCTTGCTTCTTTTACTTTTAACCCCTTGTAGTCTTTTGCAACATCATTCATTCTGCCTTCTTTAGTAATAGCTATCTGTGGTTTTAGTTTCATCTCTCTAAAGAATTGAATGTCTGTAATATCTCCAGCCGAACACATCATTACTAATCCTGTTCCTTTATCCATTTGTGCAAATGGATGCTCTTGTATTGGTACTTTATGGCCGAATAATGGCACTATGGCTTTCTTTCCTTTCAAGTTTTTGTATCTTTTGTCTTCTGGATTGTAAATAACCATTGCACAAGTACAAAGAAGTTCTGGTCTTGTTGTGGCAATTAATATTTTTTCTTTTGAGTTTTCTAATTTCCATTCAATATGGTTAAATTTAGAGGGTATTTCTTTGTATTCTATTTCGGAATCAGCTACTGTTGTTTGTAACCTTGTATCCCAGTTATTTATTCTCTCATCTTCATATACCAGGCCTTTTAAGCATAAATCAATAAATGTATCTTGAGTTGTCTTTCTATATTCTGGGGAGTCTGTATGGTATATCTCTCCTAATTTATTGCCTTTTTTATATGAGGAGTATGAATGTCCTAATCTTGCAAATGAGTCTATTGACTCTTCTGAAGCGGATTCCAGGATTTTTTTACATGCTTCAATAAATTCTTCTCTTGATACTTTGAAAGGAGATATATTGAACTTTTTTTCTGCTGCTAATTCTATTGGTAAACCGTTTCTATCTAACCCCAAAGGGAAGAGAACTTCAAAGCCTTTCATTCTTTTGTATCTTGCAAAGAAATCCATGTAAGTGTAAGTTGTAGCATGACCCATATGAATTGGAGTATTAACGTATGGAGGGGGTGTGTCTATTGAGTATATTTTCTTCTTAGTATTAGGATTGAAAGCAAACTGATTTTTATTTTTCCATTCATTAGTTATTTTATCTTCTATTTCATTATTCCATGATTTTATGTCTGATAGTTTTGGTTCCATAAAAGATGATGGGAGAAACGTATTTTAAGACTTTTCTTTTATAGATTTAATGGATTTTAAACGCGCTAAAAGGCAACTTTCTGAGTTAAAGAGGCTTGGGGAGGACATGAGACTTGCTGCTGAAGATTGGGGAGCTGAATGGAAATGCTTAATTGCTACTATTATGAGTGCTCAAAGTCGTGATGAAACTACGATTCCTATAGCTGAAAGTCTTTTTTCTAAATATAATTCTTTGGATAAATTGGCTAAAGCATCTTATGCTGATGTATTGAAGGTCTTTTCCGGATTGAATTTTAACAAAACTAAGGCGAAAAATGTTATAGCTTGTGCTTCAGAATTAATTGAAAAATATAATGGTAGGATTCCTCATGATTTAGATAAGTTAATTGAGCTTGCTGGAGTTGGACGTAAGACAGCTAATGTGTTTTTGTCTGAATATGGTAAAGATGCTATTGGAGTAGATACACACCTTGCTTATATATCTAAAAAACTGGGCTGGACTAAGAATACCAACCCTCACAAAATAGAGGAAGACTTAAAGAATTTATTTCCGAAGAAAGTTTGGTCTAAAGTAAATCCTACTGTAGTTAGGTTTGGTAAAAGATATACTTCTAGAAAATTAAAGGATCAAATTCTTGATGAGATAAATAAGATAGGATAGATTTTTATACTGAAATTTATACTGAGTAATATGAGTCAACAGCAAAATCAAATACAAATGCCCGGAGCATTTGGTGGAATAATGCGTTATGATGCTGAATACTCAAGCAAGTTTATGATTGCCCCTAAGACAGTAATTGCATTCTTGGTTGCTGTAATAGCTTTCGTAGTAGTTTTGAAGGTTTTTTGGCCAATTGTTTAATTTTTCAATAATGTTTATAAATAGAAATATTATTTGGTTGTAAGAGTAGTTGATTATGTCAAGTAATAGAGATTTACGCGAGCAGATGAACAGTGATTCTGTTGCAGAAGCATTTGGTTTTCTTTTGTCTGGAAAGAAAGGGTATAAGACTGTAATTGAAAGAAAGGTTGAACCCCTCCGTTGTGGTGGATGTAAGATTGTTTTGCAAGACAATGTTAAGTTCTGTTCTGAATGCGGGACTAAAGTTGTTTTGCCTTTGAAGAAATAATTATTTTTTTATAAACTTTAGATTAGTAATTTTACCTTCTTTTATTTCTAAAATTGTATTTACATTACTTCCGAAACCAGCATTGATTATCGTTGTTTTACCTATTTTGTCTTTGCCGAAATGTTCGTGCATATGACCTCCGATTGAAACTAGGGGTTTATGTTTTTGTATTAAGTCTCTTGCTAAATATGATCCGAAATGTTGTCCTACTCTAGGCGATTTTTTATCTAATATTTTATCTAGTTTTGTTTTATAAGGAACATTATGTGTTAAGAATATTATTGGATTCTTATGCTTTTTTGCTTTTTTGAATATTTTGTTCATTGGTTTGAAATATTCTTTTTGATAATTTGCTTTTGATTCTTTTATCTCTGATTTATTCATACTTTTTGATCTTTCTTTAACAGGGTATTCTGGACCTGAAGTAATTCCATAACCTAGAATTGTTAAGTCTTGGAATTTGAATATATTTTTATGACAGTTTCTTATGTTTTTTAGGCCTTTTATTAGATAGGATTTCCAATAATTTTTACTTAGATATTTCCAATCTTCATTTCCAGTCCAATCCCAATTTCCAGGGAGGGCGAAAACTGGTTTATTAAAGCTGTTTAGAAATTCTAATATTCTTTTTCCGTCTTTTAATGATTTGATTATTTCTTTTTTTGCTTTAGATTTTGACATAATATCATACCAACAAACCTCTTCATTTGTATCAAGAGTTATTTTCAAAGCTTTGAACATATACTTTCTTAAGTTGTCTGAACAGAAGTCTCCTGGGGATATTATTGCGTCAAAATCTTTTTCATAGATTTTAGGTTTATTTCCATGGAGATCGCCTATTATTAGGAACTTTGTCATTTGGATTATTATGGGGAAAGCTATAAATAATCTTGTTTTAGAATTATTTTATGTTTGGCGGAATTGATCCTAAGAAGATGCAGTCTATGATGAAGCAGATGGGCATCAAACAAGATGATATTGATGCTCTTAGAGTTATAATTGAGAAGAATGATGGTAATAATATTATAATTGAGAACCCTCATGTTGCTAGGATCACTATGCAAGGCCAGGAAAGCTGGCAAATAACAGGGGAAGCTAGGGAAGAAACCGCTGGAGTTGATGGGGAAGATGTTCGTTTAATCATGGAAAAGACAGGTAAGTCTTATGAAGAGTCAAAGGCAATGCTTGAGAGGGTAGAGGGAGATATAGCTCAAGCCATAATTTCTTTGTCTGAATAGTATTTTTTTTATAAGCTTTATAAGTAGAAAGATATAAAAAGGACTTTTAATTGTCTTACCTCTGGGGGGTTGCTTTTATGTTATTTGAGGAAATTATTAAGGAAAAGATAAGTGCCGACCACTTGCTTTATGTAAGTTTGAAATATACTAAGACTTGCGATGTTATATTGAATTTGCTTTCTCGCTGGAAAATAATGATTGATACTTCTTTTGGCTTTTTAATTAAGAAAGCAGGTAAATCTTGGAAGCCAGTTCCTGATGCACCACGTGCTAAAGTTATGCAGTTAAGGAAAATCTATTCTAATGAACCTGTTGTTATGGATGCTCTTGATTTATATGAGTTCTTTAGAGACATTGAAGGCCTCGAAAAAGCTCGCGAAAGTGAGTTCAGAAAGGGAGTTAACTTGCGTGTGATTTACAAAGGCAAAGTCGTTAACATAAATTTAGAGCAGCTTGCGTTGTATTCGCAAATTCTAGAAAGGTTTATAAGCTATCTGAAATAGTCTTGTTTTATCAAGGTAATTTTATAAAAACAATGGGAATAATCACAGTCACATCTGGAAAGGGTGGAGTTGGCAAAACAACTACAACGATCAATTTAGGAGCTGCTTTGAACTTTTTAAACAAGGAAGTTATTATAGTGGACGCAAATTTAACTACACCTAATGTTGGATTACACTTTGGAGCGCCTATTGTTCCTGTTAACTTGAATCATGTTATGGGTGGTAAGGCTAAAGTTGCAGATGCTATTTATGAACACGATTCTGGGACAAAAATAGTTCCTTCTTCATTGTCTGTTAAGGAGCTTAGAAAGATAAATCATGATAAATTAAAAGATGTTGCTAAAAAATTGAAAGGGATGGCTGATTTTGTTTTACTTGATTCTGCTGCTGGTCTTGGTGATGAGGCAGTTAGTTCTATAGAGGCAGCAGATGAATTAGTTATAGTTACAAATCCTGAAATAACTGCCGTGACTGACGCTTTGAAAACAGTTAAACTTGCTGAAGAATTAGGCAAGAAAGTAAGGGGGGTTATCATAACTCGCGTTTCTGGAAACCCTCATGAGATGTCTATATCAAATGTTAAAGAAATGCTTGATTTGCCGGTTTTAGGGGTTGTGCCTGAAGATAAAAAGATTTTGGCTTCTCTAAGGCATAAAGATGCTGTAATTCATATGTTTCCTTATACAAAATCTGCATTGGCTTATAAGAAGATAGCAGCTAAGATCGCTAATATAGATTATAAACATCCTGGTTTCTTTAAGAGAATGTTTGGGTAACCTCTCTTAATTATTCTTTCTTACTCGAAGAATAATTTATAAGTTTTCTTAGGTCTCCAGGAACATGAACGCCTTCATGCCTTAGTCTATCTCTTATTTTTCTTTCTGCTTTTGTTAGACCGTTAGTATTTAGTATTATCTCTAAGCTTTTACTCATTACTGGCCCAGTAGAAACTCCTTGTGTGCTCATTTTAATTACGGCAAAATCTATTCTTTGACCCTTATAGGATTCCCTTTCTGGAAAAAGAGATATTTCCACGCATTGATATGGGCTTCTCTGATATGAGCTCATTGGAAATTTCTTGAAAAAGCTAGCTTATAAGCTTTGTTGTCATTATTTAGTGTATATCAATATCTATTCGATGTATAATGGTTTTCTTGATTTAAGATGATTTTTTTTGACCAATTACCCCTTCATATTTTTTTATAGGTTGTTGAGGTTCTGGAAGTCCTAATCTTTCAAGGAGACTCCTTAATCTTCTTCTTGCTTTATTTAATCCTGGGCCATTTATTGGTAGATCATAGGTTGTTCTTGAGCGATAATCAAAATTAATTGGTCCGCCTTGAATTGGTTGCCTATGATGGTCTTTAATCACTTCAACTTTTACATACCAATTACCTTGAAGATGGTTTGGATCATAAACTATTGTAGGTCTAGATACTATCGTATTTACATATTCTCTTGTTGATGATTTTTTTTTACTCATAAATGTTATAGAAAATCTCAATTTATAAATATTTTTATCGATAAGAAGATTGTATGTATTAATTATAAAGGTTTAGGTATTTTGGAGAAGATTTTTGGATAATTCTTTCAAGCGGATTTTTCTTGATATTTTATATTGAGGTATGTTGTGCTGATTTTTCTTTTACTGGCTTAAATGTAACTGAGGCATACCATTTACAATCATATCTAGACGGATTGCGACAAATTACTATTTCTTCTACAGTTCTACCCTCGTAAAAACTCATGGGGTTTTTATATGAAAAAATTGGTTTATGAGTCTAATGTATTTTGCTTCCCGGTTCTATTTGTTTTTCTGGTTTTAGGAAGAATACTTTAGACTTTCCTTCGTTAGAAGCTGCTAGAATCATTCCATTACTTTCTACTCCTCTAAGATTTACGGGTTCTAAATTTGCTACAAATATAGCTTGTTTTCCTTTGAGGGCTTCATGAGTATAATGGGTTCTTAGACCCGCTACTATTATTCTTGCTATTGGTTCTCCTAAGTCAACTTTTAGTACGTAAAGCTTGTCGGCTTTAGGATGATTTTCTACTTCTAGAATTGTGCCTACTCGAAGGTCTAGTTTTTGGAAGTCTGTGAAGGGTATTTTTTCGCTCATATTTTTTGGAATAATATTTCTGATTTATTTATTTTACTTTTTACATCTAATGGTTTCTCTAAATCATCTAAAGATATTTTGAAATTGAATGTTTTTGCTATTCTTTCTGCTGTGCTTGGTATAAATGGGGATAGAAGAATTGTTGCATTTTTTATTGCAACTGACAATTCATATAAGACTTTTCTCGAGTTCGATTTACTCTTGCTGTGAGCTTCCTCGCTTTGCTGTGGAGCTTCTCGCTGCGGTGAATGAACTTCCCAAGGTTTCTTTTCTTGGATGTATTCATTAGTTTTATCAATGTAATGGAATATTACTTCTAGGACTTTATGTAATTCATAATTGTTGAAATGTTCTTTTACTTCTTTTAGAGTTTTATCTATTTCTAAATTGCTTTTTGTTTTTTCAATACCATATTTTTCTGCTAGAGTTGAGACTCTGCTAACTAGATTGCCTAGTTTGTTTGCTAGTTCATTGTTGTGACGTTCTATGATTATATCCTCTGAGAAATCTGAATCGTCGAATACATTACATCTCAATAACGAGTATCTTACTGAATCTGCATGATATTTATTTAATAGTTCAAGTGGGTCAATTACATTGCCTAAAGATTTGGACATTTTTTTCCCTTCTGTTGTTAGATATCCATGTACAAGTAGCTTTTCAGGAAGCTTATAATCTGCCGAAATTAACATTGCCGGCCAGATTACTGAGTGAAACCAGTTGATTCCTTTTCCTACAACATGCAGTTGTGCAGGCCAATAAACTTCTTCTTTATCTTTTAGGCCTGAGATATAATTAATTAAGGCATCTATCCATACCCAGACTTTGAATTTTTTGTCGTTTGGAAAGTCAATGCCCCAATTTGCTTTATGTCTACTAATACAAATATCATTTAGTTCTCCATTTACTCTATTCAATACTTCATGCGCTTTTGATTCTGGTGTTACATACTGAGGTATTAATTTTTGTAACTCTTTTTTGTATTTACTTAATTTAAAAAAATAAGCATCTTCTTTTCTTAATTCTGGTATTTTATTATGTTCAGGACATTTTCCATCAATTAATTCATTTTCAGTATAGTAGGTTTCACAACCAACACAATACAATCCTTCATATTTTGCTTTGTAAATGTCTCCTTTTTCGATTATCTTTTTTACTATTCTTTGAACAACTATTGTATGTTCTTTTGCTGTGGTTCTAATAAAATCATCATGGCTCAAATTAAGTTTCTTGCACAGTTCTATGAATAATTCTGCATTTTTATCTATAAATTCTTTGACGGGTATTCCTGCTTTTTCAGCTGCTTGAACATTTTTTTGAGCATTTTCGTCTACACCTGTTAGGAAAAAGACGTCTTTTTTATTAAGTCTGTTCCAGCGTGCTATGGCATCCGCTAAAACTTTCTCATACGCATGGCCAACATGCGGGCGAGAGTTTACGTAGTCTATCGCTGTTGTGATGTAGAATGTCTTTGTCATAAATATATGATAAATATTTGATATTAAAATTTAACTCTATTGTCTAAATCACATGATTATGTTTTTAAAAGGATTGTTATTGTTGACTTTGAGCACCCTTAGTATAGTGGTAGTATCCGAGCTTCCCAAGCTCGCCGCGCGGGTTCGATTCCCGCAGGGTGCATATATTTAGAAAGTGTTAAAAGAATGTTTTGTCTTTTGTTTTTATGAACAAAAAGGTAGTAGTAAATGATTTGATGCAAAAAGGTTATGTGTATTACCTTACTGAACAAATGGGCAAAAATTTTGATATTGAATTTAAACCTGAATTGACTCCTAAAGAAATGCTTGAATTAGGAGTTTTTGGAGGAAAATATATGACTGATTGTAAAAAAGAATTTCCAAAAGATTGGTTTGAAAATGCTAAATTTTGTCATGAGAAGCATGACCCTAAACTGAATTATTTTGAAATAAATGCTTCACAACCTTTGAGTGTTTGGTTAAAAAACGATTGGATATATTTTGAAGACCCACGTGGATGGTTTCAATGGTATTGTAGATATTATATGGGCAGAAGAATCCCTATAGAAGATAAGCGTCAGATAAAAAGGTGGAAAGCAATTGTGAGGCATGTCGGAGCTATTAAGAAATTTTGTATTCAGGGAGATTTAGCTTGCAGGCGTAGACAAAGACAAGCTTTGCTTCATTGGGCATATGATAGTAGGAAAATCTAAGTCTAAAAACGTTTATTAACGTTTTTCATTATCCTATGTTATGGGTGATGATAATTCTATTCAGAATGTTGAAAATCACGAATCTAAGTACTTGACGCATTCTAAAGAACATGCCTTGCGCATGAGTTTGAAAGAGGGGTGTTCGCAATCTCTTGGGGTAAACATGTCTTCTGGATTTTTAACTCCTTTACTTTTGGCTTTGGGAGGAAATAGTTTTCATGTAGGATTGATGACTTCCATGAATGGATTATTTGATCCTTCTGGAGAGATATATGGAAGTAAGCTTATGGAGAAACATTCACGAAAGAAATTATGGATGCATGCTAAATTTTGGATAGTCTTGTTGCAGATTCCAACTCTTGCTCTAATTTATTTTGCTTTTTCAGGAAGGTTTGAAAATATTTTGCCTTGGGTTTTAATTGCTCTCTGGGGAGTGTTAATTCCGTTTATTTACGGCGCAGGGTATGTTTCTTGGTTGTCTTGGCTGGGGGATTTAGTTCCTGAGGAAAGAAAAGGCAAATTCTTTGCATCTCGTAATAAAATTATGGGGTTGGTTGGATTAGTTACTTTGATCGTTTCTAGCTTTATTTTGGATATATTCAAAACTCGTGGATATGTTTTACTTGGTTTTACAGTTTTGTTTAGTTTTGCTATTATATTTAGGATGATGTCCGTACATTATACAAACAAGATATTCAATCCTTACTTTAGAGTAAACAAGAAATCTTACTTTTCATTTTTGTCATTTTTGAAGCGTTATGATAATTATGGCAAGTTTGCTGTTTTCCAGTTTTTCTTTTATTTCTCTATGATGCTATCTGCACCATTCTTTGCTGTGAGGATGCTTGAGGATTTGAATTTTGGATATGTAACATATACTATTGTTTCAATTAGTTCAACTATATTCTACTTATTATTTGCACCTATAGCAGGTAAATTCTCGGATAGGTATGGTAATTTGAAACTTATCTATTTTGGAGCTTTCATGTTCCCTATTGTTCCATTATTGTGGATGTTCTTTTCTAACCCTGTGGCTTTAGTTTTAATTCCAGGGATTGTTTCTGGATTAGCTAATGCAGGATTTGTTATAGGAACAACTTCATTCTCTTATAATGCTTCTTCTCCGCAAAAGAGAGCTTACTGTTTTGCTTATTCCGCTCTTCTTGTTGGAATGGGAACTCTATTCGGGAGCTTTTTAGGTGGTATAATAGTTCAATATTTACATATTGGATTTAGCTCTATGTTTTTTGCTTTCATTATATCTTCAATATTAATGATGGTGGTTTCTCTTTATTTCTTACCTAAATTAACTGAAGGATATAGGACAAAATTTGAAGCATTTCATTTGGATGTCTTAAAACCTGGAAAGACGATTAATTCCGCAGTTATATGGATGAAGAGTTTTGCTCACTGGCACCCACATTTGAATAGTAATGGAAAAAGTTAAATTTATCATTTTTGAACTCAAACAAAGTTTTTAAAAGGTTCAAATTCCTATAAATCGATATGTTTTCGTCAAAAAAATGCAAGAGATGTGAGGGAAAATTAAAGGAAAAATATAGTTTTTGTCCTTATTGTAGTTTAGACTTGAGAAACCCTAACGCTGATATGCAAGATTTTGGAATGCTTGGAAAGAACGATTTTGTACAAGGAGCTCCATTATTGGGCGGTGGGGGAATGGGATTTAATGATTCCGTTTTCAATTCTATACTTAATAATGTAATGAAGATGATGGAAAATCAAATGAAAAATCTTAATCCTGAAAATATGGACTTCTCTTCTGATAGGGCTGAAGTTAAGAGATTGCCTAACGGTATACAGATTAAAATAAATCCTAATAATCACAAGCACAAGACTGAGACTAAAACAAGAGTTATTAGTGATGAACAAAGAGATAGGATGTCTAAGTTGCCTAGGGGACAAGCTAAAGCCGAGGTTAGAAGGTTAAGCGATAAAGTTATTTATGAATTAACAACGCCTGGAGTTGAACATGTTGATGATATTTTTGTTTCTAAAGTTGAATCAGGTTATGAAGTTAAAGCTTTAGGAAAAAAGAAGATTTATTTTAATAGCTTACAAGTTAGTTTGCCTTTGAAGAAGTATTCTATTAAAGATAGTAAGTTAACCATGGAATTTGGTTTGGAATAATTTTTAGATATTAGATAATATTGTAAATAAAATAATTATTCTGATTGTATAAAATAAAGTTCTATATTTATTTCATTTTAGAAGTTTAGCTTCATTCTTTTCTTTGTATCCTTTAGATAATTTTATATGAAGAGTTATTTCTACTTTTGAAGTTACTATCCAAATTGGAATCATTAAAATTAGATTAATTAGTGCAAAAGTTGTAGGTATAAATTGAGGAGTGAAAAGAAGTATTAATGCAGTTATAGACTCAATAGACAGCATAAGGTAACCTAGAGATAAAACTCTTTTTAGGCGTTCTTTTTCATAGCTTCCTAGAGATTTACCTACAAAGCGAAAAAGAGGGTAGTCTACCATTTGCATAAGCCATACACTCCCAAACATTATGAAACTGACAAGAATGTGCAATGCAAAAACTATCTCTATATCTTTTGATTTAATGACTTTTAATATTTAAATTTCACTTTTTAAAATAAAATTAATCTTTTTTGAATAAGAATCTCACAAAGTGATAATATGAGTATATACTAAAACCAAACGGTATGTATCCTAGATAACCTAAAAAAGGCATTTCAAAGATATACAAAAAGTCAAAAAATGGGATAATATATATCCATTTTACAGTTGCCCAATAATTCCAGAATTCCCATAATATCCCCATTATTAATGAAGCAAAGATTATATGATTTACTAATCTCCATTTCTTGGATTTGAATAAATACAAGATACTTTCTTTTTTGTTTCTATAATTGATTGTATCTATAATCAAAAATACAAATACCCATTCAAGTGCAAATAGGTATCTTGGTAGCCACATCATTAAGATAAATGATAGTATTCCTAAGAAAATAGTTAATGTAAATGCTGGTTTACTCATTCTTTCCTTTGGTATGCTTGAGCTAAAGTCTTTCGTGAAAAAAGATAACGTAATCATGAAAGCAGGAATAACTGTAGAGAATGCCACTATCGCAAATAAGTCAGAATATGCTCCGAAATATTCTACTCCCTGATAAGCCCAATTATTGACTCTAATGTTAATGTATTCAAACATTTTCCAAAATGGTATTGATATTATGAACATTCCTATTATTGCAAAAGGATTATTGTTAATCCAAGATTTTCCTTTAGTAAGGAATATAATATAATCTGCAAAAAGTATGTATCCTGCCCAGATTATAATGAAATGAAATTTTTCAAAAGGCTGTATTTTTAAGAAAACATTAATTTGGGAAAATATTATCAACAAAAGTCCTATTATCCCTAGAATATTACTCTTTTTCATATACTTAATTATTAATTTTCTATTAAATATCTTTTGATAAAAAATGCGGGAACTAGGATTCGAACCTAGGTAAGCACTAAGCTATCACGGCCTAAACGTGACCCGTTTGACCACTCCGGCATCCCCGCATGAAGTATTCAATTTTGGAGGGTCTTTAAAGGTTTGGATTTTAAAAGAATTAATTGTTCTTGTATTTGACAAAGCTGATTTAGGAAATATTATATATTTTGTTTGATTTATTGATTAAATGAAAAAGATTCTTGTTGAGTTGAACCCCTAACCAATATTAATTTACTTTCTTTAGCAAATTTCTTTTTTATATATTCAAAAACCTCTTTTTTACTGATAAAATTAAACATAATCATTTGCTCTTCCTAGCCTTTTATCTGTGCTTTTTGTATTCTTAAAAACGCGTAAGGAGTCGACTAAAGAGGCTTATGAAAATTGTCCTGTTAAGATAAATCTTTCAGATAGGATAAAAAGGTTAAGAGTAGCTTTAGTGGAAAAAGGAATAGGACCTGATTCTGCAAAAGAAATGATGAAAAATGTTAAGCAATATAGTAATCTCTTTGGTAAATTCGAAGAGGGAAAAACTCCTGATAAATTGTATTGTTGTTAAATTTGTTTTACTTTTGAATAATAACTCTTCTTGGATGCATTGTTGCATCTTCGAGTCTTTCAAACATAAGCAGTTTTAAATGTTATCTGTAGTAATTCTAAAGTAGTGCCCCATATTTATATATTGTATAATTGTAAATATTTTATCGGTTGTCCTGGAAAGGATGTGACCATGAAAGCCTCTGTTCGGCATTCAGCTATTAGTCGGGAGAAAGGACTATAACTCTCCTTACGAAATCTGTGCCCCTTAAGCTTTGCCTCATGGCGCGAAGGAGATAACCTTTAAAATGCATCGATAGGTTAAGATTGATTTCGATAAGTGTTTAAGGCACTTCCTTCACCGAGTCCTACTCATAAAATGGCAAAAAAGAAAAGAGCAAAAAAAACAGGTGGAAGAGGTCCTAGTGAAAAAAGCAAGGTTTCTAAAGTAAAGAAAATTATGAAATTTTTAAAATCAGGCAATAAAAAATCTAAAAAGAAAAAGAAATATTATTCTAAAAAATCCAAGAGAGGATAATTCTTTGTTTACGTTTTCTTATTTTGTATCTGTTGGCTGAAAATTTTTCATAAGACTTAATCCTCTATCAATAGGCAAACATTCTTTTGACACTAAACCATTTAAGGTATAAGGCATTCTTATAAGTTTTATGTATCCTCTTGAAACCCATTCATCAATTGGGAAGTCAGCTAATTCCTTATTTAGCTTTTCTCTTTTTTTTATTGTCAACCTAAAGGCATTTTTATCAAAAACATGAATGTGAAATCCTCGCCCAGAATAAACTATTCCTATTTTTTTAAATCCTTTTCTTTGAAGAAAGAGTTTCATGTTTAGAGCATATTTGTAAGCTATTTTTAAACACATGTAGCAAACTTTTTGATTATTTTTGCATTCACATCCAGGCAGGTTATCAGCATCGATATCAAAAACTAATTCTTGAGCAATCCAGCTGTTGAAATTTAATGTTTTTAATACCTTTTTTGGATTTTTATACTGGTTCCTATCATAATAAACATCTTCAGGACAATATTTCTTTATTTTTTCCTTTAATTCACTAAATGGGAAATAAAATAAAGTATTTTTCCATTCTTTTTTTAGGGTTATTTTTGTTTCTGTTCCTGCATCAATTGCACAGATCTGGGGTATCGGAAGATTATTTTTTTTCAACCATTGCTTAAATTTTTTTATTGAGAGCTCCTTTTCATAAAACTTTTTTCTTTCTTCAAGCGTAGATGGTAGGAATTCTATTCTCTTTTTCATCTTTATTTATAATAAAAAGAAGGAGGTATTTAATATTCTTTGCTTTTTCAAGATGTATTTTAAAACTTCTTTTTTTCAAAAAAAAAAGCAAAAATGCGGAACTCATCCTAGAAACGACAAACTGAAAATTTTCCCTTGATACTTATTCCTTATGGTTCACTTGTGTTCGCTTAATTGAATACATCCCTGGAATTTTTATTCAAACTTCCAGTTATCATCTGCCTAGGCACAGAACTCGCATTCAGAATGCTTCTTAGGTTTTTTTGATTTTAGTAGCTTTATTGCTTCTTTAGTGCTCAAAACTGTCTAAGGCCGAAAAATTTAAATATTTTACTTTCTGCTTATGTCAAGGAACTTGACTAAAACTCCAGCTTTTAAGCTGGAGTTGTTCCTTGAGCATCCAAAAAACGAGCGCCTGCATCAAACTGCGGCTTTTAAGCCGCAGTGTCGCATCGTTTTTTTGATTATGAAAAATAGGTTTAATTCGAAAATTATGAAAAAGATTATTTTTTTACTTGGTACAGCACGAGAAGGCCGTAAAAGTGAGAAGGTTTTTAATTTTGTATTAGATATTGCCAAACAACGGTCAGATATTGAGATTCAGCTTGTTGATATTCGCGACTATCCCCAAACAATGACACAGGGTCTTTCTAAGCCTCTCACCGAAAAATGGCGTAAGATGCTTAAAAAAACGCATGGTATTGTCATAGTTTCACCAGAATATAACCACGGATATCCTGGAGAATTGAAAATGTTTTTGGACAATGCTTATGAAGAGTACGAAGGAAAGCCAGTTGCAATCTGCGGTGTTTCTAGTGGATCAGTTGGTGGTGCTCGTATGGCCGAGCAACTTAAGTTAGTGTTATCCGCCTTCCAGACTATAATTATCAATGCCGCGGTTTATTTTGCAAATGTAAATGGTCTTTTTGATACATCCGGGGCAATACAAAATCGTGCATACTGGGAGAAGCAAGTCAATGGAATGTTAGATGAATTGATAAAATATACTTAGTGCTGTGTCTTTTAAAAAATGCCCCTTGATACTTATTCCTTATGGTTCACTTGTGTTCGCTTAATTGAATACATCCCTGGAATTTTTATTCAAACTTCCAGTTATCATCTGCCCAGGCACAGAACTCGCATTCAGAATGCTTCTTAGGTCTTTTTGATTTTAGTAGCTTTATTGCTTCTTTAAAGGTCTTTACTGCTCTTGAAGCATCAACTTTGACTTTCTTGACTTGAATGTCAAACTTTACTTCTCCGTGCTCTTTGACTTCTACTGGAATGTAGAAGATGAGATACGCAAAGCCTGGATGTTTAATGTTGTTCTTTTCAAAAAGCAAAGTGTAGCAATCAAGCTGATTTTGGTAAAATGCTATTTTGTCATCTTTAATTTCGCTTCCACCATAGGTCTTAAAGTCAACAATGATATAGTTCTTCCCATCAAATAAGCAGTCGTCTATTGCTCCAGCGAGAGTGTTTCCGTTCTCATCTGTCCATGTTATTCCTTTTCGGTTATTTCTCCATACATCCATTTTATCCATATTATCAAATAATGTTCCTTCAACTTTTCCTTTTAGTTCAGGGGGAAGTTTCCCTTCTTTTCTGTATTTGTCAAAGTATATCTTGAGTTTCCTATCCATTCCTCCCGGAAGGCTTGGGAAAGGGCCCTTAGGCCTATGTATTCCGTGTTCGGAAAGCCAGAAACACAGATGGCATTCTAGGAAGAGGTTTAGTTTTGATGGGGAGAGTTTGAGTGTCATGTTATTTTAGAAAATATCCTCAAATTTTTTCCAGTTTTTATTCAACTTTCCAGGATAATAATCATATTCTTCAGAATTGTTGTAATGCCAAACATTATTCTCTTTTACAACAATTCCTCCAACATATTGTTTTCCAAGTTCTTTTAGTTTTAAGTGTAAATATTTGGCTTTATCTTTGGTATGCCCTCTTCCTTCTGGCAGGGCAGTATCTCCCTTTTTAGTGTCAAAAATGCCAATTTTACCATCTTTAAATAATATAATCCAATCTGGATAAAACAATCTCCATGCTTCTTCTTTTCTATTCCAATATTTTATTGCATAATATTCTTTTCCATAATCGCCATTTTTGAACCACCAAGAGATTTTCGCTTTTTTTGAATCAATATACTTCATGAAATCTTCTTCATTTATTTTACCTTCATCATCTTTTAAATAAAACTTATCTAATACACAAAGGTTTGATGGAATTTCTAAATAATCTTCTGTAAACCAATATTCACTTAGAATTGTAAAATTATTTGCTTCTCTTTTTTCTTGCAGAGTTCTTCTTTTTTCAATTATTTCTTTTAAAATAGGCTTATAATCTTTTAATGCTTGAGTAATGGCTGGACGGAATAAACTTGAACCGCCTTTGTCAATATCTTCTATAAAAACTCTATACATATATTCAGAACTATCTGTCAAAACGGATTTAAACCAAACTCTTATAGATGATTTAAAAGGAGAAAATGACCTCGCTATATTAGATATTTTTGCCTCATCTTCAGTTTGTTCAGTTAATAATCTGTAAATATAGTAATTGAATGTTTTTTCTATATCATTAATTGACATCTCTAGTTCCATATCTTCACCAGATTTATTAAACTCAAATCCTAAATTGTCAAAATCTTTAAATTCGGCATTAAAAACTATATTTCGTTTAATTACAGGTTTTAGATTAATCCCTTTATCAGATAATTTTTTTGAACCTTTTCCGTGTAATAAATCCTCGCTAGTAATACCAAAATACTTATTCATGGAATTCAAAAAACTTTTTTGGAATTTTGCAGAATCTGCCAAATCCCCATATTCCAATCTTGAAACAAAATCCGACTTTAAATGAATATTTTGAATTTCTTTTTTTCTTCTTGCGGGGAGGGTTGCTGGTTTATTGGGAGATATTTCTTTCCATTTTTCACTAATTTTATTTCGATCATAATTTGTAAATAAAAACGCAGTTTTTATAATTTGAGAATTCAAATAATCCTCTTTTTTATTAGGTTCTGGCATTCTTAAAATTCTTCCAACTGTTTGAAGATCAAAAGTTTCTGATTGAACTTCTCTAAATCTTACCAAAATATGCGCCCTTGGGCAATCCCATCCAGTTCCTGCAGTTTGCTTAAATAAAAGAAATTCATGTTCATCATCTAGTTCTTCTAAATATTCGGGTTTAGGATATTTATCAAACCACCTAGCAATTTTATTTTCTTCAACGCCTTTTTTATGAAGTATCTCTGTAGCGATTTCTTCTTTAGTTTTTTCTCCCAGACTAATTAAATTTGAATCATCATTAGGCAATTGAACAATCACTAAGGGATTAATTTTTTTGTTAAGTAATTTATATTCTTTTACAATCTCTTCTTTTTTTTCTATTGCAATATCGATCATAGCTTCTTCTAATGAGCCCTTTTTGATTTCTTGCATATATTTTTTTATATCTTCTTCTGTTTGAACAACAACTTTTTCTTTAATTAACCCTTGTTTAACAACCTCTTCATGAGGGACATTTACAAAACTGTTTAATAATGCAGATTCAGCTAATAAATTTCTGTCGGGTGTAGCCGAAACATGCAAAACTACACTGGGATTAATCATATCTATTATGGGTTTTGCTCCTCTATCAGTAACATGAGTATGCGCTTCATCTATTATCAAAATTATTTCTCTATTGTCTTTATGAGTATTTTCAATAAAATCCTCAAAGTAAAAACCGCTTTCTTTTCTTTGTGTTTCATCTTCAGGTCTTCTAATAACTCTAACGGTGGATTCTGCTCTTGTAACAATTTTTTGCCAATTCAAGAATAAAATTTCATTTTTTAGTAATTTTCCCTTGTTTATATCTGCGAGAGTAAGTAAATTATTTTCTAGAGTATTTTCAAAATAATCTCTAAATTTATCTCTGCTTTGAAGTGCAAGATTATCACTAAAAGTTACCCAAATAAATGCTTTATCAACATCCCATTGCGGTAATTTGTTTAAACTTCTAATAAAATCAGAAACTATGAATGTTTTACCAGAACCTGTGGGAGATTTAAAAACTAATGGTAATTGTCTTTTTTTATTATCCCAAAGCTTGAGAAACTTCTCAATCAGTTCTTCTTTTGCTTTTGTTTGAAATTCTAATGGATTTATCATTTTAATTCTCTAAATTGTATATATTTTTATAAATTTCCAGTATTGGAAGAGGAATTGTTTTTACTTTCACATTTTTTAAATTTTCAAATTCATCTATAAACTCGTCATTTCCCCAACTAAAAACATAAACAATAGTTTTTTTATTAAGCTTCTCAACCATCTCAACAAATTTATCAAATTGATCTAATTCTTCTCTAAAATAAACTGCGGTATATTTCTCTTTATTGTTATCTTCAAATAACTGATAATACTTACTTTTTTTAACTGATTCAAGCGTATTTTCGGCAATAGCGAGAAGTTCTCCAGCATTGTGAGCTAGTTCAATTTTATCTTCATCATTAGCGTTAAGAATATTATTTTTACCGATGAATGCCGTTTTGTAATACTTAAGACTTGACCCTAATGAAGGATACTCCTTTTTTGTTATTTTTCCTTTATATCCATTTATTGCTTTTTCAATTCTTGGTAAACATATTTCCTTACATATATTATTTTCATTATTTGTACATAAAATGAACTGTCTATTCCCCCCATCAAGATTAAGATCCAATACTGCATGCCCCGTTGTACCTGATCCTGCAAAAAAATCTAAAACTATTATATTTTCAGGTAAAGGTTGTATTAAATATTTCATTAAAGATGCGGGTTTAGAATAATTAAATTTGGCTTCTCCAAAAAGATCTTTAATTTCAAATGCTGAAGAATTATTTGTAATTTTTGGATCATCAATAAAGGATAGAATTGTTTCTTCTCTTTGCCCATCTTCATCGTCAAGACGTATTTTCTTAAATGCTCTCCATCTACCCTCTTTATCTTTTACAATATCTAAATATTTGAATTCTTTTGTTCCATCTTTTTGAGCATAACAATTTTTAAGTTCTTCCTTAACCCTATCTTTACTCCAAAGCCATTGACCCGTAGGACAATAAATTTTTTTCCCTTCTATTTCTAAATTATATTGAAGAGTCTTTCTTTCATAGGCCCCCTTTGGAGAATGATGATCCAAGCCTTCCCTTGCATAATTCCCCCAATTGTCCTCATACTTATAATTTTCAATCTTATGTTCAGACAACTCTTTTTTAAATGGATCCAATCTATTAATATCCTTGGCATAGGCAAGGATATATTCTGTTTGAGGAATTATTAGGCTATTACCTCGTCCTCCCCCTCTTTTCTTTCTCCATATTAAATTTGCAATAAGATTCTTTTCCAAGAAGATTTCATCACACAATAGTTTTAATTGTGCCATTTCATTATCATCAATACTTATAAAAATTACTCCTTTTTCACTAAGCAAATCTTTTGCTAATTCTAACCTTTTTCTCATAAATGAAAGCCAATAGCTATGTCTAAAGGGATGATCTTTTGGAACTTCTGTTCCATCTGGAAACTTATCTATAATTCTTTTATCTTTATATCTAAAACCATCAGATCCAGTATTGTAGGGAGGATCTATATAGATTACATCAATTTTCCCTTTATGGGTGTAATTTAAACAAGTCAAGGCATGATAATTATCTCCTTCAATTAATATATGTTGGGGTTTTCCATCTTCAGTTTTTATTGCCAAATCAGGAACTTCTTTTAGTATAGGTAATTTATTTTCAACATCATCTTCAAATGCTTCAGGAATATCCATCCAAACTAAACCATATCTCTGTTTTTTGATAGATTTTTTTAGTCTATCTATCTCCTTTTGAAGTTTGAATATCTCTGAGTTTCTTTCGTTATCCATTATTCCTCCAGGCCCGTGTATTTGCTTCGTTCATTTCCATACTAAAACCACTCAAAACAGGTATTTTAAATCTTCTTCTGAAAAAACCTGCTTTTTTATTCGGCCATTTTTATCATCTTTTTAAAAAAATTAAAACTATGTCATTTTTTCTTTCTTCGATATCTTTTGATGATCTTACTGGCTATAATAATTATTGCAGCTAATATTGCAAGCAATATCAGCAGGAACAAGCCTGAATAATTGAAATAAGATGTCAGAGGAGACTTATTGAAAAAATCTCTTTTTATTTTTGGAAGAG
>Ga0194132_10003624_pt1 | contig 27256 bp, 23 predicted proteins | sample TA2KigOf80mmetaG_FD_148612 | JGI IMG/M metagenome (GOLD analysis project Ga0194132, IMG submission 148612) | Freshwater microbial communities from Lake Tanganyika, Tanzania - TA2015054 Kigoma Offshore 80m | ecosystem: Environmental > Aquatic > Freshwater > Lake | place: Tanzania: Lake... | reverse complement strand
CGCTCGATGATCAGGGTTTGTACTGGTTCGAGGAACCGGTCGCCTACGATAATTTCGCCGGCTTCGCGGCACTACGGCGCAAGCTCAAGACGCCGCTACAGATCGGCGAGAACTTCTACGGACCTCGCGACCTGCATCAAGCTTTGGCCGCCGGCGCCTGCGACTACGTCATGCCGGATCTCATGCGTATCGGGGGCGTGACAGGATGGCTGCGGTCCGCACCGATCGCCGCTGCCGCCGGCATCCAGGTTTCCACGCATCTGTATCCGGAAGTTTCCGCTCATCTGATGCGCGTCAGCGAGTCCGCGCACTGGCTGGAGTGGCAGGATTGGGCCGATCCGATTCTTGCGCGGCCGTTCGAACGGCGTGACGGCCAACTGGTGATTCCCGATCTTCCAGGGTGTGGAATCGAATGGGACACCGATGCCGTGAAGCGATATCGTATGGAGACGTGATTCCCTTTCGAAGAATTTCTGTGACGAATGCGAGTGCGCTCACGACAAACTTCCCCGTCGTAGGAGACGTAGTAGGCTGCGATAGTCCGCGACTCGCCGCTATACAAGCATAGTCAGGATGCGGGCGTTTCCTCTACAGCTCCATTCGACGCAAAGGCAGCCAAGATACCTGGCGCCGCTTGACCCAACGCAGTGGCGCGCGCGCCTTTCATACCGCGCGCCACGCGGGGGTTGGCAAACTCAACGTGCTGGCAATGCAACCGCCTAGCGCCCCTTCCCAGGCGCCGTGGGCTTCGCGGGGACCTTTGCCTTGACGCGACCCGGGCGGGTCTTGCCGTAGGAGCCGTTGTAGATTTTGCCCTTGCGGGTACGCAGATCGCCCTTGCCCATGTCACTCCTCATATTGTCGTGATGAAGCCTGAGGCGACATGCATCAGGCGCAGCGATTATAGCCAGCGCGACTTACGTCGAGGGACTCTTCAACCGAGTCACTTCGTCTTCAAGTTGCGTGACGCGCGCTTCCAGCGCCGCCAGTCGCTGCGCGACGCCGTCTTCCGCCGGTGAGGGGCTGGCGTGCACCGGCACGGGTGCGACACTGAGGTCAGGTGTGCCGCAGTAAAGGTGCGTCCAGCGCGCCTCACGTGCACCCGGTGCCCTGGGCAACTTGACCACCAGAGGCGGCGTGCGTGTTGCCATGTCTTCCAGATAGCCCTCGACCGACGACAGGTCAGCAAATCGGTAGAAGCGCTCGGCATTGATGCGCAGTTCTCCAGAGGTCTGCGGACCGCGCAGCCACAGCGCGGTGATGAGGGCGGTTTCCGACGAGCCTAGGCCCAATGCGCGCGGCACGTTGTGGGCATAGCGCCAGGCCCGTCCGCCGCTGCTTTCTACCACCAGCGAGCGGCGCCGCAGATCATCGAGCGCTTCCTTGACCTGCCCTTCGCCGAGATTCATCACCGGGTCGCGACTGGACTTCTGATTGCAGCCGGCCACCAGGGAATTCAGCGTCAGCGGATAGGTATCGGGGACCGTGGCCTCCTTCTCCACCAACACTCCCAGCACGCGTGTTTCCAAGGTACTCAGTTGTGGCAACTCAGTCATCTATTGGCTCCATAGCGGCGGTTCGGCCATGCGTTGAATCTGGTGAGAGAGTTCGGCGATGTGTTGACGCCAGTACCCCGGCGAATTGAACCAGGGAAAGGCCACCGGAAAGGCTGGATCGTCCCAGCGCCGTGCGATCCAAGCGGCGTAGTGGATCATGCGCAAGGTACGCAAGGCTTCGATTAGGGTCAGCTCGCGGATGTTGAATTCGCAGAAGTCCTCGTAGCCTTCCAGGACATCGCCCAACTGCCGGCTGCGCTCTTCGCGCTCGCCCGATAACAACATCCAGAGATCCTGTACCGCCGGACCCATGCGGGCATCGTCCAGATCGACGAAGTGCGGGCCGCCGTCCGTCCACAACATGTTCCCGGCGTGGCAATCGCCGTGCAACCGCAGGTGCGACACTTCGCCGGCCTTGTTGTAGAGCGCTGTCATCACGGTGATCGCCTGGCTCGTCACGGCCTCGTAATCGGGACGCAAGTCTTCGGGCACGAATCCGTTCTGGCGCAAAGTATCGACCGATTGACGGCCAAAGGTCTCAACATCGATGCTGCCGCGCTGCTCAAAGGCGCGCAGCGCGCCAATGGCGTGAATGCGACCGATGAAGCGGCCCAACCATTGCAGCACGTCGCCGTCACTCAACTCCGGCGCACGCCCCCCACGACGGGGAAACACCGCAAAGCGATGCTCGCCGTGGGTGAACAACGTGATGCCGTCAATCGCCATGGGTGCCACCACAGGCACCTCGCGTTCGGCCAACTCCTGCGCAAAGGCATGTTCTTCCAGGATAGCGGCGTCGGACCAGCGTTGCGGCCGGTAGAACTTTGCCACCAGGGGCGAGCCCTCCTCCATTCCCACTTGATAGACGCGATTTTCGTAGCTGTTGAGAGCGATGAGTCGACCATCGGGGCGCAGTCCGGCGCTTTCCAGCGCGTCCAGCAAGGTGTCGGGAGTGAGCGTAGCAAAGGGTGCTGTCATGGATGGAAGCTTACTCCATCGCTTCCCGCTGACGTCGTGAGACCAGTTCTGCGCAGCAAGACTCTGCTACCCCGATACCCTGTTCTTCATAGTAGTGTTCGGCAAACGAGGTCAAGCGGCGCCAAGTGGGTTGAGGGGCAAAGCGCGCAACGCGTCGATGTCCCGCAGCATACCTTCGATCATCGCCTCCACCACCACCGCCCCTTTCTCTCGCGTCGCCAGTGTCGCATCACCGTACACGCCACTGGCCGAGAAGACGCCCGCGCCATCGGCCTTGCGGGTGAGCGGTCCCTGACCGGGGTGGTAGTCGCATACGGCCTTGCTCATGTCGACGCGGGTGGGATCGATGTAGAGCATCATGGACGTCTCGATCTCGTCGGCGTGGGTGCCGCCTGCCTGCTGCTCCACGCTGCGGGCGCGTTCACCACCCACCTGAAGCACGTCGGTGTATCGCAGCAAGACACCCGCTCGTGCCAATTCATCGGCCGCAGCCTTGAGCGGACGCAGCGTCGAAACACCCGTATTGAGCACATAGAACCTGCGCACCCCATGCGCCGACAGACTGCCACAAAGGTCGACGATCAGATCACGCGCGGTGTCTAGCCGAAGGTGGATGGAACCCGGGTACTCGGTAAAGGCGGGGTAGTAGTTGAAGGTGACCATGGGCGTAACCACCACTTCTCGCACTTGCGCCACGCGATGGGCAAAGTACTCCGCCATACGCGCATCGTTATCCAGGCGCAAATGCGGGCCGTGCTCCTTGGCCCCTGCACCAAGCGGCACCAGCACCAAGCAGTCCGGCGCACCCAATGCATGCTCGGCATCGGTCCAGGTCATGTCTTGCAGTCGGTATCTCATCTATGGAAGTGATTGCCTTTCGATGGCCGGCTTTCTCGCCCGGTCCCAGCCCGCCGTCAAGGCGAACTCCTTGCTATACAACTAGACTGCTCCATGGCCAGTACTTCTGACATTCAGACCTCCTGCAACTGAACGTTGCGTGGGCCATCGGCGAGTTGTCTTTCCCAGTCGCGATGATTGAGTACCTGTCCGCTTGCACGCACCGCTTCAACTTTCGCCAGATCGACGTCCGCCATTACCCACGTCGGCTGATTGAGCTGTCCTAACGCGACCACTCCATCGCTGGGAAAGCCGGGATCCGGCGGGGCGAAAACGCCGGCGGCACCAACGTTCACATCCACCGCCTCGGACCAGGGCGCCTCGCCCACGGTGGGAGCTTGCAGCACCAGACATTGGTTCTCCAGAGCACGCGCCTGACAGCCGACGCGCACGCGGTGGTAACCGGCAAGTGTGTCGGTACAACTGGGAGCCAGGATCAGTCGCGCGCCGGCTTCGCATTGAGCACGTGCGATCAAGGGAAACTCAACGTCGTAGCAGACGTTGATCGCCAGCCGCCCGAGCGCCGTATCGAACACCTTGACATCCGCGCCCGGCGAGATGAACCAGCGCTCGTTCTCGAAGCGGGTCATGATGAGTTTGTCTTGCCAGGCCACGGCGCCGTCGGGGGAGAACAGATGCGCGCGATTGACGTAACCATCATCGTTTCGCACGGGAAAACTCGCCGCCACCACATACACCTTGTGAGATCGCGCCAGTTGCCGGTGTAGGTCCATCCAATCCGCCCGCAGCGTCTGCATGCGATCGAGCTGCAAGGCCAGGTCGGCGGCCACGGCATCACCCCACAACGCTGCCAGCTCCATGCTGCCGTATTCGGGAAACACCAGAAGCTGCGCCGACTGCGTCGCCGCGTCGCCAACCCAGCGGGAAAGTTTTTCCTCGAACGCGCGCCAGGTTTCGATCTTGTCGATGGGGTACTGCGCCGCCGCCAGTTTCATGCGACCACCTCGTGGCGCTTTAGCCAAAACACCATTTCCTTCTCGGACTCCGCCGGTTCGTCGATCTCCTTCCAAGAAAAGTGCGTGCGCAGCTCCGGATGCTTGCGGTAGCCGCGCTTGCTCCAGAACGCATCCAACGGTACATGATCGCTGGGGCGGCGCGGATGATCGGCGGGCCGCTCGACGGCACAGAAGCACGTCCATTGGAACGGTCCCACTGCCCGCGCGTGCGCCTCCCGTTCCAGGAAGAAACGCACGCCGACGCCGTGCCCTCGGTACTGGCTCAGCAGCACCGACTCGCCGAAATAGAACACCTGGGCGGGGTCATAACCCAGCGCCAGAAACGGCCCTTGCACCTCTGGCGTCTCGCTGATCAACGGCAAGCCGGTGGCAGCCCCGACCACACGCTCGCCGTCCAGCGCAAGCACGACCACGCTGCCAGGAACGCTGGCGTAGGTGCGCAGGTAGTCGTGCTCGTAGTCCAGGCTGCCATCGTAGAGGTAGGGATAGTCGCGAAACACCGCGATGCGCAGGCGCGCCAAATCCCCGAGATAGCGATCTAGCTCCGCGCCACTGGCACGACGATAGGTGATGGAGGACATTGACTTGATATAGATCCCGAGTGCAAATAGCCCAACCAGCCTGGTCGCAAAGGACGCTGACGTGGCGGGCGCATGGGGTAGCATTATCACCGCGGGCTCACCGCAAAACTCGACCCGCGCCACAAGCCTGGGATCTCGTTTCCAATCCGGAGAATACCGATGAACATCAAACAAGGAACCGTCCTGCTGGCCGGCGCCGGCCTGGCCGTCGCGGCCGCGCTCAACAGCCTCATGGCCGACGACGGCGAGCAGGCATTGCTCGAACGCGCCCGCGCGCAGTTCAGCCCACTACCCGCGGACGCCGCCACCGCACAATACCCCCTCGACCCACCCCGTGTGGAACTGGGCCGCGCGCTGTTCTACGAAACCCGCGTGTCCACCGACGGCAAGCAAAGCTGTGCCGAGTGCCACCAACCTCAGCACTACGGTACCGACGCTCTGCCCCGCAGCATCGGCAACGCCGGCCGGCTGATTCCGCGCAACGTGCCGACCGTGTTCAACACCGCGCTGCAGTTTGCCCAGCATTACGGCGGCAACCGGGTCGATGTGGAAGAGCAGGCCTTAAAGGCGCTGATCAGCCCCCTGGCCTACGGCAACAAGGATTACGCCGCCGCCGAAGCGCGCCTGCGCGGCATCGCCGGCTACCGGCCGATGTTCGCTGCCGCCTTCCCCGGCGAAGCCGAGCCGGTTACGGCAAAGAACTGGAGTCTGGCCATCGGCGCCTATGAGCGCACCTTGATCACGCCAGCGCCCTTTGATCGCTTTTTGAAGGGCGACACGTCAGCCCTGAGCCCGAAGGCCAAGCGCGGCTTGGATACCTTCATGAACGTGGGCTGCTCCGGCTGCCACACCGGCACCTTGCTGGGCGGCACCATGTACCAAAAGTTCGGCTTGACGGCGGACTACTGGACCTTGACCGGCAGCCAGGAGATCGACCTGTTCAAAGGCCGCGACAAGGGCCGCTTCCAGGACACCAAGAACGAGGCCGACGCCTTCATTTTCAAGGTGCAGCAATTGCGCAACGTAGCCCCGACGCCGCCGTACTTCCACGACGGATCAGTGGCCAAACTGGAAGACGCGGTGCGCATCATGGCCAAGCTCCAGCTCGGCCAGGACCTGCCGGCCAACGATGTGGACGACATCGTCGCCTTCCTGCATAGCCTGACGGGTGAAGCTCCGGCCAACTTTGTCGGCGTGCCGTCGCTGCCCCCGGCGGCCTATCAGAACTGACCTCTGACTCCCCTCTCCCCCTGGGAGAGGGGCAGGGGGTGAGGGAGATTTGGTGCGTGCTGTCACGGATAATCTTCCCTCACCCCGACCCCTCTCCCGGAGGGAGAGGGGCTCCGACGGCGAGAGAGGGACTGTATGTATAAATACTACTGAGCAGTCCCCACCTGCGCCAGCCAGTCCTGCAGGTTGTAGTAGTTGGTCACCCGCGCCACTTTGCCCTCGCGCACCTCGAAGAACGCGCCGCCGGGCAACCGGTAGGTCTGTCCCCTGGCGGCGGGCAATCCTGCATCACACTCCAGATAGGTCCCCAGCACCACATACTCGGCGCTGGCGCGGCTGCCGTCGTCGCTGGCCATGATGACGATGTCGACGATCTGCTCCCGATAGCAGCGATCCATGCGCCGCATGAATTCCTCGAAGGTATGGCGGCCTTGCTCGCGCCCTCCCTGATTGATGTCGTGCACGACATCGTCGGCGAGCAAAGCAAGAAATCCCTGCCGGTCTGCCGCATTGAACGTCGCGTAGTAGCGGCGAATGAGTTCCACTGTATGTTGTCGCATGTAGCCTCGCCTCGAAATCAAAGGCGAGGATTCTATTCGGGTACAGCAGCCACCACCGTCGGAGCGGTCTTCCCGTCCCACCCAGATGCGCGCTGGGTGCGCATGAGGGATTCGAGATCGTCGAGCGTGAACGGCTTGCTCAGGTAGTCCGTCATGCCCGCCGCCAGGCAGCGCTCGCGATCGTCACGCAGAGCGTTTGCGGTCACGGCGATGATGGGCGTGGCATCACGTCCCTCACGCGACTCGATCTGACGGATCTGGCGGGTGGCGTTGTAGCCATCCAACACCGGCATGTGACAGTCCATCAGCAGCAGATCGTATCGCCGCGCTGTCCACTGCATCACGGCTTCGGCACCGTCTGTGGCGACATCATAGGTGCAGCCCAGCTTCTTGAGCATGGCGCCAGCAACCTGACGGTTGACGGCGTTGTCTTCAGCCAGCAGCACATGCAGGTTGAGTGCTGCGCGAACAATGGGCGTCACCGGTGCGGGAGCACTCACCGTCTGCCCATGCATGGCACCTTGCAAGCACTGGTCGACCTTGGCTTGGCGCGCGGGCAACGCCAGCACACTCACGCCGGTTTGCGCCAGGGCCTCGCTCAGAGAAGTCTGCCCCAGCCTGACACACGCCACCAGTGGCACCGATGCGCTCTGACGCCACTCACGCCAATTGCGCAGGTCAAACTCGGTCGAGTCCAGAATCATGGCACAGGCGATCTTTGACGAGTCGATCGCCCGCAGTGACTCGGGGTTCGGAACATCGTCAATGACCCTGGCGGCAAAGCCCAGACTTTCACACGCCGCTTCCAGGGCGCGACCAGACCCCGCGTGGCGGGCAAAGATGCAAACCCCCTGACGATGCTCGTGGCCGCGAATCTTGGTGACTTCCGATCCGGAGAGCCCGGCCATGGGTATCCAGAACGTGAAGACAGATCCGGCGCCTTCCGTACTGAGCACTTCCACGTCACCCCCCATGCTTTGTGCAATTCGACGGGAGATGGTCAGCCCAAGACCTGTTCCACCGTACTTGCGCGTGGTGGACTCGTCGGCCTGGGTAAAGGTCTGGAACAAGCGGTCCCGACCCTCCACAGAGATCCCAATGCCGGTATCACGCACGACGACCCGCAGCACGGGGTGTCCCGCCCCAGTCCCAGTCTCCACTTCCAGACCGACCTCCCCTGATTCCGTGAACTTGACGGCGTTGCTCAACAGGTTGGAGATCACTTGCCGAAAGCGGTGGGGATCGCCCAGCTGTGTCGCGGGGACGCTGGGTTGAATCACACAGTAGAACTGCAATCCCTTGGCAAAGGCGCGCGGACTCATGATCTCCGCGATGCTTTCGACCACCTCACGGGGGCTGTACTCGATGCGCTCCATCTCCATCTTGCCGGCGTCCAGCTTCGAGATATCCAGGATGTCATTGATCAAAGTCAGCAGATGCTCACCGCTGGTCTTCTGCGCCTGCACGTATTGGCGTTGGTCCTCATTGAGCCCGGTGGCTAGCAGGAGTTCGGTCATGCCCAGGACCCCGTTCATAGGGGTCCGGATTTCATGGCTCATATTGGCCAGGAACTGGGACTTGGCGCGGCCCGCCGCGAGCGCAGCTTCGTGCGCGCGGGCGAGGTCTGCGTTCTTGGTCTCCAGATCTCGCGCAGTCCGATGCAAGGCTTCGTTCAGGGTCTGCTGATCGGCGATGGCACGCATCCGTGAGCGCTCGACCAATGTCACAAAAGCCATAACAATAACGATCAGCACCACCGCATTCACCGCGTGCAACATCAAGGGATCATCGCCCAGCCGTACTTCCAATTCGAAGGCACGCTGCCACCAGTAGAAGCCAACCAGGGTGCTCAGGACCACCAGCAGCCAGATAGCTGCGGAGCGGTGTCCGCCGCCGACCAAGGCCACGAAAGGCACCACCAGCAGCCACGGGATGGCCGGTGCCGACCCCAGGCCGCCTTCCCAGTAGGAGATCCAAACCAGTAGACCGTAGGTCGCGACATTGATGGTCTCAAGGCCTGCAGCCGTTGATCCGGTCAAGCGCTGTATCAGCGGTGCAACGGCAAATGGGATCGCCCCGATCAGTATCCCGATAGCCACTTCCGGGATCCCGATCCAGAAAAAGAAGGGACCGTAGCTCAAGCACGCGAAAATCCCGACCCACACGGCAAGTTTGAGGGCCGCCCCGTGGGTGTCGGGCGGCGCTATGTCAGGAACCGTGGTCTGAGGGGCGGACGGAGGCGATATCACCCGCGATATATCGGCCGGTAGGAGCGGCACTTGACCTGGGGAAACGCTGATCACGCTCCCTTGCGCAATCAGCGTGACCATACTTTCAGGGAGTTACGAGGGGGCGAGCCCCCTTGTGCAGTGTTTCCCTAGGCGGCGATGAAGCAGTGGGTCGGTTCAGGAGAACAGCCGCGCCACCCCCCGCATGCCTGCCTCGTACACGTCCACACCGACAAGCCGGGTCAGTTCCGCCTCACGTCCGGGTGGCGCACCAAAGGTTGAAGTCCACTGCCAGAAGCTGCGGGCGCCATCGGTCACCTCACGCAACTGTACGGTCGCCACATAGCGCTGCAGGGGCACATCCGCCTCCAGGATGCAGTAAGTCATGCGCCAATCGCGGTCGGAAAGAGTCAGCAGTTGCTCCCGCACCCGGGCGCCGTCGCGAAGGACGAAGCTGCGTACGCAACCGACGCGATCCGACGGCTCGCCGCCCTCGATCTGGGAGTGAGCTATGGCCGGATGCCATTCCGTATGGCTGTTGAAGTCGCGCAATACCTCCCAAACCCGCGCGACGGGAGCGTCGATGATGGCCGAGCGTACAACCCGCAACACCTTGCCCTACCCCCGCCTTGCAAAGCGCTGCTTCAGCGCGTCAAAGCCCACCTGGAACACGCCCTGGCCGATGTTGTGTGCCAGTTCCCGCTCCTGCGCCGGCGCGCAGTCAAACTCCGCGCTCCATTCGGCGAATGTCCGGTTGCCGTCGGTGACGGGGGTGAACTTGAGCGTCGCCACGTAATGGCTCAGCGGCATTGGTGATTCAAGGATGGAATAGGTGCACTGGTAGTCGTAATCCGACAGAGTCAGCAACTGCTCGCGGATGAAGCCGCCATCCCGCAAGCGGAAGGCGCGCACACACCCCAGCTTGTCCGCGAGGTGCCCGTTCTCGATGCGCGAGTCGACTATGAGCGGATGCCACGCCGGCAGTTCGTTGAAGTCGCGCACCAGGGTCCAGACCTGTTCGGCCGGGGCCTCGATGACGCTGGAGGTGTAGACGCGAATCACGATTGACCTACTTGCTGATGGCGCTGGGCAGCGCGTCCGTCATGGACTGCGCAATCTTGCCGATCTCCCCGCCATTGACGCCGATTTCGCGCAGCAACTGATCCACCAACGGCGCTTGGGCGCGATAACGTAGTGCGGAGTTCACCAGGCCGTCGGCCAGCCCGACCCCGCCCCCTTCGGCCATGCCTCCACCACCGCCGCCACCCATGCCGTCCACGTGAAGAATTTTGATGCCCTCGATTCGCTCCATCGGCTTGACCGACTCGCGGATGATGGCTTCGATCTTGTCCACCAGACGCAGACGCAGGGCCGACAAGCGCGCATCCGGTGTCAGCACGTTCTGCGCTTCGTTGCTCAGGCGGATTCCCTCAGCCTCGATCTCGCTGCGGATCTTCAGCGCGAGGGCGCGAATCTTGTCGGCATCGGCTTCGGCTTCGGCCTGCATCCGCATGGCATCGCCGCGATCACCGGCGGCATCGCGCTGTGCCTGGGCTTCCAGGCGCACACGGATGCCCTCACGTTCGGCCTCGCGGCTGGCTTCGATGAGTTCGATCTGCTTGCGGCGCTCGGCCATCTCCACTTCGCGGGCAGTGAACACGCGCTCCTCCTGCGCCACCGCCAAAGCCCGCGCCTGATCGGCCAGCGCCTGTGCTTCGGACTGCGCCTTGGACTGCTCCGCCACCGCTATGGCTCGTTGCTGCTCAGCCAGCTCCAGCGCCTTGCGCCGCTCGATATCGGCGGACTGGATTTCGCGCTCGCGGGCGATGCGTTCTTCCTCCACTGCGCGCTCGGCAACAATGCGGGCACGTTCCACTTCCTCACGCGCCGCGATCTGGGCGCGCTCGGCCTCCTGATCCTTCTGCGAGCGCTCGCGCGCCAGCTCCGCCCGTTGATGCGCGCGGCGCACCTCCAACTCGCGCTCCTGTGACAGCCGCGCGTACTCTAGATCGCGGTCGATCTCCAGGGCCATGCGCTCGGTTTCCAGGTTCTTGTTGCGAATCTGGATCATGGTGTCCTGTTCGATGTCGTTGCGCTGCTTCTTGCGCTTCTCGATCTGCTCGGTCAGGCCGGTCAAACCCTCCGCGTCGAAGGCATTGCTGGGGTTGAAGAACTCCATGCCGGTCTGATCCAACTGCGTAAGCGACGCGGCTTCCAGCTCCAGACCGTTCTTCAGCAGATCTTCCGCCACCACGGCACGCACGCGCTTGACGTACTCGCCCCGCTTCTCGTGCAACTCCTCCATCGTCATCTCGGCCGCCACCGTGCGTAGCGCGTCGACAAACTTGCCCTCGATCAACTCCTTGAGCGCCTCGGGCTGCATGGTGCGCTGGCCGAGGGTCTGTGCGGCATTGGCGATAGCGCTGCACTCAGCCTGCACCCGCACGTAGAACTCGGCCACCACGTCGACCCGCATGCGGTCGCGCGTGATCAGTGCCTTGTCGCGCCCGCGCGCGACCTCGAGCCGCAGCGTGTTCATGTTCACCGGGATAACATCGTGCACGATCGGCAGAACAAAAGCGCCGCCGTTGAGCACCACCTTTTCACCCCACAGACCGGTGCGCACAAAGGCTCGCTCCTTCGACGAGCGCAGATACAGCCAGTGCAACAACCAGATCACAATCGCCACCACTACGACCACGGCGATCAATCCGAGAATGAAATATCCGAAATCGGCTCCTGTCATTTTCTGCTCTCCCCACTCAACGCGTGATTCGTTTGAACTTCCTGGTCTGCTCAGTCAAGGCCATCTCGGTGGGCAGGCGCTCCATGCTGGAGGCGCCATAAAAACCGTGACAGCTGCGGCAATGCCGCAAGATGTAACTCGCATCCTCCGGCGTGGAAATCGGACCCCCGTGGCACAACACGATGATGTCGCGCTTGACCTCCATGGCGGCACGCGCCCAGGCATCGATGCGCGGCACGCAGTCCGGCAACGTGAACGCGGTGTGGGCGCCGATGGACCCACCGGTGGTAAGCCCCATGTGACATACCACGATGTCAGCCTCGGCGTGCGCCATAGCCCGTGCATCGGCTTCGCTGAACACGTAGGGAGTGGTCAGCAGATCCAGGCTGACGGCATGACGGATCATCTCGACTTCGAGCCCATACCCCATGCCGGTCTCCTCCAGGTTCCGACGGAAGACCCCGTCGATCAGTCCCACGGTCGGAAAATTCTGCACGCCGGAGAAGCCCAGATCGGCGAGTTGCCAGAGCAACTGATCTGTGATCATGAAAGGATCGGTGCCGTTCACACCGGCCAGCACCGGTGTCTTCTTAACTACTGGCAGCACTTCCTTCGCCATCTCCACCACGATATCGTTGGCGTTGCCGTAAGCGAGCATGCCGGCGAGTGAACCGCGCCCCGCCATGCGATAGCGCCCCGAGTTGTAGATGACGATCAGGTCGATGCCGCCCTCCTCTTCACATTTGGCGGACAGGCCGGTGCCGGCGCCGCCGCCGACGATGGGCTCGCCGCGGTCGATCATGTCGCGAAAGCGATCGAGAATGTCCTGACGGGCGATGCGAGGCATACGGCGCTATCCTTATCTCGAGTTCAAGGCGTTGATACCAGTGGGTGCAACAGCATGTGCGGCAAGCAGATCACGAAACTCACGCACCAGCGCATCGATGAACGACGGGTCGTTGACGTGATAAGGCAGACGGATCAGACGCCGCCGCGGCGAGGCACGGAAACCGCGCGCGATGGCCTCGAACAGGGCCTTGTCGGCAGCCGGATCCCAGAACGCCTTGCCGGGCGCGTCCAACATGGAGACACCGCCCTCGGGCAGAAGAAAGCGAACCGGGCCGTCCATGCGGTTGAGCTTTGCGACGATCCACTCGCCTATCTGGCGACACTCCTCCGTCGTTGTGCGCATGAGCGTGACGTTGGAGTTGTGGCGATAGAGGTTGCGGCCCTTGAATTGCGCGGGCACTGTATCCATGGCAGCGAAGTTCACCATGTCAAGCGCGCCGCAGGACCCCACATAGGGGATACCTGTACGGATGATGGATTCAAACCGCTCGGGCCCGGCGCTGAGAATCCCCCCGACAAGCTCGTCGGCAACTTCGGTGGTCGTGATGTCCATTACCGCATTGAGCAGCCGGGAATCGACCAGCTTCTCCATAGACTGCCCACCGGTACCGGTGGCGTGGAAGGTCAGGCAATCATAGTCGTCCTGCAACTGCTGCATCGCGCCTTGCACACAGGGGGTGGTGACACCGAACATGGTCAGCCCCAGGGCCGGCTTGGTCTGGCTACCCTGTGCCGCCTTGCCGGCGTGGTGCACCATGCCGGCCAGCGCATGTGCAGCGTTGGCCAGCACACGCTCTGATATGCGATTGATACCCGACACATCGGTGACCGAATACATCATGCAGATGTCCGCCGGTCCGACGTACGGCTTGACGTCCCCCGAGGCCATAGTGGACACCATCACCTTCGGAATACCGATGGGCAGCGCGCGCATGCCCGGAGTGACCATCGCCGTGGCGCCCGAACCGCCCGCGGAAATCAGGCCGGCGACATCGCGCCGGGTCAGGATGAATCGCTCAAAGGCACGCGTCATCGCTTCCACCGCGGTACCACGATCGCCGGTGAATACCGCATGCGCGCCGCGCGCGTGATACCGCGCCACCTCTCCCGGGCTGACCTGCGCTGCCGACGGCTTGCCGGAAGTGGACAGATCAACGGTGACAACCCGCACGCCCGCGCGCTCGATGCAGGTCTTTATGAAATTAAGCTCGCGTCCCTTGGTATCAAAAGTTCCGGCAACGTACGCACACGGCGCGGCCCCCGTCAAAGTTGGCGGTGGGACGCCTTCTGCAGGCGCCGGGTCCCGTTGGATGTCGCGCACTACCAGTGCAACGGGCTCTTCCCGTAGCGCGCGATCAGAGGCCTCCGCAACGGGATCGGCGGCGTTCCAACGGGTCCAGCCCCGGACGGTGGCGGGGGCCTCGCGAACGGTCTCGATCACGGATGCGACACGCTCATCGCCCGCGCGCCGCACGGTGAAGACCTGCGGTGCTTCTTCGTCCTCGGACTCGTTGGCGGCTTCTGCAATCGCTTCGTCGTCGGTGCCCTTCACGCCGAGCAGCCGTTGCTGCAAGGCCGCGTCCGCCGCCAGTTCCGCAGTGGGCATGCGACGCGCCACGCGACCGTTCACCATCACCGCCACCTCATCGGCCACCGCCAGCGCCACGCCAAGATTCTGCTCGATCAACAGCACCGCCACTTCGCCTTCGTGGGCGAGTGTCGTCAGCATGCGCGACACCTGCTCCACGATCACCGGCGCCAGTCCCTCCGTGGGTTCGTCCATCACCAGCAGGGTGGGGTTGCTCAGCAGAGCACGGCCGATGGCCAGCATCTGCTGTTCGCCCCCGGACAACTGCGAGCCGCCGTTGCGCTTGCGCTCCGCCAGCCGAGGAAAAGTTTCGTAGACCCTCGCCACGGTCCATGAGCCGCGAGTGTTGCGCGCCGCAAGCCGCAAGTGCTCATCGACACTCAACGACGGCCACACGCGGCGACCCTGGGGCACATAGCCGATGCCCTTGTCGCTGATACGATTGGGCGTCAGGCCACGAATTTCCTCGCCATGAAGCTTGACGCTGCCGCGGCTGGCCACCAATCCCATAATGGCGTTGCACAGCGTGGTCTTGCCCATGCCGTTTCGGCCGACCACCGCCAGCACGCCGCGCTCCAGCGTGAGCGACACATCCTGCAGGGCATGGGCGCGGCCGTAGTAAACGTCCAATGCACTCACGGCGAGTACGGCCGGTGTGGCGCTCATTGATGAGTCCCCAGATAGATGGCCTGCACCTCGGCGTCATTCTCGATTTCGCTGGGGGTTCCGTGTTTCAGGATGCGGCCGTTGTGCATGACGGTGACACTCTCCGCCACCCGCAGCGCGATCTCCAGATCATGTTCGATGAGGATGAAGCCCATGTGCCGCGGCAATCCTTCCAGCAACGACACAAGATCGCGGCGCTCCGCTGGCGACAGGCCGGCAGCCGGTTCGTCGAACAGGATGAAGCGCGGCGCCCCCGCCAGCGCCATGCCGACTTCCAGTTGCCGCTGCTGGCCGTGTGACAACGCATTCACCAGGGTCTCCGCCAGCGGCCGCATGTGCACATGAGACAGGATCTGCTCGACCGTCTCGTGCGAGGCATGATGGCGTGGCGTGCGCCGCCACGAGAAACGCCCACGCGTCACCCCTCTCACCGCCAGGAAGAGGTTGTCACGCACGGACAATTCACGAAACAACAGCGAAGCCTGATACGTCCGCCTCAGGCCTCGCCGAATATGCTCAAAGGGCGAGAGTTGGGTCACGTCCTCGCCAAAAAAATACACGCGTCCTTCGGTGGGTGGAAAATCGCCCGTGATGGCGTTGAACAGCGTGGTCTTGCCGGCGCCATTGGCACCGAGAATCGCCCGCCGTTCACCCGCCGCCACACGCAGATTTACACCTTCGATCGCCTTCAAGGCGCCAAAGGCACGGGTGACGCCTTCCAACACCAAGGCATCACCCGAGGTGAGTGGGGATTGAGTCCGCGCCGTCAGGGTGGACGGCGCCGCTGTCGCCTCTTGGTTCACCTGCGCACTCTCCCCGGCAAGTGCTCTTTACGGGCAATTCGGCACATCGCGGCTGCCGAGACCCATTTTCTTGAACTCCGCTTCCGACAGGCCGAGGGTCTGGGTGATGTTCGGGATCACCTTGATGACCTTGTTGGCCAAGCTGCCGTCGGCGTTCTTCACCACTTCGGTGATGAAGGTGGTGCCGATGCCGTTGCGGTTCTTGTCGATCTTGACGTCACCGGCGGGACCCTTGAAGGACAGCTTCTGCAAGGCGGCGCGATAGTTTGCTTGGTTGCCCGACAGATCGCCCTTGACGGCATCGAGGCCTTCCAGCGCAGCGCGCGTGCTGACGTAATACAGGTAAGCAAACAGCGAGGGGCTGGGGAACCCATCCTTGAAATTGGCCTTGTAGTCGGCGACGAACTTTTTCCACTCCGGCGTATCGAGCGAATCCGCCATCGGGCCTGCGGACGGCGTGCCTACCAGCGATTCGCGGCGCTTGCCCTTGAAGTTGAGCACCGTCTGATCCACCGTGATGGTGCCGCCCACCAAGGGTAGGTCGCCACCAGTCTGCTCGTACTGAGTGAGAAAGTTCACCGCATCGGAGCCACCCAACACCACCAGCAACGCGTCGATGTTGGAGGGGATCTTGGCAATCACGGAGGAGTAATCCTTGGTGCCCAGCGGAACCCAGGACTTGCCCACCACCTTGCCGCCCTTCGCACAGTAGCTGGCCATGAAGCCTTGCACCTGTGAGTAGGGGAAACCGTAGTCTTCCGCGATCAGGTACATCTTCTTGCAGCCCTTGGACAGTGCGTGCTCGCCCAGTCCCACCATCCACTGCGCGCCTTCGGTGTGAAAGCGATAGAAATTAGGTGACGGATCCATCAGCGTGGTGGCTTGGGCGCCGGAGGAGCCGTTGATGAAGGTGATGTTGGGCTGCGTCTTCGAGTAGTTCTTGACCGCGATGCCTTCGTCACCGGACAGCGGTCCGATCATGATCTGGACCTTGTCCTGTTCCACCAGCTTGCGGGTGGCGTTCACCGCCTTGTCGGGAGTGGCATCGGACGAGCCCTTGATGAACTGAATCTTCTTGCCACCGGCCATGCCGCCTTTTTGCAGCAGGGCCAACTCAGCGCCACGCATGCAATCCTGACCACCGGCTGCGAAAGGTCCTTCCAACGCCGCCAGCACTCCGATCTTGATGGTTTCCTGCGCCTGCACGCCGGCCGTGAAGGCCAGTGCCAGCGCGGCGCCCAACACCTTGGCTCCAAATCTACGTCTTGTTGACTGCATCATTTCCTCCTGTTGCGTTAGTGCGGCGCCGCCGCGGGGATACTCCGGCCGGCGCCGCCTGACGGGCGCAGGCGAGCGCGTAGTTGCGTCCACCATCCCAGCAGGCCGTCCGGAGAAAACAAAACGATCAGGAGGAACACCATCCCGATCACCAGATTGAATCGCTCGCGCGCCCAGTCGCCGAATAGCTGCGACGCGAGGTCGATGCCGAAGGTCTGCATCAGCACAAACACCACCGCGCCGACAAACGGGCCTATGGGGTGCCGCATGCCACCCAGCACCGCGATAATGAGGATGTTGATAAGCGCGCCGGTATTGACGGTACCGGGCGTCACCAGTCCGTTGTAGTAGGCCAACAGCACACCACCGACCCCTGCCAGCAAGCCCGACACGGCATAGGCCGCCACGCGATGAGCGGTGACATTGAAGCCGAGTGCATTCATCCGCCGAGCGTTGTCGCGAATGCCTTGCAGCGCCAGTCCGAAGGGCGCGCGAAGCAGATACGTGATGAGGAAGTAACCCGCCATCGCCCAAAACAGGGCCAGATAGTAGTAGGGCACGGGATCGCGCCAAGCAACGTCCAGCACTTGCGGCGTGGTGATGTGATGGAAACCAGCGTGGCCATTGAATAGCGTGTAGTTCTGCACGCAGAGGTAGTAAAACGCCACGCCGATCGCCAGCGTGATCATGATGGTGTAGATGCCTTCGGTGCGCACGGACAACCAGCCGATCACCGCCGATACCAGGACTGCCACCGCGATGGCCATCAGCAGCACCCACGGCCAGGCCCAGCCCAGGCTGATCTGACTCACGGAGCTGTCGCCAAAAATGGCGACACAATACCCGGCAATGCCGGCCACGGTCATTTGTGCCAGCGACACCATGCCGCCGTAGCCCGCGAGAAAAGTGAGAGACAAGGCGATAAGTCCCAGCACCAAGGCTTGCCCGCCGATTTGAAAGGTGAAGAACGGCGTTGCCACCCAGGGATAGATCAACAGTGCTGCCAGCACGATGAGATGACGAGGGCGAATCGCACGCAAACGTTGCCCGAGCGCGAGGGGTGCGTGACCGGGGCGTTCAAACGGCATCGCCTGAACGCCCGGCGCGGTCAGAGTCCCCACCGGCGTATTCATCGCCCGCCGCCATGCCGGCGCGCTCACCGCATTGCTCCGTGATAGTCGCCGCTCATGTTTTTCTGCCCAATATGCCTTGAGGCCGGAACGCCAGCACCAATACCATGATGAGGAAAGTGAACACCACGCCGTACGTCGGCGCATAGGCCAGACCGAACTGCTCAGCGAGCCCCACCAGCAACGCCCCCAAAGCTGCGCCCGGAATACTGCCCATGCCCCCCACGATGGTCACCATCAACGAGGCCAACAGATAGCGCGTGTCTTCGCCAGGCGCGATGGACAGCGCCGTGCCGCCCACCACACCGCCAAATCCCGCCAGCCCCGCGCCGATGGCAAAAGTGATGGCAAACACGCGCTGCACGTTGACCCCGGACGCCGCCAGCATGGCGCGGTCATCCACGCCCGCCCGGATCATCATGCCTACACGCGTGCGATTGAGAAACACCCACAGCGCGATACCGATCACGATGGCGGTCGCCAGCATCACCAAACGATAGGTGGGATAGGCCTTGATGAAGGGCATCGGCGTGCGCCCGAAAATCGCCTCCGGCGGATCGAATTGATAGATCTCGCCGCCAAAACTCCACAGCATGATGTCCGCCAGCACTATGGACAGCCCAATGGTGAACATCGTCTGCCGCAAATCCTGACCAGGCATGAACCGGAACACGCTCACCTGCAGCACCAGTCCCACCACCCCCGCGGCAAGAAATCCCGTCACCACCGCCAACAGCCAGGACCCCGAAGCGTCGCCGACCATCCAGCCCAGATACGCCCCGCCCAAGTACAGGGAACCGTGCGCCAGATTGACGTTGCGCATCAAGCCAAACACCAGTGTGAACCCGCTTGCCACGACAAAATACAACGCCGCCAACGTCACCCCATTGAATAGTGTGCGCACAAACAACTTGGCGTTATCACTTAGTGCCCAAGCGCAGAACAGAAGCAGCGGCACGCCGATCACCGCGCCCCACACCCATCCGATTGAGACCCGTCCCCGGACCCGTCCCGGAAAATTTTCTGTCACGCTAGGCGGCATTGAGGGTCCAGCGGCTGCTGCGTCCGGAGCGCATTTGCGGCTCCTTGTGGAACACGCCGTCTTTCATGATGGCGAGGAGCTTGTCTTTCTCCAACAAAACGCCCAGGTTGCTGACGGGATCGCCATCGACCAGCAGCAGGTCGGCGAGGTAGCCCTCCTTGATCAGGCCGAGTTCGTTGGGCTTCATCATGATCTGGCCGCCTAGGGCGGTGGCGCTGACCAGGGCCTGCATGGGTGTAAAGCCCAGGTACTTGACGAAGTACTGCAGGTCCATGGCGTTGGTGCCATGCGGGGCCCAGGAGAAGCCGTAGTCGCCCCCGGGCAGCACGCGCACACCACGCTTGTGCATGGCGGAGAGGCTGTTTACCGCAGCCTCGAGTTCGCGCTCGTAGCCCATGTCCTTGGCCTTGGCCTGCGAAACGCCGATGACTTCACCCTCGTACAACAGCTTGAGAATGACCGAGAGTCCGGGCGCGACAAAAATCTTGTCCTTGTTGGCCTCCAGCATGTCGAGGGCTTCGCTGTCGGTGAAGCTGGCGTGGTAGATGACTTCAGCGCCGTGCCGTAGCGCTTGTTTGACGGATTCACAGGAGCGCGCATGTACTGACACACGCTTGCCGCGGATTTTCGCCTCTTTAACGGCAATGGCGACTTCCTCGTCGCTCATCCAGGTCGTTTCCGCCGGTGCGAACGGGACAAAGTTGTCGCCCGAGAGATTGAGCTTGATGGAATCGACACCGTACTTGAGAAACATGCGCACGCATTTGCGCATCTCTTCGGGTCCACTGACAATGGCGCCAAAGCTGTACTCGGGATAGGGAATGTGCGGCAGGGTTTCATCACCGAGCGAGCCGTGCACGGTGATCTCTTGACTGGCGGCCAGATAGCGCGGACCCTTGATCAGGCCTTCATTGATGGCATTGCGGGTGACGACGTCCAGACGCGGCTTAGCCGTCGCTGCGCCTACACAGGAGGTCCAGCCGTGATCGAGGTATTCTTTAGCCACATGCGCACACCACAACACATGTTCTTCCGTGGGCATGCGCTGAATGTCGTCGAAATTGGCGGCGTTGTTCCAGGCGAAATGGGTGTGGGCTTCGCACAGACCCGGCATGAGCGTCGCACCGGCACCATCGATAACGGTGGCACCGCCCGTGGCCGAGGATGACGACCGTGATACGCGCAGGATGCGATTGCCCTGCACCTGCACATCACCTGTATAGGGCTGTGCGCCGGTGCCGTCGAGAACTCGGACGTTAGTAAACAGTACGTTTGCCATATCTACCTCCTATGCCGCGTTGACCGCCAATCGTCCCCGTCCCGCTTGCACATCGGGCGCGACGTGAAACTCGCCATCCTTCATCACCGCCAACAACCGCTTCTCGTCCTGTAGCACGCTGATATTCGCCACTGGATCGCCGTCCACCAACAACAGGTCGGCGAGGTAGCCCTCCTTCACACAACCCAGATCGTTGGGCCGCATCATGATCTCTCCGCCTAGCTTGGTGGCGCTGATCAGGGCCTGCATGGGCGTGAACCCCAGATACTTTACGAAGTACTCCAGATCCTTGGCGTTGGTGCCATGCTTGATCCAGGCAAAGCCATAATCCCCGCCGGGCAGGATGCGGATGCCGCGCCGGCGCATCTTCTGCAGGGTCTCACAGGCCATCTCCAGCTCGCGGTGATAGCCCATGCCCTTGGCGATCTCCGGCGTGATGCCGTACTCGCCTGCGTGATGGGAGGTGTGGATCAACCAGGCGATGCCGGGAGCGACAAAATGACGGTCTTTCCTCGCCTCCAGCATGTCGAGTGCTTCCTCGTCGGCGTAGCTGGCGTGGTAGATGATTTCTATGCCATGCCTTACACACTGCTTGATGGACTCACACGATCGTGCGTGCGCGGAGACGCGCTTGTTCCGCAACTTGGCTTCCGCCACGGCGGTGGCAACCTCCGCATCCGTCATGGGCGTGAACTCCGCCGGCAGTCCGGTGATGTACTCGCCCGAAAGGTTCAGCTTGATGGTATCTACACCATACTTAAGAAACATGCGCACGCACTTGCGCATTTCCTCCGGCCCGCTGATCACCGCACCGAAGTTCAATTCTTCGAAGGGCAGATGGGGCAGCGTCTCATCGGCCAGGCCGCCAGCGACCGTGATCTCCTGGCTGGCGGCAAGATAACGTGGACCCGGAATCAAACCCTGCTCGATCGCGTTACGGATCACCACGTCAAGACGCGGCTTGGCGGTCGCCGCGCCCACACAAGACGTAAAACCGCGCCGCAAGTAACGTTCGGCGATATGGCGGCACCAGAGCACGTGTTCTTCCACTGGCATCTTCTGGATGGAACCGAGCGAGGGTTGATCGTTCCAGGAGAAATGGGTGTGGGCTTCGCACATACCAGGCATCAATGTAGCGCCCGCGCCATCGATCACTGTCAGGCCGCTGCCATGCATGGCACGCGACCCACGGGCGACCCGGGCGATGCGGTTGCCCTGCACCTGCACTTCGCCCAGAAAAGGTTGCTCACCAGTACCATCGAGCACCCGCACGTTGGTGAACAGAACATTGGCCATGACTATCTCCGTCGGGTCAGGAAATCGCCCAACAAGCGAGCGCACTCGGGCGCACGCTCCAGTGGCGTCCAGTGACCGCAGCGCGGCAGGATCTCCGCACGGGCAAACGGCAGGCGCGCGGCCATGTCGCGCGCGACGTGAGGCGGCGCGACGGCATCTTCATCGCCTGTCACCAACAACACCGGACACTCGATGCGGGCCAAGTCCGCGGCTTGCGCCGCCGCCAAGGCTTCGCAGCTACGGGCGTAGCACTCGGGATCCTGTGCTAGCAGAAGCTCTCGAACCATGGCGCCAGTCACCGGCTGCATCTCACGCGTAAGCGCGGATAACGAAGCTTGCGCCACCGCCTCGGCCACGCCAGCCATGCCACTCTCGCGCGCCAGCTGTGCCCGTTGTTTGAGTCCCGCCCGCGCGATATCGGGCGGCGCGGGCAAGGCACCAAACAACACCAACCCCTCCACGCATTTGTTGTGCAGTGCGGCGAGATGCTGGCAGACGATGGTGCCAAGGGAGTGCCCGACAAACCAGGCGCGCTCGATCCCCAGTGCGGCGCACACCCGCAGAACCGCTTCAACCATGACTTCAATGGAAAGAGGACCGCGCTCTAACACATGGGCGCGGAACGAACGCGCCGCTCCCGGCAAATCGATGCGCACAGCACGGTGGCGCGCTAGCGCGGGCAGCAATGGAAACCACAAATTCGACGAGCCACCCAGGCCGTGCAACATCACGACGGAGGAGCCCTCGCCGTCGGTATGTACCGCGATGCGTTCGACGTAACGCTGGCTTAAGGCTGCACCCTTAACCTGACAGCCAGGCGACCACACACGGGCAAATCTCCCCGGACCTTACGAGACCTCATTCAGCTCCTCCTGATGCCCGGCGTCGTTCGCACCAGGCTTGTGTGAATCCGGCTTGCTGGGCCGGTTCAGCTGTTTGCAATGAGACAGCCGTCTCATTTCCCGGCTAAGATACTCGTGACCTTTGATCATCGTCAAGCACACGCATTGTTGCCGACCGCCGTGCCCAAGACTCCTAAACAAACAGTCCCGGATGCAACGCCGACCACTGACCGCCGTGCCCGCACGCATCGGCGCCTGATCGCCGAGGCCATGAAACTGGCGCGACACGGGAGCGTGGTCTCCGTCGCGGAAGTGGCCGCAGCGGCGGGAGTATCGCGGGCCACTGCCTATCGCTATTTTCCTACCCACAGCGCGTTGATCGATGCAATCGTGGCGGAGAGTCTGGGACCGGTGCGCCGCTTCGAATCCCTCGAACAGGATGGCGTGAGACGCATTGTCGATCTGTTCGAGAGAACCTCGGCCCGATTGTCTGAATTCGAACCGCAACTGCGCGCAGCCCTTCAGGTAGCCCTGGACCACTGGGCAAAGGAGAAATCTGGAGTCCTGCACGAGAAGCAGTTTCGTCGAGGGAACCGTCGAGAGATCCTGGACCGGGCCGCCCGGCCGCTTGCGGAGGTGCTGGGAAACCGCCAGTACACCCTCATGCTCAAAGCGCTGTCGCTGGTCTATGGTGTGGAGAGCCACGTTGTGCTGAAGGACATTTGGGGCGCCAGCAATAAGGAGGTACATGCGGTGGTGCTGTGGGTGGCGACCGCCATATTGGAACGGTCCCTGCGAGACGCGAACGCGTGAGTCATCGCGCAGAGGCGGGAGGGCGCGCGCGCCCGACGTCGTCGCCGAATATACTCGTGCTCCAGTCTTGATATCTATCCAGGGAGTCGACAGTGAGTCACTTCATGACCGGCATGACCCAGCGCGTGGTCGCCGCCAATGGCATTCGCATCAATACGTGGATCGGCGGCAAAGGCCCGGCGGTCGTTCTGCTGCACGGGTATCCCCAGACGGCGCAGATGTGGCGCAAGATTGCTCCACATCTGCTCGATGCGTTCAGCGTGGTGTGCCCGGACCTGCGCGGCTACGGTGATTCCGACAAGCCACGCGACGGCTACGACAAGAAAACCATGGCGCGCGATGTCCATGTCACCATGCAAGTGCTTGGACACAACCAATACTACGTGGTCGGTCACGACCGCGGCGCGCGAGTCGCACACCGCTTGGCGCTGGATCACGCCGCGGCCGTGCGCAGACTGACTGTACTCGACATCGTGCCGACACATACTCTCTTTTCTCGCGCCGATCGCCACCTGGCAGCGGCCTACTGGCATTGGTTCTACTTTCAGGCGCCTGATCTGCCCGAGATCATGATCAATGCCGCACCCGAACCCTTCCTGCGCCACATGCTGCGCTCGCTGACCTATCACCAGGGCGCCATCGACGAACCCATGTTCCAGGAGTATCTGCGGGCCTTCATGCTGCCTGGGACCATTCGTGCCGGACTGGAGGACTACCGTGCTGCCGCCACCCGCGATTTCGAGGACGACGAGCGCGATCTGGGCAAGCGTGTGACCTGCCCGACGCTCGCCATCTGGGGTGAGTTCGGCAAGATGCACACGATGTTCGACGTCCTAGGCACCTGGAAAGAAAAAGCGGACGACGTTCGCGGGCATGCGGCACCGAGTGGACATTTCATTCCCGAGGAAGCGCCAGAAAGTCTGCTGCAGGATTTGCGCGCTTTCCTCAGGGAGTAAAGACGCCGCGCAGGTGAAGCATGCGGACTGGCAGACTGCCCGCTCAGGCGCCAGGGAGGGTGGCCTCTGAATCTAAGGAAAACTGCGACCGCTTAGCCTCCGGGTCGCGCGGCAGCACGACGACGAATGCGGCGCCGCCCTCATCGTTGTTGGCAGCATAGATATAGCCGTGATGCTGATTGACGATCTCGCGGGTGATTGCCAGACCCAGGCCTGTACCCCCAGCGCCACTCTTGGTCTTGCTGCTTTGCACGAACTTGTCGAATACCGCGTCCAGTTCTGCGTCCGGGATCCCGATACCTTGATCGCTGACTTCCAACCGCAAGCCCTCCACCTGCGCTCCGTGGGGGTGCGCCACGTGGGTTGCTGACATGGACAGACGCACCAGGCCGTCCGGCGGAGAGAACTTCACGGCATTGGATAGCAGATTGCGCACCACTTGACCGATGCGAACCGCATCGAATCGCGCCTTTGCGTCAACGCCGTCGGCCGCCAGCGCGATGCGCACGCGCTGCTGCCGTGCCCAGGCTTCCATTTCGGTGATGATGCCTTCCACTACCTCCCGCAGATCACCGTGCGCCAGATCGTAGTTCATGTGCCCGGCCTCGAGTTTGGCAAGATCCAGCAGGTTGTTCAGCAGCGCCAACAGGCGATTCCCACTCTCATCGATGCGTGTGAGGTAGGTGCTGATCTTCTGGACGGGAGTCGGATGCGCGCCGATCTTGCCGATCCCTAGCCGCGCGAACGACAGGATCGCGTGCATGGGCGTGCGCAGTTCGTGGGACATGTTGGCAAGAAATTCCGACTTGGCGTGATTAGCGGCTTCGGCAGCTTCCTTGGCGGTGCTCAACTCCGCGGTGCGGGCGTCCACTAAGGCTTCGAGCTTGTCGTGATGCTCTTGCAGCTTCGCCTGTGCTTCGCGGTGCTCCGTGATGTCCAGATTGCTGCCGATGACATAGCGATCCCCGTTAGCCAGCGCGACGGCGACTTTGGACTTTAGGTACCAGCGGCCGTTGGGGGCCCGCGTCTCCGACCGGATCACCGCGGCGGTGCCCAGGGCCTCATCGTCTTCGTGCCACGACTGATCGGCAAACTCTCGCGGGAAAACGTCATGGTCGGTGCGACCGATCAGCGCAGAATGCCCGCCAACCCCGGAAGCTGTCACGAAGGCATCATTGACGACAATCCATCGATGGTGCGCATCCTTGACAAAGATCGGCACCGGAGTGGCATTGATTATCGCGTCCAGAAAAGCACGGGCCTGCTCGGCCTGATCGGTCGCCGCCCTCATTTCAGTGACGTCGAGCAACACGGTCACAAGGCCTCTCGTGCCATCGGGCAGCTCGACCGCGCGCTTGTGCCGGATCACCCAACGCTTGCGGCCGCTACCGGTAATGAACTCGCCGCTGAAGGTCTCCGGTTTGCGCGACGCCAACAGGGCATCGTCTTCAGCGCGGATCCGCGCCGCCTGCTCCGGTGCATACAGCTGCGCGTCGGTCTTGCCAATGAAGTGTTCCGGTGGCAAGCCGTGGAACTCGCGGACCGCGTCGTTGATCACCACGATGCGGCGTTGCTCGTCCTTGAGCGATACCACGATCGGGATCGCTGCAAGCACGGCGTCGAGCAGGTGACGATGCCGCTCGGTCGCCTGCTGCGCAGCCTTGAGCGCAGTAATGTCCGTGGCGATGCCTACGATGAACTGCTCGCCGTCCACCTCCACCGGCGCCTTGTGTGTCAGTCGCCAGGCGCCCAGCCCGCCAGGCGTGCGCGTGCGATGCTCTACCACCAAGGGTCCGCCCATCTCCAACACCTTGTCATCCTCGGCATAGGCCACACTGGCAAGCTCCGCCGGGATGAAGTCCTCGTCGCGGAGACCGACCAGACTCTCGGCGGACTTGCCGATGACGTTGGCGTGGGCGGGGTTCATCTTCACCACACGATGAGCTCGATCCTTGACGAAGAACGGTATAGGCACTGCGTTGATCACCGAATCGAGAAACCTGCGACTGCGTTCAGCCTCCTCGCGAGCCTGGTACGTTTCTGTGACATCCAGGACAGCGGCCACCACGCCACGCGCGCCATCAGGCAGGGTGAAACCACGCTTGTACTTCTTCACGTAGCGCCTGCTGCCAGCGACCTCGGCCTTGAACTCATTGAAGAAACTCAGCACCTGATCGCTGGCCCGCGCCTGATCGTCGTCCTCCATGGCACGGCTGGCGTGGTCGCCGGGAAACACCTCGAGATCGTGCTTTCCGATAAAGTCCGCCTGGGGCCGGGCAAAGAACTCCGTGGCGGGCCCGTTCACGAAAATGAACCGCCCACCCCCATCTTTCACCGTCACGGGCACCGGCACCGCACTCATCACCGCGTCCAGCAAGGTGCGAGAATTTTGAACGTCGCGCTGGGCCAGCTTCTCCTCGGTGATGTCGGTGAGAATGCCGACAATGCCCAATCTGCCGTCGGGGAACGTGACCATTGCCTTACGCTTGCGCAGGATGCGTAGGGAACCATCGGCATGGATCTGATTCTGCTCGGTCACCAACAAGTGTCTGGTGCGCATCACCTGCTCGTCCTCCACCTCGCGCTCGGCCGCCAGTTCAGCGCTGATGATCGCCCGGTCACTCGACCCCACCAGGTCGGATTTGGGGCGCCCCATGAGTTCAGAGAAGGCCTTGTTGACTCCGATCCATTCGTGTGAAGCGTTCTTCACGAAGATCGGATCAGGAATGGCGTCGATGATCGCTTCGAGCGTCTCACGATCCTGCAAGTAAGGACCCAATGTATCGCGAAACGCCGCGGGGGCAATGGCGCGTTCCGCTGGACGACCAAGCCTCCAGGCCAGGCCGACACCCATGCCGCAGGCTGCCAATGCCAGCGGAAGCGCCCAATTCGCCACTGCCTGTTCCGTACCGGCAGCCAACAGCAAAGCCAGGACGGCACTCAACACGCAAAGCGCCCAGG
>Ga0194132_10003623_pt1 | contig 27263 bp, 16 predicted proteins | sample TA2KigOf80mmetaG_FD_148612 | JGI IMG/M metagenome (GOLD analysis project Ga0194132, IMG submission 148612) | Freshwater microbial communities from Lake Tanganyika, Tanzania - TA2015054 Kigoma Offshore 80m | ecosystem: Environmental > Aquatic > Freshwater > Lake | place: Tanzania: Lake... | reverse complement strand
ATCGTCTGCTCGGCGCCCATTCCAAGCGAGGCAGCCAGTCCGAACAACGTCGCGAGCACGGCCAGGATGTCGATGACGTCTCCGGCGAGTCCCCACGCGGCGTTGCCCAGCACGGGATAGAACACCGAACGCAGCGACATCGGCATGTGGAAGTTGTAGGTGAACACCCCGAAGCCGAGACCGATCACCGCGTAGATCGCCCACGGGTGCAGAGACCAGTTGAAAATCGTTGCCGCCATCGCCAGGCCTCGCGCGGCTTCGGCATTGCCGGGCGCTCCGCCGAGAGGAGCGGCGCTCTTGCCCGATCCGGCGTCTGGCGCAACCGACGCCACGAAGTGCGACACCGGTTCGGAAACGCCGTAGAACACGAGTCCGATTCCCATGCCGGCGCCGAACAACATCGAGATCCATGCGAGATTCGAGAAGCTCGGGCGCGCGCCTTCGCCGCCCAGGCGAACCGATCCGAGTGGAGAGACGATGAGCGCCAGACACAACAGCAGGAAGATGTTTCCGGCCATCATCAGGAAACCGTCAAAGTTCGAAACCGCGGAAGCGCGCAGCCACTCGAAGAACTTGCTCGCCGCTGCTCCGAACGCGATGGTGGCAACAATCACGAGAATGGTGATCGCGGCCGTGACGAAGAACACGATCGGATCGATGATGAGCCCGGCGAACTTTTTGCCTCTGTCGCGGAATGCGGAAGGATCTACGTCATCGGCCCAGCTCATCGGCCGCCAGGGCTCTCCGCGGGCCGGATACCATGCAACACCCTCGTGCGCGCTTCGATGCCGGCGGCGAGAGCTTCGATCAGGCGGAGTCCGCCGCCCGCCGCCGCGTGCGCCTGCTCGGTGAGATAGCGCCGGGCGAGTGCGTCTTCACCCGCGTTCAATAGGATCTCCGCGGTCCGTTCGATTCCCGGCTGCGCCGCAATCTGACGATCGTCCCAGGCGCCAAGGACGGCGCTCACTTCCGGAAGGAACTGGCCGCGATGTTCGTCAACCAGGTACAGCAGGCGTTTCACGGCGCGATTCGCGTACCGCGTTCCCTCGACGCCTTGATCGGCCTTGCTGATGGGCTTTTCGGCTTCACCCGCGGTGATGTAGCGATGGCGGCGATACTCTTCCGGAACCGATTCCACGCCGATTCGCCACGGCACGAAGGCCGCTGTGATCCCAGGTCCGGGTGCTACCCATAGCGTGCGCAGATCCGAATGGATGCCCGCGCGAAGATGCGCCACCTGTCCGTACCCGGAAGAATCGCGGCCCGTGATGTGCATCTGATCCATCAGCACCTTCACATCCGCCTTCGGCGCGACCGCCCGCACTGCCGCTTCGACCTGGCGCGCCTCCGGGCCCGATCCTTCACCCGACCGGTCGCGACAGTAGGCTCGGATCACGTTGAACGGTCCGCTGCCCGGCTTATACCAACCTTGTTGGGTCGCGAACGAAACGAAGTTGTCCGAAGCGAGATAGTCCGGGTTGGTCTTCCAGTTCTCCGGAAGCTCCTGTACGTAGCCCGTTGCCGTGTATCCGCGCCAGTTGAGCCAAACGTCATTCGGGCCGAGGCGCTTGGCGACCCACAGTCCTTTTGCGCCGGCGAATGTGAGAAACACCCAACCCTCGTTCGGATCAGCGAAAATGTGCGAATTGCCGCCGTAGGTGAAGTCGCCGTGCCGTTTGACGAGATCGATTGCGAGATCCACGGCCTCGCGCGCGGTTTTCGCGCGCTCGAGGACGATCCGGGCCACGTCGCTATAGTTGACACCCTTCTGATCTTTTGGCGTCATGTCGACCAGTTCGTTGCGCGAGTTCAGCGCGACATCTCGCACGGCGAGTCCGTACTCGTTCATTCCTCCGTTCGTGATCGGCGCGGGAAAGCCTGCGAAGTAGGAATAATCCATCGAGATGTAGCGATGAGTGTGCGCGGCCTGCGGAATCTGCATCAACTGGCCAGGAAGCCGTGCTGCCGCCGCTCCGCCCACGGTGATCATGGTGCCTGCCGGGTGCTGCCTTCGCGGCACGATCACCAGCCAGTGGCTCGACGGTTCGTCACCGTAACCGGCGAGCAGCACGCTCCCGTCCTTGGTCAAGTTCTTGCCGACATAAACGGCGACGCTCGCTTGGACCGCCTGCGAGCATGCCGATGCGAGAAGTGCGATGGCGATGCGATTCATGGGATGAAACCTATTACAACAGCCGGCGCGGCTCGGTGTGGAGCCACTGCCTCTGGAAGAACGAAAGCCCGTTCCGCTTGACGTGGATGTTGACGGTGAGGTGGAAGTCTGTCTCGGTGGCCCGGATCGAGCTCTCGGCCGTTACCTCGATGAGGCCGTCTTCGCGCCGGATCGAGAGCGTGTGCGTTCCCACGATCGCGGACTGTCCAGGATGATCGTCCGACGCCGAGCAACGAAACTCGCTCGTCGTGGTTACGGTGCCCAGGTTCTGATCGAGGATGTTCGACGAACTCGAACGGAACACGACGGTGGCGGTGTTCTTCAACTGATCGAGAATCACCTGCTGCAGCGGCTCGACTCCATTGGGAGCCGGCGTTGTGTAGCGCCGCAAAACGGGCGGAGGAAGGAATTGCGGAGCTGGCGCGGTGGACTTCGGCGCGACCGGCAGGATCACTCGCGAGAGGTGTGATCCACCGCGATGCACGCTGTTGCGCGCTGGATATGGGGTCGGCCAGAGATTCGGAAAATCGCCACTCGAGATCGACAGCCGCAGCCGGTCGCCCTTCTTCAGGATCCAGCCGGTGGGCGCCATCGGCACGTTCAATTCGTAGACTTCGCCGGGCGTCATCGGCTCCGGATTCGTGAGCGACTTCCGCCGTGTTCCGTTGATCGCGCCATCCGTGATCAGCGTCGAATGGCCGTCCGGAGCGACAGCGGCGAGCCGCGCGACAAATGCCGCCACCTTCGCGCTCGATGCGGCATGCAGGATCACCTTCGGCCAGCCGAGAATGTGTGTCTCCTGCTCGAGCGGTGCGCTCGTGTAGACGAGAGACCGCGATTCGTCCTGACGCTGATCGTCCGCCAGGTAGTAGCGGATCGAGCCGGCGGACCAGTATGCGTTGTTCAGGCCAATCGTCGCTTTGTAGTCGTATCCGTCAGCCGCGGCCGGCGCCGGCTGGTCCCGCACGAGGCGTCCGTCGCCGCCGAGATAGAACGCCGCTTCGCTCGCTCCAGCCGGCGGGTAGACCGCGTCGCCCCGCCAGACCCCGGGGATGTTGTCGATCCGCCGGTTCGGCTGATGAGTCTCTTGCATGTAGACCTGCATCGCAGGTCCGCGCATGATTCCGGTGTCCTCGTTGCGGAGGTAGTGCGCGAAGAAACGCGCGGCCTCGTTCTTCCAGTCGATACGCGGGCCCGGCGTGGACGAGTCGGGCTGCGTGTGGACCCACGGACCCATGAGGACCTTTTTCGGGCTCTTCAAATTCACGAAGAGCCGCATCATGGCGTTCGTATAGCCGTCGTGCCAACCGCCGATCAGGAAGACCGGGACTTGGACGCGGCCGTAATCGGGACGGAGCGATCCGTTCTGCCAGTAGGGCCCGTCCACCTGATGTTTGATCCACTCGAGCAGGTACGGAGTATTGTTGTCGAGGCGTTCCTTCCACATCTCGGCCCAGCGCGGACCGGCGAGCTCCGGCAGTGGCGGCATGGCGTTCATCGCGACCATCCAGCCGCCGTAGGTTCCGACGTCATAGTACATGCGCATGTTGCCGCCGCGATCGTAGTGGCAGTCGTCGGTGTAGCGGTCGTCGGTCACGAACAAGGGCACGATCGCCTTCAAATGGGGCGGGCGGTGCGAGGCCACCTGTAGCGATGTGAATCCGCTGTACGACGTGCCCCACATCCCGACGTTGCCGTTCGACCACGGCTGTTTCGCGAGCCACTCGACAACGTCGTAGCCGTCGAGTTGTTCCTGGAGGCGGTATTCGTCGGTGTTGACGCCCTCGGAGGTGCCCGTGCCCCGCGCGTCGAGCCGGACGCCGACGAAGCCCCGTTCGGCGAAATAGTGATGATCGCCAGCTCCGCCGCGGCCGATGTCGTCCTTGCGGTAGGGATGGTACTGGACGAGCGCGGGGAACTTTCCATTGCCCACCGGGAAGAATAGGTCCGCCGACAGCCTCTTGCCGTCGCGGACCGGAATCATCACGGCTCTTTCGTTGCGAACCTCGTAACCGGCCTTCATCGCCACCGGTTCGGCGCCTTCTATGTTCATGGAAGAGAAGAGGACCGCGAGAAGCGGCCCCGTCGCCATGCGGGTGCTCATCAGAATTCGTAGCGGAGGGCGAACTGAACCTGCCGTGGAGCGCTCAGCGTATTCGTGTAACGTCCGAAAGTGCCGACCGCGGTCAATTGCAGACTTGCCGACCGTGGATCGAACCGCACCGAGTTCAGAGCGTTGAAGGCCTCCATGCGGAACTGCACGGAGTGCTTCTCGTTGAACGGCATGTAGAACCGCTTGCCCAGGCCCATGTCGATCTGGAACGTGCCGTCGCCGCGAAGCACGTTCCGGCTGCCGGAGATGCCGGGGAGCGTGAATTGAAACGAACTCACTCCAACACGCGGATCGGGGAAGATGTTCGGTCCCGCGGCCCCTACGATCGCCGGGGCATTCTTGGTGGTCTGGGTGACCGGAGTCGAAATCCGGGTGGCGTACGGATTGGGCCCCCAACTCGTCGGCCAGGCCGAACCGTTCGCAACGTAAGTCACCAGGCCCGACGACTGGAACCATGTCCCGGTCAACTGCCAGCCGCCCAGGGCGGCGTTGGTCAACCGGGATGCTCCGCTCATGAATCGCTTTCCCTTGCCGAACGGCATCTCCCAGATCGCGAAGGCGTTCATGGCATGCGTGACATCGTAGTCCGACACCGCGCGCCGGTCGCGCGGATCCCAGTTTTGCGACAGGTTGTGCCCGCCCGGCGAGCGCGGGGTGTTGCTGTTGAGGTCGATCGATTTCGACCATGTGTAGTTCAAGTCCAGCCGAAGATCGCTGCCGAGCTTCTTGCGAACCGTCATTTGAAGGGCATTGTAGTTGCCGCGTCCGTCCGATGTGTAGGACGTCAACGCGGCCATCTGCTCGTTGAACATCGAGAAAGGTCCGAGTCGGCTGCAGGCTGGGGCACAGTTGATGTCGATGTCATAGGTGACGGCGCTCGTGTCCACGTTGTAGCGGCGGAACACGTTATAGATCGACTGCGTCGCGGTCAACCCTTCCCTTGCCGCGCCCGGCCACAGGTTCTCCCAATAGGGGATGCGCCCCACTTGTGCGGTAGGCACGCCTTGCCGCCACAGACTGAGCATCTGCTCGGCCGCCTGGAAGTACTGCACGCCGCTTTGCGGGTCTTTCAGGTTCGTGTGCAGCGCCAAGTCCCGCTCGAGCGGACTGCTGCGCGCCAAGCGGCCCACGTAGGATGCTTGAACGAACAGGCCATTCGAGAACTCGCGGCCCACGCTGAAGTTCATGTTCATGCTGTAGGGAATCCGCATGCGGTCGTTGATGCCGCCGGTGGTGGCCTGAACCCTCGGAGCGGTCTGAGGGAGTCCTCCTGGCGGGGCCGGGCGGATCAGTTGCGCGGGAATGTCGAAGGGTCCGGTGAAACGCGGCGCCGTTTGCGAAGTGAGAGTGCCGGCTGGGTTTGAAATGGCGGAAGAGAGGCCGAAAGACGCCACCGAAGAGAGGTAGTTCATCAAGGTCTGGCCCAACTGGTCATAGAACGTGCCCCACCCGGCGCGGATCGAGGTGCGGCCCGGACCACCGGTCAGCTTCCTGACCCAGCCATCGCCACCCGGACTCCAGGCGAGCGCAAACCGGGGCGCGAAGTTCTTCTTCTGATACGGATAAATCGGCCGGCCTCCCGGGCCATTCGACGCAATGTAGCGGAGCGGCGCCGTTTCGGCTTGAGACCGCCCTTCGTTCCCGAGGAAGTAGCGCAGTCCGGCCCAGTCGCCGAGGCGCTGGTCGGTCGTTACTTGGAGACCGTTCAATTCGCTAGGCGGGGGCGGCAGGATGTAGCGCAGGCCCGCGGTCAGAGTGACCGTGCGGCTGAGCTTCCACGTATCCTGCCCGTAGAACTCGTACTCCTGGTTTCCGAACAGGCGCTCGAGAGGAGTGCCCGGCGGAATCACCGTTCCGTCAATGCCGTAGTTGTAGCGGGCGATTCCTTGCGGAATCAGGCCGAGGACGTGGCCCACCGCGTTGCGGTACGGGGAATTGAACGTTTGCGCCAACCCTGGTGCGCCCGCATCGAACTCCGAAGCGGATCCACGCAGCCAGCCCTGCCACATCTGAACGGTGTGGAACGCGTTTGCGTAGTTGACCGAACGGTTCCGCACGCGCCGCACCGATCCGCCGAATTTCCATTCGTGGCTTCCCCGATTCCAGGTCAGGTCCTGGTTCCAGTGATACGCGGGAATGATGCGCGAAACACCCCTGGATGTTGCCAACCGGCTGTCGAATGCCTGCGGGATGATGAAGTTCCTGGTCTGCACGCCAGTGGTTTCCCCGCCCGCTCTCGTCAGCCCGAATCGCGTGGTGGAGATGAGATTGGGTCTCCAACTGGCGTTCCAGCCGAAGGCGAATCCCTTGCCGTTGTCGAGGAAGACCGAGTTCGGAGGATCTCCTGGGAACTGAGGAACGCCAATGATCCGTTCGTTCTGTAGATTGCCGCGCCAGAAGATGTTGTGCCTGCCTGAAGTGTCAACGGCGTAGTCGATTCGGCCCGCGTAGGTATTCAGCTTGTTCCGCTGTGGCGCGACGAAGCGGAAGCCTTGCACGTTCAGCCCGTCTCCGATGGTTCCATCGTTCGGTAGCGGATACGATCTCATGTACTCGAGGAACGGCGCGTTAGGTCCAATCCCGGCGGGGTCCACGTTCCTCAGGTCCGCGGGACTCAGGCTTAGGTTTGTGCCGGCGGTGGTCCGGTACTGCACGACTCCTTGTCTCAGTTCCGCTGAGGGAACCGTTCTGAGGACACCACTGGCGCTGCGATCGCGCCGCCCTTCGTAGTTCCCGAAGATGAACAGCCTATTCCTTCGGATCGGCCCTCCGGCAGCGGCTCCGAATACATCCACCAGCAGCGCGGGACGCCTGATGTTGGTCCGGTTGTTGAAAAATGAGTTCGCGGAAGTCACGGTATTGCGATGGAAGTCGTAGAGCGCCCCGTGCAGTTCATTGGTACCGCTCTTGGTAACGAGGGCGATTTCAGCTCCCGAAGTGCGCCCCTGATCGGCGCTCGCGTTCGCGGTGGTGGTCCGGAACTCGCTCACGGAGTCGACGCTGACACGCAACACGGAAGTGAACGCCAGCCGGCTCTGATGATCATTGACGTCGATTCCATCGAGCGTGACGTTCGCCTGGTCGGACCGGCCCCCATTCACGCTTCCGTTCCTCTCGTCGGCTCTGTTCGTGTTGAACGAAGTCACACCCGGTTGAAACGTCAGCAGTCCAACCACGTTGCGAAGGTACATCGGAAGCTGGAGCACTTCCTTGGTCCCAATCGCATTGCCGAGCGACGCATCGGTAGCATTGACCTGCGACACCTGCGCGCTCACCGTCACGGTTTCCGCGACTCCGCTGACTTGTTTCATCTCGATGTTGATGGTGGCGGGCGAGTTGACCTGGAGTTCCACTGACTCGATGACGACGTCGTTGAAGCCCGTCGTCTTGGCCAATAGCTTGTATTTTCCCGGCGGAATCTGCGGAAAGGCGTAGCGGCCGGCTTCGTCGCTGATGCTGATCCGGGTGAGTCCGCGGTTGATGTCTTCGACCGTAACCGAGGCGTTGGCCATCGCGGCTCCAGTCGGATCCGTCACGGTTCCGGAAAGCGAACTGAGCGCTTGCGAAAATGCGGCTGGCGATGCTGCGATGATCCCCATCATGCACAGAACGGAAGTCCGCGCCATTCGAATGACCGATCCCTGTACCATTTCTCGACCTCCCCGAACCAAAGGCGATACTGCTACGAGTTCTCGCTGTAGCTGGAAGGGTAGCATATCACACGCAACTATCGGGTGCAATCAAGAGGGTCGGAGAACCCAGCAAAACCGCGGAAAGTTACGCATCGCAACAACGCGCCGGGTTATCGCTTCGGTCTTCGGATGCCGTACCGGGCCTTGGTCCGCGCCTCGATACTGGACGCGAGTGCTTCTCCCAACTGCAGCGAGTTCATCGCTTCGGTGCTGCTGCGATAGGTGAGGTGCGCCCTGGCGAGATCCGGTTCGCCTGCCTCGAAAAGTTTGAGCGCGGTTTTTTCGACGAGCGGCTGCGCCTCCGCCAGCCGCGACTCGAAATCCGTGAAAGCAGAGGTGACTTCCGCCAGGAACTCGGCGCGATGTTCGGCAACGAGATAAAAGAGGCGCTTGAAAACGTGAAACGCGTATCGCGTAGATTCGATGCCCTGCCACTCGTGATCCATGAATCGCGCTGCTTCGCCCTCGGTGAGATAGCGATGGCGGCCGAATTCCGCCGGCACCTCCGTGACGCCGAGATGATACGGGACGAAAGGCGCCGTGAGTGGCGAGGTGGCCGCGACCCATAGGACGCCGAGTTCCGGATGCGGCGTCTTGCGCAGGTGCGCCACCTGGCCGTATCCTGCGGTGTCGCGGGTCAACTCCGGAGTCCTCACCGCCGCGATCATGTCCGTGAGCGTGATCTTGCCCGCGAGCTTGCGCAGGCGCTGTTCCATCATGGCGACCGCCTCATGGCGCATCTTGCCATCACCGTAGGCGAGATTCGCGTTGAACGGCTTGCCGTCCTTGGGATCGTACCATCCCTTTTCGACCGCGAAAGAAATCAGATTCGCCGACCCGCGGAATCCAGGATGATTCATGTAATTTGCCGGAACCTCGCCGATGTAGCCCGGGCGCGAAACGCGAATGTCGTCCGGGCCCAGACGCTCGGCCACCCAGAGGCCCTTGCCGCCAGCGAATTGGATCAGCACCCAACCCTCTTCGCGATCGGCGAACAGATGCGAGTTTCCGCCGTAAGTGGCATCGCCGAATTGGTTGATCAACGCGCCGGCGATCTCCACTGCCTCGCGAGCGGTACGGGCGCGCTCCATCACGATCTTCGAGATGTCGCTGTAGTTCAGCCCACGCTGCGGACGCGGTGTCATATTGCGCAACTCCTCGCGCGAGGGCGACCAGATGTCGCGCGCGGCAACGTGATGCTCGTTGAATCCGCCGTTGGTGATCGGCGCCGGGAATCCAGCATAGGCGGAGTAGTTCATCGTGATGTACTTCGCCGTGCGCCGGACTTGCGGAATTCCGATCAACTCGCCGGGGTACTTCGATTCGGCGGTCGCACCGACCTTGATCGTGGAGCCGCCTGGCCAGTCGCGCGCCGGAATGATCTCGAGCCAGTGGCTGGAAGGTTCATCTCCGTACCCGCCCAGGAAGACGCTTCCATCAGACGTGAGGTTCTTGCCCACGTAGATGCCGTAGCTCGCATGAAGAAGGGTGGATGCCGAGGCGAGTGCCAGGAGGAATCGCATGAAGGTCATTCTATCCGCAGCACGAATGGAGAAAGTTGCGCGGAGCACAACAAGCGCTCCGGACGATTGACAGGTATCGAAACCGCCTGATATCCTGCATTTTCCTGGATAGGAGCATTGTTGCACTATGCGCAACGAACTTCAAGCAGCCGATCGAGTTCTCCAAGTGCTGGCGTCTTTCGACAGCGCCGCGCGGGAGTTGTCCGTCACGCGCATCGCGGACACACTCGGAGTGCACAAGAGCACCGCGTCTCGCCTGGCCACGACGCTCGTCAGGCGCGGATTTCTCAAACGCAGCAAACGCGCGTTGCGGCTCGGTCCGGAGGTCAACCGGATCGGACTGCTGGCGCTCGGCAATCGCGACCTGACCGCGCTCGCGGCCGAGGCGATGCAGTGGCTCTGCTCGCAGACAGGTGAGACCGTGCACCTGGCGGTGCTCGAAGGCAGGGAAGCTCTCAACATTGGCCAGGTGGATGGCCCGGCGATCATCGGGATCGGCAACTGGATCGGAAGGCGAACGAAGCTGCACTGCGCGGCGAACGGCAAGGTGCTGCTTGCCTTCTGCGGCGAACATCTCATTGCGAGTCCGCTCGAAGCCTATACGGCGCGCACGGTCACCTCAGTCAAGGCGTTGCGCGCCGAACTCGCGCAGATCCGCCGCCTCGGCTGGGCATTGAACACGGGCGAACTGGAGGACGGCTTGAACGCGGTGGCGGTTCCGGTGTTCGATGCTTCCGGGCACTGCCGCGCCGCGTTGAGTGTCTCCGGGCCCTCGTTTCGCATGGATCCGAATACCTACTCAAGGCTGGCCGGACAGTGCCAGCAGGCCGCGCGGTTGATCGGCTTCCGTCTCGGTGTCGACAAGCCAACGGCACAGGAGCCCAGATAGCAACATGAGCCGTAACCTCGAGGGACGAGCCCGGCGGGCGGGGCGCGCCGCGGCCCAGCAGCCGTTGGAGAAGCAGCGCATCCGGTATGAGCTGCCGGTCTACGACATGCTGAGTCCGGAATCGGTCGAGCGGCTGCATCACGCGTCGATGCGAATTCTGTCGGAGTTCGGTATCGCCTTCTATGACGCCGAGTCGCGCGACATTCTGAAGTCGCACGGCGCGCGTGTCGACGGCGACATCGTTTTCTTCGATCCGGAGATGGTGACCGCCTGCGTGGCGAAGGCGCCATCCGTGTTCACGCAACTCGCACGGAACCCCGAGAACAACATTCCAGTCGGAGGCAACGCCGTCAACTTCGCGCCGGTCTACGGGCCGCCCTATGTTCTCGACGCCGATCAGGGGCGCCGCGAAGCGAAGCTCGAGGATTTCATCAACTTCGTCAAGCTCGCCTACCTCAGCCCGTACATGCATCATTCCGGCGGCACGGTCGTCGAGCCGGCGGACGAGCCGGTCGAGACGCGCCATCTCGACATGGTGTACAGCCACATCAAGTACAGCGACAAGCCGTTCATGGGTTCGGTAACGTCGGCGGAGAATGCGGCGGACACCGTGCGGATGGCGGAGATTCTGTTCGGTGCGGAGGCGATTCGCGAGAATCCCGCGGTGATCTCGCTGATCAACGTGAGCAGCCCGAGGCGGTTCGATGACCGGATGCTGGGCGCGATGAAGGTTTATGCGCGTGCGCGGCAGGGGATGGTGATCACACCGTTCATTCTTTCCGGAGCGATGGCGCCGGTCTCGATCGCGGGCACGCTCGCGCAGCAGAACGCGGAGGCGCTGGCGGGAATCGCATTCGCGCAGATGATCGAACCGGGGACGCCAGTGGTGTACGGATCGTTTCTCACCAACATCGATCTGCAGAGCGGCGCGCCGGTGTTCGGCTCGCCCGAGAGCCAGATGGGGCTCTATGCGAGCGCGCAGCTCGCGCGGCATTACGGGCTTCCGTTCCGTGGCGGCGGCATGTTCACGAGCTCGAAGATTCCAGACGCGCAGGCAGCGTACGAATCGGTGATGGTGATGCTGCCGGCGATCATGGCGCGGACCAATTTCGTGCTGCATGCGGCGGGCTGGCTCGAGAACGGGCTCGCTTCCGGGTACGAAAAGTTCGTGCTCGATTGCGAAATTCTCGGGATGCTCCACACGTGGTCGAAGGGACTCGATCTGTCGGATGAGGCGCTGGCCATGCAATCGATCGCCGAGGTTGCGCCGGGCGGACACCATCTCGGCACCGAGCACACGATGCGGCACTTTCGCACCGCGTTCTATCGCGCTGAGATGTTCGACTACAATTCCGCCGAGGTTTGGACCGAGGCCGGATCGGAGGATTCATTCGCGCGCGCCAACAAGCGAGTGAAGAAGCTGCTCGCTTCCTACGAGGCTCCCGCGCTCGACGAAGCGAGGGACGAGGCGTTGCGAGATTTCATGGCCCGGCGAAAGGCCGAGTCGCCGAAGGCAAGCTGATGCCGGTGACGCACCGGGTCGCATTTTCACCGTCGGGCCGGCAGGGTTCCGTGCCCGATGGTGCGAGACTGCTCGATGCCGCGAGCAGTCTTGGTGTCGAGATTGAGTCGATCTGCGGCGGCCGGCAGATGTGCGGCAAGTGTCAAGTTTCCGTGGAGACGGGCGAATTCGCCAAGCACGGCATGGTGTCGCGAGCTTCGAATCTGTCGCCGGTTTCCGCTCGTGAGCAGGCTTATTGGGATCACCATGTGCGCACCGAAGACCGCCGCCTGGCGTGCGCGGCCACGGTGTGCGGCGATCTCTCGATCTTCATTCCTCCGGAGAGCGCGGTTCACAAACAAGTGGTCGCCAAGGGCGCGGCCGAGCGCGTGATCGAGGTGCGCCCGGCGGTGCGGCAATACTATGTCGAATGCGAAGCCGCTCAACTCGACGACCGCCGGGGTGATTGGGAACGCTTGCAGAAGGCGTTGCACGAACAGTGGGGACTGCATGGGCTCTCGATCGGCCTTTTCGCATTGCGGCAATTGCAAAGTGCGCTGCGAGATGGCGGCCATGCTGTGTCGGTCGCAGTCTGGCAAGGGTCCGAGGTGTTGCGCGTCCAGCCCGGATACGCTGAAGGCGTCTACGGAATCGCGATCGACGTGGGATCGACGACGCTCGCCGGATATCTGTCGGATCTTCGCACGGGCCAACTGCTGAGCACTGCCGGGACGGTGAATCCGCAGATTCGCTTCGGCGAGGATCTGATGAGCCGCGTCAGTTACGCGATGACGCAATCCGATGGAACAGCGAGGCTGCACGAAGCGGTCGTCGCTGGTTTGAACGAACTCATTGGCGAATGCATCCGCGACGCGGGCGTAAGTCCGGAACAGGTGCTCGACTTGGTCCTGGTGGGCAACAGTGTCATGCATCACCTCATGCTCGGCATCGATCCAAGCGAACTCGGCGGCGCGCCATTCGCTCTCTCGGCGAGCGGCGCGTTCGATCTGACGGTGCGTGATCTCGGAATCACGGCGGCGAGTCCGGCGGCCCGTGCGCACCTGTTGCCGTGCATCGCCGGGCAGAACGGTGCGGACAACATGGCCGTGCTGTTAGCGGAGATGCCTCATCGCAAAGGCGGCGCGGTCCTCGTAGCTGACATCGGCACGAACGCGGAGATCCTGCTGGGAAGCCGCGATCGCATCTGGGCAGCGTCGAGCCCGACCGGACCTGCATTCGAAGGCGCGCAGATCCAGCATGGGCAGCGCGCGGCGCCAGGAGCCATCGAACGTGTCCGGATCGATCCCGGGACGAGAGCGGTGACCTTCAAGGTAATCGGCAGTGATGTCTGGAGCCACGAGCCCGGCGCCGTTTTGCCTGCCACTGGAATCTGCGGCAGCGGAATCATCGAAGCGATCGCTGAGATGCGCCGGGCGGGAATCATCCGCGCCGATGGCCGATTCGAAGAGCGCGGCGCGGGATTCGTGATTGCCGCGGCCCATCAAACGAGCATCGGCGCGCCGATCGTGGTGACGCAGAACGACGTGCGCGCGATTCAACTCGCCAAGGCCGCACTCTGCGCGGGCATCAAGCTGCTGATGAATCGCGCTGGCGTGACCCGGCTCGACGAGATCCGGCTTGCGGGCGCGTTCGGAAGTTTCATCAGCCCGCGTCATGCGATGGCGATTGGCATGATTCCGGAGTGTGAAGTGACCAACGTGATCGCGGTGGGTAACGCTGCGGGCGATGGTGCCCGCATCGCACTGCTCGACCGTGAGACGCGCGCCCAAGCGCCGGGCCTGGCGCGAATGGTCGAATATGTTTCGATAGCGGTGGAGCCCTCGTTTCAAGACGAGTTCGTCGCGGCGATGGCGTTGCCCGGCGGACCGGCGGCAGGGTCGGCCCCCGAGCGAAGCAGACGAGAGCGGCGTCGCCAATTGGCCTTGGCCGGAGCCGCGGCCCGGGATGGAGAATCATGAGCGAAAACAATGATCTGACTCAGATCGAGACTTCGGAGCTGCTCGTCATCATCCATGAGGATCTCTACGACGGCCTCGCGGACGAGGTCGTCCAAAGCGTGAACGAACTGTTGCGGCGGGGCATGAGTCCGTATGAAACGCTGACGCAGGGGCTCGTGGCCGGGATGGATGTCGTCGGAGTCGACTTCCGCGACGGAATCCTATTCGTGCCTGAGGTCCTGATGGCGGCGAAAGCGATGAAGGCGGGCATGGCCGTGCTGCGCCCGCTGCTCGCGGAGACCGGCGCGCCCAGCATCGGAACGATGGTGATCGGAACGGTGAAGGGCGACATCCACGATATCGGAAAGAATCTCGTGACGATGATGATGGAAGGCGCGGGGTTCAAGGTTCACGACATCGGCATCAACAACGATGCCGACAAGTTCATCGCGGCCATCCGCGAACACAAGCCGGAAGTGCTCGGCATGAGCGCGCTGCTGACGACCACGATGCCCTACATGAAGACGGTGATTCAGGCGCTCGAAAGGGAGGGACTCAGGAAGGAAGTGATCGTGCTCGTCGGTGGTGCGCCGGTCAACGCGCCGTTTGCCGAAGCTGTCGGCGCCGATGCCTATTGTCGCGATGCGTCCGTGGCGGTGACTACCGCAAAGGCGCGGCTCGAAGAGCGGAGAAACGCGGTTCCAGTATGAAACGGAGTGCGTTCATCGCATGCGGTGCCCTGGTCCGCGAGTTGCGAGCGATCATCGATGCGAACGGCTGGGACGTCGACATCCTCGGCGTGCCTGCGCTGCTGCACAATCGTCCCGAGCGAATTCCCGGCGCCGTGCGCGCGAGGATCCGCGAGGCGGTCGAACGATACGAGCGGGTCACCGTCGTCTACGGCGATTGCGGTACTGGCGGTCTGCTCGACGCGGCGCTCGCTGAAGAAGGTGTATCGCGAATCGCCGGACCTCATTGCTACGAGATGTACGCTGGCGAGGACTTCGAGGAATTGTCCCGTGCCGAGCAGGGCGCGTTTTTTCTCACGGATTTCCTCGTACGCGAGTTCGACGGTATCGTGATCCGCGGGTTGGGGCTCGATCGATTCCCGCAACTGCGCGACGACTACTTCGGCAACTATCAGCGCGCCGTCTACCTCGCGCAGCAGGATAGTCCGGCGCTCCGCGCCAAGGCCGCGGAGGCCGCCGCACAGTTGCGGCTTCCGCTCGAAGTCCGCTTCACCGGCTACGGAGCGCTCGCGTCAAGACTCGTGGAGTTGCACGCGCAATGACGAAGTATCAGGTGGTCTATTGGCGCGACATTCCCGCGCAGGTCAAGGCGCGGTCGGGCGCCGAACGCGGGGCACGCCAACTGTCGCCGCGATTTCAGGAGGCGATCGACGCGGCTGCGATGATCGCCGGCGCGGCCGGGACGGATGACTATCTGGCTGCGTGGCGGACGGCGGAGTGGCAGTCCGCCGAGGGTCCGCTTTCGGCGGTGCTCGAGGAGGTTGCGGCAAGACTCGAGATCGAGCATCCGGATGAGCGGCTGGAGAAGTTGAAGTTGGGTGGTGGGAAGGAGATCTCGTGACGGCGACTCGAAATGAACCCGCTCCGCGGGTCAACAGGGGCCGGCATCCGGCAAGGAGTACCTAATGTTCACCGAAATCACTTCGCCAACCAGGAGCGTTCGGATCGGCCCCGATTATCCTTTCGTCATCATCGGCGAGCGAATCAATCCGACCGGCCGCAAGATGCTTTCGGCGGAAATGGCGGCGGGCAACTTCGAACGTGTCGCCGCCGACGCGCTCGCCCAAGTGGCGGCTGGAGCACACATGCTCGACGTGAATGCCGGGATCCCGCTCGCCGATGAGCCGGCCTTGCTTGCCCGCGCCATCGAGGTTGTCCAAGAGGTCACCGACGTTCCGCTTTGCATCGACTCGTCGATCGTCGCGGCGCTCGAGCGTGGACTGTCGGTCTACAAGGGAAAGCCTCTCGTCAATTCCGTCACGGGTGAGGAAGAGCGGCTCGACTCCGTGCTTCCGTTGGTTGCCAAGTATGGTGCGGCGGTGGTCGGCGTAGCGAATGATGAAACGGGGATCTCCGAAGACGCGGCTGTCCGGTTCGCGATCGCGAAGAAGATCGTCGAGCGGGCCGAACAGGCTGGCGTTCCGCGCCATGACGTGATCATCGATCCCCTGGCCATGCCGGTCGGCGCGCTGCCAGCCGCGTGCGCGACGCTCTTTACTCTCGTGCGGCGCCTGCGCGATGATCTCGGGGTGAATACGATCTGTGGCGCGTCCAATGTGTCGTTCGGGCTTTCCAACCGGCCGGGCCTCAACGCGGCGTTCATCGCGATGGCGATCGGCGCCGGCATGACCTGCGCGATCACCAATCCGCTCGAGGAGAAGATACTCGAATCGATCCTGGCGGCCAACGTGATGATGGATCACGATCCGAACTGCATGGCGTGGCTGGCTCACCACCGGACCGGAGCCGAAGCGGGGAGTGGCGATGACCGCCGCGAACGAAGGGCCGCGCGGCGCGCCTCGCGTGGCGCCCAGCAGGTTTCATGATATGAATGGAGCGATCTCAATATGACGTCCGCACCCAGCCATGCGCGCGTGGTCATCATCGGCGCTGGCATCGTTGGCAATAGCGTTTCCTATCACCTTCACCGGCAGGGCTGGAGAGATCTGGTTCTGCTCGACAAGGGTCCGTTCCCGAATCCGGGCGGATCGACAGGGCACGCTTCGAACTTCTGCTACCCGATCGATTATTCGAGGCTGATGGTGCAGATCACGCGAGACAGCGTGCGCCAGTACAAAGAGCTCGGTGTGTTTCGCGAAAGCGGCGGGCTCGAACTCGCGCGCTCGGAGGAAAACGCACGTGAGTTGCTGCGCCGCGCGTCGGCTGCGAAATCGTGGGACGTCGAAGCGGACCTGCTGACACCAGTGCAGGTGAAACAGATGATGCCGTTCGTGAACACGGATATCATCCGTGGCGGACTGTCGTTTCCGCGCACGGGCGTAGTGGACTCACTGCGCGCCGGAACGATCATGCGCGAGCGCGCGCAGGAAGCCGGAGCCTTGTCGATCTTTCCGAACACCGAAGTGCTCGGCGTCACGATCAGGAATGGACGCATCCATTCGGTCAGGACTTCGCGCGGCGAGATTCGGACCGAATACCTGGTGATCGCTTGCGGTGTGTGGAGCCCTCGAATTGCGCGCATGGCGGGCGCGTCGATTCCGCTGACGCCGGTGGTCCATCAAATGATCAGCGTCGGGCCGATCGAAGAGTTCGCCAAAACCGGCGGCGAGATCGGGTACCCGATCCTTCGCGACATGACCGCGCTCATGTACGAACGTCAGAACGGAAGCGACATGGAAGTGGGCTCCTATGCGCATCGACCGATTCTGATGGCGCCGGACGACATTCCGTCAATCGAAGAATCGAAACTGTCGCCCACTGAGCTTCCGTTCACAAAGGAAGATTTCGAGCCGCAGATGGCACACGCGCTGGAGCTTCTTCCGGAGCTTCTGGGCGATGAACGGGCGGGCATCCAATATGCGATCAACGGATTGCTTTCCCTGACTCCGGATGGCGCGCCGCTCGTCGGCGAGACTCCGGAGGTGAAGGGGCTGTGGTCGGCGGCAGCGGTCTGGGTGAAGGAAGGTCCGGGTGTCGGGCGGATTGTCGGGGAATGGATGACGCAGGGCGACACCGAGTACGACACCAGCGAGATCGACATCGCGCGCTTCTATCCCTATGGACGCACGAAGAGTCACGTCATCAGCCGCACGAGTGAGGGCTACAATCGCACCTACGGTATCGTACATCCGCGCGAACAATGGTCATCGTCGCGCAACATCCGCTTGAGCCCGTTCCACGGCCGCGAAGTCGAAGCGGGCGCCGTGTTCTTCGAAACCGCCGGATGGGAGCGCCCGCAGTGGTATCGGTCGAACGAGAAGCTACTGTCGGAGTACGGCAGCCGGATCCAGATGCGGCCCAATGAATGGGATTCCCGCTGGTGGTCACCGATCATCAGTGCCGAACATCTCGCGATGCGCGATCGGGTCGGTATGGTGGACCTGAGTGCGTTCGCGATCTTCGATATCACGGGTCCAGGCGCGCTCGACTGCACGCAGCGGTTAGCCGTGTTCCAAATGGATGTTCCGGTGGGCAAGGCCGTCTACACGCCGCTGCTGACGCACGCGGGCAAGATGAAGTCCGACGTGACGATCACGCGAACGGCCGAGGACTCCTTCCGAATCGTTACCGGAGGCGCGCAAGGCGGGATCGACGGCAAGTGGTTCCGGGACTGCCTCCCGGCTGACGGATCGGTGCAACTCCACGACATGACCGCGTCGCTTTGCACACTCGGTCTCTGGGGGCCGAGTGCACGTGCCGTGATGCAGGCGATTTCGGCGGACGACATGTCGGATACGGGTCTGCCGTTCTCGCACGCGAAACAGATCTGGATCGGTCCGGTGCCCGTGTGGGCGTTGCGCATCTCCTACGTGGGCGAGATGGGTTGGGAGCTCTATGCGTCGATGGAACAAGGGCGCCTGCTGTGGGACATGGTTTGGAAAGCTGGCCAGGAGCACGGCATCGTGCCGGTGGGTATCGGTGTGTACGGCACGTCGGCTCGAATCGAGAAGAGCTATCGCCTCTACGGCAATGAACTCGATATGGAGTACAACGCCTACGAGAGCGGTTTGACGCGGCGGTCCGTGAAGAAGCAGGATTTCATCGGCAAGCAGGCGTATTTGAAACAGGCGAGCGAAGAACTCGCTGCGTCGCTGTGCACGCTCACGGTGGATGATCATACCTCGCACACTGGCGAGCCGAGATTCATGCTGGGCCGCGAACCGGTGCTGACCCTCGACGGCAAGCCGATTGAGGACAGACTCGGGCGGCGATCGTTCGTCACAAGTGCGGGGACAGCGCCGTCGCTCGGCAAGCATCTGCTGATGACTTATCTTCCACCCGAGTTGGCGGTTGCAGGCACGAAATTGAAGGTGGAGTACTTCAGCGAACACTATCCGGTGACCGTGGCGGTGGTGGGTCCGGCGCCTTTGTTCGATCCGTCGAACGAGCGGATGAAGGGTTAGCAGGATGAACATTCTCGTGTGTGTGAAGCGCGTGCCCGACACGGGTGCGCGTGTCGAGATAACGGCGAACGGAAGGGCGATCGAAACCCGAAACCTCGGATTCACCATCAGCCCGCACGAGGAGTGCGCCGTGGAAGAGGCGGCGGTGATCGCTGAGAAGCTGGGTGGATCCTGCACGGTGTTGACGGTGGGTCCGAAAGACGCCGAGGATCAGTTGCGCGACTGTTTGGCGAAGGGTATGGACCGCGGAGTCCTGATCGAGACCGATGGTAACGAACTCGACCCGGGACAGACGGCTTCCGCGATCGTTGGGTTCGTGCGAGCGCAGAGGGCACCGTTCGATTTGATCCTGTTCGGAAGCGAGTCCGCCGACGCGGCAAACTATCAGATCGGAATTCATGTTGCGTATGCGCTCGATTTGCCTTGCGTCACCGGAGTGAAGCGCATGAGCGTTCAGACGGGAAGCGTGACGGCCAAACAGGAAACTCGCACCGGCTTCGACGTGTATCAGGCGCAACTGCCCGCCGTGCTTACGGTGAAGGAAGGCTTGAATCTGCCGCGGCATCCGTCGTTGAAGGCGACGATGGGCGCGCGGAAGAAGCCAGTTGAGCGGATGCGCGCGGAAGTGGGGCCCGCGTCTCTCGAGATGGTCCGGTTGAGCGTGCCAGCGGAAAAGGGGAGTGGCGCGGAGATTCTCGGAGAGGGGAAGTCCGCCGTTCCGCGGATTGTCGATCTGCTCGAAGAGCTGAGGCTGATATGATTCTTGCATTCATCGAACACGACCGCGGCGCGGTAAGTTCCTTGACTCTTCAGATGCTCGCCGCCGCGAGAGCGCTGTCGGCTCAAACCGGTGATCCGCTGCACGCAATCGCTGGCGGCGGCGGGGAGTTCCAGCAGTTGGAGCGGCAGGGCGTCGCGCACCTTCACTGCTTCGACCACGAGTCGCTACATGAATACGCGCCCACTGCTTGGGCCCGCTGCATCTCGCGAGTGATTGAACAACACAAGCCGTCGATCGTGCTTGCCGCCGCAACCGATCGCGGAAACGAACTGATGGCGTGGACCGCCGCGATCACCGGAGTCCCGCTCGCCGTGAATTGCATCCACGTTAGACCGGGTGAACCCTTCCAAGTGATCCGGCAGCGCTACGGGGGCAGTCTGCTCGAGGAGGCGAACCTCCACGGCTCCACCAGGATGCTCACAACCGCGCTGCATGTCTTCGAGCCGGCCGAAGTCGAGAACGCACTGCCGATGACCGTCGAGACCATTTCGGCTGCGGCCGATGAGAAGGATCGCCGCGCGCGCGTTGTTTCCCGCGAGGAGACACAGTCGGCTGGTGTGAACCTGCACACCGCTCGTGTCGTGGTCGGCGGTGGACGCGGTGTCGGAAGCGCCGAGGGATTCCGTGTTCTTGAGGAACTCGCCGGCGTCATCAATGGCGCGGTCGGCGGATCTCGTGTCGCGACCAACAACGGATGGCGTCCACACGCCGTCCAGGTCGGACTGACCGGCAATCGCATCGCGCCGGTCCTCTACATCGCGTGCGGAATCAGCGGTGCGATTCAACATCAGGTCGGCTGCAAGGGCGCCAAACGCATTCTCGTCATCAACAAGGATCGAGAAGCGCCGTTTTTCCGCCGAGCCGACCATGGCGTGATCGGAGATCTGCACGAGATCCTGCCCGCGCTGACGGCCGAGATTCGCAAGCGGAAGTCTGCTGGATAGGATGGCTCCGGAACAAGTCACGCGCCAAGTCTTCTGGAACATCTGCGCGGCTGGCCGCGTGGCCTTCTACTTGATGGCGATTCTCGCCGTTGCTGCCTTCGCGTATGGCGTTTGGCGGCAAGCGGCGCGAGTCCTGCAAGCCAAACCCGTGGATGTTTCGTGGGCGCGAATCCGGGCGAGCGTCTGGCGCAAACTCACCGCGCTGATACTCAATCGCTCCGTCGCGCGCCGCAATCCGCTCGTGGGGTGGATGCATCGCTCCATCATGTGGGGCTTCCTCACGCTCTTCATCGGGACCTTGATCGTGGCGCTCGAGTACGACTTGTTTCAGGTCCTGCTCGGGCGGCGCCCCGGCTTCTGGTATGGGCGGTTCTTTCTCGCGTTCGAGCTGATCCTGGACTCGATGGGCGCCTTGTTTCTCGTGGGCCTGGTGTTCGCGCTGGTGCGTCAGACCCGGTTGCGATTCCTTTCGGCTTCGCTTTTCGCGATCGGGTTCACCGGGTTCATCGTCGAGGGGATGCGCCTTGCGGCAACCGCGGCCGAACTCGGCTACTCACCGCACTGGTCGCCAATCGGGCACGTGTTTTCGCAGCCATGGCTCGGAACCAGCCCTGGAACAATTCGCTCGTGGCACGCCGGCCTCTGGCTGTTCCATGCGGCGATCTCGCTCGGATGGGTGGCGATGTTGCCGTACTCGGCCGGAGTGGTCCATATCCTGACAGCCGGACTAAACGTTCTGGTCGAAGACCTTCGTCCGAAAGGCCGCCTCGCCGCGCTTGATGTGGAAGCTGCCTTCGAGAAGGAACTGCCGCTCGGACTCGGCCATCTCTCCGACTTGACCCGCAAGGACGCGCTTGATCTGATCAGTTGCACCGAGTGCGGCCGATGCGAGGCGAACTGCCCGGCGAACGGATCGGGCAAGCTGCTTTCCCCGCGATCGATCATCACCAAACTCCGCGACATGCCAGCGGCGGACACGCGTCCGATCATGGGCAACGCGATTACGGCGGAAGAGATCTGGGCCTGCACGACATGCATGGCGTGCGTCGAGGTGTGTCCGGTGTCGATCGATCCGCTTGCGAAGATTCTCGAGTTGCGGCGCAACGAAGTGATGATCCACGACCGCTACCCGGATACCTTCGGCGATCTGTTCACCGGAATGACCAAGCGTGGGAATCCCTGGAATCAGCACGCATCGTCGCGTATGGAATGGGCTCGCGGACTGGAGGTCCGAACGATGGCGGAGGTGGCCGCAGCCGCTGAATCCGTGGAATATCTGCTGTGGGTTGGCTGCTCGGTGTCCTTCGATCCGAGGAACCAGAAGATCGCGCGAAGCCTCGTCAAAGTGCTCGGCGCGGCGAGAGTCTCCTTTGCCGTCCTTGGTGAGGAGGAGGGATGTACGGGAGACCCGGCGCGGCGCGTCGGGCACGAATATCTCTTTCAGGAGCAAGCCCGCCAGAACGTCGAAACACTGAATAGCTATTCTGTTCCGAAGATCCTCACGCTGTGCCCGCACTGTTTCAATTGCATCGGCAAGGAGTATCCGGACTTCGGCGGAAACTACACGGTGGTCCACCATACGCAACTCATCCATGAACTGATCGAATCGGGCCGCCTCCAACTCAACGGGCGAATCGACGCCAAGGTGACCTATCACGACTCCTGTTACCTCGGCCGGCACAACGGAGTCTACGATCCGCCGAGGCGGATCCTCGAGAAGATTCCTGGTCTCGATATCATCGACATGCCGCGCAGCCGCGAAACTGGCATGTGTTGCGGCAGCGGTGGCGGACTGATGTGGATCGAAGAAGAACCCGGCAAGCGGGTGAACGAACGCCGAGTGGAGCAAATCGAAGACGCGATGCCCAAGGGCGGTGGCGGGCCGCGAGTGGTGGCTTCGGCATGTCCTTTCTGCATGACGATGATGGAGGACGGCCTCGCCGCGAAGAATACCGGTATTCCGGACAGGGACATTGCCGAACTGGTAGCTGAGGCAATAGGCCGCCAAGCGGGTTAGGTAGGCAGACCGCGGTGATAGCTCAGATAGACTAATAGCTGAACCGCAGCCCGAACTGGATCTGCCGCGGGACATTCACCTGCAACAGCCGGATCCGCCCAAAGTCCGCCGACGTGACGTTGGTCTGCGGACCCCCGAAGATCACGTTGTTGAACGCGTTGAACAGCTCCGTCCGGAAGTCCAGCGCGTACCGCTCGGTGAACGCGATCCGCTTCTCGATCAACAGGTCGAAGTTCCTGTTCCCCGGCAGCCGCACGTCCGGCAGATTGCGGCTCACGTTCCCGAACGTGAACTGCGGCGACCGCGCGAACGCCTGGGGATTGAAATACAGCGCGCCGTCCACGTATTCCCGCTTGTCCAGCCTCCCGGGCTGACCGGTCGCCGTCGGCCGCTGCCCGCCTCCAAACGAATTCGAATCGTTCGGACCCGTGACTTGCGCGGGCGTCCCGTTGTCCCACGTGAAATAGGTCCCGGCCGACCAGCCGCCCGCCACGCGCGCCAGCACTCCACGGGTCAGCCGGGGCTTGCCCACTCCAAACGGCAGCTCATACCGCAGGCTCAGCCGAACCACGTCGGGGATATCGTAGAACGACAGCGCCCGGTCGCAGGGAAAGCAGTTGCTGTTCGTGAATCCGCTGGGTCCCAGGAACCCGCCAAAGTCGCCGACATTGTCGATTAGCTTCGAATGCGTCCACGCGAACAGCAGCGCCAGGCCGGAGTCAAACCGCCGCTCGACGCGCATCTGCAGCGCATGGTAGGAAGAATGGCCCACCGGCGCCTGTGAAGCCGACATGCTCGTGAAGGACGGATACGGCCGCAGAAGCTGCCCCCGCTGCACCGTCGGACGGCTCAGTGTCGACGTCGGATCCGTAATCAGCCCCGCGAACGGATTCGCCACCGTCTGCAGCAACTGCGTGCCCAGCGCCATCTGCTCGAGCGGCAGTTGGTTGTACTGGACGCCGCTCGGAAGCGCCACGCCCGTCGACGCCGCATAGCCCACCTCGATCACCGATTTCCACGGCAACTGCCGCTGCACGTCAAACGACCACTGGATCTGGTACGGAAGCCGCTGCTGCCGCACCGGACCGGTGACCCCCTGCCCCAGATTCGTCGCGAGTCCCAGCGTGTTCCCCGTGGGCGCGATGAAGCCGCCCGGCAGTGGATTCGACAGGTTGAACAGCGGCGTCACTCCGTCCGGCTGCGCGGCGAGCGAACTCGTCGTGCGCTGAAACCCCAGCGCGGCATCGGTGTTGGGCGCAATCGAGGAGGTGAACACGCCAAGCCCCGTCCGGACCACGGTGAGCGGATTCAACTCCCACGCCAGCCCCACCCGCGGATCCCAGTTGTTGCGATCGGCGATCTGCGTGCGCCGTCCCCGCCCTCCCACTCCCACGAACCCGACTCCGCCCAGCACCGGACTGATCCCCGGAACCCGGCCATCGAGCGGATTGCGCGAATCGAGGTCGAGGAACACGTACTTGTCGCCGTCCTCGGTCCTCGGCAGCTCGAGCGAATACCGCAGCCCGACAGTCAGCGTGAGATTCGTGCGCAGCTTCCACTCATCCTGGAAGAACACGGCGTAGTATGGATGCCGGTGCAGCTCGAGCGGCCGCAGCGTGTAGTTCACCGTCGATGCGCCCAACAGCAGATCCGCGAGCCCGCGCCCGGTGCGCGCCGCGGCCGCCTGCGGATTCGGACCCGCCGTGAACGCGCCGGAGGATGAAATGCCAAGCGGCGACGACTGATCGATCGACACCGGGAACCTCCGCGCGTCGAACCCGGTCTTGAATGTGTGCCGTCCGCGCAGCAGCGTCAGCGACGCGTTGTACTGCCAGGTGCGCGACTTCACCGCGTTGTACCCGGTGCCGGTCACGCCCACCTGCGTCAGCCCGCCAGTCGTGAACACCGGGAAATATTTCACACGCTGCCCGTCCACCAAGCTGCGCGGCAGGCCGAGCGTCGTCTGGTCGAAGTCGAGGCTCAGCGGCGTCCGGTTGGTCTCGCTCTGGGCGAGCGAGAAGTGGTGCAGGAAAATCGTGCCTGGTCCCATCGACCAGGTGTGGCTTCCCACGATGTTGATCCCCGGGATCCGGTTCGGAGTTTCCACCGGTGATGCGAAATGGCCGAACACGAGCGGCTGCGCGTTCAGGTTCTCAAACCAGTTGTGGCGCACGAAGAAGGAGTGTTTGGCGTTCACCTGGTGATCCACGCGCCAGTCGATGCGGTCGCCGTCGAGTGCGTTGGCCGCCGCCGTGAAGAAGTTGCTGATGTCGCTCTGGCCGAGTCCGCGCTGGTTCGGCGCCGGATAGTAGGTCATCACGTTCCTGCCGATCGGATTGATGATCCCCGCGGGGATGATGTTGCCCGGGAACAGGTCGCGGATGTAGCGCGTGGTTCCGGCGGGGCGGTCAGGATCCAACCGTGTGGACCGCGGATCATAGATGAGGAACGGCGCGCCGTTGGTGTCGCGCGACTGGGAGAAGTTACCCGCGCGCTCGAGCTCGGTCGGCACCGTTCCGGTGTACGGGTTCAGGCTCCGCTGCCGCAGGCCTTCATAGGCCACGAACCAGAACGTGCGGTTGCGGCCGTTGTAGAGCTTGGGAATGTAGACCGGACCTCCGCTCGTGAATCCGAACTGGTTGCGCTTGAAGCTCGGCTTGCTGGTGAGCCCGGCGCGGTTCGAATTGAATCCCGCCGCGTCCAGCACACTGTTGCGCAGGAACTCGTGGAACGTCCCGTGCAGCGCGTTCGTGCCGGACTTGATCGAGAAGCTCACCACGCCGCCGCCGGTCCGGCCGAACTCGGCCGCGTAGGGCGACGTGTTCACCTTGAACTCCTGGATCGAATCGAGCATCGGCATCGCCGACACCTGGTTGTTGTAGGTTCCGGTGTTGGCGGCGCCGTCGATGAGGATCTCGCTGGTGGATCCGCGGCCGCCGTTGATGCGGAAGTTGTTCGTGGTCGACTGCGACGCCGTGTTGTCACCCGCCAGCCGTCCCGTGGTGACACCGGGGACGTTGGCCAGCAGCAGGTACGGATTCCGTACATTGAGCGGGATCGACATCAGGAACTTGTTTTCGACCACGGTTCCGCGGTCGGCCCGCGCCGTCGTGATCAAGGGCGCGGAATCGGCCACCGTGATCGACTCCTTCACCTCGCCCGGCTGGAGGCGCAGGTTCAGGGTCCGCGCCTGGCCGGTCTCGAGCGTAAAGGCGTCAATGCGAGCCTCCTTGAATCCAGGCGCCGCGGCGGTCACCTGATACGGTCCGGGCGGGACTGGAGGCAGCACGAAATAGCCCTCGGCGTTGGTGCCGGTCGCCATGCGGACCTGTGTGTTGCGGTTGGTGAGTTCGACGCGGGCATTCGGGACGGCGGCCTCGGAAGCGTCGAGCACACGGCCCGAGACCACCGGATTCTGGGCATTGAGAATGGTGGCGGCGAGCGCCAACGGAATAAAGAACCGGCAAAACACGGCGCGAGAACCTCCTCGTTCGAGTTTACCGCCAGGTTCTGCATCCTTGACACAACCGCCGAACCCGCTCGAGCGGCGCCACGGCCTCGCAGGTTCTATCAACTACAGGAACGACTTCTCCCAACCCACACCCGGCACGTCATGCGGCTGCATGTAAATACCCTCGGGACCCCGCGTGATCCGGTATCCTTCCTCAAACTTCTGGTAGACTTCCCTGGGACCGCCCGGAGGAGGCAGGAACAGCTCGCACCACGGCGCGTTGGTGGTTGCCATCGAGAACGCGACCGTCTCGGGCGACAGTCCGCCACCATGAGGAATCACCGGAATGTCGTAAGCCGCCGCCAGCGCGGCGATCTTGCGCAGCTCCGTGATCCCGCCGCACCACTGTGCGTCGGGCTGCCAGATCTCGGCCGAGTTGTTCTCCAGCAACAGCCGGAACCCGTACCGCCCGTACTCATGCTCGCCGGTGACAATGCGCGTCGACTTGACCGCCTCGCGCAGCCTTCCGAACCCCGCGTAGTCGTGCGGCTGGAGCACCTCCTCCATCCAGTAGACCCGGTAGGGCTCCATCATCGCCGCCATCTCGATCGTGTAGCGCTCGGTCCAGGCCATCCAGCAGTCGAGCATGATCTCGCCGTCGGCGCCCAGTGCTTGCCGTGCACGCTTGACCAGGTCCAGGTTCTTGCGCATCCCTTCGCGTCCGTCGGCGGGTCCGTGTGGAATGGCGAGTTTGAGTTTCTTGAATCCGAACTCGACATGCTGCTCGATGTCGTTGCCAGTGCAGTAGGCCGGGATGCGGTCCTTGGTCTGGCCGCCGAGCAGTTTGTACAGGGGCGCGTTCAGCGCCTTGCCCACGATGTCCCACAGCGCGATGTCGACGCCGCTGATGGCGTTCATCGTGACGCCCTTGCGCCCGTAGCTCATGGTCGACCGCCACATGATGTCCCATAGCCGTTCGATGTCGAACGGATCCTCGGGCTCTGGTGCAAATTCCGAGTCGAGCCAAATTCGGTAACGGCCGACGTCTCGATCGAACCCGACTCCGATCACGCAGCCAACGCGGCTCGCCAGATCTCCGGCATCGTCG
>Ga0194132_10003621_pt1 | contig 27285 bp, 28 predicted proteins | sample TA2KigOf80mmetaG_FD_148612 | JGI IMG/M metagenome (GOLD analysis project Ga0194132, IMG submission 148612) | Freshwater microbial communities from Lake Tanganyika, Tanzania - TA2015054 Kigoma Offshore 80m | ecosystem: Environmental > Aquatic > Freshwater > Lake | place: Tanzania: Lake... | reverse complement strand
ACTTGGACTGGTGAAATCTTTCCTGAACACCCTAGCCCCTCCACCTCTCCCTACGTTATCTGTCTCTCCGCTATCGTACCTCACTCGCTCGGCTTTGGGTATCTTCTTTTCTCAAAATCACCTAAGCAACTGAAGAAAGAATACGAACTGATTCACGCCAAAGGCTTCATCTTACAAATCGATGCACCAGATCTGGCTTGTGATCACGCTTGGTTTTTTCAGCATCTGCCCGAGCAGGAATTCCAGAAGGTAGTCGAGTCCAATATTGCCGCTATCAACTTGGCAATAGAGAACATCCCTGCCGATCGTATTCGCTTACACACCTGTTGGGCGAACTTCGAGGCACCACACGTACATGACATCGCCCTGGAAAAGATTCTGCCGATTCTCTATCAAGCCAAAGTTGGCGCATTATCCGTCGAAATGGCTAACCCACGTCATCAACACGAATACGCTGTGTTCAAGCAATATCCACTGCCGGACTCGATGGTCGTGATTCCCGGCGTCATCGATCCCAAGACCAACTACGTTGAGCACCCACAAGTGGTGGCCAATCGCATTCTGCAGACTGTAGAAGCCGTCGGCGATCGCAGCCGCGTCATCGCTGGAGTTGACTGTGGATTCAGTACCGTGGCGGGCTTCCAATTCGTCGCAGAGAGTGTGGTCTGGGCCAAGCTGCGCACCTTGCGTGAAGGTGCTGATCTTGCCAGTGCGAAGTTATGGGGATGACATTCATATAGGCCGGAATAAGCCTGTCCTGCTTGGCCAGTGCCGCAGGCACAGGTGAGCCAAGTCGAAGGGCGCAACTTTTCCGACGCAGAGCTATGCTGCGTGCTGCCTGGCCTGATCTTTACCGACGCCAAATCCTGTGTAAGGCCGCTTATACGGAGCATGGAACGCAAGTACAATGTCTTCTTTGGGAATGCCGTGCGCAACGAAATCGTTGGCGATTCCATTCTCAGTGGTGTCGTATTGTATCCAAATCTGGCCTTCTTTGATGTCAACATGCACGATGCAGTTATACACGCGCTGTTGCTGCTGCCAGCCGACAACAACCAATTGATAATGATCACGAAGCGGATCAAAGAGCAGTTGTCGCTCAATGTCGCCATAGGCAGGTTTCAGTTGGCCATACTGTTCTAGGACTTGCTGAACACAGCGGCGATAGTCATCTAGCTTTGCCATTGGAGAATCTCCTGGGTTTGACTGTTATACACGAGTACCTTGAGTTGATAACGACGGATCGCAGACTGAGCGAACGGTAGCGTAAAGAATGCGACGTGAGCATCAAGCGGGACAGCCAGATACAAGTGACGCTCTGGATCTTGCGCTTCTAAAACCAAACGATAATTCAGAAACTGTCCAAGGGCTACATGAAAGTCAGAGATCAGCGAAGGGCCGCTGAAGCTCTTGATCTCCACCGCGATACGTTGCCCTTCTCTTTCCGCAGCAATAACCTTCTCTGCTCCTAGATCAATGTAGAGATCAACACCACCAAAAGAAAGAGACAGCGGATCGTGTGTGATTATCCAACCCTCTTTGACGAGAGCTATTTTTACTGCTTCATGAAACACATCGCGAGCCGCCATGCGGGTATCAAACTACGCTTTGTAAGCTTTCGCAACCGGGCAATTCATTCTGGTCTCGCACTACTGCTGAAGGTTCTTTTTCTACCGACCGGATGGTATAAGGAATTGCTGGCAGCGTATGAGAAAGAGGAAGGACAGCGCCAATGTCAAAAGTGCAAGTCGCATCACAGGTTGAGATTGATATTGATGACCTCCTCAAAGGTGTTGCCCAGCTAGAGCCCAACGAGCTTGAACAGGTTGTCAACAAACTCCTCGCTCTCCAAGCGCGTCAACGAGCGGTCAGCCTTTCCAAAACTGAGACTGACTTGTTAGAACAGATCAACCAGGGATTGCCACAAACTGTACGCCAGCGTTACGAGGAGTTAGCTGCCAAGTCGCAGGAGGAAACCATTACCCCTGCTGAACATGTAGAACTCCTACGATTGACGGATCAGATAGAGCAGGCAGACGTCGAGCGTCCACGAGCCCTGATCGCTTTAGCAGAATTGCGACAGGTCTCGCTTGATGCCGTGATGGACCAACTTGGCCTTCGCCGCTCTTCCATCCATGCCTAGAATCTACCTCTCCATACACCAGCCTCTGCTTATACCTCCTGGATTCCCGCCTACGCGGGAATGACGGCAACCTATCCCGCAACATTCAATTGACCCTCAGCGAGTTGTTGCTTGCGCACCGCAATACTCAACAAGCAAAACGCCACCAATAACATCACTCCCAGTAGTCCACATATCCACCACAGTGTGAGGTATCCATAGTGCCCATACACCCAGGTACCACCAACTGGCGCCAGTACGAAGGCAACGGAAAACGCAGAGCTAAACATCCCCATATATTGTCCACGATTTTCGACGGGACTGCGTCGGGCGACGAAGCTCTCCAGCAGCGGTGTCGTCAACATCTCACCACAGGTCCACACCAATACTGTCACAGCCAAAGCTCCTGGCGTCGTTCCTAATGGTAACAGCGCAAATCCAGCACACAGCAGAAATGCGCCGATGCCAATAACTCGTAACGTGTCAAAACGTTCGACGACATGCAGAACTGGCATCTGACATACGACGATCACCAACGTATTCAATGTAAAGACAAGACCAATGGCATACGAGGGGAAATGGTGCACTTCGGCTAACGTCAACGGATAGGCACCGAACAACTGAAAGAGGACAATGACTAAAAGTGAGGTGAGCACGAGAATGGTCAGGAAGATTTTATCCTGCCACGGTGATTGGCGAGCTGCTTTGACTTCCGTGCTCGAAGACTCTGACTGGTGTGATGAAGGCACGCGTCGTGAGACCGGTAATAGCAGGCCCCACAGCAGTCCTGCCGCTAATACTCCAACACCGGCTTCAATGACAAAGAGCCAACGATACGACAAGGTCACGAGAAAACCGCCAAGGGCAGGGCCGATCGACATGCCGAGATTCATGCTCAAGCGTCGCACACCGAAGGAACGGACCTGCAAATGTGGTGGGCTGAGTTCTGCAAGCGCGGCTCCGTTCGCCGGACGCATACTTTCAGACACGATACTCCAGAGCAGAACAACAACGACAATGGCCGTAGGCGAATGCATTGCACCGAGTGCGACGACTGCCACTGTCGCCAGCAATAAACTCACAATCTGCGCAGTGATCGAACCGATACGATCACTCAGCCAACCTCCAATGTATGATCCGATAATCGAACCAACGCCGTAGAGGCTGAGTACGACACCAGCTTCTTGCACTGAGAAGCCTTGCTTTTGAGTCAGGTATAGGGTCAGGAACGGGAGTACCATCGTGCCACTGCGCTGGACGAAGGTAACCAGGCTCAGCAACCACACTTCGCGTGGTAGGCCGGTGAAGAGTTGACTGTAAAAGCTCCACATGCGATGACTCCCGGCGTGAGACTATCATGCTCACACTTTGCAAAAGGAGGGGGCTATGGCGAAACAAATTCGTCGCATTGTCACCGGCCACAATGCTGCCGGAAAGTCGATTATCATGCAGGATGGAATGGCAACCAGTATTCTTGAATTGCCCGCAGCACCAGGTCTGCGCGTAACTGATTTGTGGGAGACGACAACCTCACCGGCTGATCTATCTAGCGATGCTGATCCGACAGCACGTCCGGTTCATCTTGAACCTGCCGCAACTGGCTCGATCTGTCGGATCGTCGAGTTTCCTCCGGATGCGGTGATGAACAAAGGCGGAGATTCCCATAAAGTCTTTGACTCGTTAGGCGCGAGCCATACACGCGATACCAGCAGTAAAACTCCGGGGATGCATAAAACGGCGTCGGTAGATTACGCGATTGTGCTCTCAGGCGAGGTGTGGGCTGTGATGGATGAAGGGGAGACCCTCATGAAGGCTGGTGACGTGCTGATTCAGCGCGGGACCAATCATGCGTGGAGTAACCGCTCGGATACTTCGGCGATGATTGCGTTTATTTTGGTTGGAGCGACACTGCCTGGGAAATAACGACCCGGCGACCGCCCCTCCTCGTCTTTGGGAACGAGTTTTTGTCGCTGATAGTGTGTTGCTGCTAATCCCCTCTCCCTGCCAGGGAGAGGGCTAGGGTGAGGGTAATTGCGTAACGCACTCAATGAAATCACGCTTTCACCCCTCATCCTGACCTTCTCCCCTGAGGGGCGAAGGAACCCATTTCCATAGTCGCGTCTTTTTTCTACAGTTCCTTCAGCCGCGGGTATACTTCTTTCGCAAACATCTTCATCCCTTTGACCGTTTCATCGTGCTCAAGAAACCCGGCTTGCCCCATTAACAGCAAGTGACCAAAGCCACCAACATGTTTGTACATCTTCACAATCTGTTTATAGACTGAATCGGGGCTCCCCGCGAACACCAACCCATGCTCCATAAATGATTCGAGTGACGGATTCTGGAACAATTTAAATATTCCTGCACCGCCACCAGTCGATGCGGCTTTCATCATGTTCACAACCCCGGCGGTCGGATGATACCCAGGCGGGTTCGTAAACTGTGGCGGGACTTTGTTCGATTCGACATACCACATCAACTTGCGCGCTCCGGCGTAGCCCTCTTCATCGGTCTCGCCGGTGTACACCAACGCAGCATAGGCAAAGCGGTCCAATGCTGGTGCTGACAACCCAAGCTCGGCACGACGTCCGCGATAGGTATCGATCACTGCTTTGGTGCCATCAAAGCCAGTCAAGAAACTCGCAACCACATAGCCTTTCTCTGCCACTTGTCGAGCGCTTGAAGGTGTTACCGACGTGATCCACACAGGTGGATGTGGCTGTTGATAGGGGCGTGGCCAGATGTTCACTTGTCGATGATGAAAATACTTGCCTTCCCAGTTAAACGGCCCATCATGGCTGGTCCATGCTTTGAGAATGAGATCGTGCGCTTCCCAGAAGCGGTCCATCATGTGCACTGGGCGGTGATTGCCAGCTGACATTTCGTACGGAACGCCACGCACGAACCCGACCTCGAGGCGGCCACGTGCGTAGACGTCGACCATCGCCATCTCTTCAGCAACGCGTACTGGTTCACGTCGGTTTGCAATCGGATTGCCAAGAATCAGCAACCGCGCCTTCTTAGTCTCACGCGCAAGGATGCCCATGATAATCGGTCCAGAAGGATTGAGATTGGTCGCAGTCTGGTGATGCTCGTTGACCATGATCTCTAAGCCAAGGTCTTCGGCAATTACCCACTCGTCAATATAACGATGATAGAGATCTGCACCGATCTTGGGATCATAGTAGCGATTGGGAAGTGTTACACGGATTGAGTCGTACTCTTTCGGGTCGGGTAATAAATGATAGGCGTTTTCGCTGAAGTGCCAGGCGCGCATAAAATCTCCATCGGCAATATGCTGTATACTACGTATTGCGTATTGCGTATTGCGTGTTACGTAAAGCAGGGCTTACAGGATCACGTAACACGTACCACGCAACACGATTCACGTTTCACGCAATATGTAACAGGTCCCACGTTATTTAATAAACATCCGTATCTTCTCGACCACCGCCTCCGGTTGCTCAACATGCGGCAAGTGCCCTGCCCGCGCAATTGTCTCTAGCCGTGCGCCAGGAATCGCGTCACGATATGCAGCACCATAGTAACCCGGAGTGACAAATTGATCGTTTGCTCCCCAGAGCAAGAGCGTAGGAACGTCGATCCGTCGTAGGCGTCGTCGTAACTTCGGGTTATGAAAATATGGCTCCCAGGCATAGAGTACGGTCGCTTCACGATTCCGTGCCATTGCAGTCAGTTGATCATCTGACTGCTTCGAGTAATCAACCGCTGCAACGGCAGGGTCATGATAGATGAGCTTCATCACCTCATTTGGCGACAAAGCAAAAATGTCGGGAATATCTCGTGCCTCTCGGTCACCAACCTTAATGCCAACGGGTGCAATGAGAACCAGCTTGGCGATTCGTGCAGTCGCTTTGACTGCCATTTCTGCGGCAATCCACCCACCAAGCGAGTTGCCAATCACAATCACGTCGTTCAGATCTTGTGCCTCAAGAAAATCAAGATACAGATACGAGAGATCATCAACCGTATCGATCCAATCGACTTCTGGTGAATGACCAAAGCCTGGATGTGAAGGCGCAAAGACGTGACCTGAGTTTGCCAGCAGGGTCAGAAACGGCGCTTGCGGATCAAGCCCATCTTCACCGTGGAGGAAGAGAATGGGGCGTCCTTGACCACCCTCGATCATTTCAAGTTGGACATCATGAACTGTACACCAGCGAGTATTCGTTTTCGTCATGCCCTGTGTTTACTAACAGGACATCGATGCTGCAAGGGTCGTAGAGAGAGTCGACGGAGTTTGCTGACAGCCTCGCGGCATTGACGCAAACTCATGGGAGTCGCTATGATTCGCCTGAGAGATCCATATTATCGAATCAGTATTGCTACGTCAGTTGAGGATGTTGGAGAGCCATGCGCGGCTAAAGGAGGGCGCGTCATCATGCGGTGTCTTCTTGTTTCTGACCTACACTACGCTCTCAAGCAATTCGATTGGGTGCTAAACGAAGCGAAAACCTTCGATGTCATTGTGATCGCCGGTGACCATCTGGATATCTCTTCGAGTGTCGATATCCAGGTTCAGATCACCGTGATCCTGACGTACTTAAAGCGACTCCACACCAAGACCCGTCTCGTCGTATGCTCAGGAAACCATGATTTGGATACCCGGAACGCCGCCGGGGAGAAATTCGCAAAGTGGATCTCCAAGGTACGCCATCTTGGGGTACCGACCGACGAAGGCAGCCTGGAGGTTAACGGTACTTTGTTTACGATTTGCCCATGGTGGGATGGCCCACAAGCCCGGGAGCAGGTCGGTGCACAGCTTGCACGTGATGCCGCGAAACCTAAGAATCACTGGATCTGGGTCTATCATGCGCCGCCAGACGAATCACCAACCAGTTGGGGCGGACAGAAACATTTCGGCGATACGTCTCTGGTGCAGTGGATTGATCAGTATGCTCCAGACATTGTGCTCAGCGGCCATATTCATCAATCACCTTTTCGCCAGGGCGGCTCCTGGGCAGATCGGCGCGGTTCGACATGGATCTTCAATTCTGGACAACAAATCGGTCCCTGCCCGACCCATGTAATTTTTGACACCGACGAGCGCAAGGCGCTCTGGTTCTCGCTGGCTGGGGCTGAAGTCGCACACCTAGACGAACCCTTGAGGCGTCCACTCCCTGAACTCACCGAGTTACCAACCTGGCTCAGATAGTCGGATCAGGATCACGATCAGACCCCGGAGAGGCCTCTTCAACTTGCTGATGGAGCAACGTCTCAAGGACCTCGTCAACCATGCCGAGGTGATTCTTTTGATCTTCGAATTGACGCTTCAGGTCGGCGAGGTAACTTGTGACCCCGTATACTCGTTGGGCCAGAAGCTGGGCGAGTATGTACGTAATGTCAGTACTTGACCGCAGGAACTCGCCGGCACGCTCAACGACATACATACGAGAGGGTGAAAGTGCCTTCACGGTCGCTGAGTGCGGGATATCAAGCAAGATGGACATCTCGCCGAAGATTGCCCCAGGCTCCGCAACAACAGAGATTTGCACCTCACCTTTGAGCACTTCAATGGTTCCTTCGATCAAGATGTAGAGAATGCCTTCCCTGCCTCCTTCGACAAGCAGTGTTTCCCCATGATCAAAGGTCTTCTCAAGAAATCCCTGGCAAAAGTCGAGAATCGTACGCATCGCTCTCCCTCCGGAAGGAGTTACCCTATCGTGGATATCAGGCAGGTCAATGTGGGAGTAAAACACTTCCACCTCGCGCCTGCATATCACCCGCTCTGATTTTCTCTCGCTTATGAGTACATGTCAAGAATATTCCCGTACGCACCTCTGGGACTTTTCTTTCTCACAATTTTCTGTAACACCGTAGGGCGCGAGGAGGACCTGTGCGATGATCCGCATGAATGAAAACTATCTCAAACTGCAAGCATCATATCTCTTTTCTGAGATCGCCAAGCGCGTGAACGGCTATGCAACAGAGAACCCGAATAAGAAGATTATTCGCCTTGGTATTGGCGATGTGACGCGTGCGTTGCCAAACGCCTGCATTAGCGCGCTCCATAAAGCGGTCGATGAAATGGCCGTGGACGCATCGTTTCGCGGCTATGGCCCTGAACAGGGGTATGCCTTCTTACGTGAGAAAATTGCCGAACATGACTTTCAGGCTCGTGGCGCAAAGATTACGCCCGAGGAAATTTTCATCAGCGATGGCTCAAAATGTGACGTCGGCAATTTCCAAGAACTCTTTGCGCTCGATTCACGCCTTGCTGTCCCTGATCCAGTCTATCCGGTCTATGTTGATACCAACGTTATGGCTGGTCGTACATCAGCTTGGAAAGATGGACGCTACGAAGGGCTTGTCTATCTCGAATCGACTGAAGCCAATGACTATGTCCCAGCTCTGCCCAAAGAAAAAGTCGACGTCATTTATCTCTGTTTCCCCAATAATCCCACTGGTCGGACAGTCACTAAAGCACAACTGAAACCGTGGGTGGACTACGCGCGTGAGAACAAAGCGCTGATCCTTTACGATGCTGCGTATGTCGCCTTTATTCGTGACAATTCATTGCCGCAGAGTATTTATGAGATCGACGGTGCATTGGATGTTGCGGTCGAGTTTCGCAGTTTCTCGAAGACCGCTGGGTTTACCGGCACTCGTTGTGCGTACACGGTGATTCCTAAGCAATGCAAAATTTATGACTCACAAGGCAATGGCCATTCCTTGCATGCGCTGTGGGATCGTCGTCATTCGACCAAGTTCAACGGTGTGTCATATCCAATCCAACGTGCAGCAGAAGCAGTCTATTCACCAGAAGGACAAAAGCAGGTTCGCGAGTTGAGCGATTATTACCTTGCCAACGCGGCGTTAATTCGCACGACCCTGAGCAAAGCTGGCTTCAAGTGCATTGGTGGTGACCATGCCCCTTATGTATGGGTCAAAGCCAACATGGACTCGTGGAAGTTTTTTGACATCATGCTGCAAAAGGCCAATGTCGTCTGCACTCCTGGCGCGGGCTTCGGCAAATGCGGCGAGGGGTACATTCGTTTTAGCGCGTTTAACAGTCATGAGAATGTCGCCGAGGCGCTGCAGCGTGTATCGGAGGCGTTGAAAGGACTGTGAAAAAGGCCACAGGCTACAGGCTTCAGGGTGGAAAAAGAGGAAAGACAAGAGTGAGTCGAGCAAGAGTCGTTTGGTCCTCCTTAACCTATAGCCTGGAGCTTACAGCCTATAGCTTTTTTTTACTGACTACTTTTTATGTCTTCCCAATTTGACCTCACCATCATCGGCAGTGGCATCGTCGGCCTCGCGACTGCGTTAGAGATCACGCGGCGTTGGCCGCAGCTCAGACTCGCAGTGCTGGAAAAAGAAGATCGCCTCGCTGCTCATCAGACGAGCCATAACAGCGGAGTGATTCATTCTGGCATTTATTACAAGCCAGGTTCGCTCAAAGCGCAGACCTGTGTGACTGGCGCAAAAGCGATCATCGCATTTTGTCAGCAGTACGAGATTCCTTACGAGATCTGCGGCAAAGTGGTCGTTGCGACTTCACAAGGAGAGATCCCGCGTCTTGAAGAATTGCACCGACGTGGCACGGCCAATGGGGTCGAAGGAATGGAGATGATCGGCCCGGAACGGCTGCGTGAGCTTGAACCACATGCGACTGGCGTCAAAGCGCTGCATGTGCCGACCACTGGTATCATCGATTTTCCACGAGTCGCGCAAACCTATGCCCGACTCGTGCAAGAAAAAGGTGGAGAGATTCGCCTGCGACATGAGTTACGGCGGATCGCACGGGCTGACGGTGGACTTGTCCTTGAAACCTCCCAAGGGGCAGTTTACAGCAAGTTCATGATTAACTGTGGTGGGCTCCAGTGCGACCGTATTGCACGAATGGCCGGTGCACAGATTGATTTACAAATCGTGCCGTTTCGTGGCGAGTATTACTCTATCATTCCTCAACGCCACAGTCTGGTGAAAAATCTGATTTATCCAGTCCCTGATCCAGCCTTCCCGTTTCTTGGCGTTCACTTTACCAGAACGATCGACGGGATTGTTGAGGCTGGTCCCAATGCCGTACTCGCCTTTGCTCGCGAGGGTTATAAGAAGAGCGACTTCAACGCTCGTGACCTGCAAGAAACCTTGACATTCTCAGGTTTTCGCAAAGTCGCACGTAAATATTGGCAAACCGGTCTCGGCGAAATCTATCGTTCCTTCAGCAAGCAGGCCTTTCTCACTGCATTGCAACGCCTGATGCCAGAATTAACCATGAGTGATTTACAACCAGGTGGCAGTGGCGTTCGTGCACAAGCAATTTCTTCGAACGGAGCGTTGGTCGACGATTTTATGATTTCCGTCACAGGAAGTGCATTGCATGTTTTGAATGCCCCATCGCCGGGTGCAACTGCATCGCTAGCGATTGGTAAGATGATTGTGGAAAAGGCGGCTACGGAATTTGCGTGGGACTAGAAAATGGCCAGTAGTCAGTAGTTTAATGGTGGGACTTGGGGCTGGGGACTTGGGACTTGGAAAGAATAAAACAAACCCCAAGTCCCAAGTCCCCAGCCCCTTTGATAAACCTGAAACGAATCACGGAGTGTTTTATGCGTATCGGCACAATCCAGAGTCTTTGGCGTTATCCAGTCAAATCGATGCTAGGAGAACAGATTTCCAGCACAGCTATTGGTCAGCTTGGTATTCCTGGTGACCGTGGGTATGCGATCCGCGATGAGAAAGCAGGCGAAATTCGTGGAGCGAAGAACATCCCTCAGCTCTTTCAGTTTTCAGCACGGTATCTTGCCACGCCATCAGACACGCATATCCCGCTCGCTGAAATTACCTTGCCGCACCACACCACCGTGCGGACCGACGATCCAACCCTCAACACACAGCTCTCTCAGGCTTTAGGCCGTGAGGTCACCCTCTGGCCGCGCCAGCCCAAAGACAACCTCGATCATTATCGTCGTGCACCTGGTGGTCTGGGTGACTTACGCCCTCTTTTTGGCCTAGAAGAAGGGGAACCGTTGCCTTCTTTTGAGGGGATTCCAGAAGAAATCTTTCAGTATGTCGCGCCATTAGGAACGTATTTTGATGCCTATCCGGTCCATCTGCTCACTACTGCCAGCTTACAAGGACTTTCAGTTCACTACCCTGAAGGCCAATTTTCTCCACAGCGGTTCCGTCCCAATATCGTCATCGCCACGGATGACAACAGGACGCCAGACCTCGAAGCCTCGTGGAAAGGAAAAAGGCTGAAGATTGGGCCCGTTGAAATAGCGGTCAATGTCCCAACCATTCGTTGCGTTATGACCACACTTCAGCAAGGGCATCTGCCGAAAGATCCGCGGATATTACGCACTGTCGTACAAAAGAATGCTCAACATGTTGGATCTTATGCCACGATCCACAGAGCAGGTGAGATCCGAGTAGGAGACTCGGTCGACCTGCTATCGTAGAGAAAATGAAAGGGGATCGGCGCAAAAATCATCCGATTTGCGCGTCAACAGTTGTCAGACCACAGAATTATCTGTATAGATAATGTCTACGTGCGAGGACATGGTGCTGACGATCCCTATTCCCCTCTCCTACCAACCATCTCTTCTCTCATCTTCTCTCTTATTGCCAATACATTCACCGCGCGAGGCGATGGTGGTAAAAAACACCATCAAGCGTGTGATTTTCTCTAATGATTTTAATAAATTGCAGCTGTGGCAGGACCAGGCAACAGAAGCCTGGCAACACAAAGGAGCGACACTCGTTTGATTGTTGCTGGCTAACGTTATCGAAAGGATGATCAACGCAAACAACCCCATCGATGGCGAAAGAGCTTCTGTTGATAGTACTTGCGTCCGTTATCTTGCTCTGGCCTGAGGGAGCAAAGATGAATTTCAGCGGACACAAGGGGCAACAGCTCAACATGTAGGAGAGATGTTTTACCGGGTCTTTATTGGTCTCGGTTCAAATTTGGGCAACCGCCGAGCGAATTATCAAAAGGCACTAGAGTTAATCTCTGCGTTGCCAAAAACGCGTATTGTCAAACGCTCCTCTTTATACGAGAGTGAGCCGATCGGAGACGCCAAAAACTGGTATGTCAACGGTGTCATCGAGCTAGAGACCGACTTCGCTCCTGAGAAACTCCTTAGTCGCCTGCAAGCTATTGAAAAGGCGATGGGACGGAAGAAGACGCCGCAAACCAAGAAATGGGCGTCGCGCAAGATCGATCTCGATATTCTTCTGTTTGATAACTACATCGTCGAGAGTCGGACCCTCAAAGTTCCTCATCCAGAAATGCCGAATCGACGCTTTGTCCTGCTTCCGTTGTCTGAACTTGCCCCGCAAATGACGCATCCTCGTCTCGGAGCCACTGTCGCTGAGTTACTCGCGGCCTTAAAAAATGATAAAAAGGTAATGCTCTTACCACCACATGCTGACTAAGAGCAGAAAGAGGGCGTTATGAAAATCTTCATCGACACAGCAGACGTCAAGGAAATTCGTGAAGCCAATGCGTGGGGCATTCTAGATGGTGCAACCACGAATCCTTCCCTTATCGCAAAGTCAGGGCGCACCCAAGAATCGGTTATCAACGAGATTTGCTCAATCGTTGATGGGCCGATTAGCGCTGAAGTTGTCAGTGTCGACGCTCCTGGCATGATCGAGGAAGGAAAACGTCTGGCAGCTATCCATCCCAACGTTGTCGTCAAAGTCCCAATGATTCCTGAAGGGCTTAAAGCTACCAAAGCGTTGAGTAGCCAAGGGATTCGTGTCAACGTCACACTCGTGTTTTCCGCGGCGCAGGCAGTCCTTGTCGCCAAAGCAGGTGCCACTTTTGCCAGCCCCTTTGTTGGTCGTCTCGACGATATTGCCGAAGATGGCATGGCACTGATTTCTTCCATTGTCCAGATCTACAAGAATTACAACTTCCCCACTCAAGTCTTGGTCGCGAGTGTCCGTAGCCCTATGCACTTTGTACGTGCAGCTGAACTCGGAGCCCATGTCGCCACTTGTCCTTTCAGCGTGCTGCAACAGATTATGAAACACCCTCTTACCGATATTGGTTTAGAAAAGTTCCTCGCCGATTATCACAAAGCCACACAGCGCTAATCGCCTGTGTATTTGACAATGTAAACCTGCAGGCTTGTCATGACTGAGCGCAGCGAAGAATCTTTTCAGAGAGGCCTTTCACTTCGTTCAGAGTGACAACCCCAGGTGCTCAGATCTGAACTCATATCATTGTAACCTGAACCCGATGCCGTTTTGCTGGTCTTGACGATCAGAAGAAGGAGGGCCTAACATGGGCTCTCCTCTAGGGTATTGCTTTGGCTTTTTTCGTGGAGTTCAATCACTAAGAAAGCGAGGCAAAAGGAAGTATTTCGCTATGTTCCAACTTCCTCCGGTCTACTTTGAGCATCTGCTCGCAAGTTCCCTCGATATTGTCATTGCCGTCGATAACGAAGGGCAAATTATTTTCTATAACGATGGAGCATATCGTACGTTAGGGTATACCCCCGGTGAAATTCGCGGCACACAGGTCACAACAGTGTATCCGAGTATTGAAGAAGCACGACGTGTGATGAAGGCGATGCGCGCCGGCGAAAGCGGCGAAACCGGGCAAGTGAAGAATTTCGAAACCGAATTGGTAGCCAAGAACGGAGAACATATTCCGGTAGCGATCTCAGGTTCGGTCATTTACGATGAAATTGGCCATGAACTCGGCTCGATTGGCTTTCTCAAAGATCTTCGCGAGATTCGTCGCCGGGACCAACTGGCAACATTAGGCGAGTTGGCTGTGGGTCTTGCTCATCGGATTAACAACCCACTTGAAGTGATTTTCAATAATTTAGAAGTGCTGTCCAAACATCTAGCGCAAGTGTTGCCGGATGAAGAGCATGTCGTCGAAGAGGAACGTGTCGAATCGATTCATCGTGAGCTGCAAAAGATTCGCGCGATTGTGAATCGTATCGATGATCTCGCGCACGGCAGCCGCTACACAACCACTGAATATCTCCACGGTTCACGCATGGCTGACCTCGGACGTGATGATGTCATCTCGTCTCCTGTCTCAGAGGAAGCGAAACTGACCTCTCGTGCCCTGGCTGGACTCATCATCCTAGTGGTCGATGATGATTTAGGCGTGTGTTACTCCCTCCGCGACCTCTTACGAGAGGAAGGATGCGAAGTCGAAATCGCAACCAATGGCTTGGAGGCGTTGAAAGTCCTGGCACGGCGTAAGGTCGATATTGTCGTCAGCGATGTCGTAATGCCTGACCTTGATGGTTATGACCTCTACATGGAGATCCGTGAGCGTTATCGCCAGACTCCGGTCATTCTGATGACCGCGTACTTTTATGATAAGGATCACGTCATCAAACGCAGCCGCCTTGAAGGACTACAAGAAGTGATCTTCAAGAAACCGGTTGATCCGACGAAGCTGAAAAATATCATCTTACAGCGCTGCCGCCCTGAACTTGCCCCGCAACCACCCCTTCCCTCACAGGACACAAAGTGACACTTCCTGGGTATGCCACATCGGAAGGAACTGCTGCCTATCGGCAACGGTTCTCTCGCACCTGCGCAGCAGGTCATTTCCGCTCTGCCGCTGATCTTTGGTTGTCTTCTATCGGGCTTGGAACCTACTTGGGAGAGCCAGACGAGCGCGCCGACGCGCTCTATGGAACAGCGATTGGGCGTGCACTAGAACTCGGCTGCAACGTTCTTGATACCGCCATTAACTATCGCCATCAACGCAGCGAACGCATCATCGGACAGACGCTCGCCGCCTGTGTCCAAGCAGGAAAGGTTTCGAGGGAAGCTGTCGTTGTTGCCACCAAAGGCGGATACATCGCGTTTGATGGCGCTGTCCCATCTGACCCTCGTTCGTATGTCCACTCTCAGTTTATTGCCACTGGTCTAGCGACAAGTAGCGACATCGTCGATTGGAACTGTGTTGCTCCTCGTTACATTGATGCTCAAGTTGAGCAGAGCCTCCGTAATCTTGGGCTCGAATGCATCGACATCTATTATCTTCATAATCCTGAAGCACAACTGCAAAAGCGCACGCGACAAGAGTTCTACAAACAACTTGAGGAGACTTTCACGATCCTTGAAGGAAAAGTCGCCGCAGGGAAAATCCGTCACTACGGCACGGCAACGTGGAACGGCTACCGTCAAGCGCCGACAGCGCGAGACGTGCTTTTTCTCAATGACTTGGTTGACATTGCGGAACGTGTTGGCGGCAGCCAGCATCACTTCAAAGTCGTCCAACTCCCATACAATCTCGCCATGATGGAAGCGCTGACGCAGCGTAACCAGCGTCAGAACAAGACAATGGTCAGCTTTTTGGAAGCTGCACATGACGCAGATATTACCGTCATGGCCAGTGCCTCGATTTTACAAGGCCGACTCTCTCATCAGTTACCTACCGCTATTGGCGAAGCCCTCACCGGACTGCACTCTGATGCGCAACGGGCTATTCAATTTGTCCGTTCGACCCCAGGGATCACCACAGCTCTCGTCGGCATGAAATCTGTCGCTCATGTCGAGCACAACCTTGAGCTTGCAACGATTGCCCCCGCAGCTTTTACCCAACTGGAGCGACTCTTTCGTTCTCACCTCGAGCAGCGCTAAGAAAAAAGAAGCTTCTCTTATAACTAGGAAAAACCTTTCTTTTCTTCTCTACCCCTTTCTGCTCTTGATTCGTCTGCTAATGCTTGATTGATATATCATAAGAGAATTCAATTCCTTATCGGATGGAGAAAGGACACCGTATGCCAACTCCCTTAGAGCGATGGGTCGACGAATGTGCCCAGCTCACCCGGCCTAAGAATATTCACTGGTGCGACGGTTCTGATGCTGAATACCATAAACTCGTCAAGGAAATGCTTGCCAATGGGACCCTCATGGAACTGAACCAGAGAGAGTATCCGGGTTGCTATCTCCATCGCAGCGACCCTAGTGACGTTGCCCGTACTGAACATCTGACCTTCGTGTGTACAAGCAAAAAAGACGATGCAGGACCGAACAACAATTGGATGCCACCAGCAGAAGCGAAAGAGAAAGTCGGGGCGTTGTTCTCAGGCGCGATGAAGGATCGTACCATGTATGTAGTTCCCTACATCATGGGGCCGGTGAGTTCTCCCTATAGCCAGGTTGGAGTCGAACTCACAGATAGCCCCTATGTCGCCGTCAGCATGCGAACAATGACGCGAATGGGAAAAGTCGCCTCCGATCGATTGGGCTCGTCAGATAAATATGTTCGTGGACTACACTCGATTGGTGATTTGAACCCGGACCGTCGTTTTATCCTCCACTTCCCAGAAGAACGATTATTGTGGTCGGTAGGTTCTGGTTACGGTGGCAATGCCCTCCTCGGCAAGAAATGTCACGCACTACGGCTCGGTAGTTATATGGCCCGTGAAGAGGGATGGCTTGCAGAGCACATGCTCATCCTCGGTATCGAGGATCCCAGTGGTCGCACGACATATGTCGCAGCAGCCTTTCCGAGCGCCTGTGGCAAAACGAACATGGCGATGCTCGTCCCACCGGAAAGTCAAAAAGGCTATAGAGTGCGGACGGTCGGTGAGGACATTGCCTGGATGCGGCCCGGACCGGATGGACGTTTGTGGGCCATTAACCCCGAGGCCGGCTTCTTTGGTGTTGCCCCTGGCACCAATATGAAAACCAATCCGAACGTGATGAACACGATTCGGAAGAATACGATCTACACGAACGTCGCCGTCACTCCTCACGGTACTCCGTACTGGGAAGGCATGGATGGTCCCCCACCGCATGAGGCAATCGATTGGCAAGGCAAACCGTGGACGCCGGACAGCACGACCAAAGCGTCACATCCCAATTCACGGTTCACTACTCCTGCAAGTCAGTGCCCTGCCATGTCACCAGAATGGGAAAATCCCAATGGGGTTCCTATTTCCGCCATCCTCTTTGGTGGTCGTCGTGCCAGTCTGATTCCGCTTGTGTATCAATCATTCAACTGGCAGCATGGTGTGTTCCTTGGTGCGACGATGGCATCGGAAACGACCGCCGCGGCGATTGGGCAGACTGGAGTTGTGCGCCGCGACCCGATGGCGATGCTGCCATTCTGCGGTTACAACATGGGTAACTATTTCGCGCATTGGTTGAACGTCGGTAAAGGATTGAAGAATCCGCCACAGATCTTCCGCGTGAACTGGTTCCGGATGAGTCCCGAAGGAAAGTACTTGTGGCCAGGATTCGGTGAGAATCTTCGTGTCCTGCGCTGGGTGATCAACCGAGTCCATAATGAGGTAGGAGCAGCCGAGACCCCGATTGGCTATCTCCCCCATCTATCAGGGCTTGATGTCACCGGTCTCGACGTTACACCAGAAACCTTACGCGAGCTTCTTGGCATTGATCGCAAGGGCTGGCTCGAAGCCGTCGCTGGACAGAAAGAGTATTTCCAAAAGTACGGCGACCATATGCCTAAAGAACTCTGGCAAGAGTGTGAAGCACTAGAAAAGCGCTTACAATCCTAGGGGCTGGGGGTTAGGGACTGGGGGCTAGTAGGAAATTTTCCTCCCCAACACCTAACCCCCAACACCTAACCCCAATCCCTACCCATGGCTATTCGCATCACCAAAGTGTACACCCGCACCGGCGATAAAGGTTTCACCAAACTCGTCGGCGGGAAGAAAGTTGCCAAAGACGCGACACGGATTGAATCGTACGGCACGATCGATGAACTCAACTCCGTGCTCGGCTTGGCGCGTGTGTTCAACGACGAACTCAAAGACCGTCTTCCAGGAGCCAAACGACTCGACGAGATTTTCCGTCGCTTACAAAACGAACTGTTTGATCTTGGCAGTGAACTGGCTACCCCGTCCGACTTCTCCTATGAAGGCATGTTTCGTGTTGGCGACGCAGAAGTCAAAGCGCTTGAGCGCTTGATCGACGATCTGCAAAAAGACCTTGCTCCTCTCAATTCCTTTATTCTGCCCGGTGGTGGAAAGGTCAGTGGCTTTCTTCATCAAGCTCGCACGGTTTGTCGCCGCGCTGAACGCGAGATCCTGCGTTTGTCGCGGGAAGAAGAAATCAGCGAATGGCCACTCAAGTATGTGAACCGTCTGAGTGACCTCTTGTTCGTCTTGTCACGCTGGGTGAGCAAGAATCTCGGCGAGCCAGAGTATTTATGGGAACGTGGACTACGGGGACATGAGAGGAATAAAAAGGTGAAACGTGAGGCATGAGACTAGGGGCTGGGGGCTAGGGGCTTGTAGGGTAATGGCATTGGGCTTGTGGGAAGGAAGCTAGTCCCAAGCCTCTAGTCCCTAGTCCCAAAAAATGCAGCGTTTGAATCTCGAACTTCCGACGTAGCACATAATGGAGAAAATCATGGTTGCCCCGACGTTATATTTCAAACAAATCCAAATTGGCCCAATGCAAAATTTCACCTACCTGATCGGTGACTCAACAACTCGTGAAGCCCTGGTGGTCGATGCTGCATGGGATGTTCCAGCCATCGTGCGCATTGCTGAACAGGATGGCTACACCGTCAGCAAAGCACTCGTGACCCATTATCACCAAGATCATCTTGGTGGTGATTTCCAAGGTCATAAGATTCCAGGTGCAGCTGAATTACTAGAGTTGGTGAAAGCCAAAGTCTACGTCAACAAAGCCGAAGCCCCGTACTTGAACCGCATAGCTGGACTCTCGGCATCAGATATCGTGCAAGTCGGCGGCGGTGATACTACCAACGTCGGCAATATAAAGATTACATTTATTCACACTCCTGGTCACACGCCAGGGTCACAATGTTTCCTGGTTGAGAATTGCCTTGTCGCGGGCGACACGTTGTTCATTGGCTCATGTGGGCGCGTCGACTTACCCGGCAGCAGTCCTGAAGACATGTACTACAGTCTGCAAACACTCTCCAAACTCGCAGACGAAACCATCCTCTACCCTGGCCACAATTATGCTGGTCAGCCGTCGGATACCATCGCCAGCCAGCGGCGTCACAATATGTATCTGCATTTGAGCAGTAAGACGTTACAAGAGTTTATGTCAATGATGGGATGATTCGTCATCGTATACAGAAGGTAGGACCTGAGCGTGATCATTCGTAAAAAACGTGGCAATTTTCTTGAAGACTTTCGTGTTGGTCAACTGTTTCGCCACAAAGTGGGTAAGACCGTGACTGAAGGGTTGTTCAACGCCTTCACCGAATTTGGCATGACCACAAACCCGCTGAGTAAGAACCTTCGCTACGCTCAGCGCTACGGCTTCAAAGGATTAATCGCTCCACCAGGGTTGGTAATGAACATCGTCTTCAGTCAAAGCGTGGAAGACATTTCCGAAAATGCTCGCGCCAATCTGGAATATCGCGATATGCGTTTCGGTGCGCCGGTATACATCGGCGACACGATTGAGGTTGAAACGACTGTTGTTGGTGTCCAACCTTCATCGAAAGAGCCAGATCGTGGTGTGGTGCATGTACAAACCACCGGGCGCAATCAGAACGGTGAAGTCGTTCTCACCTTGCAACGCAAAGTACAAATCTGGAAAGATAAGCAAGACGCGAAAGTCGAAGCATCCTCACAAGCAGAGATCCCAACCATTCCCTGCGACCTGCAGGTTCCGGCTTATGATAAGAGTCGCACGTATCAGGAACTCGCTCATCTGACTAATCCTGACACCTACATTGAAGACTTCAATGTCGGCGACACGCTTGAACATTCCCGTGGGCGCACCGTAACCACGGCTCACATGGAATGGACGGCGATGCTCGATAACACCTCGCAAGTCCATAGCAATCAGTACATGGTCGACCAAAATCCCGCGAAGTACATTGGCGGACAATTGATCGTGTATGGTGGTATTCCATTCAATCTCTGTCTTGGTCTTTCGTGCCCGGACGTTGGGGATAATGCGCTAGGTGATGTGTCCTACATCACAGGGCGTCACACTGGACCGATTTTCGTCGGCGATACTGTCTTTGCCGCAACTGAAATCACTGGCAAACGCGATTACCCTGGTCGCGCAGACCTTGGTATCGTCGCCACGATTTTACGAGGCCACAAGCTCATCAAAAAGGGCGATGCCTGGGAGAAGATGGAGATCTTTTATTTGGAGCGAGAGATGGCGGTGAAACGGCGATCCCACTATGCGTAGCTTGGCTTAATAGCCACTCCTCGGGGATTACGCTACGATGATGGCCATGCAAGACGTTCGGCAAGCTCGCGTCATCGAAGCACTTCGTCGTGTTGCACAATCGCCACGCGCAGCAATTGAGGACGACGTAGCGTCGATGCGTAACCTCTCACCGCAGGAACATGGAAAGCGACTCGTGGCAGTCTGCCGTGCGGCCTGGGCGATATTACGGTCACGACCTGATTTTCCTCAGATTGCTGCGTACCGAGACCCGCTGCCAGACGATTTTGCCGAGAAATGGCAGCGCCTGGTCACTCGCCGTCGTATCCAGCAGCAGAAGAGCCATGGACCCCGCTGAAGTTGCTCGCCTCCTCGCTGACCGACTTGAAGCTGCACACATTCCCTATACAATTGGCGGCGCCATTGCGTACGCCTACTGGGGTGTCGCACGCGGCACGCACGCTGTCGATATCAATTTATTTATTGCTCCAGAACAGTTTGCCGAAACATTGGACATTCCCATACCAGCCGGACTGACAATTGACCGCACTACCGCGCTTACATCGGCTGAGGAACGAGGTAACGCTCGCGGCTTCGTAGGAGACGTTCCAGTCGATATGTTTGTGGATTCAATTCCGCTTCACGAGGAAGCCGCTCGACGGGTAGCGACCGTCTCACTTTTTGATCGCCCAATCCGCATTCTTTCTGCAGAGGATCTGGTTGTTCTGAAACTGCTCTTTTTTCGCGGGAAAGATATCGTTGATATCGACCGAGTTCTTTCACTTCAGGGGGACCGGCTTGACCGTGCGTATATCCGTCGTTGGCTTGTTGACTCTGTTGGAGAAGAGGACGAACGCGTTCAGAAATGGAATCAACTTTGTACTACTATTCCAGTGCCGTTAAAGGTGGATGAACAATAAGAATTGAGGATCGAGAAAAAACGGAATCTAAAGCAACGTAGGCTTGTCTTTAGCTCAGCACTCGACCCTCACCCTAGTCCTCTCCCTGGCAGGGAGAGGGAAGTTCAAACATAGCGAGAAAGGGGGAGAGGAATAGCCAATGTTTTACGCCAGTAGCGTTCTTCCAATCACTTTTAGTTCCAAAATCGGTTTCACGCCCTCGAAGATTGGGAGCACGAGAGCATCAACGACATAACGCGATATCGCATACTCCTCGCCATACCCCCAGCCGCCGTGGATCAGTTGTCCTTCCTGCGTGACGGACACAGCCACATCGCATGCTAACAACTTTGCCATCGCAGCAATGACAGCGGCAGCTTCGTCTTTGTCCATCGCCGGTGCTGCGGCGTAGGACAGTTGCCGCGCAGCGGCAACGTAAGTGGCCATGCGTCCGAGTTTGTATTGTGTGAGTTGGAAGTCTCCAAGCGAAGTGCCGAACTGCTTGCGTTCGTTGGCATACGTCGCTGTCACTTCCAGTGCAGCCTGCGCTAAACCAGTGGCACGTCCACCGGTCTGCAATCGACCTGCGGCAAATCCCGCCATCTGCAAATAGAAGCCTTTATTGAGTCCACCTTCTTCACCAACGAGATTTTCGGCAGGGACAAAGTAGTTGTCGCAGTTGAGAATGTACGAGTGCATGCCACGATATCCTAATGTCGGAATCGCTGTGCCGCCCAGAACACCACCAGTCGGTTGACGCATCTCAAATGAGTGCCCAGGAAACTGGTCTTTTTCAACAATAAATAGCGAGAGTCCACGCGCTCCAGACTTCGGATCAGGATTGGTGCGTGTCAGCATCGCAATAATGTTGGCACGTCCAGCAAAGGTACACCAGGCTTTGGCGCCGTTGATCACGTAACCTTGCTTACCACCAACTGTCGCTGCTTCTGCACGACATTTTACTGAGGCAACATCTGATCCAGTGTCAGGCTCAGTCACGGAGATCGCCACCATCAACTCGCCAGCAGCAATCGGAGGTAACCACTTTTTCTTTTGCGCTTCGGTGCCACCACGAAGCAAGGCTTTCGTCAGAATCTCTGGGCGTGTAATCAAGCTCCCAGCGACACCAAGCGAAGCGCACGACAACTCTTCAGTGGTGATAATCATGGCTAAGTTACCCATGCCGCCACCGCCGTATTCTTCAGGCACCGACATGCCAAAGAAGCCCAGTTCCGCCATGTGCGTAATGATATGTTCGGGAATCAACTCATCATGACGATGCACCCGCTCGGCAACTTGCGACACTTCAGAGCGAGCAAATTGGCGCACTGAGTCGCGGGTCATTACAGCGATATCACTCTCCAACCAGGAATTATTGACGCCACGATTAGCGATCACCGAACGACCAATCTGGCGAAAGCGATTCTCATGCGCACCGACGCGCATTGCGGCTTTGATGTCACCTCGTCCGATGGTGTCTCCTAACACCGCTTCAGCAAAACCAAAGTCAGTCAGGTGAATGTCAGCCTGATTGAGCCATTTCTGGCCGATTTCCGAAGCAAACCCAAGTGCCATCTCACTGGCTTCGGTCTCACCGTGCTCTTGGGCTCCATTCGCATATGCTAATAACGCACGCGCAGCTTCGACTTCAGTCGCCAGGTAGGCAAGCCGTTCTGTATGCACTTGGTGCTCATCTATCGCTTTGCCGTTTTCCGTGATTTTGCGGCCGTGATGCAAAGCTTCATCACGCATCTTCTGCAGGGCATCAACAATGGCTGTGGTTTGCCGGAGCATATCGGTCATGCTACGTCTCCTCGTGTAGTTGCCAGTCCTCATTTCTCTCTATTTTTGGGACAGAGAGAAAGAAGCTAACCTTATCGATCGAGTATACAATGTTAGCGAAACGGTTGATAACATCCTCTAGGACCCTGGGCTAGGGCAGCATGATCTGCTAGAAGACAGCACTCAGCGCTCAGCATTCAGCCATCAGCTTAAAAAAAGAGGCGTATATTGAAACTCCTTTGTGTTCTGCTGAACGCTGACTGCTGACAGCTAACAGCTTATTTTTCAGGAGGAACTATGTTCGTACTCGATAGAGGCAAGCGTTTTGTCATTCCCCGCACTGAGATGACCTACCCTGGTCACAGCATGAAGCTACACCAAAATGCTGCCGATCCAGTGAAGTCACCAGTTGACCATGTGATGATGGACTTTGAAGACGCTTGTCCGTACGAGTTCAAAGGGCCCAAGAGCCGTCAATGTGTCGTCGAAGCGCTCAATACGCTCGACTTCGGAAAGAAGGTCATTACCGTTCGCCCCAATAACGTACGTTCAGAATTCTTCCTTGGTGATATCGAAGCGATCGTCACTGGCGCACCTGATAAATTTCATGGCCTGATTCTACCCAAGATTCACGGGCCAGATGATATTAAGTATGTTTCCTCACTACTTGATAGTTTAGAAAAGAAAGCCGGCTGGAAAACCCGGCTACAACTTGAGTCTCTCATCGAAATTCCCCAAGCCATCGTCAAAGCCTATGACATTGCTACTGCTTCAGATCGCATGGCTGGCTTGATCTTTGGTATCGCTGACTTTGCCGCGACTCTTGGTATCCGCGAAGTGGTAAAGAATCAGAACATCAACTTCCTCTATGCCAAACAAGCTGTGGTCATCGCCGCTAAAGCCGCAGGCTTGCATGCGATTGATAATGTCTATCTCCCGCTGTGGCGCAAAGAGGATTCCAAAGACAAAGTTGCTGAGATTGAAGCCGGGTTACGCGACAAGAACGTTGGTGCAGCCAACCTGGGCATGGATGGCACCTGGGTGATTCATCCGCAGCAAGCGCAAATCGCCAACGAGTGCTACACGCCCACTGACAAGCAGATCCAATACGCTACTCGTGTCCTCGATCTCTATCATCAGAAAGGTGGCGGCTCGATGCCTGACCCTGAGACTGGCGAAATGATCGACGAAGCAACCATCAAGATTGCTCTGATGGACCTCGCAAAAGCAGTACAAGCAGAGAAAGTCAGTGCTGCCTATCTTGCTGAGCAAGCCGCAAAGAGCAAAGGCATCACTGGGTATGACATTTTGGAGCAGATGAAGAGAGTCGGATAATCTGGGAGCGCGGGCGAGACGCCCGCGCTCCCAGGATAGGAAACACTATGCTTAAAAAAATCCACCACGTTGGCATCGTCGTACGCAAACTCGAGGAAGCGTTTGAGTTCTACAAAGACATCCTAGGACTTCCGTTAGGCAAGATGGCCACGGTGCAAGATCAAGGCGTGAAAGCTGCGCTGCTTCCAGTTGGCGAGAGTGAAATCGAACTGCTGGAACCGATCACGACTGATTCTGGAGTCGCGAAATTTCTCGAAAAGAAAGGTGGCGGCTTGCACCATATCTGCTTTGAGACTGACAATGTCGAAACAGAGTTAAAGGCCACAATCGATAAAGGAATTCGCGTCATCGACCAGAAACCGCGCCCAGGCTTGGCGGGCATCATCGCGTTTCTGCATCCGCAAGCGTGTTGTGGTGCCTTGATCGAATATGCACAACCAGTCGATCATAGCGAGCACGCCTCGCTGCTCGGTGAAGCACGCAATCGTCGCTTCACTACCAAACGACTCGACCATGTGGTTATCGCTGTGAAAGATCTCGAAACGGCGGTCGCGACCTATCAAAAGAACTTTGGGCTCTCGCGTGAGCCCGCAGGTGAGGTCCCTGCCCTCGGTATTCGCAATACCTTCTTACCTATTAGTGACGCCAAGATTGAGATCGTCTCTCCGCTCGGTGACAACAGCCCCATCGCGCAGTTTCTGACCAAGAATGGCGAAGGTATGTACCTGTTGTCACTCGATGTTGATCATCTTCCTGGTGCAATCTCCGCCCTCGGAGAAAAAGGCATCAAGGCGAACGTTGCGAAAGCTTCTGATGGTAGCGAGTTGGCGTTTATCAGCCCGAAACATACACATGGGGTGTTGCTGCAACTAATTTCGCGGCGCTAGCATGTCTATGTTCAGCGCGAGGAATAGACGATGAAAAAAGACAATCCCTGGGTCATGCGTACGTACTCTGGTCATTCCACCGCGAAGGCGAGCAACGAGTTGTATCGCCTCAACCTCAGCAAAGGCCAAACGGGCTTGTCGGTGGCGTTCGATTTACCCACGCAGACTGGCTACGACAGTGACCATGAACTCGCGCGTGGCGAGGTCGGTAAAGTCGGTGTGCCGGTTGGCCACATCGGCGATATGGAAACCCTCTTTGCTGGGATTCCGTTGGACAAAATGAATACGTCGATGACGATTAACGGTACGGCAGCGTGGTTACTCGCGCTCTATATCGCCGTGGCGGAACGTCAAGGTGTCGACGCGAAAGCATTACAAGGAACGACCCAGAACGATATCGTCAAAGAGTACCTCTCGCGCGGGACCTATATTTTTCCACCTGCCCCGAGTCTGCGCCTGACTAGCGATACGATCACGTACACCGTTAATAACGTTCCGAAGTGGAATCCGATCAACGTCTGCTCCTATCATCTGCAAGAAGCTGGGGCCACGCCTGTGCAAGAAGTTGCGTTCACGCTCTGCACGGCGATTGCTGTTCTCGATACCGTGCGTGCGTCTGGGAACGTCAGTGAAGGAGAATTCGTTGAGGCAGTCGGGCGCATCAGCTTTTTCGTCAATTCCAGCCTTCGCTTTATTGAGGAGGTCTGTAAACTCCGGGCCTTCGGGCAGTTGTGGGATGAACTGACGCGCGATCGTTATGGCGTAACGGACCCGAAACTGCGCCGTTTTCGCTACGGTGTGCAAGTCAACTCACTGGGTTTGACCGAAGCCCAACCTGAGAACAATGTGCCACGTATTGTCCTGGAAGCACTGGGAGTGACATTGAGCAAAGAGGCACGTTGCCGGGCACTGCAATTGCCAACTTGGAATGAAGCGCTCGGGCTACCTCGCCCGTGGGACCAACAATGGAGTCTGCGTATCCAGCAGATTCTCGCATACGAGACTGATGTTCTTGAGTACGAAGATATTTTCGAGGGCAGCAAGGTTACCGAAGCCAAGACCGCAGAGATCAAACGTGCAGCCTGGGCTGAGGTCGAACGCGTGCAAGAATTCGGCGGCATTATTTCGGCATTAGATTATGTCAAAGAGCAATTGGTCGCGAGCCATACTGAACGCGTTCGACGTATCAACGCCGGAGAACAGACAGTAGTTGGCGTGAACAAGTTCACTGAAACTGCGCCGTCACCGCTCTACACTGGAGATTCGTCAGCAATTCTCAAAGTGGATGAAGCAGCGGAACGCGATCAACTCGCACGGCTGCAATCGTTTCGTGCGTCACGCAATCAAACAGAAGTCTCAGCCGCACTTGCCGCGTTACGCAATGCAGCAACGAACGGCGATAACATCATGCCAGTCTCGATTCGCTGCGCGCAGTCTGGAGTCACTACAGGTGAATGGGCGCAGACGCTACGTGCGGCGTTCGGAGAATTCCGTGCGCCGACCGGCATCGGTGGTGCAGTCGTCACCCGCACAGCCAATGGCCAAGTCGGTGAACGGCTGGAGACGTTGCGTGCACGCGTGCGAAAATCTGCGGATGCCCTAGGAAGACCACTTAAGGTGTTGATTGGGAAACCCGGCCTTGATGGTCATTCCAATGGTGCCGAGCAAATTGCTGTGTGGTGTCGCGACGCAGGAATGGAAGTGGTGTATGAAGGTATTCGTCTCACGCCTGACCAGATTGTGAATAGTGCGCGTGACGAAGGTGTCCATCTCATCGGCCTGAGCATCCTTTCTGGATCACACTTACGCCTCGTGCCTGAGGTGATCGCAGGCCTCAAAGCTGAGGGACTCGGCGAAGTGCCCATTGTAGTTGGTGGGATTATCCCAGAGGATGATGCAGCGATGCTCCGCAAGGCAGGTGTCGCGCGCGTGTATACGCCGAAGGACTTTGAGATGACAAAGATTCTGTCGGATATGGTGGATGTTGCCGAGGCGGCGTATTCCTAGAGCTAATTGCAATTGCGTTTACCCTAATTCCCAACATTCGACCCTCACCCTAGCCCTCTCCCTGGCAGGGCAATGGCATTAAGTTAACAGCCGCCGTGGAGTTTATTCTGCAGTTGCCGTAAGTAGGAGCAATGATGGAGAAAGAAACGAAGCGCTTATTTGC
>Ga0194132_10003620_pt1 | contig 27289 bp, 20 predicted proteins | sample TA2KigOf80mmetaG_FD_148612 | JGI IMG/M metagenome (GOLD analysis project Ga0194132, IMG submission 148612) | Freshwater microbial communities from Lake Tanganyika, Tanzania - TA2015054 Kigoma Offshore 80m | ecosystem: Environmental > Aquatic > Freshwater > Lake | place: Tanzania: Lake... | reverse complement strand
GCGAATAGGCCAGAGTTCAGGGCAAAAAATAGCAGTACAAGTGTCAGGCGAGTCATGCTGCCCCCTTTCGATTTGCATGTAATCATGACACAGGCTTTGGCTCCTGGCAATCCCTTGAGCCGCCCTGAGCCGCAGGGAATAGGTGCGGTAGAATTCACTGCAACCTCCAAGGAGCACGCCAACCATGATCACCCGACGCAGTTTCGCCGCCGCCGCGGGAGCCGCACTCGCCGCCGAAAAGAAGATCCGCCTCGCCGTTGTCGGCGGAGGATTTGGAACCTCTTTCTACTGGCACGAGCATCCCGGCTGCACGGTGGCCGCCGTCACCGATCTCTACGCCGAACGCCGCACACGGCTCCGCGACACCTATCAATGCGACAGCGTCTATGAATCCATGGAGGACATGCTCGCCAAGCGCCGCGACCTGGATGCCATCGCCATCTTCAGCGGCGCGCCCGATCACGCGCGCCAGGCGATCGCCTGCATGCGGCGGGGCCTGCACGTCATTTCGGCCGTCCCCGCCTGCCTCACTCTCGCAGAGGCCGCGCACCTGAAAGAAGCCAAGGAAAAGACCGGCATGCGCTACATGATGGCCGAGACCAGCTACTACCGCCAGGCCGCCATCTACGCCCGCGAAATGTACCAGGGCGGGGGCTTCGGCCGCATCCACTACAGCGAGGTCGAGTATTACCACGACGACAATCGCGAGGCGATGATCGCGGATAAGGGGTCGCGCTACTACAACCCTGACGGCTCGCACAGCTGGCGCCAGATGCTGCCGCCGATGCTCTATCCCACGCATTCGCTCGGCTTCGTCGTCGGCGTCAGTCGCGAACGCATCACCCAGGTTTCCTGCCTCGGCTGGGGCGACGCCGCCCTCATAGCCAAGTTCCCCACCAACCGCTACAAGAACCCGCACCTGAACCAGTTCGCGCAGATGCAGACCAACAAGGGCCACATGGTGCGCTGCAATGTCTTCTGGCAGATTGCCGCCGACGGCGAGCGCGCGCAGTGGTTCGGCGATAAGGGCTCCTTCTATATGGCCAAGACCGGCTTTCACCCGGACATGTGGCACCCTCGATACGGCAAGCCGCAGCCTGCCAACGTGCCGAAATACTGGTCCACTGACCGGCTGCCCGAGAAAATGCGCCACGACAGCGGCCACGGCGGCAGCCACACATTTCTCGCCGACGAGTTCATCCGTGCGCTGCTGGAAGACCGCGAACCTGCCATCGACATCTACGAATCGCTCGCCATGACCGTGCCGGGTATCGTCGCCCACCAGTCCGCCCAGAAGAGCGGCGAGACCATGAAAGTGCCGAGCTTCGATCGCGCCTAATCGCCGTACCGGTCCACCATTTGCAGAATCTGGTCCCCGTACAGCTCCGCCTTCCGGTAGCCGATTCCCGATACCTTCAACAGTTCGCTCAGCGTGCGCGGCTTCCGGCGGCACAAATCCGCCATCGTCGCGTCGTTCATGATGATGTAGGGAGGCATTCCCTTCTCCTTGGCCAGTTCGCGCCGCCACTTGCGGAACTGCTCCATCAGCTCCGCGTGCGGCGCCTCCGCTTTTTCCTCCTCCGGCTCTAGAACTGGGACCACCAGCTCTCCATGAGCAGCAGCCACGTCCTTCTGCTCTTCCATCCAATGCGGCGCCCATCCACACGCATCGCAGTGCCCGCACTTCTCCCACTTCGGCGTCTCGCCAAAATGCCGGCAGATATCGTGCGGCCGGCAGCCGTCCGATTCCACAAACTGCGTGATCTCGCGATAGCGCTGCCAACTGCGGCTCTTCTCCGCCTCGTCTTCCAGCTGGTTAATAAAGTAAACCAGCAGCCCGATATCCTTCTTCTGCCACAGCAGAGCGCAATCGGCCGGCAACCCGTCGCGGCCGGCGCGCCCGGCTTCCTGATAGTACTGCTCGAGCGACTTCGGAAGCGAAAGATGGATCACCGCACGCACCGAAGGCTTGTTGATTCCCAACCCGAATGCGATGGTGCCCACCAGGACGCGCACCTCGTCGGCCATCCATCGCTCTTGATTTGCCGCCCTTTCCTCTTTCTCCATCCTTCCGTGATAGGGCAACGCCGGGATGCCCCGCCGGCTCAACTTCGAAGCCATGGCCTCCACTCGCTCAATCGTCGGCGAGTAGACGATCACGCTGCCGCCGCTGTGCGCCCTCAAGGCCGACATCAACAGCTTGTCCTGCTCGTCATCCTTGCATTGCCGGACGAGGTAGCGAAGATTCGGCCGGTGAAAACTCTTCACGCATCTCTCGGGCTTTTGGAGCCGCAACTGCGCAACAATGTCATGCCGCACGCGACGCGTCGCGCTGGCCGTGAATGCCGCGATCGGGAGATCCGGAAACCTGTCCCTCAACCGGCCCAACAGCCGGTACTCCGGCCGGAACTCGTGCCCCCATTCGGAAATACAATGAGCCTCGTCGATCGCGAAGAAAGACACCGGCACCTTCTCCAGCCACAACATCGTGTCCTCGCGCGCCAGGCGTTCAGGCGATGTATACAGGAGACGATATGATCCTTCGATCGCCTTGCGGATGACTTTGCGCTGGTCCGGCTGGGGGAGTGTGCTGTTCAGCACCGCCGCCGGAATCCCCATCAGCGCCAGTTGCGCCGCTTGATCCTGCATCAAGGCGATGAGCGGCGAAATCACCACCGCCGTCTTGCCCAACAGCAGTGCCGGCAGCTGGTAGCAGAGCGACTTTCCTCCGCCAGTGGGCATAATCACCGCCGCGTCGCGACCCTCCAAAAGTGCGCGCACGACGCGCTCCTGCACCGGCCGGAAGGTGTCATAACCCCAGTAGCGGCGCAGCGCCGCATGCAGGTCTTGTGTGTCGCTCAAATCCTATAGTGTAAAACTGACGGCCACCATCACCAGCGAAGCCACGGGCAGCACGAGGAGAGCCTTCTTCAGCCGCTTCGGATCATCCCCCGCGATTCCGCCGATCACCGGCGAACTCACCACCAGCCCGAACCAGCCCGCCGTCACTGCGATGCCCGTTGCCGTCGCCGCCGCCGCCGGGAATTTCGCGTTTACCACAGCCAGCGCCGTCGGGAACACCGGAGCCATCGCCACGCCGCCCAGGAACACAAGCATCCATGCCACGTTCGCGCTCGCGCTTTGCAGCATGATGTAGGTGGTCACCGTCATCAGCACCGCCGCGCCCAGCAGCACCGTTTCCGGCGCCACCGTGGAAAGCACCGGCGACACCGCGACGCGTCCCAGCAGCAATCCCAGCGCGAAACCGAGCGATAGCACCGTCAGCGCCTTGGCTTCCGGCACACCTTGCGCGATCAGGTGGCGCGCCAGCCAGTTCCACACGCCCACCTCTGCCGCCACATAGAGGAACAGCAGGAAGGCCAGCGCCAGCAAACCGGGCTCGCCCAGCAGTCCGACAACTTGCGACACTTGAAAGCCCGTCGGCCCGGCCGGCATCTCCGTCAAGGCATGCACCGCGAGGGTAACACCCGTCAGTCCCGAAGCGAACACCAGCAGCCGCGCTGAATTGTTCTGGAACAGCCGCGCCGCAACCAGGGGCGTCACCAATCCGCCCAACCCGAAGAACAGGTTCAGCAGATTATAAACACCAGCCGTGGAAAGCGCCCCCACCGGAATATGCGGAGGCATGTTGTTGGCGCCGACCACTACAATACCGCCGCCGACGCCAAGCGTGAACATCATTCCTGCGATGGCGCCGTAGCCGCCCGCCGTCCGCAGGCCCAGCAGCGCGACGACGATCAGCGCAAGTCCCAACAGGAGCCCCGTCTTCATCCCCTGCACATCGATCAGCGGGCCGACGAAGAACGAGCCCACCATCAACCCGATGGCCTGCGACATGGCGATGTTGCCGTTTTGCTTCGGCGTAAGTGAATGACGAGTGGATAAATCCGGCAGGATCGTGCCGAGCATGGCGGCAATGATCCCGTAGACGAAAATTGCGAGGATCGCGGCGAGAATCAGCATGAAAGTCTCCTTGTGCAGCCTGAAGCAGGCCTCAGCCTGCCACATAAGAGACTACTACGAAACGAAGCCGGCTTTACGCGCCTTCTCGTCCCAGCGAACCATCTTCTTGTTGCGGAGCGACAGCGTCGCCATGTGCCCGCCGATGGCCGCCTGCTGACCCACCTCCACGGGAGCGATCAACTGCGCCGTTCCATCGATCGCATCGAGCAGATTACGCAGATGCGCCTCCACCGCCAGGTTGTCGTTGCCCGGCAACTCCACCTTCAACTCCTTGCGATTGGCGATGTGCGCCGGAGGCTTGCCTCCGAACTTCTGCGGGGAGAAGGTGAGCACCTGGCGGTTCAACACCTCAAGCGTCCCCTCGTTGCCCAGGAACTGCTCGCCGTAGCCGAAGTGGTCATTGCCAAAGTAGCAGCTGTAGTTCAGGTGGAACTTGTCCGGATACTCGTACAGCGCGCTGATGGTATCCGGCACGTCGCGGTCGTCGTCCGGATCTGTCCACCGGTAGATGCCGCCCGACGCCATGCAGGTGTCCGGCACCGTCTTGCCTAATACAAAGTTAGTGATGTCGGTCTGGTGCACCAGCAGGTCTGTCGAAATCCCGCTCGAATAGTCCCAATACAGCCGCCACTGGAAGTAGCGGTTCTTGTTGAACGGCCGCTTCTGCGCCGGTCCCAGGAACCGGCTCCAATCCGTGTTCTGCTCATTGGCCTCCGCCGGCACGTTGTAGCGCCACGCCGGCGCGCCGCCCGGCAGCGAATTCCGGTACCAGAAGGCCCGCACATAATGACAGTCGCCGATCATGCCCTGCCCAATCAGCTGCCGCGCCATTCCGTAGAGCGAATTGCTGCGGTTCTGCGTGCCTACTTGAACCTGCTTGCCCGAGGCCTTCGCCGCTTTGATAATCTCCTCACCCTGCTCGATCGTCTGCGCCAACGGCTTTTCAATGTAGACGTGCTTGCCCGCCTTCAGCGCCGCGAGTGTCATCGAATGATGCAGATGCTCCGGCGTCGCGATGATCACTACTTGCACATCGCGGTTCGCCAGCACTTCGTTGTAGTCGACCACCGCCTGCGGCGTGTTCTTCCCCATCGTCTGCACGCGGTCCTTGGCGCGGTTCAGGTTGCCCTGGTAGGTGTCGCAAACCGAGAGAATCTTCACCCGCGAACCGCTGCCCACGTACAGCCGCTCCATCAGGTAATTCCCGCGGCCTCCCGTGCCAATCACACCAAACGTATGCCCGCGCGAGGAAGCCAGCGCGGGCAATACGGCCGGAGCGGCGGTCAGCGCGGCGGAGGCCACAAACTTACGGCGGGAAACGGCGTCGGACATGTCTTTTCTCCTTAGATATTTTGAGTATTTAACAGGATACCAGATGCGTTGACTTTCTCCGTTGTCGACCGTTAACATGCACTGTGTGCTGCCTGTCGAGGCTCTCGCTCACGATCTTTTCCAGGCTTGCGGCGGAAATCCCGCGGCTCTCGACCGCCTCAATACGCTGTTCGGAGCTTCTTTCACTGCCGAACAACTCCGGTCCCAGCTCGAGCAGCGCCTGACGGCCATCACCGGCTCCCCTGGCCAACCAATTACCCTCGCCAACGCGCAGCTTGTGCTCGCTCGCATGTATGGCTTCGAGTCTTGGCCCCGCCTTCTGCAAAGCGCCTCCCAGCCGCCCGCCGATCCTCGCACCTATCCTCACGGTCTAAACCCCAGCCCGCCTTTTTTCCGCATCGATTGGCGGGGCAACTCCATCGAACCCCGCCCGCCCGTTACCGAAGCCGGGTGGGACGTAATCTTCTCCGTCATGCAAGAGGCCGGCATCACCAACCTCAAAGCCGCCGGACAAATGACCGATGAATCACTGCGACGCCTGACCCGGCTTGGGTTCGTCACTTCTCTCGACCTGGAAGGCTGCCGCCGTGTAACCGATGATGGGCTCCGCCACCTTGTGGATATGCCTCAACTTCGCAGCCTCAACCTTACCCACTGCGCAATCACCGGCCGAGGGCTGGATGTGCTTGCGCAGCTTCCCGAACTCCGCGAGTTTTCCCTCTGCCATCACAACGGCGTCTCCGACAGCGCGCTTGCCCACCTCGCCCGCTGCGAACACATCGAACGAGTTAACCTGCTCGGCTCCAACTCTGGCGACGGCATGATCCGTGCACTCGCCGGGAAGATGAAACTCCGCCATTTCAAAAGCGGCAACCATGTCACCGACGACGGAGTTGCGCTCTTGGATCAACTCCCCGTGTTCAAGACCTGGCAGGGCGGCGACGTCCGTGTGGAACTGATGGCGTTTGAAGCCGAGCCGAATCTCCTCCTTCTCCGCGGACCCATCACCGGCAAAGGCATGGCGCACCTTGCAGGACTGGACGGCCTCTTTGCCCTGAACATGGATGACAGCAAGCTTGCCGTCACCGCGGCGGGCTTGCAGCGTATCGCCGAACTGCCGCGCCTGGCCTGGCTCGGCTTCGACGCCAAAGACGACACGATGCCCGTTATCGCCGCCATGCCGCATCTGCGCATGCTCATGTGTCAGGACACCTCGGCCGGCGACGACGGCTTCGCCGCCCTCAGCCGGTCCCGAACCCTCGAGTACATCTGGGGCCGCCGCTGTCACAACCTGCAGAACCGTGGATTCCGCGCCCTGGCCACCATGCCCTCTCTCCGCGGACTCTCCATCAGCTGCAAGAACGTCGATGACGCGGCGCTCTCCGCTCTGCCGCATTTCCCCGCCCTCCGTGAGTTCATGCCCATGGATGTTCCCGATGAAGGTTTCCGCCACGTGGGCCGCTGCGAGAAGCTGGAAGCTCTCTGGTGCATGTACTGCCGCGACACCGGCGATGCTGCTACCGCCTATATCACGTCATTGAGCACTCTGCGCACCTACTACGCCGGCCAGACCAGGATCACCGATCACAGCCTCCAACTGCTCTCCGGCATGCCCTCGCTTGAGCGAATCACTCTGTGGTCCTGCTCCGGCGTGACAAACGCAGGAGTCGCCGCTCTTGCCGCGCTGCCGCACCTGCGTGAACTCACTCTGGAAAGCCTGCCACGCGTCACCAGAGATGTGCTCCCTATGTTCCCGCAACGCATACACGTCAGTTATGCAACCTGATTTGCGCTCGTGGCTCACTAAGCGTCACATGCTCGAGCTTACATCGCTTGGCGGCAGGACACAGCCCCGCACTCGTCAGCAAACGGTGGCACGAACCGATTCTTCACACTCCCGTCAGGAGCCTCTGTTGTAAGATCCGGTAAGGGTGGCCACCGCTAAGCTCGTCCGCGCAAACTCCACTGCCGCCATGCTGCGTCGGGCGGCGGAATTCGTTGCAGGCCTCACCGAATCGGACGAGGTCCTCGTCATCGGCGCCACGCGCCAATCCGCAGACGAGTTCCTGCGCGCTCTGCCGGGCGATGGCCGGTTCGGCTTTCACGTGATGAGCTTCAACCAACTGGCGGCCTCGCTCGGCGCACGCGCCGTGGGCGAAGGCAACCTCGCCCCGCTCAGCCAGCTCAGCATGGAAGCGCTGGCCTCGCGCGTCGTTTACCAGGCCCGTCCCAAACTACGTTATTTCGCCCCGGTATCGTCGATGCCCGGCTTTGCCCGCGCGCTTGCCGCCACTATCGGCGAATTGCGCTTGGAACGAACTTCGCCCTCCCAACTCGCCTCCACCGGCGCGCCCGGTCAGGATCTTGTCCACCTGCTCTCGGCCTATGAGCAGGAGCTCCGCGAGCGCTCCCTTGCCGATCTGCCGATCCTGCTCCAACTCGCAACCGAGGAGGCGGCGCTTGGCCGGCACCGGTTCCTCGGCCTTCCCATCGTGCTGCTCGACATTACTCTCCGTTCCACGCTGCACCGCCGTCTTGCCGCAGCCATCGCGGCGGAATCTCCTGCCTTTTTCGCGGCGATCCTGCAAGCCGACACGGAAACCCTGGATGCCTGCAAGCATTCTCTCGGCGCAGAACCGGAATCTGTAACATGCGCCGAGCAAGACGGCACGCTGGCAAGACTTCGCGATCATCTGTTCGTCCCCGAGCTTGGCGCCCTGCAACCGCGCGACTCCACGATGAAGATGTTCTCCGCGCCCGGTGAAGGCCTGGAGTGCGTCGAAATCGCGCGCCGCATCCAAGCCGCTGCTGCCAAAGGCGTGCCCTTCGATGAGATCGCGATCTTGCTGCGCAGTCCAGAGCGCTATCAGCCGCTCGTCGAGGAAGCCCTCCGCAGAGCTGGCATCCCCGGCTACTTCAGCCGCGGCACGCTCCGGCCCGATCCCGGCGGACGCGCCTTCCTTGCCCTGCTGGCATGTGCTTCAGAAAGCTGCTCCGCCTCCCGCTTCGCCGAATATCTGTCCCTCGCCCAAGTGCCCGCGCTCGACGAACACGGCGCCCCGCTGCGCATGCGGCGCGACTGGTCCGGCACCGATGACGAACTGCTGGCCGGATTCGCCCGCAATGGAACCGCCGCCGCGTTGGCTCCGGAACCGGAAGCCACTGCCGGCCTCAGTACCCCGGCCGGATGGGAGCGCCTGCTCGTTGACGCCGCCGTTGTCGGCGGCGCGGATCGCTGGCGGCGCCGTCTGCGTGGTCTAGAAAACGAACTCAACCTTCAGCTGCGTACCGTCTCGGAAGAAAACCTCACCGCCCAAACCTCGCTCGAACGGCGTCTCGAACAGCTCCAACGGCTGGAGACCTTCGCCCTGCCACTCGTCGAACTGCTCGCCGCACTTCCCAAACAAGCGCTCTGGGGCGACTGGATCTCTAAGCTCACCGAAATCGCCGAAACCGCGCTCCGCAACCCCGAACCTGTCCTCAGCCTCATCAACGAACTGCGCGCGATGAGCGACGTCGGCCCCGTGGATCTCGACGAAGTCTACTCTGTCCTCAGCGAGCGCCTCCGCTTCCTCCGCCGTCAGCCTCCGGCGCGCCGCTACGGCCGCGTCTTCGTCGGATCCATCGAAGAAGCGCGCGGCCGCTGCTTCACGGAGGTTTTCCTCCCCGGCCTGGCCGAAGGCGTCTTTCCGCGCCGCGCGCAAGAGGATCCGCTGCTGCTCGACATCTACCGCAAGGCGCTCGACCCGCCTCTCATCACCCAGGACACTCGCGTCCAGCGCGAGCGGCTGCTGCTCCACATCGCCGCCGCCGCGGCCCAAACCTGCCTCACCGTTTCCTATTCCCGTATTGACGCCGCGCAATCCAGGCCGCGAGTTCCCTCTTTCTACGCGCTGGAAGTGGTGCGTGCCGCCGAAGGCCGCCTCCCCGACCTGCACTCCTTTGAAAAGCAGCTCGCCGAAGCCGCGCCCTCAAAACTCGGCTGGCCTGCCCCCGTCGATCCCTCGCAGGCCATCGACGATGCCGAGTACGATCTCGCCGTCCTCGCCGAGTTGGATTCCCTCCAGGCCGCATCCGGCGGCATCGCCCGCTACCTGATGGAGCAGAACCCTCACCTTGCCCGAAGCCTGCGCGCACGCTACCTGCGCTGGGACAAGAAACGCTGGTCCTCGGCTGACGGCATCGTGCAGCCAGACACAGCCACTCTGGATGCGCTCGCCGCCGCGCGGCTCGCCAACCGTAGCTATTCGCCCACTTCTCTCCAGCAGTTTTCGGCCTGCCCGTACAAGTTTCTGCTCTACTCCATCCACCAATTGCGCGAGCGCGAGGCCCCCGTGCCATTGGACCAAATGGACCCGCTCACCCGCGGTTCACTCTTCCACGCCGCGCAATTCGCGCTGTTCCGCCAGCTCAAGCGCGACAACCTTCTCCCCGTCACCGGCGCCAACCTCCCCACCGTGCTCGACCTCGCCGACGCCATCCTCGATCGTGTCGCCGCCGAATATGAAGAGGAGCTGGCGCCCGCCATCGAGCGCGTCTGGGCCGGCGCCGTCGAAGATCTGCGCACGGATCTTCGCGGCTGGCTCCGCGAAACCGCCACCTTTGACCTGGAATGGCTCCCCTCACGCTTTGAATTCTCCTTCGGCCTGCCGCTGGAAGAGGGCCGCGACGAAGCCAGCCGCCCCGAAGAAGTCACCGTGGAAAGCGCGCGCCTGCGCGGCTCGGTGGATCTCGTCGAGCGCCACACACGGCGCAACACCCTGCGCATTACCGATCACAAAACGGGCAAAGGACCCGACAACCCGCCGGCCTACGTCGGCGGCGGCGCCGTCCTCCAGCCCGCGCTTTACTCCATGGCTGTCGAGCAACTCCTCAACGAGAAGGTCGAATCCGCGCGGCTCTACTATTGCACCCAGCGCGGGAACTTCGACCGCGTCGAAATGCGTATGTCCGATCAGGTCCGCTCCCACGCCCGCCAGGTGCTGGAAACGATCGACAATGCCATCGCCGCCGGCTTCCTGCCCGCCGCGCCGCAAAAGGACGCCTGCCAGATTTGCGCATACCGCCCCATCTGCGGCCCACATGAGGAATTGCGCACACGCGGGAAACCGCGCCGCTACCTGGAGCCGCTGCTTGCCATGAGGGACCTGCTTTGAGTACGCCTGGCCAGCCCTCCGCCGCACCTCGCCTGGACGACGCGGCCGCACGCCGCCTCATCCGCGAATCTCTGCGCGAAAGCCTCATCGTCGAGGCCTCCGCCGGCACCGGTAAGACCTCCGAACTGGTCCGCCGCATCGTCGCCGTGCTGGAAAGCGGCCTCACCACCGTCGACAAGGTTGTCGCCGTCACCTTCACTCACAAGGCCGCGGGCGAGCTGAAGCTCCGTCTTCGCCAGGGTCTCGACCGCCGACGCACCGCCGCCGATGCCGCCGGAGCATCGCATCTGGAAGACGCGCTCGCGCGTCTGGAGGAAGCCTCGATAGGCACTATCCACTCCTTTTGCGCACAGTTGCTGCGCGAGCGTCCCGTCGAAGCGCGTGTCGATCCCGCCTTCGAGGAAATGGCCGAAGGCGACGCTACCCGCCTCTACGACCGCGCCTTTCGGGGCTGGCTTCAGCAGAAGCTGAATGAACCCGCGCCCGGCCTTCGCCGCTGCCTTGTGCGCCTCTCCTGGCCCGAAAAATGGAATAAGCGCCCTCCCGTGGAACAACTGCAAATGGCCGGACGCGCGCTCATCGAGTGGCGCGACTATCCCGCGCCGTGGAGCCGCATCTCCTATGGCCGCGAGCCGGAAATCGACGACCTGGTCCATCGTGTGCGCCAGGCTGCCGCGCGCATGTCGAAAGCCTTCCGTCCCGTGCACGAACTCGACGCCTGGATCAGCCGCGCCGAACAGGTTCGGCAACGTGATTACGACACGCTGGAAGCCCTCCTGCTCAAACTCCTGCGTGAGCTTAAGGACCTCCGCAAGAAAGGCGCCGAGGACCTGATCGGCGCGCTCGAAGCGTTCCAGTTCAGCGCCAACGCCGATCTGGCCGCACTTGTCCGCGAGGAAATGCAGGAGCTGCTCGACCGCTACGACGATCTCAAGCGCCGCTCCGGCAAGCTCGACTTTCTCGACCTGCTGATCCTCGCCCGCGATCTCGTCCGAGGGGATACCACCGTCCGCGCCTACCTCCAGCAACGCTTCACGCACATCTTCGTCGATGAGTTTCAGGACACCGATCCGCTGCAGGCCGAAATTCTCCTCCTGCTTGCCTCCAGTGATCCGCGGCAGGACAACTGGCTGGAGGTTACCCCCACGCCCGGCAAGCTTTTCGTCGTCGGCGATCCCAAGCAGTCCATCTACAAGTTCCGCCGCGCCGACGTCGCGCTCTATGAATCGATCCGCCGCCGCCTGGAAGAACGTGGCGTCCCCACGATCCACCTCAGCAAGAGCTTCCGCTCCGTGCCTGCCGTCCAGCAGTGCGTCAACGCCGCCTTCGAAGCGGAAATGACCGGCGACACCGCCGCCGGACAGGCCAACTACGTTCCGCTGGAACGTCACGCCGAGCCCATCGATGGCCAGCCCGCCGTGATCGCCCTGCCCGCTCCCACACCGTACGGCAAAAGCTACGTCGCCAAGTACGCCGTCAACGCCTGCCTCCCCGATACCATCGCCGCCTTCATCCGCTGGCTGGTCAAAGAAAGCGGATGGAAGGTGCGCCATCCGCAGACATCCGAACTCACCCCCGTCAGGCCGCGCGACGTTTGCGTGCTTTTCCGGCGATTCCTGCAAGGCGGGCAGGACCTGACGCGCGAATACGCCCGCGCGCTGGAAGCCCGAGGCGTCGAACACCGTCTGGTCGGTTCCAAATCCTTCCACGCGCGCGAAGAGGTGGAATCGCTGCGCGCTTCGCTCACGGCCGTCGAGTGGCCGGATGATGAACTCTCCGTTTACGCCGCCTTGCGCGGGTCGCTGTTCGCCATCAACGACGCCGTCTTGTTGCGCTATCGCCATCAGTGCGGGCGTCTGCATCCCTTCGGTGGCCGACCCGCCGCGCTGGACCCCGATGTTCAGCCCGTCACCGAGGCGCTCGATCTGCTGGCCGGTCTCCACAAGCAACGGAACTGGCGCCCCGTCGCCGAAACGCTCAACCTTCTGCTGGAAGCTACTCGTGCTCATCCCGGCTTTGCACTCCGCCCTTCCGGCCAGCAGGTGCTTTCCAACATCTACCGCCTCTGCGATCTCGCCCGATCGTATGAAACCTCCGGCGGCATCTCCTTCCGCGGTTTCGTGGAAGAACTTGCCGCGCAATCGGAGAAGGCCGAGTCCGCCGAATCCCCTGTGCTCGAAGAAGGCGCCGAAGGCGTCCGCCTGATGACCGTGCACGCCGCCAAGGGTCTGGAGTTCCCCGTCGTCATTCTCGCCGACATCACCGCGAAACTCTCCTCGTTCGAACCGGAACGCCACGTCGACGCCGAGAAAGGCCTGTGCGCCATGCGCCTACTCCGCTGCGCGCCCGTGGGATTGCTCCAGCAGGAAGCTCTCGAGCGAATGCGCGAAGTCTCCGAAGGCGTCCGCGTCGCCTACGTCGCCGCCACGCGCGCGCGCGACCTGCTGGTTATCCCTGCTGTAGGCGACGGCGAAATGGACGGCTGGCTCTCCCCGCTCCACAAGGCGATCTATCCGGCCCGCGACCGCTATCGCCGCAGCCAGCCCGCTCCCGGATCGCCCCGCTTCGGCGACGCCACTGTCATGGAGCGCCCCCCAGAACTCCTTCATCACGAGGAGGCTTCCATCAAACCGGGCTTGCACCTGCCGCAGCGCGGCGAGCATGAAGTGGTCTGGTGGGATCCCGCCGCGCTCGATCTCGGTGTCGAGAGCAAGTTCGGTTTGCGCCAGGAAAAGATCCTCGCCGAGGGCCCGCGCAGCCAGGAAGGCATTGAGCGCCACCAAACCTGGAGGGAGCGTCGCGCCCTCACCTTGGAAAAAGGCTCCGTCCCCTCGCTGGAGCTTCTCACCGCCACCGAAATGCTCGCCCCGCCTCCGAACTTTGAATGCGAAGTCAGCCTGGAAATCCTGCCGCGTCCCGCCACACGCCCTTCCGGCAAGCGCTTCGGTACTCTCGTTCACGCCGCTCTCCGCGACGTGCCTCTCGATGGCGGCTGGAATGAAGTCATCTCCGCCGTTCAGCTCCACGGCCGGCTGCTCGACATGAACGAAGAGGAGATGGAGGCCGCACGGGAAGCCGTCACCTCCGCACTGAAACACGATCTCACCCGCCGCGCCCGCGCCGCCGCGCGCTGCCATAGGGAACTCCCGCTCCAACTCCGCCTCGATGACCGCCGCCTTCTGGAAGGCATCGCCGACCTTGCCTTCCTCGAACAGGACACCTGGCATATCGTCGACTTCAAGACCGACGACGACCTCGCCGAGAAACGTTCGCGCTATGAGGCTCAGGTGAAATGGTACGCCCTCGCCCTCTCGCGCCTTACCGGACAGCCTGTCCGCGGCTGGCTACTGGGTATTTAGGATCTCTTCCGCATAAAGCGCCCCCGCGGCCGTCTCCTCGTGCTTGAAGAACACGTACACATCCTTGCCCTCGCTCACCAGCCCGCGCGCCTTCTCCGCAATTTCCTTCCGCTCCTCCGGGGAATACTCGGCCTTGCGCAGGCGGAAGTAGACGAAGTCCGCCGTCACCCGCTCAGGAATCCTCAGCTTGTCCGATTCCGCCAGGCACAGCGCCACGTTGTGGGTGCCCAGCAGCTCGCACACCTCATCACCCAGCCAGGACTTATGACGGAACTCGATCGCGCACCGCACGTCCCGCGGCAGATCCTCGAGAAAGCCTTTCAGCGTCTCCAGGTCGCACACCATGTTCGGCGGCAGCTGGAACAACACCGGCCCGAGCCGCTTCTGCACACGCAGCGGATCGATCGCCTTGAAAAAAACCCCGGTGAACTCCGACCGTTTCAGCCGCAGAATATGCGTGATCCGCATATGGGCCTTCAGCACGAACACAAATCCCGGACCCGTCGGCTCCACCCAGCCTTCCAGTGTGGAGGCCGACGGCAGCCGCCGGAACGTGTAGTTGATCTCGACGCCGTTCAGCCGCTTGGCGTAGTGTTCGAGAAACTGCTTGGACTTCGCATCGGCCGGATAGAAATCCGGCTTCCAACTGGCGTAGGAGAATCCACTGGTTCCGCAGATGAGCTGAGCCACGCAGGCTATTGTAGCCCGCCGCTTACCGCTTGATCTTCACCGGCAGGTTCAGCATCAGCGCTTTGCCGGGATCCGCCGATACGCGATACAGCGTTTGCGGGTAGGGATCGTCCTGGGTCAGCAGCGTGTCCGATGAGCCGCCCGCGTTCTTCTCCGCTTCCGTATAGGCCGCCCCCGCGCCGCCGGTCAGCTCGAACCGCTCGGCCTGCACGCCGTACATCTTCTCCCATTCGGCGAACTGCTCTTCGGAGATCTTCAGCGGTTGCGCTCCGATCTTCAAGCCCTCCAGCGGCTCCTTGGTCACCAGCAGCGACAGCAATTCCGCCGTCTGGTCCGCACGGCTTCGCTTCAGCGTGAAGTGATTGGGTGTGTCGCGCTGATCCGGTATCTCCACCACGCGGCCCGCCGCCACAGCGTTGTCTCCGGTCCGTGTCTTGTGATTCGGGTAGATCAGATAGGGCGCGCTCGTTGTTCCGTCGGCATACTGCTCCCGATCAATAATGTACAAATACCCGGTACGGGGAACCTCCACCGTCAACCGGATCTTATCCCCTTCGTTGACTGCGGAATCGGCCTCCAAGCGCTCCGGGACCAGCTCCGTCGTTGCCTGCGAGGTGTCCTCAAGAATCAGCAGACGCGAGTTGGGATCGTCGGCCGGCCGTGGTCTCCGCAGCCGCCAAAGCGTCATGCCCAGCAGCGTGTCGCTTGGCGAAGCAGCCTTGGCCGGCTTCACCGTTGCCACGGACTTGTACTGGGGTGGCTTGGCTACGGGCTTGCTCGTCCCCTTCGCGGCGGTCTTTTTCGCCGGCGGGCGCTGCTGGACGAACTGCGTGTTCCACAGCTGCCGGATGCCCTCCTCCGGCGTCTGCGCGAACGCGGCAAGCGAACAAACGGCGAACAAAAAGACGAATCTGCCCATAAAACCCTCCATGCGGATCAGTTTCCGGCTAACTTAATAATGCTCCAGCTTGATCAGGTGCGCAAGCGCATCTGAGGTCGAGCGCACCGTGGTCCGCTTTAGTTCTACGTTCTTGTCCACCTGGTTGGATTCGGTCAGCTTGGCAAGCAGATCCTGAATATCCTTCATATGCGGCTGTTCCAGGATCATCGCATGGTTGTGAACCACGTCCCCCAAACTGCCCGCCGCAGCGCTCTCCAGCAACGGAATCTGCGTTGCCGACCACACCAGGTACATCCGCTCCGTGCCCCGCTGCGTGTCGAACCGGATGCCGTCGCCCTCGGCCGGATAGCGTATGTTCAGCGGCGGCTTCACCGCCGAGCTCGCGCCGGCCGCCAGCGGCGGATACAGAACGACGAAACTATCCTTGCCAGTGCCCGCCGGACCCAGGTTCAAAATGTACAAGTGACCGGCCTCGTTGCTGAACAGATTCACCCGGATGCGGTGATCGGCTGTATAGATCATCTCGCCCGGGTATTCCATCGGCGCTCCATCGGGTTTCTCTCCCGCATACTTCTGCACCGTGATCGAATACTGCAGCGTCCGTTGCACGGGCGGTGCAGGTGGAGGCTGGCTGATCGACCAGTAATAATAGCCGCCTCCCGCAGCAGCCGCCACCACCACGGCTGCCGCAATCACCAACCCGCGCCGCGAAGGTCCCGGCTCCGGCTCCGGCGGCTTCACCTTCTTCGGAACCGCCGCGTTCCCTACTTCCCCTGTGCACAGGTTGTAGATGCGCACCTTCACCCCGTGCTTCACCGAAACCTCGCCGAGGTCCGTCAGTGAATCCCGCCACGCGCTCAGTTGCAGCAAAATATCGGCCACCGCCGCCGAAACCAATATGTGCCCCGCATCGCCGGCATCCATTACACGCTGAGCCATGTTAATCCCGCCGCCCGACACGTTCATGTTCGTGTTGATGTCGGCCACGCGATAGACAGGTCCCGTATGCACGCCGGTCCGCAGCAGCAGGTGCGGTTTCGATTTCAGCCGCGCCGCAATCTCCACCGCGCACTCCACCGGCGTTGTCGGATTACCGAAGAAGGTCAGCGCCATCCCGTCGCCGGTCGGCAGCCGGATCAGGCTGCCCGCCTGCTCCGCTTTCTGAAACGCCGCTGTTTCCCGCACCACCTGGTTCAGCTCGCGCAGATACTGCGTCTGTTGATCCATCGCCAGCGTCGAATAGCCGACGATGTCGAGAAACAGGACATGCGCCACTTCCAGCTGGCTCGGCGTGTTCGGATCCATCGTTTGCACCCCCGTGACGGCCGCCGGCCTCGGCGCTTCCACAGCCGCTGCCGCAGCCGTGAATTGCGTCTGCCCGCCCGTGCAGGCGCGGTGGAGTTCATCTCCGAACTCCCGCGGACGCAGGTAGCGGTTTTCCGGCTCATAGGCCAGCGCCTTCAGGATCACTTGTTCGGCCTGCGCCGGAAGATCAGGCCTCAACTGGCAGGGCCGCGCCGCCGGCCCCTTCTGCTGATTCATGATCAGGTCATAAACAGAGGCGTCCGGAAAGGGTTTCTTCCCCGTGATCAGCTCATAGGCGACCACCCCCAGCGAATAGACGTCGCTCTGCGCCACCGCCTTCGCCTGAAACTGCTCCGGCGCCATGTACGAAAAACTTCCCGCCACCTTCGTCTTCATCCCCGACGCCTCAAACTGCGAATCGGCGATCGACGCGATCCCGAAATCGATCAGCTTGGCGTACTCTTCCCCTTCCGCGGCGCGCTGCAGCAGGATATTTTCCGGCTTGATGTCGCGGTGCCAAATTCCCTTGTCGTGCGCCGCGCTCAGCGCCTGCCCCGTCTGCCGCACGATCCCCGCCGCCCGCGCGATCTCGATTCCCCCTTCGCGGATCTCCGCGCGAAGGCTCCCGCCCTCCACATATTGCATCACCAGGAACGGCTTACCTTCCGCCGTCTGCCCCGCGTCCAGCGAGCCGATCACCCCGGGATGGTTGATCCGGCTCAGCGCTTCCATTTCCTGGTTGAACTTCTTCAGGATCCAGGCATCGTCGGCGGCGTCCAGCGTGAGGATCTTCACCACGACAAGCTTCGACAACAGTTGCGTGTCCTCTGCAAGGTAGACCACGCCGAAACCGCCGCGGCCAAGCTCCTTCTGAATCCGGTAGCGCCCTTTTAGCAGCTGGCCGCCCACGGCGGACGAACGCGGCTGCAAATCCTCCGGTAACGGCTGCGTAACATCGTCCTCAGGCATGCTGGTTTCCGATGTGCCAGTGTAACACTGTGTCCCGCACCCGGCTCCTAGGCCGGAAAATAGTGTTTCAACTGGGGAAAGATGTTCTGAATAAAGTTGACCGCCAGCGCCTCCGCGCCGGTATCGTTCTTGTCCCGCACCGGAACCACCACCCGCACCAGCGCGGTGTCCGACCGGTTGTATCTGATCGAATCCAGCACCAAATAGATCTTCGCCCAATACTCGCTGGCCACCACCCGGTTCCGAGACTGGTACCAATACAGCACCAAGCTTGTGTAGTCGCCTTTCGTCACCAGGTATCGGTTCACCTCGATCGCCGATTCACCGGGAATCTGCACATTGATGACGGAGGCGCTCGATGCCACCCAACCGCTGCCCGGCAGGCAGTTCTTCGGCGAATGCGGCGCTTTCCCGGTCTGCTGGGAATGGAAGTAGGCCACAAAAAGGTTGGCGCCTTCCGGGTCTGTTCCATTCCCATACGTGCGCGAAAGCAAATCGTCGGCTCTCAGCACATCCTGGATTTCCTTCTCCACGGCGCTCTCCCGCACCATGGCCCAGCTTTCGAGCTGCGCCGGAAATTCCGCAAGCGGCTTCACCTGCGGCACGTCTTCCGGCGATCTGGCCTTGCCGTAATAGACGGCCGCTTGCAGCAGCAGCAGCGCCGTCAGCAACTGCATCGGGCGGCGTTTCAGAAACGAAAGGGGGGATTCCGGCATAGTTCGGTTCTCTTAGAGGAAAAACTCCTTGAACCGGTCGAGAAGTCCCTTCTCGTCCGGCTCGTTCTCGGCGGGCAGCAGTTCGCGCAACTGCTCAAACAGCTTGCGCTGCTCCCGCGAAAGCTTCTCCGGGATGCGCACTTCCAGGTGTATCACCAGATTGCCCTTCCCGCCGCCATTGAGGTTGGGCACGCCAAGCCCGCGAAGCAGGATCTGCTGGCCCGACTGCGCACCCTCGGGTATCTTGATCCGCTGCAGCCCTTCAAAGGTGAGCAGATCCACTTCCGCGCCCAGCGCCGCCTGCGCCACATTGACTGGAATCAGGCAATGCAGATTCAACTCATGCCGCTTGAAAATGGCATGCTCTTTCACCTTCAGCACCACATACAAGTCCCCGGGTGGAGTTCCCGGAGGCCCCGGCTGACCCTCCCCGTTGATCCGCAACCGCGTTCCGTTATCAACACCCGGCGGAATCGTGATGCGCAGCTTCCGTTGCGATCTCGTGTAGCCTTCTCCCTTGCATTCCACGCATGGCCGGCGGATGATCTTGCCTCTTCCGCCACATTGGTGGCACGTCCGCCGGATCGACAGAAACGCCTGCTGAAACATCACCTCGCCGCGCCCGCCGCATATCGAGCAAACCGTCATGCCGTCCTTGGGCTCGGCGCCGCTTCCCTGGCAACGTCCGCAGTGGTCCAGCCGCGGCACTTGCACGTCAATGCTGGCGCCTTTGATGGCGTCTTCGAACTCGATCGTCAGATCGTAGCGGACATCCTCGCCGCGTTGACGGCGTCCACGCTGGCGGCTCCCGCCGAACAAATCCGAGAATCCAAAAAAGTCGCCGAGGATATCGCTGAAATCGGTGAAGGCGGACGGGTCAAAACCCATCCCGGCATTGCCCTGCAACCCCTGATGCCCGAAGCGGTCATACGTCGCCCGCTTCTGCGGATCGCTCAACACCCCGTACGCCTCGGCCGCCTCTTTGAATTTCTCCTCCGCCTCCTGGTTGCCGGGATTGCGGTCGGGATGATATTTCAGCGCCATTTTCCGGTAGGCGCTCTTCAGCCCCGGATCATCCACGCTCTGATCCACTCCCAGGATTTCGTAATAGTCGCGATTGGTCACGGAATCGATTCTTTGCCTCTAATCTCTGGTGGAAACCTTAACCATCGCCGCCCGCAGGAGCTTGCCCTTAAACTGGTAGCCGCGCTGATACTCTTCCAAAATCGTCTGGTCCTCACAATCCTCGCGCTTCTCTTTTTGCACGGCGTGGTGCCTGTTCGGATCAAAGCTCTCCCCCGCCGCCGACTGTGGCTCCAGCCCCAGCTTGCCCAGCGTCTCCTGCAGCCTTTGGTAGATCAGCTGCATCCCCTTTACATACTCGCGTGCCGCGCCGCCTTCATCAGAGGTGTTCTTCTGAGCCCGCTCAAAGTCGTCCAGAATCGGCAGTAGAGCGCGAATCGTTTCTATCGTCGCCATCTCAAAGATCTCCGCCCGCTCCTTCTCCACGCGGCGCCGGAAATTCTCATGGTCCGCCTGCCGCCGCTTCACCAGATCCTCCAGCTCGGCGTTCTGGGCTGACAACCGGTCCCGCTCGGCGCACAACTCCTCCAGACGCTGCGCCGGATCCGACAACACGGCCTGATCTTTCTCCTCCGCCGCCGCTTGCTCCGGCGCCGGACCCTTTTCGGTGTCGGTTTCCATGGATTCGTTCACAACTCTTGATGTTTTCCTTCGCTTCGGCGGTGGCGGCTCAGGATGGAAGCGACGTAAACGCGCGCCCCACATGCAGCACCGCCGATACCGCACGCTCGTAATCCATACGCATCGGTCCCAGCACCGCGAACTTCGCGGAGATGCCCCCGGGCGATGCCACCTGGATTCCGATCAGCGACAGTTGCCCCAGGCTCGAGTCTTCCTCTCCCAACCCTACCTTCACGCCCACCTTGCCAGCCGGCTGCTCCAGAAACTTCTCCAGCAGCTCCAGCAGCCGCTTCTTTTCCTCCAACGCACGGAACATCTCCCGCAGCCGCTCCCGCGTGAAATGGAAATCGAAGCTCACCAGGTTCGACGCCCCTTCCATCCGAACTTCCGGCTCCCGCTGAATCGCCAGCAATCCCTTCCTATAGAGCACTACCAGCTTTCGCAGGATCTCGTCATAGGCCGCGCTGGCCTGCTGGAGCCTCCGCCGCAGCTCGGCGTGCACGTCGGCGATCACCCAGCCAGAGAAGTTCTGGTTGACGTAATTGCGGATCGTCTCCAGTTCCGATTGGCTGGCCGCCTCCTCCAAAAAAACCACCTTGTCGCTGACCAGCTTGTCCTCCGTCACCACGATCATCAGCACGCGATGCTCGCTCAGCGGGATCAGCTCTATCCGGTCCAGCACCTGCGCCGCCGCCGGAATCGCCGCCGTGATGCCCACGCTCTGCGTCATCTCGGTAAGCAGGTTCGTGCAGCGCTCGATCCGCTCGTTCAACGAGCCAGCCTCGCTCAGTTCTTCCCGGATACGGCTTACCTGTTCCTTATGCGGCCGCTTGCTCTCCAGTCCCTGCACGTACTTTTGAAAGGCCTTCGGCGTCGGCACGCGCCCCGCCGAATGATGCGGCTGGCTCAGATAGCCGTCATCGGCCAGCTCCGACATCACGTTGCGGATCGAGGCGGAACTCAACTGGTAACGGCGCAGCCGTGAAATCGCCGACGAGGCCACCGGCGCTCCTGAATCAATGTAGGCGCGCACGATCGAACAAAGGATCTGCCCGGTGCGCGCGGAGAGTTCATAGTGCGTAGACATAGATCGTCTGCGGCGGGACCGCCTGAGGCGATCCCAATGAATCCATTGTAGTACACCTGCGCCAGCCGGCCTTGGTACAATGGCCCTTCCTGAAACAAAGGGAGCCGTTCCCGTGCGCATGATTCTTCACATCTACAGTTACCTTTTTCATCTGGCTCTTGCGTTGTTCCTCGCCGGACTCGCCCTCGTCGCCAAAATCACCGACGCCCCCAACTTCGACCTCGCCATGCTCCCCTATAGCGACAACAAGCTGGTCAGCTATCTGCTTTGGATCAACATGGCCGCCGCCGCCGCCGTCCTGCTCGCCATGGCCGGCAAGCTCCGTTGGCTCTACCCCATCTACGGCGTCGCCGTCTTCGTCCTGACCGTCCGCGGCTTCTTCCTCTCCGCCTACACCTTCGAAGGAAGAGAGCCCTTCGAGGATGTTCTCTGGTTCACTCTTGCCGCCTTGATCGCCATGATCGGCTCACTCAGCCAGTTGCGCAAGAAGAAGAAGCACATCCGCTAAGCGGTACCCTTCAGGCCGAGTTCCTCCGCACGCTCCTGCATCGCCCGGATGCAGAACCCGACGTGCTCTTCCAGTTCCACTCCCATCTCCGCCGCCCCATTCACGATATCGGCGCGGTTCACCGCCCGCGCGAACGCCTTGTCCTTCATCTTCTTTTTCACCGACGCCACATCCACCTCGTGAATGCTCCGCTTCGGCTTGACGTAGCTAATCGCCGTCAGAAACCCAGCCAGCTCATCGCAGGCAAACAGCGCCTTCTCCATCCGCGTCTCCCGCGGCACGCCCGTGAAATCCGCGTGCGAAAGTATCGCCCTCCGCATCTCCGCGCTTACACCGCGCCCGGCCAGGATCGGCTCGCCCTTCACCGGATGATCCGGCAGCGTGGGATGCACCTCCCAGTCGAAATCATGCAGCAGTCCGGTGACGCCCCATTTTTCTTCGTCCTCCCCGTAGTGCCGCGCATAGGCCCGCATGCATGTCTCCACCGCGAGTGCGTGCTTGCGCAAACTCTCCGATTTCGTGAACTCACAAAGAATTTCCCAAGCCTGTTCCCGGTCCATCCTTGTACTATAATGGGTAAGCTGTAACCGAGTGGGCCTGTGGCGCAGTTGGGAGCGCGCTTCCATGGCATGGAAGAGGTCAAGGGTTCGAATCCCTTCAGGTCCACCAAAACAAAGCCCAACAAAACTTAGACTTACGAAAATGCTCTCGCGCTTCCACTTCGTGGAAGAGGTCAGGCGGAGTTCGTCTGGAGTCTAAAACCGCCAAGATTTGGACTCCAGACGCACGGAACCGTGTTTGTAAGCCTGATGGAGTTTGGTGTGTTCCCGCACACGGCGTGGGCAGTATCCATTCGACTTGGGCTGGCCGATACAGTTCCTGGACGGTTCGTTTCGCGAGTCAGCGAGATAGTCTGATCCAAAAGCGCGAGCTTCCCCCGTCACGAGTCCTGCGCATAGATGGGTCTTCTGTGGCCGATGCGCCGCGGGCTGGAACGATCGCCTGAATTGCCAACTGACCCGTGACCCCAAGGAAGGCGCCCGTGCCGCCTTGAATACTGACATTCCACGAAGTTCCCGAGTCAGCCGTTCCGGCCGGCGATGGACCACCGGTGAATCCGCTCCCAACGAGAATCCCAGGGGAGGCGGCCTCGGCACTGGTGATTTCCAGGACAAGGGTTTCCAGGAAAGCGTTCGTAATAATGTCGGCGATACCCACGCCTCCTTGTGCGTTCGCGCCCAACGATATGTTCGCGGTTCTGGCGACATAGGTGCCACGAGCCGGTTTTCCGTTGACGGCTACGATGTCGCCGACGAAAACGCCGAAACCGAAGTTGCGCGAGGCGGCCCGAGGTACCTGGTTGGCCACGGACGCGAGCCTGGAGTAGTCGGGATTGTCGGTAAGATAGAGCACCGTCTTGGCGACTTCGATGGTCAGATCTCGTGCGCTGTCGCCTTGCGCGCTGGCGGACGCCGCGATGAGCATGAGCAGAAGTACTTGTGATTTCATGGGTGACCTCATTCCTGGCTACGGTTGATAGGCAACGCTGACCGCGTTGGTTCGAAGCCCCGCTACGGTGAGCCGAATCGTCAGACTCGACCCAGCGCCGGGTGGAACAACAAAATCGACGCGATACCGATTGTCAAAGCCGGGCCAGCCCAGTTGATTGACGCTTGCCAGTTCCACTCCGTTCGCCACGACAGTGACCGGTGCGTGGACTGGCCGAAGAGGATTTTCGTCAAAAACAGATCCGGGCGGCAGGGAGGGACGGGTAGGCCCGAGGCCGGTAACAGCCAGCACCAGTGTCTCGGCAGGGCGCGCCGGCCGGGTTGAGGTCACGGGCGAAAAGTCGCTGTGGAACACCGCGGGGGCATTGCCATCGGACACAATTGCGGGGAAGGAGTCGGGGAAGACATTCAGCACAAACGTTGCGGTCCCGCCGGGATGGGTGCGGCGCATTCCGGGATCCTCGATCGTCGATGTAGCCCGTCCAAATGTCTGACTGACTTGGGACAATTGGCCGCGCACTCCGGCGAAGAACCCCGTGCCGCCTATGATCGCGTGATTGGTTGCAGTCGCGATCGAGGGGGCCCCGGCCGGCGGCGCGCCGAGATGAAAACCTCTGGTCATGATCGTTCCGATGATGGTCTCATCGAGCGCCATGAATTCGAAGACATCCTCGCCTGCGCCGAGCCGGTCGGTATCGGCGATCGATTGAGATGGCTGGGCCGTCCGGCTCAGATTCAAGACCTGATACCGGGAAACCCAGGTTCCGCGCGCGGCTGCCCCGTTGATACGGACAATGTCACCGACGGCGGTGACCATCGAAAAGGTCCGTGCGAACTGTTGCGGGATGACGACCGGTCCGGAGTCGGTAGCCAGCCGCGAATAGTCGGCGACATCGTTTACATAGAAGGCTCGATTTGCGACCTCCACTTCGAGGAGGGCGCCGCGCCCCTGCTGGGCGGAAAGCGGACTCCCTACAAGGACGAAACTGACAACAACAGCTAAGTCGAATCTCATGGTATCTCCCTTTTACAAGTTGGAACTCGAGCCAAGGCAAACCAGGAGTTGCCCGTCGATCTTCCCGGTATGAAGTACGCCTTGCTCGATCCCTTCGATGACTCGCGCCAGAGTGACTTCTGAGACCGCCGGGAACGCGGAAGGCGGAACCATCCATGTTTCGACGCCACAGTCTGGGCAGAGAGCATATTCGGCTGTCGCTAAGAGGCGGACGCGGCGTGATTGCTCGATCGTAACCATCACTGGCCGTTTCATCTGGCCCATCCTAGGGAAAATTGGGCTACGAGCCAATGAAGTCCTTCTAAAGTTGGGATAAAATCCTTCTCACGGCAAGATCATGACCCCAAACGGCAAGCATCTGTACCGGTTTTCTGAGTTCCTGGTGGATCGCGCCGAACAACGGTTATCCAAGGGCGAACAGTCCCTCCCAATTACCCCCAAGGCCTTCGAACTGCTTGGGGTTCTGCTCGAACAGAATGGCCGTTTAGTGGAGCGCGATGAGCTGATGGCACGGCTTTGGCCCAACACGGTTGTGGAAGAGGCAAATCTTGCCCAGACGGTTTCGCTGCTCCGGAAGGTTCTGGGGGACACTGCTTCGAGCCCCAGGTTCATTGAAACGGTCCCGACGAGGGGGTACCGATTCGTGGGACAGCTGGAGGAACCCGTCGTTGTCATCGAGGACAGCGTTCGAACAGAGGTGACGATTCAAGAGACGCCACGCCGCTGGAGACCTGTCGCCGGGGTCGCTGCGCTCCTACTGCTGATTGCCGGCGCCTATGGCGTTTGGCGCGGATTGGAATCGAAGGCGGGCGAACCAGCGGCGAAATCGACTGCGATTCGTTCCCTTGCGGTCGTTCCCTTCCGGCCGTTGGCCGGAGGCGAGGACGAGCACTTGGGCGTAGGCATGGCGTCGAGCATAATCGTACGATTCGCTCGAGCCGGCGGCGTCACAGTTCGGCCGCTTTCGGCCGTCCGGAAGTACCAACAACACACCGATGCGCTCCAGGCAGGGCGGGAACAAAAGGTGGACGCCGTCCTTTCCGGAACCATGCAGCGAGTTGGTTCCACCCTCCGAGTGACGGCCATGCTATTGCGGACGGCGGATGGGGCTTCGCTGTGGGCGGAGGAAATGGACGTCCGCGCCGGGGACATGCTCCAAATCCAGGACACCGTTGCGGATCGCGCCGCCTCGCGGCTGGGGCTGGTGCTGAAGAATGACCGCCGCGACACGGGGAACGCGGAGGCACGCGAGTACTTTCTCAAGGGCGCGAGGTTGTTCGATCGCCGGGGTGATGGTCTTGCGGCAAAGGCGTCCCTGGAACACGCGATTCTTCTCTTCCGAAAAGCGATTGAGATTGACCCGGCCTTTGCGCGAGCCCACGGCACGCTTGCATTTGCCTATGCCTGGATGCTGCTCATAGTCGACCCCGACTGCCCGGACTGTCTCGGCCTGGCCCGGCACCACGCCGATCGTGCGATTGAGTTGGATCCAACAACGCCCGAGGTTCACCTGGCACGCTATGAGCTGCTTTGGAGCGTTCATTCTGGCTTCCAGATTGAAGAAGCCATTCGGGCACTCCGTCTTGCAACGAGACTTGATCCCACGGTCGGGCACTATGACCTCGGAACCCTCTATGCCCACGTCGGTCTCGAAGAGCCCGCAGTCAGAGAGTTTAAAAAAGCGCTGGAGATCGACCCGCTGAGCGAGCAGAGCCAATCGCGATTCATCGAGGGTTATCGTCTGCTAGGACGCCTGGACGAAGCGGTTTCCCTGCAAAAAAAATTGCTGAACCGGGGAGACCTGCTTGGGGATTTGGTGGCGCAAGGGGATGTTTCCGGGGCTCGGCGGGCGCTTGAGGAAAGCGTGAAATCGAACCCGACCGCGCCTTATCCGCAAGGAAAATACGCATTGCTTCTGGCGATGGAGGGACGATTCTCCGAGGCGGAAGCGCGGATCCCGGACATCATGCGGCTTGCTCGCAACAGGAACTACCATCACGCCACTTATGACGTGGCAAGGGTCTACGCCATGCAAGGCAAGGCGGCCCATTCCTTGGAATGGTTGAGAAAGACGGCTGACACCGGCATGCCGAACTATATTCTGTTTTCAAGGGACCGGAAGCTCGACCCGATTCGAGAGGCAGCCGGGTTCCAAGCTTTCATGGCAACGATGAAGTCGCGTTGGGAAGCGCTTGGGCGGGAGTTTCAGTAAGATGTGAGGAAGCGATTCTGATCCTGTCAGCAATCATCAGAAAAGACGTAGTTTTCTGAGCATTCGGCCGCCGGCGCACGCATTGCGGCACATGAAACGGTTCTCCTCCAAGGAATCTGCTTGGTTCCCGGCAGTCACGCCGTCTTCTTCCGCCGTTCGCATTGCGACACGGACACCGTTATGGCAGCCGCGAATGCAGCAATCAGGAGCGGGCCGGGCCGGAGGCGGGTGGCCGAGGCAATCAGCCAAGTCGTTGAGATTGAGCGGTCCGCTACTGGTCATACCCGCCCGCAGTCGGGCACTCGCGTAGAACGCCGAAGGGTTGGCTTGTTGCACCCAGAGGCTCGAAGCGGCGATCTGGGAAGCGTGGGATGTCTATGCTCCCGGGGCACCTGTGCGGAACTTTGAAAATAGCGACCTCGATGTCCTGTCCGACTGTCCACATGGGCATCCACCTTATACAGAAACTAACATGTTGTCTTCTCCGGCAGACAACAATCACAACGGCTGGCAACCGCGCGGGTGAGGGCACGCACCCTGCCATTCCCTACGTGGAATCCCGGAGTCCGGATGGACGGCGCGTGTCAACAACTTTGAGACACCCGGCATGGGAATTTACTGACGTTCCTCTCTGTCTGTTGTGCTGGTGTCGACCGGCTTGTTGATCCAAACCTCCGATGGCAGGGGCAAAGGCTTGGGAGGGCGCCGGACGAAGCGGTCTGGGTGCGCCAGGTAGGCAGCGTCCAGGACCGCCTGGCGTTGAGCCAAGACGGACGGTGCATGGCCGAAGTGGACCGTGGCTGGGGTAAGCAAGCCCAGGCCCGAGTGGCGGTGTTGTTCGTT
>Ga0194132_10003618_pt1 | contig 27320 bp, 25 predicted proteins | sample TA2KigOf80mmetaG_FD_148612 | JGI IMG/M metagenome (GOLD analysis project Ga0194132, IMG submission 148612) | Freshwater microbial communities from Lake Tanganyika, Tanzania - TA2015054 Kigoma Offshore 80m | ecosystem: Environmental > Aquatic > Freshwater > Lake | place: Tanzania: Lake... | reverse complement strand
CGCGCGCCCCCGGCCCCGGCGCGCCCGGCGCGTGCCGCATCGCCTGGGCGCGGCGGATGACGCGGCGGGTTTCGGGCCAGGCGACGTAGGTCTCGGCGGCGGCGATCGGCACCCAGCGGCACACCGCGACGTCGTCGCCCGGCATCGCCGTGCCGGCGCGCCACTCCGCGACATAGTCGACGAGGGTGTAGTGGAAGCGGACGCGGCCCGCCTCGTCGCGCGTGATCGCATCGACCACGTCGATCAGCCCGACGATCTCGGCCGTGATGCTGGTCTCCTCGAGGAGCTCGCGGAGCGCACCCTCGGCCGCCGTCTCCCCGACATGCTGCGCGCCGCCCGGGATCGACCAGGTGTTGAGCCGGGGCGGCTTGCCGCGTTGGACGAGGAGAACATCGTCGCCGCGGAAGACGACGACACCGACGCCGACGAAGGGCCGGTCGGGGTAGTCGCGGTTCACCGCTGTGGCGCCGGGCGGGGCCGGTCGTTCCGCTTGCTGGCCATGCACGCTGGACTCTATAGATGCGGGCGCGCGCCGACAACGGCGGCGCCGGAGGGCCCGATGAGCCGCTTCACCACCCGCCCCGTGATCCGCGGCACGCACGGGATGGTCGCCGCCACGCACTATCTCGGCGCGCTCGCCGGCTGGGAGATCCTCCAGCGCGGCGGCAACGCGGTCGATGCGGCGTGCGCCGCGGGCTTCGTCCTCCAGGTCGCCGAGCCGCATCTCTGCGGGCCGGCGGGCGAGGTGCCGATCCTGATCCACAGCGCGCGCGACCGCCGCGTCGTCGCAATCGCCGGCCAGGGCGGTGCGCCCGGGACGGCGACCATCGCGCATTTCGATGCGCTCGGCCTCGACGTGATCCCGGGCACCGGCCTGCTCGCCGCGACCGTGCCGGCGGCGTTCGATGCCTGGGCGACGGCGCTCGGCCGCTACGGCACGATGACGCTCGCCGATGTCCTCGAGCCCGCGGTCGCGCTCGCCGAGAAGGGCTGTCCGCTGCTGCCCGGCGCCGCCGCCGCGATCGAGGCGATGGCGCCCTATTTCCGCGACGCCTGGCCGAGCTCGGCGGCGCTCTGGCTCCGCGACCCGGCCCTGCGCCGCCCGGGCGCGCCGTTCCGCAACCCCGAGCTCGCGGCGACCTGGCGGCGCATCCTCAACGTCGAGTGGCAGAGCGCGCCGCACGGGCGCGAGCGCGCGATCGAGGCGGCGCGCGATGCGTTCTACAAGGGCTTCGTCGCCGAGGCGATCGACCGGTTCGTCCGCGCCGAGGCGCTGCCCGATTCCTCGGGCCGCCGCCATCGCGGCCTCCTCGGCGCCGATGATCTCGCCGCGCACGTGACCGCGGTCGAGGAGCCGCCGTCGGTCGACCATGCCGGGCTTCGCGTCTTCAAGTGCGGCCCGTGGAGCCAGGGGCCGGTATTCCTGCAGCAGCTCCGCCTGCTCGCGGGCTTCGACCTCGCCGCGATGGGCTTCAACAGCGCCGACTATCTCCACACCGTGATCGAGACCGCGAAGCTCGCCTATGCCGACCGCGAGGCGTGGTACGGCGATCCCGCCTTCGCCGACGTGCCGCTCGCGACGCTCCTGTCCGAGGACTATGCCGCGGCGCGCCGCACGCTGGTCGATGCGAACGCCGCCTCGCAGGCGCTCCGGCCGGGCGCGCCGGACGGACGGCTGCCCGATCTCGCCTTCCTCGCCCGCGCCGAGGCGCACGGCGACACCGGCTTCGCCGATGCCGGCGGCGTCGGCGAGCCGACCGCGACGCGCGCGCGGCCGCGCTGGGGCGACACCGTCCACATCGACGTCGTCGACAAGGACGGCAACATGGTCGCGGCGACGCCGTCCGGCGGCTGGCTGCAATCCTCGCCCGCCGTTCCCGGGCTCGGCTTCCCGCTCGGCACCCGGGCGCAGATGTTCTGGCTCGTCGACGGCCATCCCAACGCGCTCGCACCGCGCAAGCGCCCGCGCACGACGCTGACCCCGACGCTCGTCACCCGCGACGGCGCGCCGCACCTCGCCTTCGGCTCGCCCGGCGGCGACTGCCAGGACCAGTGGACGCTCCACTTCTTTCTCGCCCACGTCCATTTCGGCCTCGACCTCCAGGCCGCGATCGAGGCGCCCGAGTGGCAGTCGATCCATTGGCCGGACTCGTTCTATCCGCGCGGCTACACGCCGGCGGGCGTCCTGTTCGAATCGCGCATGGACCGCGGCGTGCTCGAGACGCTGGCCCGGCGCGGCCACCGCATCGGCGTGCTCGGCCCGTGGGATGCGGGCCACCAGCTCGCCGTCGGCTACGATGCCGAGAGCAGGCAGATGACGGGGGCCGCCTCGCCCCGCGCCGAGGCCGCCTATGTCGTCGGGCGTTGATCCGCGCCCGCGTCGCCGCCCGTAAGCCTGTTGCAAGGGACCGCGCGGGCGCTATCGTCGCCCCCGCGCCGCGCGCAACGTAGTCGAGTCGTCGTCATGACCTTGAGAGAGAGCCAGCTCGAACCGGGGCAGCGTTTCCGGTCGCAGGACGGTCAGTTGTGGGATGTCCGCAACATCGTCCGGATCGAGGGCAATGTCCCCCATGTGAGCCTGATCAGCGTCAAGGACCCGACGACCACCAAGCTCATCTCGGTCAACGCGCTCCTCGACCAGCGCCATTTCCGCTTCGTCGAGGCGAAGCTCAAGGCCTGAGCCGGCCGCGCCCGGTCCGTCCCCGTCCGCGCCGCCATCCTGGTCGCCCCCCTCCCCTCGCGGGGGCGGGGGTAACAGGGGCATTCAGGCCCGCAAGGCGACCGGGGGTCTCCTCAGCGCCGGAGGGCGCCGAGATGGGCGACGATGTCCTCGATCTCCTGGCGGGTGAGGCTCGGGTTGGGCATCGGCGGATGCGGGTCGGAGAGCCAGGCCCTGAGCCAGCCGGGGTCGCGTCCGCGCGCGGCGAGGACCGTGAAGGGTGGTGCCGAATCGCTCGCCCGCGTGCACCCCTCGGGCACGTGGCAGGCAACGCACCACTGATCGACGAGGCGCTTGCCGGCGGCGGCATCGGCCACGGCCGCGGCGGGCGCGAGTGCCGCCGCGGCGGCGAGGACGGCGAGCACCCTGCGGACGGCCCGATTTGACATCCGTATCATTCCCTATGAATTATTCCGCGCGCCTGAGGGTTCATGCTGACGGCGGGCCCGGGTCCGGTCCTTGATCGAGATCAACGCCGTCGCGCGCGATCAGGTTCGTGAGCCGCCGCCTCTCCGCCGACCGCGATTGATCCGACGCCCCATTTCAACGCCCCGCCATCCCCATGATCGATCCCCTCCTCCTTGCCATGTCGTGGCGCATGGACGCGCTCGGCCGCTGGCTCGGGGTCGATATCGGCGGCCCGTCGGTCGCCTATGCCGCGCTCGCGGCCGTCCTCGGCGTGCTTCTGGTTCGGCCGTGCCTCGGCGACAGGCTCGCGGCCTCGCGCGCCGTCGTAGCCGCCGGCGCGTTCCTCGCGGGCGCCGGGCCGCTCCTCGCGCTCCTCCTCCTCGCCGCCGCCCTCCTCTATGTCGCGCTTCCGGTCTTCATCGATCACACCGAGCCGCATGTCGCGGCACTCGGCTGGCTCGCCGCGACCGGGCGGCCGATCTATCACGGCCCCGATTCGGCGGCGCAGTTCGCGATGTTCTATGGACCGCTCGTCTATCAGCTCAACGCCGTGATGCCGGCGCTCCTCGGCCCGTCGATGGCGACCGCGAAGCTCGGCGGCGCGGCGGCGCTGGTCGCGACCCTCACGCTCGCCTGGATCGCGCTCCGCCGGGCCGGCGCCGAACCGGCGACCGCGCAGGCGCTCCTCGGCGCGCTCGCGGTGCTCCTGCTCCAGTTCGAGACGATCGCCTACTGGAACCGGCCGGACTCCTTCATCCTCGCGCTCGTCGCGCTCGCGCTCGTCGTCGCGGGCCGCGGCGCGCCGCTCTGGCGCTGGCTCGTCCTCGGCGCGATCGCGGCGGCCCTCCTTCATCTCAAGCTGCACGCGGTCTGTTATGCCGCGCCGATCCTCGTCCACGAGCTCGTGCGCGCGCGGCAAACGTGGCGGCCGCTCGCGGCGATGGCAACGGGCTTCGCGGCGACGCTGCTCCTTCCCTTCGCGCCCGAATCTGTCCGCATCGACCATTATCTCTACTGGCTCGGCATTGCGCACCAGCAGGGCTGGCTGCCGGTGCTCTTGCCGGTCGTGAGCGCGTTCGCCGCCGCCTGCCTCGTCCCGATCGCGGTGCCGGTCGTCCGGCGCTGGCACAATCTCGGCGGAGCGACGCGCGCGATGGCGGTCGCGATGCTGCTCGCGACCGCGCTCGCGGTCTATCCCGGAACGCGCAATGGCGGCGGGCCGTGGCATCTCCTGCCGCTCGCGCTCGTCGCCGTCCATCTCGGGCTCCGCATCGCGGTCGAGCTATGCGACCGTGACCGCGGCGATCCGCGCGCCGTGCAACGCGCCCTCCGCGGCGTCGCGGTCGTGGTCGCGCTGGTGGCGCTCCCCGGCGCTGTCGCAGCCCAGGCGCGGCTCATGGAGGCCGCGGCCATGCGCGCCGAGGGCCGCGCCGCGACGGCCGAGCTCAAGGCCGCGCTCGACCGGTACCCCGACCGCTCGGTCGTGGTCGGCTATGGCGACTCGCGGCACTATCGCTGGAGCTTCCTCCGCCCGATCGCGGTGTTCGCCGGCCATCCCTACCCGGTCGACATCGTGACCGTGACCGACCTCGCGCTCGCCGGACGGCCCTTCCCGACCGGCCTCATCGGCCAGATGCGCGAGTGCGCGGTGGGCGTGTGGCTGGTTCCGGCGGGCGGCGAGCCCTTTACGGTGGCGAGCTTCTATGACCGCCGGCCCGCCTTCCCGCCCGAGTTTCGCGCCGCCTTCGCGGCCGCGTATCAACGGGCCGCGACGGGGCGGTTCTACGACACCTGGACCTGCCGTGGTGGCGGGTGACGACGGGGCTGCCCAGCGCCGGGATCGTCCACTATGATCGGTTGCGGCACACGGGGTAAGATGATCGACGTGATGATCGAGCGCTGGATCGCACCGGGCGGCCGGACCGATTTCCTGTGGTCGGTCTGGCGCGACGGCAAGCGCGTCCACATGGGCGGCAAATGCGCGAGCGCGGACGCCGCCGAGACCGATGCCCGCGTATTCTGCCGCCAGCGGCTCGGTCGGGAGCCCGACGAGATCACCCGGCTCTGAGAACAACCGGCCGGACGCGGCAGGCGCCGACATCCGGCCACGAACAAGGGGAGACGATGATGAGGATGTTGACCAAGACCGTTTCGACCAGGACGGCTTCGACCAAGATGGCGACCGCAATCGGGCTCGGCGCGCTCGCCGCCCTCGCCTTCACGGCCGCGCCGCCGGCGCTGGCGCAAACCAAGGTCAAATACGCCGAGGTCGTGCGCTCGGTGTTCTATCTGCCGAAATATGTTGGCCTCGTGCAGGGCTTCTACAAGGCCGAGGGCCTCGACATCGACATGACGACCGCCCAGGGCGGCGACCGCGGCACGGCGATGCTGCTCTCGGGCCAGGTCGACATCGCGCTCTTGGGCCCGGAGACCCCGATCTACGTCCACAACGGCCCCTCGCCGGAGAAGGTGAAGATCTTCTCCGCCGTCACCGCGACCGACGGCCTCTTCCTCATGTCGCGCGAGAAGATGACGATGCAGTCCTTCAAGTGGGAGATGATGAAGGGCAAGGAGGTCTTCGGCTGGCGGCCCGGCTCGTCACCCGCGATGTTCTTCGAGCACGCGCTCAAGAAGCACGGGCTCGATCCCAAGACGGACTTCACCCACACGACCAACATCGCGATCCCGGCGCGGCTCGGCGCCTGGTTGGCCGGCCGCGGCCAGTTCGGCATCTTCGCCGAGCCCGAGGTGGTGCGCCTCGAGCGCGAGGGCGCGGGCTCGGTCGTCGCCTCGATCGGCAAGGAGGTCGGCCAGATCGACTACACCGTCTTCCTCGCGACCGATGCCTACATCAAGAAGAACCCGCAGATCATCCAGGCCTGGGCCAACGGGACCCAGAAGGCGCTCGACTTCGTCGCCAAGGGCGATCCCGAGGCGATGGCGAAATCGGTCTCGACCTACTTCCCGGAGGTGCCGGCCGGCGACATCGCGAAAGCGATCGAGCGCTACCGCTCGCTCGGCATCTGGAAGATGGACGGCATCACCAGCGCCAAGGCGTTGAATGATTTCCAGACGCTGATGATCGAGGCCGGGCTCATGAAGGACAGCGAGCGCGTCGCCCACGACAAGATCGTCCTGACGAGCTTCGCCGAGAAGGCGAAGGCGCGCTGAGCGGCCGACGTGGCGGTGATGACGGCCAAGGTCGAGCTCCGCGACATCTCGCTCCGCTACTTCACGACCGAGAGCGATACCGAGGCACTGCGCTCGGTATCGCTCAATGTCGGTGCGGGCGAGTTCATCGCGATCGTCGGCCAATCCGGCTGCGGCAAGTCGACGCTTCTGTCGCTCGTCGCGGGCATCCTCAAGCCGACCGGCGGCGCGGTGCTGGTCGACGGCCGGCCGGTGACCGGGCCGATGCGCGCCTGCGGATACATGCTGCAGCAGGACTATCTCTTCGAGTGGCGCACGGTGCTCGAGAACGTGCTGATCGGGCCGGAGATCCAGGGCCTCGACATGAAGGCCGCGCGCGAGCGCGGAGTCCAGCTCCTCCGCCGCTATGGGCTCGGCGAGTTCATCGACTACTACCCGCACCAGCTTTCCGGCGGCATGCGCCAGCGCGCGGCACTCGCGCGCACGCTCTGCACCGAGCCCGACATCCTCCTCCTCGACGAGCCGTTCTCGGCGCTCGACTTCCAGACCCGGCTCGCCCTCGCCGACGAGGTTTCGGAGATCCTCCGCCGCGAGAACAAGACCGTCATCCTCGTCACCCACGACATCTCCGAGGCGGTCTCGATGGCCGACCGCGTGATCGTGATGAGCCGGCGGCCGGGGCGCATCAAGGCCGAGCACCTGATCACCTTTGCCGGCGCGGGCGGCACGAGGCCGAAGCCCTTCAAGGCCCGCCACGAGCCCGAGTTCGGCCGCTACTTCGACACCATCTGGGGGGAGCTCGAGATCCATGTCGGTCATTGATCGCGACGCGACCGCGGAACCGGCGCTGCCGGCGGATGATGGCCGGAGCGAGGCCTATCGCGCCTTCCTCCGCGCGGTGCGGGTCCGTCGCTGGATGATCTGGGTGAGCCAGGCGCTGCTCCTCGTCCTCTTTCTCGTCCTCTGGGAGATCGCGCCGCGCGCGCATTGGGTGAACCCGATGCTGACGAGCTATCCGTCGGCGATCGTCAGCGCGTTCGACCGGCTCGTCCTCAGCGCCGGCAACGAAGGCAACATCTTCCACCACACCTGGGTGACGCTCGTCGAGGCCGTGGTCGGGTTCGTCGTCTCGATGATCCTGGGCCTCGCCGTCGCCGTCGCTTTGTGGTGGTCGACGTTCCTCTACAAGGTCATCGATCCCTTCCTCGTCGTCGCCAACGCACTCCCCAAGATCGCGCTGGTGCCGATCTTCTACATCTGGCTCGGCGACACGACGTCGATCTACGCGATGGCGATCGCGATCGCGGTGTTCATCACCATCCTGATGATCTTCAACGGGTTCCAGGAGATCGACCCGAACAAGGTGAAGCTCGTGCGCACGTTCGGCGCGACGCGGGCGCAGATCCTCGCCAAGGTCGTGCTGCCCGGCAGCGTGCCGACCATGATCGCGGCGATGAAGATCAATGTCGGCCTCGCGCTCGTCGGCGTGATCGTCGGCGAGTTCCAGTCGTCCAAGGCCGGGCTGGGCTACCTCATCGTCTATGGCAGCCAGATCTACAAGATGGACCTCGTCATGACCTCGGTCTCGATCCTCGCGGTCATGTCGACGGTGATGTATCTCGCGATCGCGGCCTTCGAGCGTCGCATCCAGCGCCGCCGCCAATAGCGGCGATGGGGGGTGCTACTCGGCGGCGTCGCGCGCGGGCGCAATCACCGTGTTCCAGGCATGCGTCTCGATCCGGTGGTTCTGCGCCGGATCGCGCACGATGTTGGGGGGGTCCTCGCCCTGCTCGATCGCCTTGAGCCCGTCCTTCAGCATCTTCCGCATCAAGACGACGCCGGTATCGGAGAGCGCGAGGTTCTCGAGCGCGTGCACCGCGATCGAGCGCTGGCTCTCCTGCGCCTCCATGTCGTCGGGCCGGCGCTGCTTGTCCTCGTAGGGACGCTCGCGGAGATTGCCCGGGCGGATCGAGGTGATCGTGTCGGTGCCGGGCTTCCAGCCCGCGACCGGCCGCCCGTTCTCGAGCGGCCAGCACACGAGCGAGAGCCCACGCACCTGCGTGTCGTCGACCGGCACCACCCAGGACAGCTCGCTCGCCTTGGCGCGCTCCTTGGCCTCCGTCCCCTGCTCGTGGATCGAGGGCACGAGATAGGCGTTGACCGGGATCACCTCGGCATAGCGCTGGAGCCGGTTGCCGTTCGGAAGATCGCGGAACATCCGGTAGCGCACGCCGATCGTGGTCTTCTCGAAGCCGATGTCGGGCCGGCCGGCGCTGGTCACGACCGAGCCGAACTGATCGCCCGAGTTCGCGGCGTGGAGCTGGATCAGATGAAACGCATCGACGACGTTGTCATAGGCCTGGAGCCAGTTGCAGTCGCGCACGAAGCCGATCGAATGATCGTCCCAGAGCCGCATCGCGCGGAGCTCGATGTCGTCGCGATAGCGGGTGTCGATGATGTCGTACATCGGGAACAGCGGCATCTTGTCCGGCGGGCCCATATAGACGAACACCATCCCGCCGAAGCGGTGCACCGGATAGGCCGGCTGCCAGACGTCCATCCGCTCGGCATAGCCCGGCTTCTCGCACGGCATCTCGACGACTTTGCCGTCGGCTCGCATCAGCCAGCCGTGATAGCAGCAGCGCAGGCCCTCGCGCTCGATGCGGCCGAACTCGAGCGAGGTGCCGCGGTGCGGGCAGTGGAGGTCGAGGACGCCGACGCGGCCGGTCTTGTCCTTGAACGCGACGAGGTCCTCGCCGAGGATCCGGACCTTCTTGGGCAGCCCGTCGCCGAGCTCGGCCTCGGGCAAGAGCGGCTGCCAGTAGCGGCGCATCATCTCGCCCATCGGCGTCCCGGGCCCGACATGGGTGAGCGACACGTCCTCCCGGGGGATGGTCCGTCCATAGGCCGAGCGCATATCGTCCTCCCCTCTCTCGGGCACCGTGAACGCGGTTCAGGATAGGCGGATTATGTCCGCAACAGTAGCCGGAAAATATTAAGCCGGACGGGCGGTCATGGCTCCGACCCTGTCATGGCGCCGATATCGACCGGGGCGATCGCGCAAAGGCCGCGGCCGGGGCGGCTACACGAAGCGCGGGCGCTCGGCGACGTAGTGGGCGCGCATCGCGGGGCGGAAACGCTCCATCAGCGCGTGGTTGAGCTCGACCGGCGGCTTCTGATCGGCCGGGATCAGCGGCCGGTAGACCTTGCCGCCGAGCTCCTCCTTGAACTTCGCCTTGGCGCGCTCGGCGAGCGCGGGCTCGGCGAAGATGTCGAGCACCGAGGCGGCGAGCGCCTTGGCGCCGACGACCGCGCCCTTGTGCGCGATCGAGGTCGCGAGCGTCACGCCGGCGCCCCAGTGGTGATAGTTGACGTGGGGCAAGTTCGAGGGGAATTGGAGCCGCGCCATCGGCACCGCCCACGAGACGTCGCCGCAGTCGTTGGAGGCGGCGATTTGGCGCCCCGGCCCGTCGAGACGGCCGATCTGGGTCGCGAGCCCGACCGGCTTGACGCCTGCTTTCTCCTGCACCGCGCGGGCGAGCGCGACCTCGTCGGCGGTCCAGGCCGGCATGCCGACCAGCTCGATGTTGCGCTGGACGATCTCGGCCATCACCTGGTTGCCGCGGGTCGGCCACACCGCGCTCATCACCTCGACCTCGACCTCGGTGTTGGTCATCATCGCCGCCCCTTGTGCGATTCGCCTGCCCTGCTCGAACAGCGCCCGCGCGCCGTCGGCATCGACATCGCGGAAGCACCACCACACGGTCGCCTTGGCCGGGATCACGTTGGGCTGGTCGCCGCCGTCGGTGATGACGCGGTGCGCGCGCATGGTGGGGCGCATGTGCTCGCGATACTGCGCGAGCCCCATGTCCATCAGGACGACGCCGTCGAGCGCGTCGCGCCCCTGCCACGGCGACATCGACGAATGCGCGGTCTCGCCGCGGAAGGTGAAGCGCGAGTTGACCGCCGCGGTCTGGAGAAGGCCGTACTCGGTCTTGAACTCGCCCGCGATGTGGTCGTGAAAGGCGACGTCGACGTCGGCGAAGAGCCCGTCGCGCACGTAATAGGGCCGGCTCACGAGCTGCTCCTCGGCCGGCGCGCCGAACACCTTGAGCGTGCCCTTGAGGCCGTGCTTGTCCATCGCGCGCTTGGCGGCGATGGCGGCGGCGACCATGACGGCGGCGTTGACGTTGTGGCCCTCGCAATGCCCGGGCGCGCCGTCGACGATCGCCTTGTGCTCGGCGACGCCGGCGGCCTGCGAGTTGTTGGGGTTGGCGTCGTACTCGGTGTGCATCGCGACGACCGGCGTGCCCGAGCCGCAGGTCGCGAGGAAGCCGGTCGGGAAGCCCGAGATGCCGCGCTCGACCGTGAAGCCCGCTTCCGCGAGGATCTCGGTCATCAGCCGCGCGCTCTCGTGCTCCTGCATGCCGAGCTCGGCGAAATAGAAGATCGCATCGCCGAGCGTCGCGATCGCCCGGGTGTTCTTCTCGATCACCTCGAAGGCGAACGCCTTGTCGGGGCGGATATTGGTCGATGCGTCCATGGTCGCCTCCCTCTGTCGCGCAGGTCTCAGTTGAAGCCGCGGGCATCGTCGCGCACATACGCGATGCGGCCATCCACGATGGTCATGTCGACCTCGATGCCGCGGATGCGCTCGGGCGCGACCGCGTAGGGGTCCTCGCCGAGGACGGCGACGTCGGCGAGCTTGCCCGGCTCGAGCGTCCCCTTGATGTCCTCCTCGAAGCCGTTGAAGGCGGCATTGCGCGTGAACAGCGCGAGCGCCTGGTCGAGCGTGAGCGCCTCGTGCGACTGGTGGACGCCGCCGTCCCAGGTGTCGCGCGCCACCGCGAAGGAGATGTCGCGCAGGATGTCGACCGGCCAATAGCCCGGCCCGTCCGAGCCCGAGGTGATCGGGATGCCGGCGGCCAGCAGCGTCTTCAGGTTGAACGAGTTCTCGAGCCGGCCGGCGCCGATGCACTCGAGCACGGTCGGCGTCAGGAAATGGAGGAACGGGATGTTGGGGACCGGCAGGATCCCGAGCCGCTTGACGGTGGCGAGCCGGTCGGGCGTGACGAGCCAGTTGCCCATGTGCTCGACGCGGTGGCGATGGTCGTCGCGCGGCGCGGCGGTGATCGCCTTGTCGAGCGCGCCGAGCGCCATGTCGAGCGCCTTGTCGCCGATCGCGTGGATGCACACGCGGTGACCGGCGCGGTGGTAGAGATCGACCGTCTCGTCGAGCTCGTCCGACTTGATGCGGATGAGACCGCAATTGCAGTCGTTGTTGGCATAGGGCTCGTGGAAGGCGGCGGCCTGGCCTGTGATGCCGCCGTCGATCGACATCTTGACGCCGCCGATCTTGAGCCAGTCGGAGCCGAAGCCGGTGTGGATGCCGAGATTGAGGAGGCTCTCCTTCTGGATCGCGGCCTCGATGATACGGACGAGGACCGAGGTGCGCACCGGCAGCCGGCCGTCGCGCGCGAGCTCCTGGTAGGCGCGCATGGTCTGGTGGTTGGTGACGATGTCGTGCACGGTCGTGATGCCGCGCTCGAGGCATTGCTTGCCGGCAAACACGATGCCGTCCTTCATCTCCTCGTAGGAGTAGCTGCCGTGCGCGGCGCGCACGATGAGCTGCGCGCGCTCGACGAGCTTGCCGGTCGGCGCGCCGGTCGCCGGATCGTGGTCGATGTGGCCGCCCTGCGGATCGGGCGTATCGCGGTCGATGCCGGCGAGCGCGAGCGCGCGGCTGTTGACGATCGTGATATGGGCACCGAAGCCGATCGCGACCGGATGGTCGGGCGCGACGCGGTCGAGCTCCCAGCGATCGGGGAAGCGGCGTTCGCCCATGCGGAGATCCTGCATCGGGCTGCCGTGGCCGATCAGCCAAGTGCCGGCCGGCTTCTCGGCCGCGACGCCCTTGACCTGGGCGAGGATGTCGGGGATCGAGCGCACATTGGTGTAGAAGTCGCGCACGTCGAAGCGATAGAGATCGTCGGTCCCCTTGTCGGCGAGATGGACGTGCGGGTCGGTGAGGCCGGGCAGCGCCACGCGGCCGCCGAGATCGACGATGCGCGTCTTCGGCCCGCACGCCGCGAGCACCGCCTTGGTGGTGCCGACGCCCGCGATGCGCCCGTCCATGACCGCCATCGCCTCGGCGATCCGCCCCTCGCCGTCCATCGTCAGGATGCGCCCGTTGATCAGCGCCAGATCGGGTGCCCAGAACGCCATCTTGCCCTCCCGTGCCCGCCGTCGGGGTCCGCCATCGGACGCCGGATCGCGCGCGCGGTCAAGTCGGCGTTCGGCTGTTTACAGCGCGCCGCGGCCCGGGAACAATCGCGGCTGCCAGACAGGGAGAGACCGATGCCGGATACGAGCGGGCGCGCGCCCTACGACCCGAAGACCACGCGGCTGTTGTCGTTCCACGACGCGGTGCCGCGCTTCGCCGACGGCAGCGACAGCCCGCGTGCCTATCTCGAGCGCTGCCTCGCCACTATCGAGGCCCGCGAACCATTGGTGCGGGCCTTCGCGACGCTCAACATCGAGAGCGCGCGCAAAGTCGCCGACGCCTCGAGCGCGCGCTACAAGGCCGGCCGGCCGCTCTCCGTCGTCGACGGCATGCCGTTCGGCATCAAGGATCTGTACGAGACCTTCGACATGCCGACCCAGATGAACAGCCCCTATTACATGGGCTGGCAGGGCCCGCGCGACAGCGCCCACGCCTATGTGATGCGGAAGGGCGGCGCCTCGATCCTCGGCAAGACGACGACGACCGAGTTCGGCTCCTCCGCGCCGCCGCCGACGCGCAACCCGTTCGACGCGCGGCGCACCGCGGGCGGCTCGTCCTCCGGCACCTCTGCCGCGATCGGCGCCATGATGCTGCCGGCCGCCTCGGGCAGCCAGGTCCGCGGCTCGATCCTGCGCCCGGCCGGCTATTCGGCGAACTTTGCCTTGAAGCCAAGCTTCGGCGCGCTCAACCGCGGCGGCGGCCACTCGATCTCGCCGTCGCAGAGCGTGCTCGGCATCCACGCCGGCTCGCTCGAGGATTGCTGGAACACCGCGTTCTACATCGCCGCGACCGCGGGCGGCGATCCCGGACAGCCGGGGCTGTTCGGCGAGCCCGCGATCGGCGCGGCGCGGAAGATCGGCCGCGTCATCCGCCTCGACACGCTCGGATGGGACGAGACGACGGCCCAGACACGCGAGGCGTTCGAGCGCTTCGCGGCCGATCTCGCCCGCATCGGTGTCGGCGTCATCTCGAGGCGAGACGATCCCGCGATCGAGACGTTCGAGAAGGCGCTCCGCACGATCCCCGATTTCCTGTTCCCGATCCTCGGCTATGAGGGCCGCTGGCCGCTCGCCGACTACGAGGAACGCCGGCCCGGCACGCTGAGCGCCGCCATGCTCGAGGCGCACAAGCGCGGGCTCACCGTCACCGTCGAGCAGTACCGCGCGCATCTGAAGACGCGGGCGGCGATCCGGGCCCAGTTCGAGGCGCTCCGCGGCAAGGCCGACGCCTTCGTTCTCCTCTGTCAGCAGGACCCGGCGCCGATCGGCATGGGCATCGGCAACCCGGTCTATGGCGATGTCTCCTCGACGCTCGGCTGCCCCGCCTTCGCGCTGCCGCTCCTCGCCGTCGAGGGCATGCCGGTCGGCGTCCAGCTCATGGGCTGGCCGCACGACGACTACGCGCTCGCCTGCATGGCGAAATGGCTGATGCCGGCGCTGCTCGCGCCGCGCTGAGCGGCCCGGCGCACCGCGTCAACGCCTGCGCGCGACGATGTGGAAGATGTGCCAGTGCTTCGGCCGGCCGCGCGGCGTGGTCGAATCGTCCTCCTCCTCGCGCCAGTGCTCGACGACGAAGGGGCGGACGAGCGCGTCGACCTCGGCGCGGTCGTGGAACGTGATGGTGGGATCGCCGAACCACGAATCGCGCGGACCGTAGAGCTGGCCCGCGAAGCGGCCGCCGGGTTCGAGCGCGGCGACGATGCGGGCCCAAACCGCGGGGAATGTCGCGGGCGGGGTGAGCGGCAGCGCGAAGCTCGCATTGACGAGATCACAGGCGGGCCAGGTCGCCGCCGCGAACGGCGCGCACTGCGTCTCGAGCCCGGCGCCGGGCGGCAGATCGGGTCGCGCGCGGAGGCCCTCGAGCGCCGCCGCCTCGGCATCGATCGCGAGCACCCGCCAGTCGCGGCGCAGGATCTCGACCGTGTCGCGGCCGTTGCCCGAGCCGAGATCGACCGCGAAGCGCGGCCGGCCGGCCGGCGCGGGCTCGGCGTCGAACCGGTCGAGCGCGAAGAGGAGCGTCGCCCGCGGCGGCCGCGCGCCGGTCTTGGCGTAGTAGCTCTGCCAGCTCTCGCGTCCGGTCATGGCCGGAGCCTAGAGCGAAGGCCGGCGCGCTGTCGATGCTTGCCGTCGGCCGCGCGCTTCGCTAAGACGGTGGCGGAGGGAGCGCCCGTTGAGCGAGAAACCGAGCGAGAAGGAAGGCGACGTCGCCCGCCGCATCGCCGATGCGGTGCACGAGGCCGGAATCTCGCTCGTCGCAAGCCTCCCCGACGGTTGGATCGCGACCCTCATCCGCACCTTCGATGCCGACGCCCGCTTCCGCCACGTCGCGGTCAACCGCGAGGAATCGGCGATCGGTCTGTGCTCGGGGGCCTATTTCGGCGGCGTCGGCGCGCTCGCGCTGATGGGCGCCTCGGGGCTGATGACCTGCGTCTACGCGATCTCCAAGATCAACTACACCTACCAGGTGCCGTGCCTGATCTTCATCACCATGCGCGGCGATTTCGGCGACACGGCGAAGTTCCACGTCTCGAACGGGCTCTATCTCCGCCCGCTGATGGGATCGATCGATCTTCCCTATACCGTCGTCGAGAGCGCCGGCCAGATCGCCGGCATCAAGCGCGCGTGGGTCCATGCGAAGACCTATGCGCGGCCCGTCGTCGTCGGCTTCACCCGTGACGTCTTGCGGGGCTCGGCATGACGCTCGCCGATTGCTTCGCGTTCCTGATCCGCCAGTGGCGGGACGAGATCGTCGTCACCTCCGCCGGCAACGCCTCCGAGATGTGGTGGCATCTGACGCGCGAGACCGACCGCGTGTTCTATCTCGACGCCTCGATGAGCCTCGCCTCGATGTTCGCCTCGGGCATCGCGGTCGGGCTGCCGGCGCACACGGTGTGGGCGTTCTCGGGCGACGGCGCGTTCTGCATGAACCCCGGCATGCTGATGGTCGAGCGCCAGATGGCGCTGCCCAACCTCAAGCACTTCCTGGTGTCGAACCGCACCTATGGCTCGACCCACGACGTGGCGCTCTCGAACGCGGCCGACAACGACTATGTCCAGATCGCCCGCGGCATGGGGCTCAGCCGCGTCTTCGCCTTCGACAACATGAACGCGCTCGCGACCGGCTTCGAGGCCGCGGTCCGCTCGCCGGGCCATGCCTTCGTCGTGCTCGAGGTCGAGGCCCTCGGCCACACGATGCCGGCGCCGCCGATGGACGGACCGGAGCTCAAGTTCCGCTTCGGCCGCCATCTCGAGCGGATCGGCGGCATCAGGATCTTCGATTCCCTCGACTGAACGGCGCTCAGACCGCGACGGCGAGGTTCTCCACGACCGAACGGAGCGCGAGCACCGTACCCGCCGCCGTCGCCGCCCAGGTGTAGCGGCGCGCGTTGCGCTGGCCCGCCTGGCTGAGCGTCCGGCGCTGCGCCGGATCGTCGGCGAGGGTCGCGATCTGGCGCGCGAGCCCGTCCGCATCGTGTGGATCGCAGTAGAGCGCGGCGCCGCCGCAGGTCTCGCGGAGCGCCGGCGTGTCCGAGACAATCACCGGGCAGCCGCACAGCATCGCCTCCTGCGGCGGAATCCCGAAGCCCTCGTAGAGCGAGGGGAAGACGAGGCACTCGGCGCGTTCGTAGAGCGCGCGGAGCTCGGCATCGGTCACATAGCCGAGCGCGACAATGCCGGCGGACCGGCCGAGACCGGCATCGGCGAACACCTTGGAGTTGGTCGCGCCGACCACGGCGAGCTTGAGGTCGCTCCGGCCGAGCCGCGCGAACGCCTCGACCACGAGCGCGAAGTTCTTGTTCGGGCTGAAGCTCCCGACCGCGAGCACGAAGCGGGCCCCGGCGAGGTCGTGAGCGACGACCGCCGCCGGATCGCCCGGCGCGGCGAGGATGTGGTCGGCGCCGCACGGGACGACCGACACCTTCTCCGGCGCGATGGCGCAATAGCGCGCGAGCTCGCCGCGCGAGAAGGCCGAAACCGTGAGCACGCGCTTGGCCGCGCGCCCGACGAGCGGGTGGAGAACATGGATCACTCGGCGGAACAGCGCCGAGAAGTTCTCCGGGTTGGCGAAGGTCGAGGCATCGTGCAGCACGACGACATGGGTGCCGTGGAGCGCCGGTCCGGAATTGGCGAGGCTCAAGAGGAGCCCGTCGCGGGCCGCGAGCGGGAGCTCGGTCTGGTCCCAGAGATGGCCCGTCGTGAGACCGACCCGGCGGACCGGGATCGCCCGGAGCCCCGGGTCGGCCGTCGCGTTGCACGCCGGACCCGTCGGACTGCGGCGTCGACTATTAATCCTAGCACGTCCGCGCCGCCCCTGTCGCCGCGGAGCCCGTCCTGTTAACCATGCTCGACCATGCTCGTCGCCGGCCCGGCCGCGGTCGCGACGGGACCGTCGAGGGAGCCGCTCGTGCCGAGCCCGCCGCGTGTCGCGCTGTTCAGCGTCCACTACCTGAAGTCGAAGCGGCGCGCCGATCCGCATTTCATCGCGGCGGCGTTCCACCGTCTCGGCTGGGACGTCGTCTTCGTCACGGTCTCGATCAGCCACTTGTCCCGGCTCCGCGGCGACGACCGTTTCGCCTATCCGATCGGGCCCGAGCTCGGGCGCATCGTCACTGTCGAGGAGCGGCTCCGGAGCTTCATCTGGCATCGGCCGTGGCATCCGGTCAACCTCCGCCATCCCGTCCTCAATGCGCTCAGCGCGCCGTTCTTCGCACGCTACGGCGCCGGCGATCTCGGCGCCGTGCGGCCGCTTCTCGTCGATGCCGATCTTCTCGTCTTCGAATCGACCGCGGGCATCATGCTGTTCGACCAGCTGAAGGCGCTCAATCCGCGTGCGCGCGTCGTCTATCGCGTCTCCGACGACATGCGGGTGATCGGCAACCACCCGGTCGTCATCGCGGCCGAGGAGCGGATCGGCCCCCGCTTCGATCTGGTGAGCCTGCCCGCGCGCACCATGCGGCCCGTGTTCGGCCGCTTCGGCAACGTCGCCTTCCACCGCCACGGCCTCGACAGCGCGGCATTCGACCAGCCGTCGACGAGCCCCTACGAGCCGGGCACGGTCAATGCGATCTCGGTCGGCGCGACGCTGTTCGACGCCGCCGCGCTCGCCGATGCCGCCGATGCCTGTCCCGACTGGCGTTTCCACGTCTTCACCTGGCACCGCGATCTGCCGACACGGCGCAACATCATCGTCTACGACGAGCGCCCGTTCGCCGAGACCGTCCCCTATATCCGCCACGCCGACATCGGTCTCGCGCTCTACATTTGGCGCAAGGGCGCGGAGAATCTCGCCGATTCGAGCCTCAAGATGATCCAGTACGCGTATTGCCAGCTGCCGACCGTGGCGCCCGCGTTCGCCCGCGCCCCGGACGCACCGCACGTGTTCGGCTACCAGCCGGGCGATGCAGCCTCGATCGCGGCAGCGCTCCGCGCCGCGCGCGCGTTCGACCGCAGGGCGATCGACCCGGCGCGCATCGGCACCTGGGAGGATCTCGCCCGCCATATCGCGACGGGCGCGCCCGATCCGGCCTAGCGTCGCGGCGCGCCGCCGAAGGTTCCGAATCCGAGCCTGCGGCGTGCGATCACCTCGAGCGCGAGCGCCGATGCCGCCGCCGTCACCAGGGCCGCCGCGGCCGCGCCCTCGATGCCGGCGAGCGGGATCAAAGCGAGGTTGAGGACGACCGTCACGATCACCGCGGCGCCGAACACGAGCGCGGTGCGGTCCTCCTCGCTGGTGAGGCTGAGGAGCGAGCCGGTGAGAAGCCGGTGCGCGACGAAGATCTTGGAGACGGCGAGGAGGACGAGCGTCGTCGCGCCGCCCGTGAAGCCCGCGCCGAACAGCGCGAGCACCGGCTCGGCGAGCGCGACGAGCACGGCCGAGACCGCAAGCGTCGGCCACAGGATCGCGTGGTTGGCACGGCGCACGAGCCGGACGAGCTCGGCCGTCCGCGTCTCGGCATGGAGCGCGGCGAAACGCGCCGGCGCGATCGCGAGGACGGCGATCGCGATGAACTCGACCAGCGTCGCGGTGCGCGCCGCGGCGTTGTAGACCGCGACGTCGGCCGGGGTCAGCAGCATGCCGATCATCAGGACGTCGATCCGGGCGAGGAGCTCGAGGAAGGTCGCGACGAGGAGAAGGGGCAGCGCGACGCGGAGCCAGGCCCGGCGGCGGTATTCCGGGGCCGGCGCGCCGATCGCGGCGGCGAAGCGACGGCGGACGAGAAGCCCGTGCACCAGCGCGACGAGCGCGAGCGCGGCGAGCATCGCCCCGAGCGCCACCGTCGCTGTCGGTGTGGCGCCCGAGACCGCGAGGAGCGCGACGAGGACGATGAGGAGACCGTTGAACGCGACCTCGCGCGGGGCGAAGGCGAGGACGGGCTGCTCCATCGCCCGGCTCGCGTCGCGGAGCACGTTGAGCGCGGCGAAGAGCGGGATCGCGGCGGCGCCGAGGAGAAGCGGCGCGACATAGGCCGGGTCCATCCACGGCCGCATCAGCACGACGAGGAGTCCGGCGAGGAGCGCGGCCGCGAGGCTCGCGCCCGTGATGGTCGCGGCGACGAAGCGGCCGAGCCCGCGCGCGAGCCCGAAGGCGCGCTGCGCCGCATAGGTCGGATGGAAGCGGAGAAACACGGTCTGGAGGCCGAGCGTCGCCGGCACCGCGAGGAGGACGCCGAGCGTCCAGCCATAGGAGAAGTGGCCGAACGCCTCGGCGCCGAGCCAGCGCGCGATGATGACCTGGGCGAGATAGATGAGCCCGGCACCGACGATGCGGAGGACGAATGCCGCCGCGCCGCCGCGCACCAGTGCGCCCGGCCTCAACAGGGCGCCCCACCGCCCGCCTGTCGCACCCGCCTCGCCCACGCCCTGCCGCCCCGCCGTGATCGGCCGGAGGCTAACCCGGCATGGTTAACGGCGGGCGTCCAAAAACGAAGGGGCGGGTCCTCCGACCCGCCCCCCGATCGATCCGCCGGGCGCGCCCGGCGTCGTCGCGCCCGATCCTAGCGCCCGGTCCTAGCGACCTGTCCGCGCGAGCGACAGCACCCAGCCGCGCATGCGGGCCTTCATGTCCTTGATCTGGGCGTCGGAGAAGAACTTCGCCGGGTCGACCCGGTCGACCGGATAGACCGGGCGCAGGAAGTCCGACTCGTAGCCGAACGGCACGGTGGCATCGATGCCCATGCCGCCCTCGAACACCGTGTTCGACGCCGTCCACTGCTTCTCGCCCGCCGTCATGCGCTCGGCCGGCATGAAGGTCTGGCCGCGTCCGCCCGGGATCGGGTTGAGGATGTCGGTCTTTGGGTTGACGCGGGTGGTGAGGCACCACATCACGTCGTCCATGTCGTAGGGGTCGGTGTCCTCCGAGACCGCGATCGCGAGCCGCATGCCCTGCGAGGTCGCGAGCGCCGCGGCCATGAAGTTGCGCTGCCAGCCCTCGTCGATCTTGTTGCGCTTCTTGACCTGGATGATGCATCCGCCCCAGTCGGTCATGCAGTACGGGATCACGACATCCTGTACGATGCCGGGCTGCATCCGCTCGCACAGCTCGAAGATCGCCGCCTCGCGCACCGTGGTGTCGATGTTGTGGTCGTCGAGCATGTGCACGCCGAGCGCGAAGATGATCGGCTTGGTCTCCGGCTTGCGCATGGTGATGCCGGTGACGTGGAAGGTCGGCGCCTTGTACGCCTTGCCCATATAGCCGGCCCACTCCGGGTGGAAGTGGAAGCGGCCCTGGATGCCGGCCTCCTCCGATTCGGCGGTCTCGTAGCGGCGGTCGCGCGGGTTGACGTAGCCCTCGACGACGATCTCGGCATCGGCGAGGCCATAGGCGTCGACCGTGCGCGCCTTGACGAGGCGGATCGGCGCGCCCTGCACGGCGCCGGCGACCGCGAGCTCGTCGCAGCCCTGCGGCAGGATCACGTAGTCGAAGCCCGCGCCGGCCAGGAGCGTGCACGCCGGCGGCACGCCGAAATTCATCGTGATCGGCACCGGCTGGTCGTCCTTGTAGTGCTTGGACACGACCTGCCACATGTGCGAGCCGGGCGAGATCTGGAACGTGCCGACATTGCCCCAGCGGAAGTTCATGCGGTTGTAGCCGACGTCGGTGCCGCCGTCGAAATACTTGCCGGCGACCAGGCGGATGCCGGAGCCGACGGTGAGCTCGGGCTCATACGTCGTGTGCCGGATCGGCACCAGATACTGGTTGACGTCGTTCGGGTTGGTGATGACGTGCTCCTGGACGGGCGCGTCCTTCTGCGAGATCTCGACCGGCTTCATCGGGTTGCGGAACGCGCTCGCGATCCGCCGCGTGCGGTCGGCATCATCCGTCCAGCCGAACATCTTGTTGATGATGTCCATGTTGGCGAACAGATTGGTGACGACGCGGTGCTGCGGCTTGCCCTTCACGTTGTTGAAGAGAATCGGGCAGGAGCCGTCGAAGTGCTTCTGGATGCCGGTGACCTCGAGGTCGGGGTCGACCTGCTTGTCGGTCTCGATCAGATCGCCCTGGCTCTTCAGCCAGGCGAGGGAGCCGCGCAGGTCGCGGACCTGGTCGGCGGAGGCGCGCTGGACGGCCTTCTTCGCGGTGCTCATGGGCTTTCTCCATTGGTCGTCCGGGGTCCCGCGTTTATCGGCGGGGGACGACGGGTTGCCGCGTTTGTCGGCGGCGACAGGGGTGGTTGCGCCGCGGGCCGATTAGTCACGGCCCGGTCGCGCCGGGTTCATAGCCGAGACCACCCCGTCCTGCAATTGCTATGCGCCCGCGCGCGCGGCAAGGGCCGGGCCGGGCCGCAACGGGCCGGGTCCTTAACGCGCGCCTATTCGGCGGCGCGCGCCGGGCCCGCGGTCGCGCGTTCGGCTTCGAGGAGGCGGGCGTACATGCGCCGGGCCTGCAAGGGCGCGTTGTCGATGTTGATGTCGACGAGCGGCGCGCCCGCGCTCCGGTCGAGATTGGCCTGCTGGATCTCGATCGCCTCGGTGTCCTCGGTGAAGGTCTGGTGGCCACCCTTCTGCAGGAGATCGGTCGCCGCCGCGTCGTCAAGCCGGAAGTTCCGCGCGTAGCACCAGTTGTAATAGGTCGCCCGCTCGGTCGACGGCGTGATCAGGTGCGTCGACCAGATCGAGATGCCGCGGCGGCGATCGCCCTCGGGCGCGCCGGTGCCGGCATCGGCGCAGCCGATGTCGAGGACGACCGTCGACGGCGGCGTCCAGCGCGCGAGCTGCCAGCGGTCGACATGGCCCTTGAACTCGCCCGCCGCCTTGAACATCGGCGGCGGCGGGATGTTGAGCATCCAGCGGTCGAAGCGCACCGCGTTCTCCTCGCGCGTCGCCTGGCCGATGATACGGCTCTCGATCGCGGCGTCGCCCGAGATGGTACGCGAATGGAGATAGCTCACATGCGTGAAGTCGAGGAGATTGTCGACGAGGAGCTGGAAATGGGCCTTCATCGGGATCGTGCCGCGCACCGCCGCCCAGCCCGGATCCTTGAGCCAGAAGAGCGCGGGGATCGCCGCCGGATCGGCCTCGGCCGGATCGCCCATCCAGATCCAGATCACGTTCCAGCGATCGACGACGGGAAAGCTCCGCACCCGCGCGCCGGGCGGCACATGGGCCTGGCCGGGCACGCGCACGCAGGCGCCGGTGCGGTCGAACTCGAGCCCGTGATAGCCGCATTGCATGCGGTGGCCGATCACCTTGCCGAGCGACAAGGGGAGCGAGCGATGGCAGCAGCGGTCCTCGAGCGCGACCGGCGCGCCGCCCGCCTCGCGCCAGAGGACAACCGGCGTGTCGAGGAGCGTCTTCGCGACCGGCGCGTCGCCGAGATCGGGCGACCACATCGCGCAGTACCAAGTGTTCTTCAGAAACATCGCGCCCTCCGTCGCGGCCGCCGGCCGCTCAGTGCATGATTTCGCCGCCATCGATCATGATCGTCTGGCCGGTCATGAAATCGCTGTCCGGCGAGGCGAGGAACAGGACCGCGCCGACCAGGTCCTCCGGCACTTGCTCGCGCTTGAACGAGCGGCCGCGGAGCGCCCATTCGCGGTTCATCTTCACGCTGTCGCCCTGGGCTAGCACGTTCTCGCTCATCGTGAGGCCGGGGCCGATCGCGTTGACGCAGATGTTGAACTCGCCCACCTCGCGCGCGAGCGATCGGGTGAACGCCTCGACCGCGCCCTTCGAGGTCACGTAGTGGAGGAGCAACGGCACGCCCTTCCACACCGTGGTCGAGGCGATGTTGATGATCTTGCCGTAGCCGTTCTTCTTCATTTCCGGCACCGCGGCGCGGACGCAGCGCCACGGACCCGTGACATTGACGTCGATCACCCGATCCCACTCGGCGTTGTCGATCTCGCTCTGCGGCTTGCGCTCGAGCTTGCCGAAGATCGCCGCGTTGTTGACGAGGATGTCGAGCTTGCCGAAGGCGCCGACCGTCTTCGCGACCATCGCCTCGACGGATGCGGTCTTGGTCATATCGGCGACGATCCCGATCGCCTCGCCGCCCTGCTGCCTGATCGAATTGACCACCGGCGTCGGGTCGAGGATGTCGGCGACAGCGACCTTCGCGCCCTCCGCCGCGAGCCCCTTCGCGTAGTGCGCCCCGATCCCCTGTGCGCCCCCGGTGACGATCGCCACCCGCCCGCCGAGCCGTGCCATGCGTTCCTCCCTGGTCCCGGCTCCAACCATAGACCCGGCCCGGCGCCGGCGACAATCGGGCGCGCGGACGCACCCGAAGCGGGTTGATTCGTTATATTCATTTGAATATAACGATGCCGATCACGTCAATCCGGGCCCCGCCCATGCGTCCGCGCCTTCGCGACCGATCTTTCCGACTCGCCGGCCGACGAGCGCACACGGTCGCGCGCGTCGCCCTCGCCTTGGCGATGGCCGTGCCGACGACCGCCGCGGCCGAGGACCGCCCCGTCCTCGTCTTCGCCGCCGCGAGCCTCAAGAACGCGCTCGATGCGATCGCCGCCGACTGGACGGCGAGCGGCGGGGCGCGGGCGATGACGTCCCATGCCGCGAGCTCGGTGCTCGCGCGCCAGATCTCGGCCGGCGCGCCGGTCGATCTCTTCGTCTCGGCCGACGCGGAGTGGATGGACCGGCTCGCCGCGCGCGGCCTGATCAGGCCGGAGACCCGGCGCGTCGTGATCGGCAACCGCCTCGTCCTGATCGCGCCCGCGAATTCGACCGCGACGCTCCGGATCGCGCCCGGCTTCGCGCTCGCCGCCGCGCTCGCGGGCGGCGTCCTCGCCATGGCCGATCCGCGCGCGGTGCCGGCGGGCAAATACGGCGAGGCCGCGCTCACCGCGCTCGGCGTCTGGCCCGACGTCGCGCGCCGGATCGCGCGTGCCGACAATGCGCGCACCGCGCTCGTCTTCGTCGCGCGCGGCGAGGCGCCGTTCGGCATCGTCTATGCCTCCGATGCGCATGCCGAGAAGCGCGTCCGCGTCGTCGACCTGTTCCCGGCCGCGACGCACCCGCCGATCGTCTACCCGGCCGCACTGACGCGCGATGCGCGCCATCCCGACGCGGCCCGGTTCCTCGACCATCTCGTCGGCGCCGCGGCACGCGCCCAGTTCCTCGCGCACGGTTTCACCGCCCTCGACTGAGGCGTCCGCGCGCGTGATACTCGCGCGCCGCGAGGGAGACGGGAATGGCCAGCCGCAACGAACCGGTCTCAGTGGTGCGCGACCGCGCGAAGCTCGGCGAATCGCCGCTCTGGGTGCCCGAGGAGCGCGCGCTCTACTGGGTCGACATCCGCCGTCCCGCGCTCCACCGCTACGCGCCCGCGACGGCGGCGCACCATTACTGGACGATGCCCGATCTCGTCGGCTCGATCGGGCGCGCCACCGGCGACCGGCTCGTCGCCGCGCTCGCCTCGGGGCTTCATTTCTTCGACCCGGCCACCGGCGCGCTCGACAAGATCGTCGACCCCGAGCCCGACTTCCCGGCGCACCGGCTCAACGACGGCAAGGTCGATCCGGCCGGACGCTACTGGGTCGGCTCGTGCCTCGATCCCGTCTACACGCCGGTCGGCCATCTGTGGCGGATCGACAGCGACCGGCGCGCGCGCCGCACCCTGTCGGGCATCTCGATCCCCAACTCGCTCGCCTTGAGCCCGGATCACCGGACGCTCTATTTCTCGGATTCGCGCACCCGCCGGATCACCGCCTACGACTACGACGCGGCGACCGGCGGAATCGCGAACGGGCGCGTGTTCGCGACCGTGCCCGAGGGCGAGGGCTCGCCCGACGGCGCGACCGTCGATGCCGATGGCTTTCTGTGGAGCGCGCAGATCTTCGGCGGCCGCGTCACGCGCTACGCCCCCGACGGGCGCATCGACCGCGTGATCCGGCTGCCGGTGAGCCCGGTGACGAGCTGCGCCTTCGGCGGGCCGCATCTCGCGACGCTCTATGTCACGGCCGCAACCACGCTCCTCGACGCCGAGGCGCTGGCGCGCCAGCCGCTCGCCGGCAGCCTCTTCGCCGTCGACGTCGGCGTACGCGGCCTCGCCGAGCCGGTCTTCGCCGGTTGAGCGCGCCCGCCGACACCACGCGCTGGGGCACCGTCCTTCTCCTCGTCGGGATCGGCGTCGTCGCCGCGATCCAGATGGGGAAGGTCGCCGCCGCGCTGCCAGAGATCCGGGCCGAGCTCGCGCTCGGGCTCGTCGGCGCGGGCTGGCTCGCCTCGGTGTTCAGCCTGATCGGCGCGAGCCTCGGCATCCTCGCCGGCGCCGCCGCCGACCGCGCCGGCCACCGCCCGGCGCTGATCGCGGCACTCGCGGCGCTCGGCACCGGCAGCGCGATCGGCGCGCTCGCCGGGGACACGACGGCGCTCTTCGCGAGCCGCATCCTCGAAGGCCTCGGCTTCGTCGCCATCATCACATCCGTGCCCGCGCTCTGCGTCCGTGCCGCCGCCGCGCGCGACGGCCGCCTCGTCCTCGGCGTGTGGACGGTCTATCTCCCGATCGGTCTCGCCGGCATCATGGTCGCCGCGCCGCCGCTCCTCGCCGCCGGCGGCTGGCGCGCGATCTGGGCGGGAAACGCGGCGCTCGCCGCAGGCGCGCTCGTCGCCGCCCTGATCGCGACCCGCGCGCTTGCCGATCCGCCGCGGAGCGCCGCCGCTTCCTCGCCGGTCGCCGCGATCCGCGCCACGCTCGCGCGCCCGGGCACGGTCCTCTCGACGGTGCCATTCTGCTGCTACAGCATGAGCTTCATCGCCGTCATCTCGTTCCTGCCGACATTCCTGATCGAGGACCGCGGCGCGAGCCCGGCGGAGGCGGGGCTTCTCGTCGCCGCCGCGATCCTCTGCAACGGGATCGGCAATCTCGCCGCCGGCTGGATGATGCGCCGCGCGCTGATGCCGTGGGCGGTGATGACGATCGGCTGCGCCGGCATGGCGGTGGTCTCGCTCGGCATCTTCGAGCCCGGTCTCGACGGCGCGCTCCGCCAGGCGCTCGCGATGGCGTTCCCGTTCTTCGGCGGCCTCGTCGCGCCGGCGGCGATCGCCAATGCAGCACGTCACGCGCCCGCGCCCGCGCTCGTCGGCACCGCGATCGGCGTCGCGATCCAGGGGACGAGCGTCGGCCACTTCCTCGGCCCGCCTGTTCTCGCGATGGTGGTCTCGGCGTTCGGCGGCTGGGACCGCGCGGCGGTGTTCACCGGTCTCCTCGGCCTCTGCGGCGTCGTGGCCGCGCTCGTGCTCCGCCGCATCGAGCGCCGAATGACCGCTTGACGCCGCGCGCCGGCGGCGGACAGTGCCGGGACCAGAAGCCCGCGAGGACACGATGACCGAGACCGAGACCTTCCGCCCGCGCCGCTCGCTCCTGTTCGTCCCCGGGCTCCGGCCCGACCGCTTCGCAAAGGCGGTCGCCGCCGGTCCCGACATCGTGTGCGTCGATCTCGAGGACGCGGTCGCGCTGCCGCGCAAGGACGAATCGCGCGCGCTCACGCTCCCCTTGTTCGCCGCGCCGATCGATGCGCGTGTCGAGCCGATGGTGCGCGTCAACGCGATCTCCTCGCCCGACGGGCTCAAGGACATCCTGGCGCTCCTCGCCTGCCCCGCGCCGCCGCCGGCCTTGATGCTGCCCAAGGTCGGCTCGGCCGACGAGGTCCGGCTCTACGACACGCTTCTCCAGGGAAGCTGCGCCCGGATCCGCTTCCACGTCATCATCGAATCCGCGCACGGGCTCGCCAACGTGCACGCGATCGCGCAGGCCTCGCCGCGAATCGACTCGCTTCTCTTCGGTGCCGTCGATCTCTCCGCCGATCTCCGCGCCACCAAGAAATGGGAGACGCTCCTCTACGCCCGCTCGCAGGTCGTCAACGCCGCGGCCCGGCTCGGCCTCGACCTCCTCGACGTGCCGTTCCTCGATCTCAACGACAAGGCCGGCCTCGAGGCCGAGGCGACGGCGAGCCGCGATCTCGGCTTCCTCGGCAAGGCCGCGATCCATCCCGACCAGATCCCGATCATCAACCGCGTGTTCTCGCCCTCGCCCGAGACGATCGAGCGCGCGCGGCGCATCGTCGCCGCGTTCGCCGAGAACAAGGACGGGCTTCTCGTCGTCGACGGCCAGCTCATCGAGAAGCCGGTGCTCCGCACCATGCTCCGCGTCATCGCCGTCGCCGACCGGTTATCGGCGCGGCCATGAGCGCGCGCGCCGAGCGTTTGCGCGCAGCCGCTACCCACCTCGCCGAGGGTCGGAGCGAGGCGGCCGCGGCACTCCTCGACGACATCCTCGCCGCCGAGCCCGACAACGCGGCCGCGC
>Ga0194132_10003615_pt1 | contig 27340 bp, 29 predicted proteins | sample TA2KigOf80mmetaG_FD_148612 | JGI IMG/M metagenome (GOLD analysis project Ga0194132, IMG submission 148612) | Freshwater microbial communities from Lake Tanganyika, Tanzania - TA2015054 Kigoma Offshore 80m | ecosystem: Environmental > Aquatic > Freshwater > Lake | place: Tanzania: Lake... | reverse complement strand
ACGCCGCGGCGGAGCTTGCCTGGTTTCGGCACTGGAACAGGATGTTGGACTGGAACGCGCCGTGGGCGAAGTGGTTCGTCGGCGGCCAGCTGAACGTCAGCCACAACTGCGTCGACCGGCACGTCGAGGGCGGTTCCCGCACGAAGGCCGCGATCGTCTGGGAAGGCGAGCCCGGGGACGCGCGCACGCTGACGTATCAAGACCTGCACCGTGAGGTGCAAAAGTTCGCGAACGTCCTGAAGTCTCTCGGCGTCGAACGCGGCGACCGCGTGACCTTGTACATGGGCATGGTGCCGGAGCTGCCGATCGCGATGCTGGCCTGCGCGCGCATCGGCGCGCCGCACAGCGTCGTTTTCGGCGGGTTCTCCGCCGACGCGCTGCGGGACCGCATCAACGATTGCCAGGCAAAAGTTCTCGTGACCCAGGACGGCGCCTGGCGCCGCGGCCAGGTCGTGCCGTTGAAGCGCTTCGCGGACCAAGCGGCGGCGGGCTGCCCGTCTTTGACGCACGTCGTCGTGCTCGAGCGCTGCGGGGCCGCCGCCGGCGCCGAGAGGGTGCCGGGGCGCGACGTCTGGTGGCACGAGGCGATGGCTTCGGCGTCAGCGTCATGCCCGGCGGAGCCGCTGGACAGCGAGCACCCGCTGTTCATCCTGTACACGTCCGGCACGACGGGGAAACCGAAGGGCGTGCTGCACACGACCGGCGGGTATCTGCTCGGCGCCCACCTGACGACGAAGTGGGTCTTCGATCTCAAGCCGGACGACTACTATTGGTCGACCGCCGACATCGGATGGGTGACCGGCCACAGCTACATCGTCTACGGTCCGCTCTCCAACGGCGCGACGAGCGTGATGTACGAGGGCGCGCCGGATTGGCCGGACCGCGATCGGTTCTGGGAGATCGTCGAGAAGTATCGCGTCAGCGTGTTGTACAGCTCACCGACGTTGATCCGAACCTGCATGAAGTGGGGCACCGAATACCCGAAGCGGCACGACCTCAGCAGCTTGCGGCTGTTGGGCACGGTCGGCGAGCCGATCAACCCGGAAGCGTGGATGTGGTATCACGAGAACATCGGAGGCGGACAGTGCCCGATCGTCGACACGTGGTGGCAGACCGAGACGGGCAGCATCCTCATCACGCCGTTGCCCGGCATCACGAAGACGAAGCCCGGATCCGGCACCGTGCCGTTCCCCGGAATCAAGGCCGAGATCGTCGACGAGAGCGGGAACGCCCTGCCGAACGGCAGCGCCGGCTACCTGGTGATCACGCGCCCGTGGCCGTCGATGCTGCGCACGTTCTGGGGCGATCCCGATCGCTACGTGCAGACTTATTGGAGCCGTTTCCCCGGCCTGTACTTCACCGGAGACGGCGCGCGCAAGGACGAGGACGGCTACTATTGGATCACTGGGCGCGTCGATGACGTCGTCAACGTCGCCGGGCACCGCCTGTCGAACATCGAGATCGAGAGCGTGCTCGTCGCGCATCCGGCGGTCGCGGAAGCGGCGACGATCGGGCGCACCGACCCGCAGAAAGGCCAGGCGATCTCCGCGTTCGTCGTCCTCAAGAGCGGACATGATCCGAGCTTGGCGCTCCGCGAGGAGCTGCGGGACTGGGTCGGCGACAAGATCAGCCCGATCGCGAAGCCGCAGGACCTGTACTTCGCGGCCGACCTGCCGAAGACGCGCTCCGCGAAGATCATGCGGCGGCTGCTGCGCGACATCGCGGAAGGGCGCGCGCTCGGCGATACGACGACGCTGACCGACCCGAACGTCGTGGATCAGATCAAGCAGCGTTACCTCACGGAAGGACACGACGATGGTTAGGGAACGCAACGACCGGGGCTAGCCCTCGATCCAAAAAGCGTTCGACCACGCCTGCCCGGCTCCCGATCCGAAACACTCGACCCTGACGAGCCGGTCCTCGCGGACGGGCTCGTACGTCGCGTGCGACCGCGAGACGGCCTGCCGCACCTCACCGCGCGCGTTCAGGAAGCGCACGCGCGCGGCATCGCTCTCCACCGTGACTTCGCCGTCGCGGACGCGAAAGCGGACCGCCGGACCCGTCGTCGCGTACACGGCGCCGGTGATCAGGGCCGCGCGTAGGGCTTCTCCGGTCACCGCCGCGGTGCGCGCGACGGTCCAGGCGCGGTTGAAGTGAGACGGTCGATGGAAGTCGTCGGCCGCGACGGGCGCGATGCGCGCGCGCGGTCCGTGGTGCGCGACGGCCGCGGCCCAGCGCGCCGTGTCGGTGGCGCTGCGGGAGTGCGGATTCCAGACCTCGACGAGGTGGTAGCCGCGCAGCCGGCGCATCGCGCGCCGCGTCCACTGCGCCGACCAGAGATTGCCGTTCCATGACGGATGATTGAGGCTGCTGACTCCGCCGGCGCGCACGGTCGCGTCCAGGACCGCTTGCTGATTCGGGTCGCGGACGCTGTCGTTGACGAACAGCCGCCCGAGGTGCGGTCCCAGCGGACGCACGTACCGCGGGATCGTGTTCTCCTCACCCGAGATCACAACGAACGTTTCGTCGCTCAAACCGCTCGACGGCGTGACGCGGTTGTGGTCGGTGAAAACCAAGAACGCGTATCCGTCGCCGCGATACAGCGCCGCTACTTCGGACGGCGTCAGCTCCCCGTCCGAATTCGTAGTGTGCGTATGCAGCTGGGCTTTGCGGTCGACGCCGTCCACGTCGTAGGGATCCACGATTCGCACACCACAGATCATACCCTCGCCGCGAGGTTTCGGCACCGCCGCGACGTGCGCCGCGCCATCCGCCGCTGCCGTGCAGTGGCTTTGCTACAATCGAGGAACGTCAGTCCGTGGGGAGCGCCGTGAACGTTCGCGTCCACTTGTTCGCCGCCTACCGCGAGGTCGCCGGAGTCGCCGACATCGACATCGAGGTGCCGTCGCCCGCGACACCCGCCGCCGCGTGGGCCGCGCTGCTGGCGCGCCATCCGGCCCTCGCGCGGCGGGCCGCGCCGGCGTTCGCCGTCGGCGACGAGTACGTAACGGCCGATCATCCGCTGCGCCCGGGCGACGAAGTCGCGATGATCCCACCGGTCAGCGGCGGCGCCGAGGGAGAGCGCATTCATATAGCGCTCGTTACCGATCCGATCTCGATCGACGAACTGCTCGCGGCGGTGCGCGACACGCACGCCGGCGCGATCGCTTTGTTTCTCGGCAGCGTCCGCCAGAACCAGGGCGGGCTCCAGGTACGCCATCTCGACTACGAGGCGCATGCGTCGATGGCCCGATCGGAGATGCGCAAGATCGCCGAAGCCGCCTGTCAGCGGTGGCCGATCCGCGCGATCGGCATCGTCCACCGCACCGGCCGGCTGCAAGTCGGCGAGGCGAGCGTCGCGATCGCCGTCTCGACGCCGCATCGAAAGGACGCGTTCGAGGCCGGACGCTTTGCCATCGATAAGTTGAAAGTGACCGTACCGATTTGGAAGAAGGAAGTCTGGGACGGCGGCGAGGTCTGGATCGGTGCCGAACCGAGCGCGCCCTAGCAGGGGCTATCGCGGCGGGCCGTCTAACAGGGCGCCGTCGATGACGATCCGGGAAGCATCCTCGGCGCGGACACGGCCGCTCGCGTACCAGAGCTCCACGCGTGCCGCCCGCATCGTGCTCCCCCCGCGATCGACCCGCACGGACCCCTCGAGTACGGCGCGCTTTTCTCCGTAATAGACCGTCGCGCGGTCTGCGGTCGCGGTCGCCTGCCGGTATTCGACGCGCACCGGCCCGTCGACGACCGCCCGCTTCTCCGCTTGGTGGACGATCGCGTCGCCGCCGCGCATCATGCCGTCGCGGAACCGCACGACGGGATTGCCCGTCGCTTCCGCGACCCGCCGCGCCGCGTCATAGCGGATACGAGAACCCGTTACGCGAACGCCATCGGGCAACGCGGCGACCGGCCCCTCCGTCGCCTCGGCGGCGCTCGTGCGCGTGTCGTAGCGAAGCCGGCCGGCGGTGACCCGGCGGTCAGCGGAAACGGCGTCCGCGCGTCCGATCGCTTCCAGCACCGTCAGCCGATTCTCGGCCGTGAATTGGAATTGCAGCGTCTGCCCGCGCAGCGTCCCGTCGGGCCCGGTCGCCTGGAATCCGCCTTCCACGAGACCTTTCCGCTGCAAGCGCATGACGACGAGCTTCGGACCGCGCACCGTCCAAATGCCGTCGCTGACCGTCGCGTCGAGGACCGACAACACACCGCCCTCGGAGAGCGATTCGACCGCGCTGCCGGCGATCGTGATGCCCCGCTGCGCCGGTTGCGCCGCCCCGTGGGAGGCCCACGAACAAACCGCGATCGCGGCGATCGTCGCGGCGATCGCGCGACACGCGGCGCCGGTGGGAAGCGTCTTCGGACGGCTCTCGATCATGGAATTCGTGACTCTCCCCGGATTTCGGCGGCCGACCGCGCGTCAGATGATCGCGGTCTCGGCACGCGCGCGCCCGGCTCGGAAACGTTCGACGCCTAACGGCGTAATGTCCACCGTAGCGGCTGCGCCCGTCGTGGGCAACTCCGCGATGCAGGCACCGACGGCGGGCGACAGCATGAAACCGTGTCCGGAGAAGCCGGCCGCGACAATGAAGCCTTCTAGATCAGGGACCGTGCCCAAGATCGGGTTGTTGTCCGGCGTCGTATCGTACAAACCGGCCCAGCCGCGCATGACGCCGGCACTCGCCAGCACCGGGATCCGGTGCAGCGCGCGCTCGACGACGCGCTCGAGGAACGCCCAATCGACGTGCGTGTGAAAGCCGGGCGGCTCCGCCGCATCCGTCATGCCGAAGAGAATGCCCGCGCCCTCCCGCCGGAAGTAGAAGTGCGTCTTGAAATCGATTACCATCGGCAACGGCGCGGGAAGCGGTGCAAACGCTCCGGTCACGAACACCTGGCGGCGGTACGGTGCGATCGGAAGCGCGACGCCCGCCAAACGCGAGACCTCGGCCGCCGATGGCACGGCCGCGTCGACGACGACCGGCGTGGCGATCGACCCGTCGGGCGTCCGGACGCCGGTCACGCGACCACGCTCCGAATCGACTGCGATGACCGGCGAGCCCTCGCGAATCTCCACACCGGCGGCGCGGCCGGCCGCCGCGAACCCCATCGCTGAACCTGAACAACAGGTGCGGCACCCGAGTTGCCAGCAAGTTTTCAAACGGCACAGCCCAATGTCCTTCTGCCTTGCGTGTAGCCTAAGCAAGACATCCACTGCCTTGTGTTTGGCAATGAGCCAGCGCCCACCAGTTTTCCCATCCACCCACACACGCAAATACCGCACACCATCCTTTGTGTGCCACTCCAAGTCCCTCCACCTAATACCCATTGCTTCAGTGCCGTGCCGCATACCCGTGTAGAGCAACATCTCCACATAATCACGCAGCAAGGGGCGTATCTCGCGTTCTACTGCCATCCTGCCCTGCTGGCTCCACTGCTCCATAAAAGCCAACAGCACATCAATCTCTTCCTTGCTGAACGCTGGGCGTGTTTTGCCTTTCTGCCCCCTGCTCGTTAGTTTGGGCACTGGCACACGCTCTGAGATGCAGCCCTGTTCTACGGCTGTGGCAACCAGTCTGCTCCACGCACTTGTAAAGTTGTTGAGGGTGCTGGTTTTGGGCTTGCGTGTCATTTGCCTGTCCCGCCACATCTCAAACTCACGCACATCCGTGTGTGTCAATGTCTCCAACTGCCGTTCGCCAAAGTAGGGCACGAAGTAGCGTTCAATGATGCTGACATAGTCATTCAACGCCGTTTTCTTGCCCTTTGCGTCAATCTGCTGCCGCAACGCTGCACAGCAAATGGCAGCAATTTGTGCGACAGAGTCTGTGCGGTGTGCTAAGCCCAGCCGTTGTCGGTATCGGGCTTCGTCATAGATATCGCAGGCACGGGCTATGGCATGTTCTAACGCTGCTCGGCCTGTTGTCTGCCGAACCCAACGGCCGTCGGCCAGACGGTAGCGACACTGAAACAGTAGGCTGCGGCTGCGGCGATACACAACCAACTCGCCATCACGCAGGCGAATGCTCTGCGGCTGGCTGGCATGCTGGGCTGTTAGAAGGGTGCGGAGCCTGCTGGGCCTGGCCACTGCGGATTTCGCCATCCGCGTGTCGCTCAACACCCGAATACTGGCGGGGCTCAGGCTGCTTCACAGGGCCTCCCCGCGTGGGCAGAGTGGTACCAGCGTGGGTTGCGTGTGATTACCGCTGAAGCCCAAAGTAGAAAAACCGCTGCCCCTTGCGGAGTCAACGGTTTTATATGGTGGCCTGGGGCGGAATCGAACCACCGACACGCGGATTTTCAATTCATCCGAGAACTGCAGCCGGATGCCGCCGGCGCTCTTGCCGGTGGCGCCGGTCGCGATCTGGTGCGCTTCGAGCACGATCACGCGCTGGCGGCGGCGCGCGAGGTGAAGCGCGATACTCATCCCGGTCACGCCGGAACCGATCACGGAGACGTCGGCGGGCGGTACGGCGCGTTAGGGCGCGTTTGGCGTCACGGTCGGCACGTCGCCCTTCGGCCGGCGGCGACGCCGGCGACGTCGCTTCTTCGGTTGGACCGCACCGTCCGCGCTCGCCGCGGCGCTTACAGCGGCGCCCGCGCCGCCCGCCGAGGGTTCTTCCGACGCGGCGTCGAGGTCGATGGCTACCGGGCCTTCGTCGTCGACTTCATCGAGAGAACCCGCAGGCGGCCCCTCGGCGCCGGGCGCGGCGAGCGTGGCTGCCAGCTCCACGACCCGAGTATCGTTGGGCCGCGCCGAGCCCGCCGAGGACGCGGGTTGCGAACGCGCCTTCATCAAGCGGATCTCATCGGCGAGAATCTCGCGCTCGGCGCTGGACTTGATCCGGCGCAGGGTTCGCTCGACCTCCTGGACGAGGACCTGATGAACGGCGGCTTCATCGAGGAACGGTATGCCGCTGTCCATCGCGGTTTCATAGCGGACACGGGAGCCGTCTTCGTCCTTCGCGATCTCCAATCCGCCGGCGTAGTCGAGGAGCGTTCCGTGCGCTTGACGCCACTCGATCCGCTCGGGCGACTTCGTCGTCCCCTGCACCGTGCTCTCGACGGGCAGCCCTCCGACGTAACCGCCGAGCCTGACGATGGCTTGATTCTGACGGCGGGAGACGACGTCGGCCCGCAGCCACAACGACGTCCATCGTGGCCAGTTCTCCAGGCGACTGATCATCGCGAAGAGCTGGGCGGGCGCCAGGCGAATGTGGCGCTCCGATGCAACGCGAACACCTGCGATCGGTCCGGGATCGGGTCGCGGGAGCCGGATCTCGCCGCGCGCCGACTTCGCTTCGTCCCGGATCGGGCGCGTCGCGGCGCGTTGGCCACGGGCGCCGCGACGCGTATTCTCCAGGCTGGGGCTCGGCTCGCTCACCTTGCCGATGCCGTCGCCCCCGGACGGTCGAGCCGCCGGCTGCGCGCCGGCTGGATCCTCCCCGGGCGACGGCATCGGGCGTCGTCCGCGGCCCGCCCGGGCCGGGCGGACCCTCGATCTCGCGTCGGCGGCAGGATCGATCGGTCCTCGCCGTCCAACGACTTGGGCGGATGCGGCGGCTACGGGAGACGCCGACGGCTGGCCGCCTTCGGCATCAGTTCTTTCGGCCGATGAGGCAGGACCGGTTCCTTGCGGTTGTGCGGGAGTTCGCCGCCCTCGACGGCGACGTCGCCGCGGGCGGCGGGCTTCTTCATCCATGGCGGTGAAACGTTCGAACGAGAATCGAATCCGTCTCCTCTCAACCGAGGATATCAGACGGCGCCAGCGTCAGCCGCGCAGTAGCCCGCGGGCGATGATCATCCGCTGGACCTCGCTCGTCCCTTCACCGATCTCGCAGAGCTTCACGTCGCGACAATGCCGCTCCACGGCGTACCCGTGAATCAACCCGTAGCCGCCGTGGATCTGCACCGCGCGGTTCGTCGCCCGGGCCGCCGCTTCGGACGCGTTCAGTTTCGCCTGGCTCGTCTCATGACCGAACGGCTGCCCTCCGTCGGCGCGCCGCGGCCCGCATCACCAGAAACCACGCGGCATCCAGCTCGAGCGCCGTGTCCGCGAGCATCCACTGGATGGCCTGGTGGTCGGCGAGCGGCCGCCCGAATGCCCGGCGCTCCCGCCGCGTATCCCACCGCTGCGTCCAGCGCCGCGCGGCCGATGCCGACCGCGAGGGCCGCGATGCCGATACGCCCCCGTTCGAGGACCCCGAGCGCCTGGCGATACCCTTCGCCTTCCTCTCCGAGGCGTCGACTCGCCGCGACCTCGACGTCGTCGAACATCACCTCCGCCGTGTCGGACGCGCGAACGCCAAGCTTGTCTTCCTTGCGCCCGACGATCCGCCCCGGCGTGTCGCGTTCGACTACGAACGCGGTGATTCCCTGGGCGCCGCGATCGGGATCGACCGTCGCCATGACGACTTAGATGCCACCGATCGATCCCTGCGTGACGAAGGACTTCGTACCGCACATCGCGTAGCCGTCGCCGCGCCGCTCGGCGCGCATCGACAAGCGGGCGGCGTCGCTGCCGGCGTGCGGCTCCGTCAAGCACGAGGCGCGCCACACTTCCCCGGACGCGAGCCGCGGCAGGAGCGCGGCACGCACCTCGTCGCTGGCTTCGCCCCAGCCCAGGCGCTCGATGACGATCGCCAAGTTCGCGGCGCTTCGCGCGGTGCCGCCGTGCGCCTCCGGGATCGTCATGCCGAGCAGGCCCATCGCGGCGAGCTTCGGCGTAATCGGGATGAGAAACGCGCCCGCGCGATCCCAGTCGTCGGCATGCCGGCGCAGCTCGCGCGCCGCGAAATCGGCGACCGTGTCGCGCAAGATCCGTTGCTCGTCCGTGAGATCGAAGTTCATCCCTTTATCACGCCGATCGGGCGCATCTTGACCGCCTTTCGCGAGATGCCGGCGCCGTCGCACACGTCGACGACACCGGCGACGTCCTTGTACGCTTCCGAGGCTTGCTCGGCCAGCAGCCGCCGGTTCACGGCGCGTACGTGGATGTCGCGGCGTGCCAGATCGGCCTCCACGTCCGTGCCGGCGAGCGCGCGCACCGCGGCCTTGCGGCTGCGCCCGCGTCCGGCACCATGGCAGGTCGATCCGAACGTTTGCTGCATGGCGACGTCCGTGCCCACCGCCACAAATAGTAGCGGCCCATGTCGCCGGGCACGAAAACCGGCTGCCAGATCGCGCGATACGGTCCCGGCACCTCCGGGTGACCTGGGGCGAACGCGCGCGTCGCACCCTTCCGATGTACGAGCAGCCGCCGGTCGGCGTGCGTCTCGAGCCTCGCGATATTGTGCGAGACGTCGTACACGAGCTGCAGGCCCAAATCCGGCACCGGCTTCCGGAAGACGCCGGCTAAAGACTCGCGCGTCCAATGCGTGATCAACTGCCGGTTGGCCCAAGCGAAGGTCGCGGCGGCGCACATGGCGGCGAAGTAGTCTTGACCGGCCGCCGACCGAAACGGTGCGCACGCAAGCTGCCGTTCGGGAAGCTCGATGCGGTGCTCGGCCGGGGCCCGATCCATCCGCTTCAGGGCGTCCTCGCACACCTGATAGCCGAGGCCGCGCGAGCCCGTGTGCACGAACACCACCACCTGACCAGGCTCCCGGATGCCCATCGTGGCCGCGGCGTGAGGCGCGAAGATCTCCTCTACGACCTGGACTTCGAGGAAGTGGTTCCCCGATCCCAGTGTCCCCAGTTGGTCGGCGCCGCGCTCCTTGGCGCGATCGGAGACGCGTGCCGGGTCGGCCTCGCGGAGCCTCCCGCCCGCCCCGATGACGTCGAGGTCGGCGCGACCGCCGAATCCATTCTCGACGGCCCAGACCGCGCCGCCGCGCAGAACCTTGTCCACCTCGGCGCGCGACAGCCGGACGCGCCCGGTGCTGCCGACGCCGGCCGGGACGTTGCGGAACAATGCGTCGAGCAGCTCGTCCAAGCGTGGGCGCACGTCCGCTTCCGTCAGGTTCGTCCGCAGCAGCCGCACCCCGCAGTTGATGTCGAACCCGATGCCGCCTGGGGAGATGACCCCGTCCTCGACGCGCATGGCCGCGACGCCGCCGACGGGAAATCCCTAACCCCAATGGATGTCGGGCATGGCCAGCGCGTGCTCGACGATGCCCGGCAGCATCGCGACGTTCGCGACCTGCTCGAGCGCCTGGTCCTGACCGATCTTCATCAGCATCTCGCCGCTGGCGTAGATCAAGCCGGGAACGCGCATCCCGGCCTTGTAGCTGGCGGAGATCTTCCATCGGAATTCATCGACGCGCCGGAGGACGGCGTGCCAATCGGTCGGCATGTGCGGCTCTTCCCCCCTTCCTTGCCGGCGGCCTCAATGCCAGTGACGCGGCGGAAAAATCAAGCGGCCCCTGCCGGATGCCGGAGGGGCCGCTGCAGCTTCCACGATCGCGGCGCTAGGCGTGCGTGCGTTGCCCGGCTGGCACCTCGTCCTCGGCGCACGGCTCGGCCGTTCCGGCGTCCTCCGCCGTCTTGAACGAGTGGCCGCAGCCGCAGGTCGAGACCGCCCGCGGATTGTGGACGGTGAAGCCGGCGCCCATGGGGCCGTCGCGGAAGTCGATCTGCGCGCCGGACATGACGCCGAGCGCGATCGGGTCCATGACGACGTTGAGGCCGTGCTGCGTGAACACACGGTCGCCTTCGTGCGATTCGGTGTCGAACTGCATGCCGTACGAGAACCCCTCGCAGCCGCCCTTCGTCACGAAGATCCGAAGGCTCGGCCGCGGGCCTTCCTCGTCCTCGAGGTGGTCGAGCAGCTTGGTCGCGGCTTGCGGCGTGATGGTGATCATCAAGAAGACCTCCTTGCCTCGCTGAAATCCCCTCTAGGATACCCGATGGAGCTCGTCTAAGGGATACCCGATGGTGGCTCTCTCTAGGGATGATTTTCGAGGCCTGCCGCCGTCTCACGCCCCGTCGAGCGACCGGCCCGTGCTAGACTTCCTGTGACGAGCATCCCGCACGGCGGCAAGGAGGTTCCCTGTTGACAACGGACGTGGCCGTCGCCAAGGCGACGAAGATCCTCACGCGCACGATGTCTCTCGCGACCGGTGAGCGTTTCGAAGTCCGCAACGTGACCGAGCTGTTCTGCGATCTGCCCGCGGTGGCCGGGATCGAGCAGGGATTGATGCTCATCCATACGTTGCACACGACGACAGCGTTGTTCCTCAACGAATTCCAGGACGCGTTGTTGAAGGACGTCGCGGTGACGCTGCGGCGAATGATCGGAGACGGCGACTACTACTTCCACAACGACGATCGGTATTCCGATTGCGACCGGTCCAATGCCGCGTCGCACCTGCGCGCCATGCTCCTGGGACACACGATCTCGATCCCGATCGTCGACGGCAAGCTGCTCCTCGGCCGCTGGCAGCGGATTCTATTCGCCGAGCTGGACGGACCGCAGACGCGGAACGTCGTCGCCCAGATGATCGGGGCCTAGCGGCCACCGGCGCGCGTCAATCCCTGGAACCGCCAAGAAAACGGGGGCGACCGACGGTCGCCCCCGTTTTCTTGCCTCGATTTACCGTGATGACCTCACCCCGGCGGCCGTCGTCCGGAGACGGACCGTCTAGCCGCGGGACTTGCCGTTGCCGCTCTTCTCCGGCGCCTCGGGGACGCCGTTCTGCACGGCCTCCTGCGCGTTCATCCAGGCCATGATGCCGCCCGCCATGTTGTACGTCTTATCGATGCCGCGCTCGCGCAGCCACAACGTCACATCGCGGCTGCGGACGCCACCGGCGCAGTAGACGACGATCGTTTCGTCCTTGGGGATCTCGCCCAGCCGCCCCAGCACGTCACCCTTGGGAATCCAGTGCATACCTTCGATGTGAGCTTGCGCGACCTCCCACTGCTCGCGGACGTCGAGCACGAACGCACCGTCGCGCATCATGCGGCGCGCGTCGGCGACGGGCACGTCGACGGGGCGCTCCGTGGCGATGGCTGCCGGCGCGCTCTGGCGGTCGTGCGCCGGCATGCCGCAGAACGCCTCGTAGTCGATGAGCGCGGTGATCGTCGGATCGTCGCCGCAGACTGGACAGTTCGCATTACGCTTCCAGCGCACGTAACGCGTCTCGCTTTCGAGGGCGTCGTAGATCATCAGGCGGTTAGCGAGCGTGCGGCCCGCCGCGAGGAGGATCTTCAGCACTTCCATGGCCTGATGCGTGCCCATGAACCCGGCCATCGCGCCGAACACGCCGCCTTCGGCGCACGACGGAACCGCCCCTGGCGGCGGCGGCGACGGGAACAAGCAGCGATAGCATCCGTGCCCCGGCAGGAACGTCGTCGCCTGACCTTCCCATTTGAGGATGCTGGCGTCGACGAGCGGCTTTCCCAGCATGACGCAGGCGTCGTTGACGAGGTACCGCGTCGGGAAGTTATCGGTGCCGTTGACGATGACGTCATAGTCGGCGAGCACATCGAGCGCGTTATCGGACGTCAACACCGTCTGGTGCGCGACCACGCGTACGTCCGGGTTGATGTCCTCGATCGTGCGCCGCGCGCTCTGCGTCTTCGGCCGGCCGAGGTCGTGCGTGAAGTGCAGCACCTGGCGGTGTAGGTTCGTAAGATCGACGCGGTCTCCGTCGACGATACCGATCGTGCCGACGCCGGCCGCCGCCAGATACAGCGCCACGGGCGAACCAAGGCCGCCGGCGCCGATGATGAGGACGCGGCTGCCGAGCAGCTTGCGCTGCCCGGTAACGCCGAGCTCCTCGAGGATGATCTGCCGAGAGTACCGCTGCATCTGCTCGTCGGCGAGCAGATGTTTCGTCGCCTGCGCCACTCTTCGTCCTCCAACAAGGCCAACCGCCGGTTTCCCTCCGGCGTCACGTCCCATTATAGGGGAACTCGCGGCATCCGAGTATTGTGCCGAATCGTGCTGGGGAATCCGACGATGGAGACCGGCGCAACGGTGATCGCGCCTCCCAGCGATGCGCCCGATGCGTTCCAAGACCGGCTGAGCTGGTATCTGGCCGCCTCCGCCTACTGGTTCGCGACGAGCTTCAAGTGGTTCCTCGTTCTGCAATTGATGCCGGTCTTGGTTTCCCGTTCCGTGCCGCCGCTCGAAAAAGACCTGTGGTAGCGACGCATCGCGGGTGTCGGCGCCGTCGAGGCAATGATCGGACCGGCGTTGTTCGGCGCCCTCAGCGACCGGACGCGGTCCCGATTCGGCCGCCGCCGGCCGTTCCTCGCGATCGGCGCCGCGCTCACCGCGGTCGCGCTCGTCTTCCTCTGGGGCGCGACGCAGCTCTGGATGCTGTTCGCCGCATACCTCGTCCTGCAAATCGCCGACGACGTCGCGACCGGCCCCTATGCGGCGTTGGACCCCGATCATGTGCCCGCGAACCGGCCCGGGCGAGCGAGCGGGATCCTCGGACAATTGCAGCTGACCGCGCAGATCGCCGCCGCGGTGCTGGGATTCTGGCTCGCGGGACGGCCGCAGGCGATCTTCCTCGCGATCGCCGCCGTGAACGTCGCCGGCGCCGCGATCGTCTTGCGCACGTGGCGGGAACGTGAGGCCAAGCCGGGCGCGGCCGGATCCGCTGGACGGCAAGCGGCACGGACGGCGCGGCTCACCGAACTTTGGATCGCACCGTGGCGGAATGCGAGCTTGCGCTGGGTCTGGATCGCACGCTTCAGCAACGCGCTGGGCTTCTACGTGATCCTCAGCTATCTCAATCTTCTATCTTCAAGACAGCGTCCGTCGCTTCGAGCTTCCGGGTTTGACCATCCGAGAACCGTTCCTGGCGGCCGTGCTGCTGTCCATGATCCTCTCGCTCACGGGATCGATCAGCACCGCGGTCAGCGGCGCGCTGGCGGACCGCGTCGGGCGCAAGCGCGTCCTCTACACCGCGGGCTGGCTGATGTTCGCCGGCAATTCATGGCGGCCAGGCCTCGGCTGCACGGCCGCGTTCCTCTTCGCTGCGCTGTGTTTCCTCGCCGGGTCGCTGCTCATCCGCTTTGTCGACGGCGTGGCGTAGGCGCGCCGAAGGCACCGCTGGCCCCCCCTATTTGTTACACTGAGGCACAAGTTTGCTTCGTCAAGGCATTCCACTCCAGGAGCAGTAGATGGACCTGTTCGACCTCACCATCATCGGTGGGGGCCCGGCGGGCATGTACGCGGCGTACTACGCCGGCTTCCGCAACATGCGCGTGAAGCTCGTCGACAGCCAGCCGGACCTCGGTGGACAAGTGACCGTCCTCTACCCGGACAAGTACATCTACGATGTCGCTGGCTTTCCGAAGATCCTCGGCAAGGAATTGATCCAGAACCAGATCGAGCAGATGATGCAGTACCGTCCGACCGTCGTCCTCAACGAGCGGATCGACCAGTTGGAAGCGCGCGATGACAGCAACTACGCGTTGCTCAGCGAGTCCGGCGACGCGCACTTGACGCGCGCCGTGCTCATCACCGCCGGCATCGGCGCTTTCACGCCGAAGCGCTACAACCGCCCGGAGATCGACCGCTACGAGGGCAACGGCTTGTTCTTCGCCGTGCGCAACCGCGAGGACTTTTGCGACAAGCGCGTCCTCATCGTCGGCGGCGGCGACTCGGCGCTGGACTGGACGCTGAACCTGCTGCCGGTCGCGCGCGAGATCACGCTCATCCACCGGCGCGACAGGTTCCGGGCGCACGAAGATTCGGTCAACAAGGTCAAAGCGTCGGCGGCCCAGATGCGGTTGTTCTGCGAGCTGCACGGTCTGGTCGGCACAGACCGCGTCGAAGGCGCCGTCATCTACAACAACCAAACGAAGGAAGAAGAGACTGTGCCCGCGGAAGCGGTGCTCGCGTTCCTTGGGCTCGTCAGCAACCTCGGGCCGATCCTCAACTGGGGTTTGCAGATCGACGATGACTCGATCGTCGTCAACACGAAGATGGAGACGACTCGTCCCGGCGTCTACGCCGCCGGCGACATCATCACCTGCCCTGGAAAATTGAAGCTGATCGCGACCGGGTACGGCGAGGCCGCCACCGCGGTCAACAACGCCTACGCGTACCTGAACCCCGATGGGAAGGCATTTCCCGGCCACTCCAGCAGCATCGTCGAGAAGAAGGAGAAAGCAGCGACGAAGACGGCCGCGCGTTAGCGCGGCCGTCTTCGATTCATCGAGGACGCGATGTCGGGAGCCGTGGCTCTCGCGCGCGGCTTCGCGCTAACGTTCGGCCGGGGCCTCGCCGGCGCGTTCGGCTTGCTCGTCCGCATGGTAGGACGATCGCACGAGCGGTCCCGACTCCAAGTGCTTGAAGCCCATCGCGATTCCGGCGCGGTGGATCTCCGAGAACTCATCGGGGTGCCAGTACCGCTCGATCGCCGCATACCCCTCGCCGGGGCTGAGGTATTGCCCAACGGTGACGATGTCGCAGCCGACGCCGCGCAGCCCGCGCAGCGTCTCCAGCACCTCGTCCATCGTCTCCCCGAGTCCGACCATCAGGCCGCTCTTCGTCAGCGACGGGTACCCCCACGCCTTGGATCGCGCGAGCAATTCCAGGGATCGGTCGAAGTTGCCGCCGCCACGGACCCGGCGAAAGACGCGCCGCACGGTCTCGATGTTGTGGTTGAGGATCTCCGGGCGCTGCTCGAGGACCGCGCGCAGCGCGTCAGGATCGCCCTTGAAGTCGGGGATGAGGACCTCGATCGAGCACTCCGGCCGGTAGGCGCGGATGCGCGCGATCGTTTCGGCGAAGATCGACGCGCCGCCGTCTTTGAGGTCGTCGCGATCGACGGACGTGACGACGACGTGCCGCAGCCCCATGGTCGCGACCGCCCGCGCGACGCGCTCCGGTTCCTCCTGATCGACCTCGCTGGGCAGGCCGTGCGCGATCGCGCAGTACGAGCAGTTCCGTGTGCAGACGTTGCCGAGCACGAGGAACGTCGCCGTGCGCCGCTCCCAGCAATCGCCGATGTTCGGGCAACGCGCTTCCTCGCAGACCGTGTGCAGCGCCTGCGTACGCATGAGGTTCGTCAATTCGAAGTAGTTGCGGCCGGTCGGAAGCTTCGCCTTCAGCCACTCGGGGCGGCGGGGACTGGGTTTGAGATCGATCGCCAACGGTGCCTCCTAAAATCTCTCCGCAACAGTGTACCGCCCGCCGGGCCGTCCTAGGCGGTCAGCGGGTCGACCGCTTCCAACGCCGCCTTGATCGCGTTGAGGAAGCGCATCGCCTGCGGGCCGTCGAAGACGCGGTGATCGAACGACAATCCGAGGTTCATGATCCGGCGGATCGCGATCGCGTCGTCGCGGACGACCGCGCGTGGCGTGATCGCGTTCGTGACGAGGATCGCCACCTGCGGCGGGTTGATGACGGGGACCGACTCGATGGAGCCGTAGACCCCGGGATTCGTGATCGTGAACGTCCCGCCCTGGATGTCCTCGATCCCGAGGTGCCCCTCGCGCGCCTTTCGCACGAGCGCGTCCAGCCCGCGCGCGACGGCGGCAAGGTCCATGCGCTGCGCATCATGCAGCACTGGGACGAGCAGCGCGTCGTCGTGCGAGACGGCGACCCCGAGGTGGATGGCGCCCTTGACGAGGATGCCGTCGTCGCGCCACTGCGCGTTGACGAAGCGATTCGCGCGCAGCGCCTCGACGGCGGCGCGCACGAAGAACGCCGTGTACGTGACGCGCACGCCGTGCCGCTGCTCGAACGCGGCCTTGTCCGCGTCGTGCCAGCGCACGAGCGCCGTCATGTCCACCTCGACCATCGCGTGCGCGTGCGGGATCTCCCGCTTCGCCCGCGCCATTCGATCGGCGATCGCTTTGCGGATCGGGTCGAGACGGACGTGCTCGTCCTCCGTGGCCACCGGTTCCGTTGCGGGAGGACCCTCGGACGCGGTTGGGGCCACGGGCGCGGCGCCGCGTGCGGCCGCCCCGTCCGTGGCTGGCAGCGCCATCGGCCCGTGTTCGGCGCGCGCCGCCAGGTACGCCATTACATCGTTCTTCGATAGCCGACCGCCCGAACCGGTCGCCGGAATCGACGCCCACTCCGCCGGCGGCACGCCGTGCTCCTGCAGCAGCCGGCTGCCAAGCGGTGACAGTCGCGGGCCGGCCGCGCCGGCTTCGGCCGGCGCGGGGCGGGAATCGACCGCCGTCCGCGGGGACGATGCTCCGCTGGCGTCCGCCGCGATCGCCGTCGCAGGTTGCGTCTCCGTGACCTCCATCCGCGCGATGACCGCCCCGGTGGGGAGCGTGTCCCCTTCCGTGGCGACCTGTTCGAGCAGGACGCCCGCGACCGGCGACGGCATTTCGACGTTGACCTTGTCGGTGATCAATTCGACGAGCGGCTCGAACCGGGCTACGCGGTCGCCCGGCTGCTTCAGCCACTTTCCGACCGTTGCCTCGTAGGTGCTCTCGCTGAGCTGCGGCAGCGTGACGTCCGTGGGCATGACCCCTCCGCGGACCGGCGTGCGCCGGCCTCAGTAGTGCGCGAGCCGGCGTACCGCCTCGATGATCTTGTCTTGGCTGAGCGTGAACCAGCTCTCCAGCACGGCCGCGTACGGCACCGCGGGCACGTCCGGGCTCGCGAGCCGCATGACGGGCCCGTCGAGATCCTCGAACGCCTCCTCGGCGATGATCGCCGCGACTTCCGCGCCGTAGCCGCAGAAGCGGTTGTCCTCGTACACGACGAGCGCCTTGCTCGTCTTCGCGACGGACGCGAGGATCGTCGACTTGTCGAGCGGCGCCAGTGTGCGCAGATCGACGACCTCGCAGTCGATACCCTCTTCGGCGGCCAGCCGATCCGCGGCCGCGACGCACTCGCGCAGCATCCAACCGTACGAGAAAATCGACAGATCCGCTCCCGCGCGGGCGATCCTTGCTGGCCCGATCGGCACGAGGACCTCGCCCTCCGGCACGTCCTCGCGAACGAGGCGATACATGCGCTTGTGCTCCAGGTACATCACCGGATCGGGGTCGCGGATCGCCGCCTTCAGCAGGCCCTTCGCGTCGGCGGCCGTCGACGGCGCCACCACCTTCAATCCCGGGACATGCGCGAAGATCGACTCCACGCATTGCGAGTGGTACAACGCCGTACCGTGGGCGCCGCCGTACGAAGTACGGATCACGATCGGGCAGGCGCAGGCGTTGTTCGAGCGGTAGCGCATGCGCGCCGCCTCGGAGATGATCTGGTCGGCCGCGGGATAGATGAAGTCGGCGAACTGGATCTCGGCGATCGGCATCAGGCCGTTGGCCGCCATGCCGATCGCGGCGCCGACAATCACGGACTCGGCGAGCGGCGCGTCGATGACGCGGTCCTCGCCGAATCGCGCCTGTAGGCCAGCGGTGACGCCGAAGACGCCGCCCTTGAGGCCGACGTCCTCGCCGATCAATACCACGCGATTGTCCCGCGCCAGCTCCTCGGCGTGCGCTTCGTTGATCGCGTCCATGTATCGTAGCTGCGGCACGGCGTCGCTCCTCTGCTCGTCAGTCCGGTTCCGCGAAGACATAGCGGTGCGCCGTCGCCGGATCGGGATCGGGCGCGTTCTCCGCTTCTTCGGTCGCCCGATCCACGGCCGCCCGCGCCTCGGCGAGAATCTGCGCCTCGCGAACGTCGTCGAGCAGGCCCGCCTCGCGCAGGTAGGCCGCGAACGCGACGTTGCAGTCGTGCCGGCGCATCGCTTCCAGCTCCGCGGCCGGTCGATACTGGTCCTGCTGATCGTTGCTGCTGTGGGAACGCAGCCGTTCGACGCGGAACTCGAGGAGCGTCGGACCATCCCCGCGCTTGGCGCGCTCATAGGCTTCCTGCGAGACGCGATAACACTCCAAGACGTCGGCGCCGTCGACGCTGAATCCGGGCATCCCATAGCCGGCGGAGCGCGACGCGACGGACGGCACGGCCATCTGCTCCTTCAGGGGTACCGAGATCGCCCAGCCGTTGTTCTCGACCGCGAAAATGCACGGCACCTTGTGGATCGCCGCGAAGTTGAGCGCCTCGTGCCAGTCGCCTGCGCTCGTGCCGCCCTCGCCGATCGAGGTGATGACGACTTGGCCGGTACGCCGGATCTTGCCTGCGTAGGCGATGCCGGCCGCGTGCGGGTACTGCGTCGCGACGGGGCTGCTCGTCGACAGGATACCGTCCTTCGGATGACCGAAGTGCCCTGGCATCTGGCGACCGCCGCTGCTTGGGTCGGTGGCCTTCGCGAGGACGCCGAGCAGGATCTCCGTCGGCGTCATGCCCTTGACGAGCGTGGCGGCGACGGACCGGTAATACGGCACGAAGCGATCGTTCTTCTTGTCGAACGGCCACATCATGCCGACTTGCGCGCCCTCGTGGCCAGGCCCAGAAATCACGAACGCGGCCTGCCCGGAACGAGCGAACGCCCACATCCGCTCGTCCAGCGTGCGCGCGAGCACCATCACGCCGTACATCGCCAAGACGTCCTCGTCTGAGAGGCCGAGCTGGCGGTGCCGCATCGTCGTCTTCAGCTCCCGTGCGCTCATCGGTCGGCTTCCTTTCTCGGGAAGCGGGGCGGCGGCCGCGCTTCAGATGTGGATCACCTTTCCCAGCGCGTCCAAGGCCGCCTCGTGTACTGCCTCGCTCAGAGTCGGGTGCGCGTGCATCGTGTGGGCGATCTCGTAGATCGTCGCCTCGATGCTCTTGCCGAGGATGCCTTCCGTCAGCATCTCCGTGACGCGCGGTCCTACCATGTGCATGCCCAGGATCTCGCCTGCGACCTCATCCGTCACGACCTTGACGAAACCCTCGCGCACACCGAGGATCGCGGCCTTCGTGTTCGCCGCGAACGGGAAACGACCGACCTTGACGTTTTTCCCGCGTCCCTTCGCCTGGGCCTCTGTAAGGCCGAAGGACGCCGCCTCGGGAATCGAATACGTGCAGCGCGGCACGAGGTCGTAATTGATCGGGTGGGTCTGATGGCCGGCCATCGCCTCGACGGCGAGGACCGCTTCCTCGGAGGCGACGTGCGCGAGCTGCAACGTTGGGATGACGTCGCCAATCGCCCAGATGCCGGGGACGGTCGTCTGCATCTGCGCGTCGACCGTGATGAAGCCGCGATCGGTCGCGACGCCGACGTTCTCGAGCCCGAGGCCGTCGCTGACGGGCGCACGCCCAACGGCGACGAGCAATCGGTCGACCTCGATCGCCTGCGGCTGCCCGTCCTTTTCCACGTCGAGGCGCAGGCCGCCGGCGGTCGATTCGACGCCGGTGAGCTTCGCGCTCGTGTGGATCTTGATGCCGCGCTTGGCGAGCGCCTTCTGGATCGCGGCGCTGATCTCTTCGTCCTCCAGCGGCAGGGCGCGCGGCAGCAGCTCGATCATCGCGACGTCGCTGCCGAACGCGGAGAATACGCTCGCGAACTCGACCCCGATGACGCCGGCGCCGAGGATGCCGAGCCGTGCCGGCACCTCCTCCAAGTTGACGATGTGGTCGCTGCTGAGGATCCGATCGCCGTCGATCGTCACGCCGGGCACGTTGCGCGGCCGCGACCCCGTCGCGATGAGGATGTTGCGGGCCTGCAACGCCGTCTGGGAGCCGTCGTTCAACGCCACCGATACCTGCCCGGGCGCGGTGATCGTCGCCGTGCCGGCGAACGTCGCGATCTTGTTCTTCCGCATAAGGAACTCAGTGCCGCGGTGTCCCGTCGCGACGACCTTGCGCTTGTATTCGTGCGCGGCGCCGACGTCGAGGGAAACGCCGTCCACGCGCACGCCGAAGGCGGCGCCGTGCCGTGCTTCCGTGAGCAGCTCCGCCGTGTGCAGCAACGCCTTCGTCGGGATGCAACCCCAGTGCAGGCACGTGCCGCCGAGCTTGTCACGCTCCACGATGGCCGTGCGCAAGCCGAGCTGGGCGGCGCGAATTGCACCGACGTACCCGCCGGGGCCGGCGCCGATCACGATGAGGTCAAACGGTTCGGTCATTCGCTCTCCTTACTTCGGTGGAATCCCGGGAAATCGACTCCCCGACATTGTAGAGGACGCATCGCGCCCCCGCCTCGATCGAACGGCTCATCCTCCGTCGCGTCGCGCGCTCGAAACGGCCCGATCTTGAAAAAGCCTGATGATCTGTCGCTCGACGATGGGTGTCATCGCCCTCTCGAAGCGCTTCGCTTCCCGCGACGCGGTTTCCGCGTCCATGCCGAGCACGTCCTCTAGGAAACGCCTCGAAAGGTGGTGCCGGCGTTCCTTGCCGAACGCGCGGTGGCTGCCATCATCCGTCAGCCGTGCGCCGGCCGCACGCGTGTACGCGACGAGACCGCCTTCCTGCAAGCGGCTGAGCATTTCGTGCGCGGTCGGCGGGGCGACGTTCAGCCAAGCCGCGAGCAACCGCAAGCTGACACGGTCGTTCTGGGCCCGCAGGTGCAGGATCGCGCGTAGGTACTCCTCGGTGCGCGCGCTGGGAACGGCCTCTTCCTCGACGACACAGCCGCGCGCCGCCCGGGTTCCGGGGGCGGCGCGGCGTGGTGGACGAGGGCGCGCGGCTGGCATGCTCGCCCCTATTTTACTCTCGAATCGGACTACTTCACGGTGACCCGGATCTTGTGGTAACCCGTCGCGCCGTCCGGCAGCGTCGGCCGCACCTTCGGATCTTGCACCTCTCCCTTGCCGTCGTGCGCTCGTACTTGCAGCTCGTAACGCCCCGGCTTCGCGTCCCAGAAAGTGCCCCACAACCACCAGGTGTGCTTTCCCATGGCCGGCTTCACGTCCGCGACCTGCCACGTCTTTCCGGCGTCGGTGCTGACCTCGACGGCCTGGATGGCCCGATTCGCGGCGAACGCGACGCCCCCTAACCCGACACGTCCCGGCGCCACGGTTGCGCCGTCGCGGTGCGTGCGGAACTGCGACATCGTGCGGACGACGCCCTCGTTCGTCCAACCCTGCTGCTCCCAGTAGCCGCGGTGGTCCTTGTCCGTCAGCTCCAGCGTGTTGATCCATTTCGGCTGCTTCATGCCGTAGATGCCGGGCACGCAGATGCGCAGCGGGTATCCGTGCTGCTTCGGCAACGGCACGCCGTTCATCTCGTACAGCAGCAGCGCGTCCGGATCCATCAGCTGATCGAGCGGGAGCGCAGTGTGGAAGCCGTCGGCCGCGCGCATGATGAGGCGGTTCGCGGCCGACCTCACCTTCGCGCGGTTGAGGACGTCGGCGACGCGCACACCCTTCCAGACGGCGTTGCCGATATAGTCGGCGCCGATCTCGTTGCTGATGCACATGTACGTGTGCGGCCGCGTAACCGCCGCCAGCGCCTTGATCTCGTCGAGGCTGAGCTTGAACGGGGCGTCGACCATGCCGGTGACGTCGAGCCGCCAGTTGCGGACATTGACGTCGGGGTCGATAAAGTTCTTGCTCACCGTGTAGAATTTGTCGATCGGCGTGATCTCCGTCGGCAGGCCTTGGATCGATGCCACGACCGACTGTGCCCACGCCATTCCGCTGCCGCCGGCCGCCGCGAGCCACCGTGCCGCCTGCGTTCCGGCAACCACGCCGGCGCCGAGGCCCAGCGCGCGCGCCAGGGCGTCGCGACGCGTCAGGGGCGCGGCGCGGAGAATCTCCGCGATTCGTTCGTCTGCGGCGCGCTCGGCGACGTCCTCGTAGCCGCCACGCTCGATTCGTTCATGCATCTCGAACCGCTCCTTTCCGGTCGGGCAGCGCTCGCGCCGCCGACCGCGGCCGCTCGCCCAACCGAACAAGGACGGCGAACCCCAAACTGTATACGGCCAACATGCCCAAGTAGACGCCCGGTTGATCGATCGTGGAGGCAAGGAAGCCGCCGCCTAACAGCAGCGTCCAGACGGCGGCCGCGGCGACCCACGTCGCCGCGGCGCCCGCGAGCACCGCGGCGACGCCCCCCATCCCGTCGAGCGCACGGCGCAGCGCCAGCGCCATCCCGGCACCGACGATCGCGATTACGACGTTGGCCGACAGGAAGCCGACTAGCTTGCCGAAGTGGTCGACGCCGAAGAGCTGCCGCCCCACACGTTCGAACGTCGTTACGAAGAAGCCGAACCAGACGGCCGGCAGGATCCGAAACAGGCGCTCTCCGATCAGCTCGACGGGCGTGCGGACGCCCGTCAGATCACGCAGCCAGATCGGCAGTCCGAACGAGATCGACTCGTTCGCGAATCCGCCGAACGACAGCAATCCGGCGACGAAGCCGACGAGAGCCGTACCGTGCCAGCGAGCCATGCCGACCTCCTTACCGGAAGCATAGGCAGGCGCTGTAAGGATTCGTCAAGGGGCGCACAGCAGGTTCGTAAAGCGCGCTCGACGATCCAGCGACACAACGGGGACGGGCGAATCACCGCCCGTCCCAGACCGTACTTTCATCGATGCCCGCGAGGCCGATCCGGCCGAACGCCAAGAAGCTACCGGCCGCCCCGCTAGATCGGCCTCGCGACGATCTTCTCGTACGCGTCGGGCGTCAGTTGCCGCGGCTTGTGCGCTGCACCGCTGTTGGTCTTCAAGTTCTCGACGAACGCCCGCAGATGGATCCGCGACGCGCGCTCGAGGTTGTCGTAGACATACTGCACGTCTCGCTTGTCCGTCTTGCGGCGCTGCAGGTCGAGTATATCCACCTCCTCGAAGAGCGCGCTTGCCCGCAGCGCCGCCGCCAGCGAGGTCATTCCGGCTGCCAGCTTATGATCATATAGCTTCTGCAAGTCGGCGTTCGCGAACTTGCCTGGCGCCATCCCCGCCGCCGGATCCGTCAATCAGTATCGATTCAGCAGGAACTTTATCGCTTCCATGTGCGAAGTCTCACTGCGCGCGATGTTCGCGAACACGCGGGCGTTCCACTTCTGGCCGAATGCCATGTAGAGATCGCGCGCCAGCTTCTCCTCCTCGCGCATGAACAAGATTCCGTCCCGCTCCGCGTCGGTCAAGCTGCCGACCGGAACTTCCTGGAGGGCCGCGCGCAGTCGCGCGGGTACGACCTTCGTCTCGCCGCCTTCCTCGACGACGGTGAAGCTTTGATTCACTCCGGGCCCCACCGGGCCGCGCGGCCTACCCCCCCCGCCGGGACCAGCACCGGGTCCGAAGCCGGGCGCCGACCAAGCCAGGGGCAAGAATGCGAGCGCGATCACTGCCAGGGCCGCGACTATGACTACGACGCGATGTTCCTTGCGAAGCCGAGCGTTCATGATGCACCTCCCGTGGGTTCCCTGCCTTCCTACCTCGAAGGTCGCAAACCCATGCAGGACGCACAATCCGGCGGGCGCCAGATCTTCGGTGAAGATTCGGTGAAGAGGGTGTGTCGCTCGTGAAGCGCGCAGTGAGGGCCGTTAGGAGCGTTCGCCGACCGGCGTTTCGACGCCGGCGATCTCGTCCTGGCGTTGCCGCGAGATCTCGACCATCCACGCAGGTTCCTCGTAGACATAGTCCTTGCGGAGCGGGTGGCCGATCCAGTCGTCGGTCATCATGATGCGACGCAGATCGGGATGCCCTTCGAAGATGACGCCGAACAGGTCGTAGTACTCGCGCTCGTGCCAGTTCGCGCCCGACCACAGATCGGACACCGACGGAATCCTCGGGTCGCTACGGTCGACGGGGCTCTTCACGAGGATCTCGTGATTGTGCGTCGCCGACCAGAGGTGGTAGACGCACTCCATGCGGTCGAGCCAGTCGGTGACGCTGACGAACGAAAGGTAGTCCATCTTCAAGCTCGGATCGTCGCGGAGGTAAGTCATGACTTCGCGCAGACGCGCGCGCGGCACCTCGATCGCCGGCGTCTTGTAGCGTGGGATGACCAGCTCTTCCTTCTTCGGAGGACGCGGCGCCGGCTTGCCCTCGGCCTTCGCCTTCTCGATTTCCTCTTGAAATTGGCGCTGCTTCGCCTCGGCTTCCCGCTCGTGGGATTCCACCGCGTGCGCGTAGCCCGCGACGAGATCGACGACGTCGGGGAACCGATTCCGCAGCGCCGCGAGCAGCGCCTCGCCGAGGTGGCCGCCGCTTGGATTTTCGCTCTTGCCGATCATCGCCATGTCGCTGCGCCTCTACTTCAGGATGCCGCGCGCGATCGGTTCCTTGGGCGCAGCGCGGTGCAGGTCCTCGATCGTGTACAACAGATTCTGCCGGTTGTACGTGCTCGCCTCGTAGTGCGGGACGAAGACGATCGCCTCCGTCGGGCAGACTTCGACGCACAGTCCGCAGTAGCAGCACTTGTCGTGCTCGATATCGAACCGCTCGAGCACGCGCTCCTTGCCCTTGCCGGTCGCCTCGATGTGGATGCAGCGATCGGGGCAAATGCGCTCGCACTGGAAGCAGATGATGCAGCGATCGTTGCCGATCTCGGTGTCGATCGGCAGCGCTAGCAGACCGTGGAACCGCGGCGAGACGTTGGACTTCTCCAGCGGATACATCACGGTGACCTTCGGGCGCACGATGTTCTTCATCGTGACGCCCAGGCCGGCGACCAGGCCCTGGACGGACTGGGCGGCCTTAGTCAGTACGGACATGTTGCCTCCCCTAGCTGCGCCTGATGCGTCCCTATCGGTCGACGTCGGCCAACACGATGTCGCTGCTGCCGAGGATCGCGATGATATCGGCGATCTTCCACCCGATCATCATCTCAGCCAGCGCGTACAGGTTGCTGAAAGACGGCGCGCGGATCTTCACGCGCCACGGCGTCTCGCCGCCGTTGCTGACGAGGTGGACGCCGAGGTCGCCGCGTGGCGACTCGACGCGCGTGTAGACCTCGCCAGCCGGCGCGCGCAGGTTGATCGGCACGCGCCCGGCGCGGAACTCCCCCTCGGGCAGCTGCGCCAGGCACTGCTCGATAATGCGCGCCGACTCGAGCATCTCTTCCATGCGCACGAGGTACCGTGCCCAGCAGTCGCCCTCCGTGTAGACCGGCACCTTGAAGTCGACCTTGTCGTAAGCCTCGTAGGGGTGGCTGCGCCGCACGTCCCACTGCAGGCCGGACGCCCGCGCCACCGGGCCGGAGGCGCCGAGCGCGATCGCGAGATCGCGGCCGATGGCGCCGACGCCCTGCAGGCGCGCCTGCCAGATGGGGTTGCCCGTGAGCAGCTGATGATACTCATCGAGGCGCTTTTTGAAGTACCCGCAAAACTCGTTGCAGCGGTCCGTCCAGCCGCGCGGTACTTCGTCGTACACGCCGCCGATGCGGAAGTAGACGTGATGCAGGCGGCCGCCGGTCACCGATTCGAACAGATCCATGACGAGCTCACGCTCGCGCATGCACCACAGGAAGATCGTGAACGCGCCCATGTCGATGCCGTACGTGCCGAGCCACAGCAGGTGGCTCTGGATGCGCTGAAGCTCCATGAAGATCGTCCGCAGGTACTGCGCGCGAGGCGGCGTCTCGATCGACGCGAGCGTCTCGACGGCCCGCAGGATCGCCATCTCGTTGGTGACTGCGGCCAGGTAGTCCATGCCGCGGTCGGCGAGCGCGATGTTCTGCGTGTACGTGCGGTACTCCATCATCTTCTCGACGGAGGAGTGCAGGTAGCCGATATCGGGCGTGATTTCGAGGATGTTCTCGCCCGAGAGCGACACGAGCAGCCGCAGCACGCCGTGCGTGCTGGGGTGCTGCGGGCCCATGTTGAGCAGCAACTCTTCGCTGCGCAGGGTCCCTTCGGGCTGGACTGGCGTCGCCGGGCGCTCCCGCGTCTCCATGATGCCTACGCTCCCGCCGCCGCGGCCGCGTTTCGCCGCGCGCGGCGCGTGACCAGGCGTTCTTGCTTGATCTTCTCCTGCAGCTTCAGCACGCCTTCGATGAGCGCCTCGGGGCGCGGTGGGCAGCCGGGCACGTAGACATCGACGGGGATGATCGTGTCGATGCCCTTGAGGATGGAGTAGTTGTCGTAGTAGAACGGGCCGCCGCACGTCGCGCACGAGCCCATGCTGATGACGTACTTCGGCTCGGGCATCTGCTCCCAGAGGCGGCGGACGACGGGCGCCATCTTGATGCTGCAGCGCCCGGAGACGATGATCAGGTCCGCTTGCCGCGGCGTCGCGCGCGGGATTACCCCGAACCGGTCAAGGTCGAACCGCGTGCCCATCGCTTGCATCATTTCCATCGCGCAGCAGGCAAGACCGAACGTCAACGGCCACAGCGATGACGCGCGGCCCCAGTTGAGGACGTTCTCGATCGTGGTCAAGAGCAGCTCGCCGCCCGGAAGCTTCGTCAGCACCTCGGCCATCTGCTCGATGGGCGCGACTTGCGAACCCATCGCGGGCACACGTGCGATCGAAGTGACTTCAGGTCCGCCCGAAGACACCAGTGACTTCCCCCTTAGCTTGTCAGGCTGGATGGCCGCGTACGTGCGGCCAACGACGTTCCATACCCAAACAATGGTCTCACAGCGGGGCTTTCGCGCTCAAGGTCAGAGGACCCTTCCAGATGCCTGTGTCGCCCCCGCGCGCGGGC
>Ga0194132_10003611_pt1 | contig 27353 bp, 26 predicted proteins | sample TA2KigOf80mmetaG_FD_148612 | JGI IMG/M metagenome (GOLD analysis project Ga0194132, IMG submission 148612) | Freshwater microbial communities from Lake Tanganyika, Tanzania - TA2015054 Kigoma Offshore 80m | ecosystem: Environmental > Aquatic > Freshwater > Lake | place: Tanzania: Lake... | reverse complement strand
CTCCGCCGGGCTCGCGGCATGCGTGACGAGAAGCTTCTCCTGCTCAAGCTTCGATGGGCAACGGCACATCCGATCCGTACCGCATCCGATCTCGCCAGATTCCTGCATCAGGACGTGCACTCAAATCCGTGAAGAGCCAATTTTCGGTGGTCCGCGCACACGGCCGCCCCGATGGTTGCCCCCGTCGCTTTGGTTGTCACAGCGAGGCGGGCGGCGGGACGACCGTCAGGCCCCCTCGCGCGCTGGAGGGCCGCCGGTCTCACGGCATTCGGTACGCGGAGCCTGCCCGCGGGGAGCCGCCCCGCGGCGCACTGGGTCGCCAGCTGGGGGACCTGCTGCAAGCGCGGCGGCGTCCCGGCAAACTGGGTCGCGCGTCCGCCCCCCGAGTGTCGTCGCGCACTGGGGGCCTGCCCGGGGAGAGACCCAACTTTGGGCGGGCTGTCTACGACCCGTCTACGACCCGCGCCGACTGCCGAGAAACCGCTCGGCCAACCCCATGATATCTTTGTAATATCAAGGGTTTGCGTGAGAGCCACCCGCCGGAATCGAACCGGCGACCTACTGATTACGAATCAGTTGCTCTACCAACTGAGCTAGGGTGGCCCACGCCGGCGACCGCCGCACGTGGCGCCCGCCGAAGACCGCCTCTCGGTAGCGAACCCCCCCGCTCCCGGCAAGCGACGGCAGCCGCGGTGAGCGTCACCCGACCCGACGCGCCACCACGAGCCACAGCGGGTCGGCGCCTGCCGGGGACCGGTCCAGCACCTCCGGCACCGACCATCCGCCCGCGAGCCGGAAGTACACCCCGACCCACCGCGCGCGATCCGCCATGTCGAGCACCGGCCAAACCGCGATCGCCTTGGTCGGGAACGTCCGGTGCGACAGCGCGACCACGCACGTCCCGCCGGGCGCCAGCACGCGGCGCGCCGAGCGCAGCACCGACACCGGACGGACCAGGTACTGGACCGAGAACGCGTCGAGCGCCGCGTCGAACGATCCGTCCGCGAACGGCAGCTCGGGATCGCGGTTCAGATCCTGCACCACGCGCTCGTCGAGCCGCGGGTTCTGCTCGAGCTCGACGGCGTTCATGCCGTGCCCCGTCACCGACGCGTACGCGACGTCCGCGGGCAGGTGCGACACCCACGACGACTGCACGTCGAGCACGCGCGCACCGTCCGACACGAGAGATCGGTACGCCTCGGTCAGCGCTGCGATCGTCGCGTCGTCGACGTGCGTCACGAGGCGCGGCACGGAGTAGAAGTCGCCGTCGTCCGACTCGTCCGCGCGCGCCATCAGGCGCGCGGGCAGCTCGTCGTCGCAGGGCGGAAGCGCGATGGTCGTCACGCCCTCCACCCAAGCCCGACGCACGCCCGCGCGCAAGCGCGACCAAGAACCGCGACCAAGCGCGACCAGGAAGCGACGAAGAAGCGCAGACGCGCGCATGAGCGCGCGCACGACGAGCCGTGGTCTGCTATCGCGCCGGTCGACGCCATGGACGAAGCGAAGCTCCTCGAACGCCTGCGCCTTATCGAGGCCCTCCACGCCGGCGCCACCAGCAGCGGCGAGCGCGTCGCCGCGGCCGAGGCGCGGCGACGCATCCAGGAGCGCCTCGCGACGATCGCGAAGGCCGATCCGCCGATCGAGTTCCGCTTCTCGCTCGGCGACGGCTGGTCGCGGAAGCTCTTCGCGGCGCTCTGCCGCCGCTACGACGTGAAGCCGTACCGCTATCGCGGGCAGCGGCGCACGACGCTCATGGTCCGCGCGCCGCGGACCTTCGTCGAGGGCACGCTGTGGCCGGAGTTCGAGGCGCTGAGCCGCGAGCTGCGCGCGCACATCGAGGAGGTCACCGATCGCCTGATCTCGTCGGCGATTCACGCCGACGTCTCCGAGGCGACCGAGGTCGCGGAGCCGGCCCGGCTCGCGGGGCGCACCCGCGACGACTGACGTCCGCAGCGGCTTCGCCGACCACGAAGCGAGGAAGACGCTCCGGGCGTGTCCCTCCGACGTCCGCGGCGGCTTCGCCGACGCGGTCAGCCAGCCGCGATCCTTGAGCCGCCCTCGCCCGATGCGCTATGCCGCCGCCGGGGCGGCGCCGCGCGCACCGGGGAGCGGTCGCCGCGTGGAGGTGCTGCGATGACGGAGCTGCGGAACGCTCGCTGGTCTCGATCGCTCTTCGTGCTGGCGGTGACGATGCTCGCCGCCGCGTGCTCGTACGTGAACGCCCGCTCGATCCACTTCGTCGGGCGCCCCGACTTCCCGCCGACCGACCCGGCGACGGTCGAGATCCTGCACCGTCCGCCGATGCGCCCGCACGACGTGCTCGGCCAGGTCGTTCTCCATCCCGAGGGCGATCCGAGCCAGGAGGCGATCGAGGAGAAGCTGCGCGAGGCGACCGCGGCGATGGGCGGCAACGCGGCGGTCATCGTGCACGACCAGCTGCAGCGCGTGGGCTCGGTCTGGACGGGCGGCCCGTGGTGGGGCGGCGGACAGATCCAGCCGGTGATGGGCGAGGTGATCTCCGCGATCGTGGTGCACTTCCTCACCGACCGGGAGCCCTGAGGCGCCGCGATCCTTGCCGAAACCTTACCGGACGTTTTCGACGCGCGTCCGACTGCGTGCGAACGGCGAGCCGGCAAGCAGAAGGAGGGGCGCATGCACGACTACATCATCGTTGGCGCCGGCACGGCCGGCTCGGTGCTGGCGGGCCGGCTCACGGCTTCGGGCAAGGATCGCGTGGCGCTGGTCGAGGCGGGACCTGAGCCGCGCAACATGATGGTCAGGGTCCCGGCCGGGATGGCGAAGCTGTTCAAGACCGACCTCGACTGGAACTTCGAGTCCGAGCCGCACCCCGGTCTGGCGGGACGCCGGGTCTACGTCCCGCGCGGCAAGATGCTGGGCGGCAGCTCGAACATGAACGCGCAGGTCCACCAGTGGTGCCACCCGGCGGACTTCGACGGCTGGGAGTCGCTCGGCGCGCGCGGCTGGGGCTGGGAGAGCGTCGCACCGGTGTTCCGTCGCATGGAGTCGTGGCTCGGTGCCGAGCGCGACGACGCGCGTCGCGGGCGCTCGGGGGCGATGGTGATCTCGCCGCTGCGCACGCCGAATCCGCTGTCGGTGGCCTTCGTGCGCGCGGCGCGCGCCGCCGGGCTCGACGGGCCCGCGGACTACAACGGTGGTCCGTACCAGGGCGCCTGGCTGTCGCAGCTGGCGGGCAAGAACGGCCGCCGCTTCAGCGCGTACGACGCATACCTGAAGCCGGCGATGCGGCGCGCCAACCTGGAGGTGAAGAGCGCTGCCCACGTCACGCGCATCCTGCTCGAGAACGGACGCGCCACCGGCGTCGTGCTGCGGCGCGACGGCCGCGACGAGACGCTGCGCGCCACGCGCGGCGTGGTGGTGTGCGCCGGCGCGTACGGCACGCCGCACCTGCTGCAGCTTTCGGGCGTCGGGCCGGGCGAGCACCTGCACGCGCACGGCATCCCGGTGCTGAACGACGTCCCGGCCGTCGGCGCCGACCTGCAGGAGCATCCGCTCCTGCCAGTGATGTTCCGCGCGCGCCGGCCGATCACGCTCCTGACGGCGGAGTCGCCCCTCAACCTGCTGAAGTGGCTGCTCCTCGGCCGCGGCATGCTCGCGTCCAACGTTCCCGAGGCGATGGCCTTCGCGAGCACGAAGGGCGACGGGCCGCCCGACCTCGAGCTGTGCTTCGTGCCCGTCGAGTGGCGCGGGCAAGGGCTCGAGCCGCCGAGCGAGCACGCCTTCGGCTGCGGCGTGGTACTGCTGACGCCGCGCTCGCGCGGCTCGGTGCGTCTGCGCAGCGCCGATCCGCTCGCCGCACCGGTGGTCGACCTCGCGATGCTCACCGATCCCGACGGTGCCGACCTGGACGTGCTGCTGCACGGCGTGGAGCTGATGCGGCGCATCGCCGCGACCGAGCCGCTCGCCGGCGAGTGCGCCGCCGAGATGCGTCCGGGCAGCGACGCGCGGGGCAGGGAGGCGATCCTCGCGTACTGCGGCCGCGAGCTGCAGACCATCTATCACCCGGCCGGCACGTGCCGGATGGGCTCGGACGCCGCCGCACCGGTCACCCCGGAGCTCCGCCTGCGCGGCGTCGACGGGCTGTGGGTCGCCGACGCGTCGGTGATGCCGACCGTGCCGCGCGGGCACCCGAACGCCGTGGTCGCGATGATCGCCGACCGCGCGGCCGATCTCCTCGCGGCCTGACGGTCACTCGATGCGCTGCAGGCCCGACCGCGGGTCGAGGGTGACCGACGATCCCGCCGTGCCGTGCGGACCGGGATCGTGCAGCGCCTCGCTTCTGCCACGAATCTCCCGCGCGCGTGCAGTCGGAGAATTCGTCACAGCCAGGAGCGTGGAATCGGCAGCCGGTCGCGCAGCCGCACGAACGCGAGCACGGCGGCGTTCAGCGTGCGGCTGTTGTCGAAGCCGCGCAGCTCCGTCGGCCGCAGCGTGATCAGCACGAGGCCCTTCCGCGCGTACTCCTCGGCCGTCATGCGATCGTACTCGGCCGCGGCGACGCGCCCGAAGTAGCGCACCGCCATGCCGGCGGTGGGGTCGGCGTCGCCCTGCGGCAGCGGCTCGAGAGTCACGCGCCCGTCGGCGAGGAGCGCGCGGTACGGCGGACGCTCGTCCTGGATCGTCAGGCAGACGCGTGGGTCGCGCGCGAGCGCGCGGTGCTTCGGCGAGCCGGCGGTGGTGGACATGAGGAACGCGCCGTCGCGGTACGTGTACCAGATCGGCGCCTGGCCGGGCCGGCCGTCGGCGCGCACGTAGGCGAGCACCGCGACGCGCGGCTCGCGCACGAAGGACTCGATGGTTCCGGGCGCGAACGCGGGCTGGCCGCCGATCGCGGTGAAGGGCAGGTCGTCGAGCCGGGTCGCCGGGGCGGAGAGCGAGCTTACGGTGTCAGCCATGGGTTGCGATCATGGGGCTTACGGCGTAAGCGTGTCAACATGCCGGCCGCAGAAAGACGTCCGCTGACGCGCGAGCGCGTGGTGACGGCGGCGCTGCGTCTCGCCGACCGGCGCGGGCTGGACGCGCTGTCGATGCGGCGCCTCGGTGCGGCGCTCGGCGTCGAGGCGATGTCGCTCTACAAGCACGTGCCGTCGAAGCCGGCGCTGCTCGACCTGCTGGTCGAGCGCGTGCTCGCGGAGATCGTGCTCCCGCCGCCGGATGTCACGTGGGATCGGCGCCTGCGCCACGTCGCGCACGAGCTGCGGCGCGTGTCGCTCGCGCACCCGCACGTCTTCCCGCTGCTCGCGACGCGCGTGCCCGCGTCACCGCAGGCGCTCGCACCGCTCGAGACGCTGCTCGGCGCGCTGGCGGACGCCGGGCTCGACGACGGCGAGACCCTGCGGCACTTCTGGACGGTGATCGGGTGGGCGACGGGCGCGCTGCTCGCCGAGACCGCCGCCGCGACCGGCGCCGGCGCGGCGTCGCTCTCGATCCCGGCGGATCTCGACGCGGCCGCGTTCCCGGTTTTCGCGCGCCTGGGCGCGGCGATCGCGGCGTGCGACTTCGCGGAGGAGTTCGGACGTGGGCTCGACGTCCTGGTCGCTGCCGTGCGGGCGGCGGCGACGAAGCGCCAGGCGAGGCCAGCGCGAGGGGTCGGGGCACGACGACGACGCCCGCCGGCGTAACGCAGGGCGCCTTGAGGCAGCGCACTCCCCCCGGTACGTCATTCGGGCCCACCGGGAGGATCCGCCGTGAATCTCAGCTTCAGCGCCGAGTACGAAAAGTTCCGCGAGGAGGTGCGCCAGTTCCTCGCCGAGAACTGGACCGAGGCCGACCGCGCCGCGACGCCCGACGCCGAAGGCGTCGGCGCCATGACCGGGGCCGCGCTGCGCACCGACGACCGCGCCACCGAGTTCCGCAGGAAGGCCATCGCGCGCGGCTACATGTACCGCCACATCCCCAAGCTCTACGGCGGCGGCGAGCAGCCGCCCGATCCGCTGAAGGCGACCATCCTCGCCGACGAGTTTCGCCGCGCGCGCGCGCCGTTCGAGATCATGGGGCAGGGGCCCAGCATGCTCGCGCCGACGCTGGTCGTGCACGGTACCGAAGCCCAGAAGCAGCAGTTCGTCGAGGGCACGCTGCTCGGCCGCATCCGCTGGTGCCAGGGCTACAGCGAGCCCAACGCGGGCAGCGACCTCGCGTCGCTGCGCACGCGTGGCGTGCTCGAGGGCGACCACTGGGTGGTGAACGGCCAGAAGATCTGGACCTCGAACGCGCAGGACGCGGACTGGATGTTCGCGCTGATCCGCACCGAGCCCGACGCGCCGAAGCACGACGGCATCACCTACATGCTGATCGACATGAAGACGCCGGGCCTCACGGTGCGTCCGCTGCGTCAGCTCACCGGCGACGCCGATTTCAACGAGGTCTTCTTCGACAACGTGCGCGTGCCGAAGGACTCGATCGTCGGCGAGCGTGGCCGCGGCTGGTACGTGAGCCGCTCGACGCTCAAGAACGAGCGCGCGCTGATCGGCAACGCGACCTTCGCCCGCCGGACGTTCGACGGTCTGCAGATGATGGCGCAGTTCACCGAGGTCCGCGGCGCGCCGGTGATCAAGGATCCGGTGTTTCGCGACAAGCTGGTCGAGCTCGAAGGCCACCTGCTCGCCGCCGAGTACAACGGTCACCGGCTGCTCACGGCGGGCGGACGCGGCGAGGACCCCGGGCTGCCGGGCATCGTCACCAAGCTGCACACGACGACGATCGGCTACCACATCGGCAAGCTCGCGATGGACATGATGAGCGATCGCGGTTGCCTCGCCCCGGGCGAGCAGAACGCGCCCGCCGCGGGCATGTTCGGCACCGGCTACATGTGGTACTTCGGCATGGCCCTCGGTGGCGGTGCTCCCAACATCCAGCGCAACGTCATCGCGGAGCGCGGCCTCGGCCTGCCTCGCGATCCCCGGAGATAGGCCGCCTGATGGATTTCGGACTCTCTGAAGACCAGGTCCTCCTGAAGGACACGATCCACCGCTGGCTCGACGTCGAGTGCCCGACGACGCGTGTGCGCGCGATCATGGAGAGCGACGACGGCCACGACGTCGCTCTCTGGAAGGGACTCGCGGAGCTCGGCGTGACCGCGCTCGGCGTGCCGCAGGAGCACGGCGGTGCGGGACTCGACCTGCTCGAGGTTGCGCTGGCCGCGCAGGAGCTCGGCTGGAACTGCACGCCGGGCCCGTTCCTCGGCAGCCAGATGGCGGTCACGGCGCTGGTCGAGAGCGGCGACGAGGCGCACGCGAAGCGCTGGCTGCCGGCGGTCGCGGCCGGCGACGCGGTGCTGACGTTCGCGCTCGGCGAGGGCCTCGGCGAGCACGACCTCGCGAAGCTCGCGACGCGCGCCGACGGCGGCAAGCTCACCGGCGAGAAGCCGCTGGTGCCATACGCGCAGGTGGCGGACGCGATCGTCGTTGCCGCGCACGACGCGGAAGGGCCGGGCCTGTGGCTCGTCGAGCGCGGCGCGCCCGGCGCGACGTTCACGACGCTCAGCGGCATCGACATGACGCGCCGTCTCGCGATGGCGCGCTTCGACGGCACGCCCGCGACGAAGCTCTGCGGCGGCACGAAGGTCATCGAGCGCGCGCGCGACGCCGGCCTGATCCTGCTCGCCTTCGACTGCTACGGCGGCGCGAGCCGCTGCCTCGACATGACCGTCGGCTACGCGAAGACGCGCGAGCAGTTCGGGCACGTCATCGGCGAGTTCCAGGGCGTCAAGCACCAGCTCGCGGACCTCGCGACCGACCTGGCACCGTCGGAGTCGCTGTGCTGGTACACCGCGCACGCCTTCGACCACGTTCGCGACAAGGCCGAGCGCCACGCGGCGATCGCCAAGGCGCACATGACCGACCTCTTCGACCGCGTCACGCGCTACGCGATCGAGCTGCACGGCGGCATCGGCTTCACCTGGGAGTACGACCTGCAGCTGTGGTGGCGCCGCGCGGTGTTCGACCGCGCGTTCCTCGGCGAGGCGCGGTACCTGCGTGCGCGGGCGGCGGACCTCGCCGGGTGGTGACGAGGACGTCCCTAATCGATCCAGAGACGCGATAGGTCGAGCTCGATCGCGCCGAACGGCTCGGCACGCACGGAGTCGGAGCCGGAGTGAACGGCTGCGACCAGCCAGCGTCCCTCGTCGAGAGCGAGGACCTCGAGAGTGTGCGCCAGAGGGTCCACGAGCCAGACGTGGGCAGCGCCCGCGCGCGCGTAGATCCGGAGCTTCCGGCCACGGTCGATCGCGGCGGTCGACGGCGAGAGGGTCTCGCAGAGCCAGTCGGGAGCGAGGTCGATCCATGGAGCGTTCGGGATGCGGGTCAGCCGCTCCCGGCGCCAGCCTGCGAGGTCCGGGACGACGACGTCGTCACCGAGGTGCAGCTCGGGCTCGTGGAGGATCCACCAGCCGCCCGGCCGGGCCGGCGATCGGGGTGGAGGTGGGCCGTGAAAGGCGCCGAGGATCTCGCCTCCGATCACGGACGAGGCGTTGGCGTGCGGCGTCGCCGGGCGCGGGCTCAGGAAGAGCTCGCCGTCCAGGATCTCCGCCACCTGATGCTCGGGGGCACTGCGAACGTCGTCGTACGTCGCCGTACGCTTGGGCTCTCCCACGGATGCGATCATTGCCACCATGGCATCGCGATAGGAAGCGCCAAGCACGCGCGCCATGGCAGGGCGCGCAAAGGAGTGCAGGAGGGCCTCCCCACGGCCGCCAGCTCTGCAGGACGCGCATGCGGAACGACGTCGGCTCGCCCGCGATCTTGTAGACCTCGGTGCCGCAGGTTTGCGGCCTCGGGCGCGGGCGCAAGGGATGCGCTCTTGCGTGGTCCAGCTGCCGGCGCGTCCCCGGCGGGCCCACGATTGCGAAGGGAACCGGTGCAAGTTCGCCCAGATCGGAACCCTCTGCATCGTCTCCGGCACGGTGCTGCGAGCACGGCACGGAGCGCTTGAGGCTGGCCGGAGACTTGCGGTAGGACGTCGGCTCGATGGCGTACACCAGGCCGGCCCAGGCGATTCCAGACGGCTCGCGTACTTCGATCGACGGCTGGATGCACCCCGACTTCGCGGGGGTGGCGTCGGCTCTGCGGGGGCTGATCGACAGCGGCCCGGGCGGGGCGGCGGTCTGTGTCTACCACCGTGGCGTCTGCGTGGCGGACCTCTGGGGCGGCGTCAAGAACCGGTCTGGCGCGCCTTGGACCCAGGACACCATGGCGCCGAGCTTCTCGACGACCAAGGGCGTCGCATCGACGCTGATGCACGTCGCGGTCGACCGCGGTCTCGTCGACTACGACGACGCGGTCGCGAAGCACTGGCCGGAGTTCGCGCAGGCGGGCAAGGAGCGCATCACCATCCGCCAGGTGATGGCCCACCAGTCGGGGCTCTACCACATCCGCCAGATGATCGACCGCGCCGACCGGATGCTCGACTGGGAGTACATGGTCCGCGCGATCGAGCGCACCGCGCCGATCCACGAGCCGGGGACGCGGACGGGCTATCACGGCCTCACGTACGGCTACCTGATCGGGGAGATCCTGCAGCGCGTGACCGGTAGGACGTTCTCGCGCCTCGTTCAGGACGAGCTGGTGCGTCCGCTCGGCCTCGATGGCATGTACGTCGGCGCGCCCGACGAGGCGCTGCCGCGCGCGGCCGAGCTGCTCTGGCCGGAGACCAGCGTGCTGTCGCCGGTCGACCTGCTCGCGTCGGGCGGCGTCGCGAGCGCGCTGCTCAGCGGCGGTGCGACCGCGCTGCAGGGCGTGCTGCGCTTCGTCGGCGTGCAGCTCGACCTCGCGAGCATGCTCGACGCGCTCGCGCCCAACGGCATCTCGAGCTTCGAGTTCGGCGCGCACGACACGCTGCGTGCCGCGATCCCGGCGGCAAACGGCCTCTTCACCGCCCGCTCGCTCGCGCGCATGTACGCGGCACTCGCCGGTGGCGGTGAGATCGATGGCGTACGCCTCTTGTCCCCGGGCACGCTCGCGCGTGCGACCGAGGTGCAGGAGGCGCCCGCGGGTCGCGTGGTGATCCCCTTCGACATGCGCTGGCGCCTCGGCTACCACGGCGTCGCGACGACGCGCGGCGTGCCGAAGAAGGCCTTCGGGCACTTCGGCTTCGGCGGCTCGGGCGCCTGGGCCGACCCGCGGCGCGACCTTGCGGTCGCGCTGATCGTGAACAGCGGCCTCGGCACGCCGTTCGGGGACTCGCGCATCCTGCGCGTCAGCGGTGCCGCGCTCGCATGCGCGTCGGCACGCACGAGCCCTCCGCTGGTGGAGCGCGCGGAGACCCCGGCGCTGGTCTACGCCCCGGCCTGAGCCGCGGACGCCCCAGGCTTCACAGCCGGCTCGGGATCGGGCAGCGACACGCCTGCGGCAACGAGCGTCCTCGCCACGATGCCGGCGAAGTCCTCGTCACGCAGCGTCGCCAGCGCGGCGCGCACGGCGCGCTCGTCGCGTACCAGGGCGCGGCGTCGCCCCGTGCGGAGAGCGCGCAGCTCGGTCGCGAGCAGCGGACGTCCGCGCTGCCGTGCGCGCTCGACCGCCGGTCGCAGCGTGTCGTCGAGCACGCAGTCGTCGTGGAAGTCGCCGAGGTGCTCCTGGGCACCGCGTAGCCGCTTCACGACCGCAGCGCCGTCGGCTCCGAGGTAGGGGACGACGATCTCGAGCGTGTAGCGGAGCTTCTTCGCCGCGACGCGCACGCGATGCAGCGCCTCGGCCGAGTGCGGCGTGCCTACCTCGACGGGAAGCTCGGCGCGTGACACGGCGCGCGCCTCCTCGAGGACGGCCGGCGCGAGCTCCTCGAGCAGCGCACCGATCGGCGGGTCGCCCGGATCCCACGTGGACGACTCCCGCCCGCCCGGATCCCACGTGGACGACTCCCGCCCGCCCGGATCCCACGTGGACGACTCCCGCCCGCCCGGATCCCGCGTCGACAACTCCCGCCCGCCCGTGTGCGTCGCGAGTGACGCCTGCGCCCCGTGCGCGGCGGCGACGGCGTCGATCGATGGCGCATCGGCGACGGTACCTGGTGGCGCCTGCGCGACGGGCGTGTCGCGTTCGAGTCGTGCGACCAGGCGCTGCAGGCGCGCGTCGAGCCGGTCGAGGTCGACCTTCGCGAACGCCGCCATCATGCGTGCACGGGCGCGACGCCGCTGGCGCGCAAGGCGCGCGTCGACGCATTCGATCGCGATGGCACGCGGCGGCGTCGCGTGCGTGCCGAGCCCGGACAGACGGAGGCGCAGCACGTCGAGCTCGCGGACGCGCCCGAGCGCGCGCGTGAGCGTGCGCACGGCCGGCGCGATCCGTGCGAGGTCCTCCGGTGCGAGCCACGGTGCGAAGACCTTGAGCGCCGCGCGCAACCGGCGCGACGCGACGCGCATGTCGTGCACGCCTTCGGGGTCGCGACCGTCCACCGCAGCCGCCACCTGCGCGAACATCTTTGCGCGCTGCTCGTCGATCACCTGCGCGGCGCGCCGCCGCACTGACCGGGCGGGCGCGACCTTCTCCGCCGGTCGATCGTGCGCGACTGCCGCGCCGGCCGGTCGATCGTGCTCGGCTGCCACGGGCTCTGCCTACCGCGCGCGTGGCCGGTTTTCCAGGTGGCCTACGTGAACCGCTCGTGGCCGCGCCGGCGCAGCTCGGCCACGGCGCGGCGCACGTCCTGCGCGCGGTCCTTCGGGCACACCAGGATGCCGTCGCGCGTGGTCGCGACGACGACGCCGTCGAGACCGATCACGGCGACCGCCAGCTGGTCGGCGCCGGGCTCGTTGAACACGATCGAGTCCTTGACGTCGACCAGCACCGCGTCGCCGACGACGACGTTGTGCAGCTCGTCGGGCGTGCGCGTACGCTCGAGCGCGTCCCAGGCACCGACGTCGTCCCAGGGAAAGTCCGCCGGCACGACCCAGACGTTGCCCGCGCGCTCCATGAGGCCGATGTCGACCGATACGTCTTCGAGCGCCAGGAAGACGTCGCGCAGCGAGCGCGTGCCCCGTCCGGCGAGCGCGTCGACCATCGCGTGCTCGCCGGTCGCCAGGTTGGGCATGTGCTGCTCGAGCCCGCGCAGCAGGCTCGACACGCGCCAGAAGAACATGCCGCTGTTCCAGAAGTGGTGCCCGGACTTCGCGTACTCGCGCGCGATCGGCTCGCTCGGCTTCTCACGGAAGCGCAGCACGCGAATCGGCCGTCCCGCCTCGGGCGGGCCATCGCCGGTCGGCGACGGCGCGACCTCGATGTAGCCGTAGCCGGTCTCGGGCCGCGTCGGCACGACGCCGATCGTGACCAGCGCGTCCTCGGTGGCGGCGAAGTCGAGCGCGCCCGCGACGGTGGCGCGGAAGCGGTCGGGGGCACCGATCTGGTGGTCGGCGGTGAGCACCGCCATCACGATCTCGGCGTCGTGGCCGTGGCGGTGCTGGAGATGCGCCGCGGCCAGCGCGAGACACGCCGCGGTATTGCGCTTCTCGGGCTCGGCGAGGATGTTCTCGCGCGGCAGGCCGGGCAGGGCGTCGGCGATCGGCTGCGCCAGCAGCTCGCTGGTCGCGATCAGGATCTGCGCGCGCGGGATCAGCGGCGCGATGCGCTCGATCGCCTCCTCGATCATCGACAGGTCCGGGTCCGTCAGGCGCAGCAGCTGCTTGGGGCGAGCCCGGCGGCTGGCGGGCCAGAAGCGCTCGCCCGAGCCGCCGGCCATGATCACTGCGTAGCGGAGCATCCGGTAATCCGTAGCACGAGGCGCGCGGGCTGCGCGATTGCCGCGGCGCGAGCCCACTTCTGCAGCCGCCCACGCGACGGACGCAGGCTGCCGCCGCCGCCCACGCGACGGACGCAGGCTGCCGCCGCCGCCCACGCGACGGACGCGCGCTGCTGCAGCCGCCCGCGCGCGCTGGCAACGACCGCCGAGGACCGTTGACGCTCGGACGAACACATGCGACGCCGACACACCATGGACGACGCCACGCGGCAGCTCGCCGAGATCCTCATCGACCGCTCGTTCCTCGAGAACCACGAGAAGCCGTTCCTGCTCGCATCGGGCAAGACGAGCCCGTTCTACTTCGAGTGCTCGCTGACCACGACGTGGCCCGCCGCGATGCCGCTCATCGGCAAGCTCGTGTTCGAGCGTATCCGCGGCAAGGTCGCGGCGGTGGGCGGGCCGACGATGGGTGCGGACCCCATCGCGGCGGCGGTCGCGTACTTCAGCGCGACGACCGACACGCCGCTCCCCTGGTTCAGCATCCGCAAGGCCGCGAAGGACCACGGCACCGGCGGCTGGCTCGAGGGCAGCCCGCCGCTGCCCGGGCAGCCGGTCGCACTGGTGGACGACGTGCTCACGCGCGGCGGCGCGATGCTCGACGGGCTGCGCGCGGCGAAGGAGTCCGGGCTCGCGGTGCGCGTGGCACTGGTGATCCTCGACCGCCAGGAGCAGGACGGGCGCGCGCGCGTCGAGCAGGCCTGTGCCGAGGTCGGCGCCGAGTTCGTGGCACTCCTCACGAAGGCCGACGTCGACGCGGTGCGCACCGCGCGTGGTTGAGGACGGCGCCGCCGGCGCGGGGGGCACGCCGCTCATGGGACTCGAGATCGAGCGCGAGGAGTTCGCCGACGAGGAGCATCGCCGCGTCGCCGAGCGCCTGCGCGCGAGCCTCGCGGTGCTCGAGCTGATCGGCCCCGCATGAGGATCCGGCTCGGCAACCGGTCGCGAGCGGCGGCGGTGCTCGGCGCGCTGCTGCTGTTCGGCGTGCCGGCGCTGCGCGCGACGCTCGGCGCGGGTGCGGGTGCGCGTGCGGGTGCGGGTGCGGGCGCGGGCGAGAGCGCTCCGCAGCCGGGGAGCGAGCTGCGCGGCAAGGTCACGCAGGTGAAGGACGGCGACAGCATGGTGCTGCGCCAGGGGGGCGAGAACATCGGCCTCAGGATCTTCGGCGTCGACTGCCCCGAGCGCGGCATGCCGTTCTCGGCGCGCGCCAAGTCGTTCACCACGGGGCTCGTCGGCAACCGCGACGTGACCGTCGTCGTCCGCGACGTCGACCGCTACGGACGCGTCGTCGGCGACGTGAAGCTCGACGACGGCCGCAGCCTCGCCCGCGAGCTGCTGCGCGAGGGGCTCGCCTGGTACTACCGGCGCTACGCGAACGACCCCGAGTACGAGAAGCTCGAGACCGAGGCGCGCGCGGCGAAGCGCGGGCTGTGGAGCGAGCCGAACCCGATCCCGCCGTGGAAGTTCCGCGCCGACAAGCGCGGCGACTGAGCGTCTGGGGGCTCCGAGGCCCGAACGCGCGGCCGCGCCGCCTCAGCGCCGCAGCGACGCGAGCGGCAGGCGGGCGCTCCAGCCGGTGCCGATGGACGGCACGAAGTTCGCGTCGTAGCCGACGAGCCAGAGCTCGTCGGGCGACCACGGGGCGATCTGCATGGCGCGGACGGCGACGATCGCGGCACCCGGCGTGACCGGGTCGGGAACCGGGCTCGGCGAGTCGAGCGGGGTCGCGAGACAGCGCAGCTGCCAGTCCGGGATGCCGCTATCGCCTGCGCGGCGCAGCACGCACGCCTGTGCGTCGAAGGTGCGCTGCGGCTGGCAGCGGCGCGTCGCCGGGCAGCGGGCGAGCGCGTAGCTCCACTCGACGCCGGCCAGCACGACGCGCTCCCCGACGTCGGTGAACTCGTTGTACGCCGGGATCGTGTAGCCGACTGCCCCCGGGCCGGAGGCCGGAACGTCGTGCCCCCAGGCACGCAGCGTCCGGCCGATGAGATCGCGTGTGTCGAGCTCGAGCAGCGGCTCGAGCGGAGTGCCGGAGACGACCGGTCCGAGCCGATCGATCGCGTCGAAGCGCATGAGCTCGCCGCTGCCCTCGACGCCGAGCAGGATCGCCGGCGCGCCGTCGTGCCTGACGCAGCTCACGCCGCGCAGGCCGCTGCTGTCCGGGTTCGCCACCGGGACCGTCCACACCGGCTGCCACGGACCGCCGGTCGTGGCATCGGTTCCACCGTCCGTGCGGCGCCGGTACAGCGTGCCGCGCACGGTGACCCAGGCGGCACCGCCGCAGGAGGTGAAGCCGGTGACCTTCTGGTCGAGCCCGGCGCCGGGGGTGACCAGCTCCGGGGTCGGCGACCAGTGGATGGTGCGCGCGTCCGCGTCCCATGCGCCGGCCAGCACGCCCGTCGGCTGCACGCCGGCGAAGAACGTGACGTCGCCGTCACCCGTGGAGTGGGCGCCGAACGAGCGCGCGATGGCACCCGCGTCCGGCAGCGCGAAGCGCGACGCGAGCGTCCGGTCGGGTGCTACCGACCAGCGCAGCTCGCTGCCTGCGCCGCTCTCCTGCGCCTGCGCGAGCAGCACCTCGGCCTCGTCGCCATTCGACGGAACGGTGAACGCCTCGAGCGCCATCACGCGCAGCTGGGTGGTCTGCAGGACCGACGTCCAGCCAGCGTCGCGTGCGCCACGGCGCAGGATGGCGCCACCGACCGGCCGCGGGGCCATCCACTGGCTCGTCGATGCCCAGAGGTCTCCAGCAAACGCGACCGCGGTCGTCACCTCGGTGGTCGCGCGCAGCGGGTCGCCGTCCGCGACCGTGTCCGCGACGAACTCGTACGTGACCGGGACCGCTGCGGGATCGACCGTCTCGAGGGGCGAGCCGACGTCGGCGTCGGAGCACGCCGCCAGCACGGCGGCCGCGAGGATGGCGCAGGTGAGCGCGTGCCACGGGCGTGCGCGGTGCGATGCGTGGAGGGCGCGCGATCTCATGAGGGCGTGTCGAGGCTACGAAGCCGGCGAGCCGGGTGTCAATCCGCGCACGTGCTGCTTGCAGATCGCGCTTGCTGCAAGCGACGGCGCGCTACTGGACCAGCGGGGCGCCCCCCGTACCTGAAAGGCGCCCACACCCCCCGGAGCTCTGAGGCGGGATCCTGCGCTTGCGCAGGTTGGTGCCCACGCGAAGCCGACGGCGAGCCCCGCGGCGGACGCCATGTAGCCGTCGCGGCGCGGGACTCTCGCCGGCGGGGCCGGACACCGATATGGACTTGGTCATGAGCATCCCGCCGACCCGGCCGATGGAGCCGCCGACTCCCACGCCGGAGACGTGGCGCCTCGTCGACGACCATCTCGCCGATGCCGAGGCGGAGCTCGACGCGGAGATCCACGGCATCGTCGTCCGCCGCCTGCGGGCGGGCGCGTGGCTCGTCCTCTGCGGCAGCGCGTTGATGCTGCTAAACGACCTGCTGCTGCACCGCGCCGAGCTGCACGCGCTCTGGGGACCCAAGGCGGTGCTGCTGGCGCTCACTCTCGGTACGGTGTGGTTGCTGCGCCAGCCGCTTCCCCTGCGGGTGGCGCGCTGGATCGGCGCGGTTCTCGTCGTCGCCGCCTGCCTCGCGACCGCGGTCGCGAGTGCCCGGCTGGGCGACGCGGCGCGCACCCCGCTCGTCGCGATCGTGCTCGCGATGACCGTGACCTACCTCCCCCTCGGACCAGGTCCGCACCTCGCCTCGCTGGTCGGCGCGTGGCTCGCCATCGCGCTCAACCTCTGGCTGGTCCGTTCCGCCGGCGGCAGCCTCGACGCGTTCGGGTACTCCGGCATGGCCTTCGCGGTGGCGACGGTGTCGTCGCTCTATGGCAGCTACGAGCTGCGACGATCGTTCGCCGAACGGCGAAACGCGGCACGCTCGCTGGTCGCACGGAGCCACGCGGAGCGCGAGGCGCGCGTGGCGTCGGCGCTGTCGTGGGTCGGGCGCGAGCTGAACGCCTCGCTCGAGACCACCGCGATCGCCGGGCGACTGGCGACGATCGTGGGTGCGCTGCTCGAAGCGGACGCGGTGGCGGTTCTGCTGCGGGACGAGTCGGACAAGGGCTTCGCCGTGGCGGCCACGACGGGAACGTCCGCGGCGCCGGTCCGGATCGCTCCGGACGCGCTCCGCCGGTGGACCGACCGCATGGGTCGCGAGGCGGTGGTCGTGCTCCCGGGAGCGGAGCTCGGGGGCGCCATCGATGCGTTCGCGAGCTCCGAGATCGTCGGGCTCGTGGCGCTGCCGGCGGGCGGTGCCCTCGGCGGGGTCGTCGTGGTCGCGGCCTCGCGCGGTGCCCTCGAGGGCAGCGAGAAGCGGCTGCTGGCGCATGGCACCGCGCAGATCGCCTCGATCGCGCTCGCCAACGCGCGGCCCCTCGAGGGTCTGCAGCGCGCGAGCCGGCTCAAGTCGGAATTCGTCTCGACGATGTCACACGAGCTGCGCACGCCGCTCAACGTGATCCTCGGCAACGCCGAGATGGCGGCGGACGACGACGTAGGTCCAGCCGACCGGCAGCGCTGCCTCGCCGGGATCGAGCGTGCCGGACGCGAGCTGCTCGAGCTGGTCGAGGAGACGCTCGAGATCGGCCGCCTCGACGCGGGCCGATCGACGACGACACTCGTCGAGATCGCGCTGCCGGACCTGCGCCGCGAGCTGCAGGCCAGCTGCGCGGGCCTCGCGCCGCCTGGCGGAGTGCATCTGTCGTGGGGACCGGAGCCGGCCGGGACCGTCATTGCCACCGACGTCAAGAAGCTCGCCACGATCGTGAAGAACCTGGTCGGCAACGCGCTCAAGTTCACCGCGCGCGGCTCGGTGGCGGTGGCGATCGAAGCGGCCGACGGCGGGTTCGTCTTGCGCGTGACCGACACCGGCATCGGGATCCCGCCCGACAAGCACGCGGAGGTCTTCGAGATGTTCCGCCAGCTCGACGGATCCGACTCGCGCGCCTACCGGGGGACGGGGCTCGGCCTCTACATCGTCCGTCGTCTCGCCGAGGAGCTCGGCGGCACGGTCGCGCTCTCGAGCGCGATCGGACGAGGCTCGACGTTCACGGTGACGCTGCCCGACCTGCGCGACGGCGGGCAGCGCGACGCGCGACCGGAGGCGTCGGCGTCGGCCCGGTGGAACGCGCTCGCCTGAGCTTCAGCCCGCCCGGTAGAGCTCGTTCCGCAGCACCGTGCCCGGCAGCGCCCCGGTGTGCCTGCCGCCGCGCATCAGCACCTTGCCGTTCACCACCGTCGCGTCGTAGCCCACCGAGCCCTGCGTCAGGTGCGGCGCGCCCGCGGGGAACTCGTGCCGCAGCTCCGGCATGGTCACGTCGAGGCGGTCGAGGTCGATCACGTTCACGTCCGCATACGCGCCATGGCGCAGCAGGCCGCGGTCGTGCAGGCCCCACATCAGCGCCGGGTCGAAGGCGAGCTTGCGGATCGCGCGCTCGATGCCGAACAGCTTGCGCTCGCGCACCCAGTACGCCAGCAGGAACGTCGAGTAGCTCGCGTCGCAGGTCTGGCTGGTGTGCGCGCCGGAGTCGCCGAGGCCGATGCCGGTCAGCGGATGCGACAGCATCGCGCCCGCGGCGTCGAGGTCCGGGTTGAAGAGCGGGACCAGAAAGAAGCCCTTGCCGGCCGTCTCGACGAGATGGTCGATGATGATCTCGCCGACCGGCTTCCCGGTACGCTCCGCGATCGCGACGATGCTCCGCTCGGGATCCGTCTCGTATGCGCGGACGCCGCGACCGGTGAGCGGGAAGACGTGGCGCAGCGTCGCCATGCCGCCGAGGATGTCGCCGGTCGAGCCGCGCATGCTCTCGACCGCTTGCGCGCGGAACGCCGGATCGCGCAGCGCCGCGAGCTGCTCGTCCACCGATTTCGGGATCAGGTCGAAGCCCGCCGGGAACATCGTCAGCGGCGAGATCGACGTGCCGAGTCCCATCAGGATGCCGACGCTGCGCACCGCGACCTGCGGCACGATGCGCGCGCCCTTCTCGGCCGCGCGCTCCACCTTGTCGAGGATGCCCTTCCAGACCTCGGGGTAGGCGAGGTTCTGGATCAGGCCGAAGCTGATCGGGCGTGCGCTCTCGAGTGCGACGGGCAGCATCCACTCGTAGTCCTTGTCGAAGCCGGCCGCGTCCTCGCCGGCGGCGCCCAGCGGCACCAGCTCGAACACGCCGCTGCCGTACTCGGAGAGAGCGCGTGCGACCGCGTCGAGCTCGCGGCGGTCGGCGAACGTACCCGGGACGGGGTCCCACGAGGGCGTACGGTGCATCGTCGTGCGGCCGGTCGCGAAGCCGAGCGCGCCGGCGCGCATGGCACCCAGGACCGCGTCGCGCATCGTGCCGAGCTCGTCGTCGGACGCCGCTGCGTCGGTCGCGCCCTTCTCGCCCATGGCGAAGATGCGCAGCGGCGCGTGGCTGATGTGCGCGCCGACGTTCAGGCCGAGCGGCATCTTCGCAAGGCAGTCGAGGTACTCGGGAAAGGTCTCCCAGCTCCACGTGATGCCCGCTTTCATCGCCGCCCGCGGGATGTCCTCGACACCCTCCATGAGGAACATCAGGTAGTCCCGATCGGCCGGCTTGCACGGTGCGAAGCCGACGCCGCAGTTGCCGACCACGGCCGACGTCACGCCGTGCAGGTTCGAGGGCGAGCCGAGCGGATCCCACGTGAGCTGGGCGTCGAGGTGCGTGTGCACGTCGACGAAGCCGGGGGTGACGATCTTGCCGCGCGCGTCGATCTCGTCCGCCGCGGCGCCGGTGTGCTTGCCGATCGACGCGATGCGGTCACCGACGATGGCGACGTCGGCGGTGTACGCCGGGCCGCCGCTGCCGTCGACGACGGTTCCACCCCGGATGACGAGATCCGCCTTCATGCTGCCTGCTCCTCGAGAAGTTCCGCTGCGGCCGGGCGGCCGCTGACCGTACCGGACCGGAGGCTACAGCGAATCGATGCCGCGTTGCTAGTGCGGGAGGTCCGCCGCGACCCGGTCCCACGTGGCGCGGGCGGCCGCGCTGAGGCGGGGCAGGTGGGCGGCGATCGCGCCCCGCCAGTCGTACGTTCCGAGCGCTTTCTGGGCCTCGGCGAGCGCCACGATGTCGTTGCGGTCGTGCGGCGCGCCCGCTTCGAGCTTGAGCAGCACGAGGGCTACGGCCGTTGCGACCGGTGCGCCGAGCACGTCTTCCCGCACGGCCGTGTCGACCGCGAGCTGCATCGCGTAGCCGCGTCCGACCAGCAGGTCGTGCGGTGGCATGGATGGCCAGCGTACGACGCCGCCGAGCGGGTCGTCGGCGTCGCCGACGCGGATCTCGACCGCCCGCCCAGCGCCCTTCCAGAGCGCGTCGTCGAGCACCCGGCGATCCATGGTCAGCAGGTCGACGTCCGCCGTGTATCGGGCGTGGCCGTGGGCGGCGAGCGCGATGCCGCCGATCACGCAGAAGCGAACGGCGGAGGCCTCGAGCTGCTCGAGTAGCGCCCGGTCAATCACGGTCGGCCCCGTACGCGGCGTCGAGGATGCGCGACGGCCGGCGCCCACGCTGGAGGATCCGCTTGCGCAGCCCGCGCGCGTCGTCGAGCGACGCGCCGTGCGGCATCTTCGCGAGCAGCATCCGCAGGCCGAGCCCGTCGCGCATCATCTCCTCGACCTGCCGGAGCGCCTCGGCGCATCCGGTAGCTGCCTCCCGCCGTCGCATGGGCGGTCAGGGTAGGCGAAGGGCCGGCGCGACTCCAACCGGCGCGCCAGGGCTTGCCCCGGCCGCGGCGCGATGTCCTTCGCACGTCCGGATGGACCGTTCGCGGGATCGGCGCTTCCCCAGACCGTCGCAAAAGGGGTAGGTCTGCGCGACGCCCGGCCCCAAACGGGAGGACAACGATGAGAAGCGGACTGCCTGCGGCCCTCCTTGCCCTGCTCGTGCTCGCCACCCCGGCGGCGGCGCTCGAGAAGTGCCTGACGGGCGGATCCACGCTCGGCGACCAGCGCGCGCTCGCGACGTTGCGCGCCGACATCGACGCGGCGTGCCCGTGCGCGGCCTTCGTCGGCGGCCCGGGCGCGGATCGCGCGAGCTACCGCCGCTGTGCGCGCCCGATCCGCGACCTGGCGATCACGAGCGGCGCGCTGCGCCCCGAGTGCCGCGCGACCGCGACACGCGGCTACTCCGACACGACCTGCGGCGCTGTCGGCAAGGTCGCGTGCGGGCGCGTGCAGCCTTCCTCGAAGGCGAAGCCCGTCGGCTGCAGCGTCAAGCCCGCGAGCCGCTGTGCGAGCACGGCGAGGTTCACCGAGACCGCGTGCAGCGCGCAGACGCACTGCTCGGACGTCGTCGACTGGACCGCAGGCACGTGCAGCGACGTGCGCGCGCGCGCGCCGTACGAGGCGGGGGTGCGCACGATCACCTTCACCAAGCAATCGGTCGTGAGCCCGGCCACGCAACGTCCGCTCGACACCGTGATCTGGTACCCGACGAACCCCGGCGCGGGAGCGATCAACCCGACCTACGGCGCCGTCGTGAATGCGCCGGTCGCGCCGGGCGGTCCCTATCCGATCGTTCTGTTCAGTCACGGATCGTGCGGCTTCCCGCTGCAGTCGATCTTCCTGACGGCGCTGCTCGCGTCGCAGGGCTTCGTCGTGGTCGCGCCGCCGCACCCGGGCAACACCATCACCGAGTTCCCCACGTGTGGCACGCCGGCCGCGCAGGCGGCGTCCTTCGTGGAGCGACCCAACGACATGACCTTCGTGCTCGATCAGATCCTCGCCGAGAACGCGAACGCGGCGTCGCCCTTGTTCGCCGCACTCGACCCCGACCGGGTCGCGATGTCGGGCCACTCGTTCGGCGGCCTCACGACCTACCTCGTCGAGGCGATCGAGCCGCGCGTCAAGGTCGCGATCCCGATGGCGGCGGCGGTCATCGGTCAGCAGTCGATGTCGGTGCCGTCGCTCAGCCTGCTGGGCGAGCTCGACACGCGGGTGAGCAACGCCGCGATCCGCACGGTCTACCTCGCGTCGGCGGCGCCGAAGCACCTGGTCGAGATCCTCGACGCGGGGCACTACGCGTTCTCGGGCCTCTGCTTCCCGGGCTCGGACTGCAATCCGCCCGTGACGCTCACGCAGGACGAGGCGCACGGCCACGTGCTGCGCTGGGTGCGTCCGTTCCTCGAGACCTACCTGAACGGCGACGCGAGCTACTCGGCGTTCTTCCTGAAGCCGCTGCCGGGAGAGGCGGTCAGCGCACAGCTGCAGTAGCCGCGGCGCGACCGAGCTGGGCGCGCGACGCCCACGCCCTGCTCGAGCGAGCGGGGGCGGCGCTGGCCGCCTCCCGCTCGACGTCTGGCTGGCGCTCGACGCCCCGTCGCGCGTTGCGCCGCGGGGCGAGGGGACGGGCTCCCTCTGGTGTCAGCTCGCCTGCGGCTTCACCGGCGCCGGATTGGGCACGTCGAGTCCCAGCGTGCGCGGGAACTGCGCCGCCAGCTCCTCGGGCTCCCAGCGTGAGCGCTTGACGACCGTGCGCGCCGGCGCGGGATCGCTGACGCGCGCGATGAGCCCGCCGTTGACGAGGAACGTCTGGCCGTTCACGTTCGCCGCGGCGTCGGTCGCCAGATACGCGACCATCGGCGCCACGTCGTCCGGCTCGCCGATGGTCGACGCGGCACTCGCCTTCGGCGTGACGATGCCGCGCGCCGCCTGCGCCGCCTGCTGCTTGTCGCGCGGCACGCTGGCGATCATGCGCGTCTGCGCGACCGGCGCGATCGCGTTGACGGTGATGCCGTACTTGCCGAGCTCGCGCGCGACCACGCGCGTCATGCCGGCGATCGCGTCTTTCGCGGCACCGTAGTTCGCCTGGCCGGGGTTGCCGTACAGGCCCGAGGTCGAGGTGAAGGAGATGATGCGGCCGCTCTTCTGCTCGCGCATGATGCCGGCCGCGTGGCGCGTGCAGCTCCACGTGCCCTTCAGGTGCGTTGCGATGACCGCGTCCCACTCGGCCTCGCTCATGTTGAAGATCATCCGGTCGCGCAGGATGCCGGCGACGTTGACCAGGATGTCGAGGCGGCCGAAGCTCTTCACGGCCGTGTCGATGATGTTCTTCGCGGACGCGAAGTCGGAAACCGAGTCGTAGTTGCCGACGGCGCTCCCGCCCGCGGCCTTGATCTCGTTCACCACCTCGTCGGCCTGCTGCGCGGCCTGCCCCGCGCCGTCGACCGAGCAACCGAGGTCGTTCACGACCACCGACGCGCCCTGCTCGGCGAGCAGGATCGCGATGCCCCTGCCGATGCCGCGTCCCGATCCGGTGACGACGGCGACCTTGCCCGAAAGATGCTTCTTCATGTTGCCCTTTCGCCCCCGTGCGGTGCTCGCGGCGAGAGCTTCGCTCCCACCGCTGCGCTCCTCCGATGGGCCTCGACACGCGAGCCCAGCCCGCGTGTCTCGTTCTCCCTCGTCTCCGTGTCAGGCCTTCTCTTCGCGTGGCGGTGCGGGGTTCGCGACACCCGCCATCAGCGTGTCGGGAACGGTCTCGAGCAGCTCGTCCACCGTCCAGCGCGACTCCTTGAAGATCGACGACACCGGGCGCGGATACGAGACGAGCGCGTACGACGGGCCGGCGCAGAGGAAGATCTGTCCGTTCACGTTTCCGGCGCCTTCGCTCGCGAGGTAGACGGCCATCGGCGCCACGTCGTCCGGATCGAGGTTCTCGATCGACGCGACGCCGCGCTCCTCGCGGACGATGCCCTGCGCCTTCCGGACCTCGCGCGCCTTGAAGTACGCGTCGGTGAGCGTCATGCGCGTGCCCGCGACCGGCGAGATCGAGTTGCAGGTGATGCCGTACTTGCCGAGGTCGCGCGCCACGACCTTGGTGAAGCCGGCGATGCCGCTCTTCGCCGAGCCGTAGTTCGACTGCCCGGGGTTGCCGAAGAGGCCCGCCCCCGAGGTGAAGGTGAGGATGCGGCCGTAGCCGCGCTCGCGCATGTGGCCGACCACCGCGCGCACGATCGAGAACGTGCCCTTCAGGTGGGTCGCGATGACGGCGTCGAACTCGTCCTCGGCCATGTTGAAGATCATCCGGTCGCGCAGGATGCCGGCGCAGGTCACGACGATGTCGAGCTGGCCCCACTTCCCGATCGCGGAGTTCACGATCCGGGCGCCGCCCTCCATCGTGGCGACGGTATCGGCGACGGCGATCGCGTCGCCTCCGGACTTGACGATCTCGGCGACCACCTCGTTCGCGGGCTCGCTCGACGGATCGCGTCCGTCGCCCGAGACGCCGTAGTCGGCCACCACCACGCGCGCGCCGTGCTGCGCCATCAGGATCGCGATGCCGCGGCCGATGCCGCGGCCCGCGCCGGTCACGACCGCGACGCGGCCTTCGAGCATTCTCGACACTGGACTCCCCCGGTTCTCGTGTTGCTGCATGGACGCCCCGCGGGACCGCGGCACGCCGGAAACCCGTCGGTCTTAATGGGCGCGTTCGGCCCGGGTCAACCGGACCTCGTCGCGTGCCCCGTTTGAGCAGGCCGCGGCGATCGTCGATACTATTTCGTGACGGGCGGGCGTGCCGGCTCGCCGTAAGGAGGAAGCAACCCAATGCGAAAGATCGTGGCGGCGGCCTGTGTGCTCTGGCTCGCGGCGTGCGCACCGGCGACGGTGAACAAGCAGGGCGTGCGCGCGACGGATCAGGCACCGGAGTCGGCGCAGGTCGACATCGTGCAGATCCCTTACAACCCGAACCGGCCGTACTACGTCGTCACCGTCGAGCCGTTCCAGATTGCCACCGACGGCTACGGCGCCGCGCCGCCCCCCGTGCCGGGGGAGACGCGCTACGGCTTCGGCTCGTGGGGCTGGGGCCTTCTGCCGACGGGTCCGCAGGCGCAGGCCTACAACCCGGGCGGGCAGGGGATGTCGGGCAACATCGGCCCGGCGGTCGCGGCGCAGCTCACCACCGCGCTGTCGAACGCGGGCAACATCCGCATCATCGACTGGGACTTCTTCCAGCAGAACGGCGGCAACCCGTCGAAGCTGGTCAACAAGAAGGCCGGCGAGGTCGGACCGTTCGTCGTGCGCGGCGTCGTGACCGAGTTCAGCGAGATCGCGGAGGCGACCGGCGAGAGCACCGGTGGCTCGCTCGGCGCGATCGGTGCCGCGCTCGCCATCGGCGGCGCGATCGCCGGCAATGCACCGGCGACCTACACCGGTGCGGGCGTCGCGCTCGCGAACCCGACCTACCAGAACACGGTCGCGCGCCGGACGGGAACCGTCGCGATGGACCTGAAGATCGTCGATCCGGCCAACGGGCGGCTGGTCAGCAGCGTCATGGCCAACGGCAGCTTCAGCTCGGAGTCGGCCGCGAACGGATTCTCGATGTTCGGCTTCGGCAAGGCGAGCAACGCCTACGCGGCGAGCGCGCTGGGCAACGCGAATCGTGCGGCGATGAACTCCGCGACGACCCAGATCGTGCAGCGACTCGAAGCCGCGATTCCCTGACGGCGCGAAAAACGGCTAGCATCCGCTCATGCGCAAGCTCTTCCCCTTCGTCGCGTCGGCGCTGGTCGTCCTGCTGGTGCTGCTGCCGCTGATCCTCCACTTCGGCCAGAAGCGCCACAACCAGGTCGTCATCCCGCCGCCGCCGGGCGGCGCCGAGGCGTACGCGCCGGGCGCCGTCTTCGGCAACGCCGCGGCACGCATCATGGAGCACGAGCTCGATGCGACGACCGGCTGGCGTCCGAACGATCTCGTGATGTGGGGGCCGCGCGTCGCCGCGGACAACAACTCGAACCGTCAGCTCGGCATCCTCTACGCCCTGCGCGAGACGCTGCGGCTGTTCAAGGACGACCTGACCAAGGTCGCGACCGACGTCTACGACCGGAACCTGGTCGAGGCCGACAACCTGCTGCGCAACGATCCCTACAAGTGGGCCTTCCCGTCGGCGGAGAGCCGCTACCGCGAGGCCGTGAAGCGCCTCGACGCGTACGTCGCGGGGCTGCGCGGCGAGAACCCGTCGTCGCGCCCGATCATCACGCGCAACAGCGAGCTGATCCCGCTGCTGACGGCGTGGAACGTGCTCCTGGGCACGGGCCACGCCGACCTCTACCGGACCGACACCGACTGGTTCTCGGTCGACGACGACTTCTACCGCGTCACCGGCTACTGCCACGTGATCGCCCACATGCTGCCCGCCGTCGAGCAGGAGTACCACGTCGAGCTCGACAGCCGGCCCGGTCTGCGGGCCCTGTTCCGCGAGATCCACCCGCCGCTCGCGCGCTGCGCCGAGATCAAGCCGATCTACGTCTTCAACGGCCGCGACAGCGGCATGCTCGCCAACTCCCGCCGCAACCTCGACGCCTACGTCAACGAGGCCCGGCAGAAGATCTACTCGATCCGCGACGAGCTGGAGAAGTAGGGGACCGACGCGAGCCGGTGGCGAGCGGCCGAGCGCAGCGAGCGGGGAGCGGAGGCTCCACGCGGCTGGGCCGCGTGGAGGAGAGGGGCAGCGCCCCTCTCCGGGACGGCCCTACTCGATCCGCGACGAGCTGGAGAAGTAGGGGACCGACGCGAGCCGGTGGCGAGCGGCCGAGCGCAGCGAGCGGGGAGCGGAGGCTCCGCGCGGCTTGGCCGCGTGGAGGAGAGGGGCAGCGCCCCTCTCTTGGACGGCCCTACTCGATCCGCGACGAGCTGGAGAAGTAGGGGACCGACGCGAGCCGCTGGCGAGCGGCCGAGCGCAGCTAGCGCAGCGCGAACGCGAGCTGCCCCAGCAGTGCGATCGCGAAGTACGTCGCGACCGTCGCCGCACCCGCGTAGTCCTGCGCGAGGCGCTGCCCGAACAGCAGCGACAGCAGCGCGAGCAACGAGAGGCGCAGCCCCCAGCGCGCGAAGAAGCCGCCGGAGACGAAGCTGAAGGTCAGGATGCCGAGCGCGCAGAAGAGGCCGGCGAGGACTTCGAGCAGCGTCAGCGTCCAGAAGAGCATGGTCGCGTTGCTGGCGAGCAGCGGCGCGTTCTTGAAGTGCTCCCGCATGAAGCCCAGGTTGCCCTCGGAGTCGAAGACCTTGTTCAGGCCCGACTGCAGGAAGGTGATCGCGAAGAACGCGATCACTGCGAAGCGCGCGAAGACGATGAAGCTCGGATCCACGGCGAGTCTGCCCAGGGTTTGCATCGCTCGATCCTCCGAGCGGGACCCTTACGGGCCGTGATCGGCGTGGTCAACGGCCGCGAATCGTGCTAGGCGTGGCGCGTGCCCGACGGCCTTGAGGCAAGGCTGCGCTGGTTGTTCGGTGGGGTGGCGGTGGTCCTGGTCGCCACGGGTGCGTTCGCGCTGCTCGTGACGTCCACCACGGAGCCGGCGCAGGTGTCGACCGATGCGCGACTGCACGCGCTCGTCCGGGCCCTGCTCGCGGCGGCGATCGTGTCGTTCGCGGCCGTCGGCGCGCGCGTCGCGTGGGCGCCGCGGCGCAACACGCACCTGATGCCGGTGTTCGTGCTCGCCGGGATCGCAGCGTTCGCGTGCGAGACGGTCGCGGCGCTCCGCGCGTGGCAGGCCGCGGGCCCGTGGACGGAGCCGGCGAGCGTCGCGCTCGCGAGCCTCGCCCTCGCGCTCGCCTGCGCGCTCG
>Ga0194132_10003609_pt1 | contig 27360 bp, 20 predicted proteins | sample TA2KigOf80mmetaG_FD_148612 | JGI IMG/M metagenome (GOLD analysis project Ga0194132, IMG submission 148612) | Freshwater microbial communities from Lake Tanganyika, Tanzania - TA2015054 Kigoma Offshore 80m | ecosystem: Environmental > Aquatic > Freshwater > Lake | place: Tanzania: Lake... | reverse complement strand
CCCTACCCCGCTGCCCAACCCCTCAACCCCTCCCGCGTCCCTCCCTTCCCTGGAGGCGGGGAAGATGGCCCTGGAGGCCTTTACTGGGGGAGTGGCGGGGGGCAGGACCGCAGGGTCGGGTGGGGGGAAGCGTAGTTTAAGGAGCGAGGGAGAAGGTCCGGGACTCGGGAAAGGCCGGAATGGGCCATTCCCCGCCGCCCCCGGTACCTACCTCTGAATCTCTATCCCTTCCAGCACCTCTGGGAAAACCTGCACCTGGTAATTCTGGCGCAGGGAGGCGATGAAGCGGTCCATGCTCTGCGACTCCTGGCGCTGCACCAGGAAGGTGTGGATGCTCTTCTGCAGCTGCGCGAAAGGCGTCGCCTTCCCGTCGGGCTGGGTGAACTTTTCCAGGTTCTCCTGGTAGTAGGCGCGCTCCTGATCCTCGCCCACCGGCTCGGCCACCCCCTCGCTGCGGAACAGCGCCTCGGCCATCAGCTCGTTGCGCCGGCTCTCGATCTGGTCCCGCAGCAGCGGGTCCCGGTCATGGCCCAGCCGCCGCGCCTCGGCCATCATGATCTGCTGGCCGGCCATGTTGTCCACCGCCTTGTACAGCCCCTCCAGGTCGTAGGAGGAGGGATGACGGGCCTTGCCCTGGCGGTGGCGCTCCAGGTACCCGGCGGCGGTGATCCGGCCCTCCGTCCAGGTGAAGAGGGCCTCGTCCGGCCCGGGCCATTCCTTCTGGTCGGCCGGCAGGGCCTGCAGGCGCGCCAGGGCCTGCTCATCGGCCCGCAGCTCGTACTGCCGCCGCAACTGCTGCACGTAGCGGTCCTTGTCCTGGATCGCCTTCTGCTCCCGCACCAGCTTGCCCATCAACTCCCGGGCCTGGGCAAAGGGCACCTCGCGCCGGCCCTTGAGCCGGAAGACGTGGTAGCCCAGGGCGCTTTTGACCGGTTCTTCGCAGAGGCCGCCTTCCTCCAGGGCAAGCAGCGGCTCCCGCAGTTCGGGCAGCAGGTCGGGCAGCTTGTACCAGCCGATGTCCCCCTCGGGCCCGAAGCGGCGCTGGATTCTGGGGGTGGAGTACCTGGGCACCAGGCTGGCGAAGCTCTCTCCCGCCCGCAGGGCCGCCAGCGCCTCCTGGGCCTGGGCCTGGGTGGGGCAGACCAGTTGCTGGCTGTGCAGTTCGAGGTGGTAGCGGCGTTCAGTGAAGAGCCGCCGCTCCTCCTCCTCGGTGGAGACGTATTCACCTTGCAGGGCCTGGCGGGCGTACAGGCTGTCGATCAGCACCCGCTGTGCGGCCCGCTGCGCCTCCTCGGCGATCTCGGGCTCGTGATCCAGGCCCCGGGCCAGTCCTTCGAGGATCAGCAACTCCTGGGAGACCATGCCGTCGAGCAGCACGAGTTTGGCGGCCTGGTCCAGCACCTTGAGGTCCCCGTATCCCTGGCGCAACATCCTCTGGGCCCGCTGCGCGTACTGGGCGGCGCTCAGCGACCGCTCGCCGATGTGAGCCACGTTTTCCTGGCCCCAGGCCAGCGGCACGGCCAGCAGGCCCGCCCCCAAGCATACGATCGCGATGCGCTTCATGTCCTTCCTTCTCGCCACGCGGGGCAAAATCCATATATTGTCAACGGCAGAAAGTAAAAATATACACATCCCCCGTGAATCCGCCCATGCTCAGCCGCCTCGTCCTGCTGCTCCTGTGCGGCGCCGTCCTGGCCGCCGGCCAGACCCCGCGCCCCGGCGCCGAGGAGTTGTTCCGGCGCGGCCAGGAACTGGCCGGCCGCCACCGTTACGCCGAGGCCATCCTCGCCTTCGAGCAGGTCCTGCGCCTGCAACCCGACCAGCCCAGCGTCCTCTTTGCCCTGGGCAGCGCCGCCTTCCAGTACGACGACCACCCGCGAGCCGCCGAGGTCTACCAGCGCCTGCTGGCCCTGGACCCGGGCCATGTCTCGGCCCGCCACAACCTGGCTGCGGTGTACGTGGCCATGGAGCGCTTCGACCAGGCCCAGGCCGAACTGGAGGAGGCGGTGAAAAGGGACCCGGCCTACGTCCTGGCCCACGACCGCCTGGGCCAGCTCCATTACCGCAAGGGCGAGTACGAACTGGCCGCCGCCGCGTACCAGCGCGCCCTGGACCTGGATTCCACCCGGGCCGACACCTGGTACCACCTGGGCGAGACCCGCCAGAAACTGCTACAGGACGAAACAGCGCTGGCAGCCTACCGCCGCTGCCTGGACCTGGACTCCACCTTTGCCCCGGCCGCCGCCGGCCTGGGCGCGGCGCTCTGCCGCCAGAAGCGCTACGCCGAGGCCATCCCCCCCCTCGAAAGGGCCCTGCGCCTCGACCCTTTGCTGACCAGGGCCTTTTTCAACCTGGGCAACGCGTACCTGCGCGAAGGGCAACGCGAAAAGGGCCAGCAGGCCCTGGAGACGGCCGCCCGCCTCGAAAAACAGGATACCCGCATCGACGAGTTGCAGTACGGGCTGCTCTCCTACCCGGAAAAGGCCGAGCTGTACTTTGACCTGGGGCTGCTCTACGGGCAGCGGGGGGAGCTGGGCAAGGCGCGGATCAAGTACGAGCAGGCCATCGCCCGGGACTCGACCCTGGCCCCGGCCTTCCTCAACCTGGGCAACCTCTACCTGCGCACCCGCCACCCGGACCAGGCCCTGGTCCTCCTCAGCCGGGCCGTCCAACTCGACAGCACCTACGCCCTGGCCTGGGGCAGCCTGGGCCACGTCTACATGATGCGCCAGCAGTACCCCGCGGCCCAGGCGGCGTACCAGAAGGCCCTGGACCTGGGCGCCGACACCCCCAACCTCGAAGAGGCGGCCCAGGCCGCCGCGCGCCTGGCCCGGGGCGAGGCGCCCTGAGGCGATGGCCGCCTTTTTCCTCCTCGCTTCGCTGCTTATTCCAGGGCCGGCCCGGGCCCTGCGCTTTGTCGAGGTGGCCGCCGAGGCCGGCATCGACTTCCGCTACGTCAACGGGGCCAGCCCCCAGCGCTACCTGCCCGAGGCCATGGGCTCGGGGGCGGCCTTTTTCGACGCCGACGGGGACGGGTACCTGGACCTCTTCATCATCAACGGCACCTGCCTGGACCGCGACCCCGGCCCTGACCCGCCCCTGGACGCCCTGTACCGCAACCGGGGCGATGGGACCTTTGAGAACACCACCGCCCAGGCCGGGGTGGGTGATCCCTCCTACGGCATGGGGGTGGCGGTGGCCGATTGCGACAACGACGGGGACCAGGACCTCTATCTCACCAATTTTGGCCCCAACCGCCTGTACCAGAACCAGGGCGGCGGCCGCTTCGCCGACCTGACCGGGGAGGCTGGGGTGGGAGACGCGGGCTGGGGGACCGGGGCGGCCTTTGCCGATGTGGACCTGGACGGGGACCTGGATCTGTACGTGGCCAACTACCTCGACTTCTCCCTGGAGAAGAACAAGGTCTGCCTGCAGGCCGGGGTGCCGGCCTACTGCCCGCCCACCGCGTACCCAGGGGTCTCAGGGGTGTACTACCGCAATGAAGGGGAGGGGCGTTTCAGCGATCAGACCCGCCAGGCCGGGCTCCACACCACCGCGGGCCGGCAACTGGCCCCGGTCTTCGCCGACTACGACCTGGACGGGGATCCCGACCTCTTCGTGGCCAACGACAAGACCCCGAATTTCCTCTTTCAGAACCAGGGGCCAGGCCGCTTCACCGAGGTGGGGATGTTGGCTGGCGTGGCCTTTGGCAACGAGGGGGCGGCCGAATCGGCGATGGGCGCCGACTGGGGGGATTGCGACAACGACGGCCGGCAGGACCTCGCCCTGACCACCTTCCAGTGGGTGGGCCTGGCCATGTACCACAACGACGGGGAGGACTTCTTCACCTACGCCAGCTACGAGACCGGGGTGGGCCCGCCCAGCCTGCCCTTCCTGGGCATGAGCGCCAATTTCCTCGACGCCGACCTGGACGGCTGGCTGGACCTCTTTGTCGCCAACGGGCACCTCGATCCCAACGTGAAGGAGTACGACAGCGCCGCCTCCTACGCGCAGCGGAACCTGCTCTTCCGCAACAAAGGGGATGGAACCTTTGCCGAGGTGGGCCAGAGCGCCGGGCCGGGCTTGCAGGTGGAGCGGGTCAGCCACGGCACCGCGGTGGGGGACTACGACAACGACGGGGACCTGGACCTCTTTGTCTCGGATTCAGATGCCCCGCGCTGCACCCTCTTGCGCAACGAGGGCGAAACGGGGAATCACTTCCTGGTAGTCGAACTGGAGGGGAGGAGCGGCAACCGCGACGGGGTGGGGGCCCAGGTCAGGGTGCGGGCCGGCGGCCTGACCCAGGTGCGGGAGGTGCGTGCCAACACCGGATACCTCAGTTCCAGCGACCGGCGGGTCCACTTTGGGCTGGGGGCGCAGGGGCGGGCCGAGGAGGTGGAGATCCGCTGGCCCGGCGGCGGGGTGCAGCAGCTCAGGGACGTGCCGGCCGACCAGTTCCTCAGGGTGCGCGAAGGGGGGTCCTGACCCCGCTCTCCTCCGGGGTGGTCAGGGCGTACTGGAACCCTTCGTCGGTGCCGGCGGCCCCGTGCCGGCCCGCCTTGTCGAGGGCGACGAAGTTGATGCTCAAATCGGCGCGGCCCTCGCTTTTGGCGATGCGGCGCACCACCTCGGCGCAGGCTTCCTGCGGGTGCAGTCCCTGGCGCATGTACTCCACGGCGAGGAAACTGCCGCAGTAGCGCATGATGTTCTCGCCGATGCCCGTGGCCCCGGCCGCCCCCACCTCCTCATCCACGTACAGGCCGCTGCCGAGGATGGGCGAATCCCCCACCCGACCCGGCAGCTTGTAGCCCCGCCCGCTGGTCGAGCAGCCCCCCGCCAGGTGCCCCTCGGCGTCCAGCACCAGCAGGGCGATGGTGTCGTGGCCCTGGACCTTCTTCCTTTCTTCCTGCTCGGCCCGCCACCGCAGCCACGCCTGCCGCCTTTCCTCGGTGGGCATCTGGGCCGTCTCCAGGCCCTCGGCCAGGGCGAACTGCCTGGCCCCCTCCCCCACCAGCATCACATGGGAGGTCTTTTCCATCACCCGCCGGGCCGCCGAGATGGGGTGGGCGATGCCCTCCAGGGCCGCCACGCTGCCGGCCTTGTGCCCCGGCCCCCACATGATGCAGGCGTCCAGCTGCACCACCCCTTCGGCGTTGGGGGTGCCGCCGATCCCCACCGACGAGTTGGACAGGTCCGCCTCCGTGACCCAGATCCCCTGCTCCACCGCATCGAGGGTGCTGCCCCCCTGCTGCATGATCTTGAGGGCCGCCTCGTTGGCCTGCTGGCCAAAGCCCCAGGTGGATGCCAGCACTGGCCGGGCCGCGCTCTGCGCCCTCTCCCCGCTCCAGGCCCTTTCCCCCAGGGCGAGGCCGCCGGCGGCGGCCAGGGTGGTCTGGGCCATGAAGCTTCTCCGGGTAAGGTCCATGAGGCGGGCTCTCGCTTGGGAGGGTTTGGGTGTGGCGGCCAGCGCCCCAGAGATAGGGCAAGGGCCCCGGCCCGTCAAGGGCCCCGGCTCACCGGCCCGCCGGCAACGCCTCCTCCACCCCCTCCTCGATGGCCTCGATGGCGTCGTGCAACACCTCCAGGGGCGGGGGCAAGGCGTCCACCTTGTAGATCCGCCCGGGGGGGTAGAACTGGAGCACCGGGGCGCTCTCGGCCTCGTACTCGCGGAAGCGGCGGCGGATCACCTCCTCGTTGGCGTCGTCGAGGCGGTTCTCGTGCAGGGCGCGGCGGCGCAGGCGGGCGATCATCTGCTCCTCGTCGGCGGCCTCGAGGTAGAGCACCATCAGCACCTCGATGTACTGCTCCATCATCTCGGCCTGGTGGCGGTTGCGCGGGATGCCGTCGAGGAGCAGGATGGTGTTTTCGGGGTGGAAGTGGTGGGCGTGGACCAGGCGGTGGATGTGCTCGCACCACAGTTGCACCGTGTAGCTGTCGGGGACCAGCTTGCCCTGGCTGGAGTACTGCAAAAAGGTCTTGCCCAGCTCGCTGGCGGGGTTGAGGCCGCGAAAGACCTCGCCGCAGGAGAGGTGGAAGAAGCCGGGCACGTGCCCCAGGATCTTGCCCTGGGTGCCCTTGCCCGAGCCGGGGGCGCCAAAGAGCAGGATGGTGCGGTAGCGCTGTGCGTCGTTCATGGGGGTCTCCTTGTGGGCGGCGCCGGCGCATTCAGCAGCGCGGCCCGCAGAAAGGGGCGTCCGATACATAAGGGGCCTCGGCTGCGGCCCGGCTCAGCGCACCAGCGCCATGCGGCCTACCCGCTGGATGCCGCCCTGCTGCAGGCGGTAGAAGTAGATGCCACTGGCCGCCGGCCGGCCCTGGCCGTCGCAGCCGTCCCAGGTGCTCTGGTGCGCCCCGCCGGGCAGGGCGCGGTCCACCAGGACCCGCACCAGGGCCCCGCGCGCGTCGTGGATGCTCAGGCGGGCCGGGCCGGCCTGGGGCAGGGCGTAGGGGATCACCGTGGCCGGGTTGAAGGGGTTGGGGTAGTTGACCCCCAGGCTCAGGGCTTCCGGCAGGGCGACCCCCTCCTCGGCCACGGCGGTGGCCGGGGAGTCGAGCAGATAGCGGATGCCCGGCAGGGTGTCGCCGCCCTCGTCGCCGGCTACCAGGCTCAGGCCGGCCTCCCCGAGGCTGTTCCACACCGCCACCATCACCGGGTTGAGGCCCTGCTTCAGGGCCACGGGCACCCTGGCCGCGTCCGGCCCCGCGCCCACCGGCTGCCGGGCCAGCACTGGCTCGCCGTTGAGCCAGAGGGCCAGCTCCTCCCCCGCCCCCAGGTAAAGATAACCCTCCTGGGCGCTGCGCGAGTCGATATAGGCAAAGGCGTAGGTGACGCTCTGGGCCCCAACGTAATCCTGGGGCAGCAGCACCCGGCGCTTGGTCCCGGTCCAGCGTTTCCAGGTGATCCCGTCGCTGCGCTCGCCCTCGGCCGGGCGCAGGCCGGCCCCGTCCAGCCCGGCTTCTGGATGGGGGCCGTTGACCAGCCACTGCCGGTTGCCCCAGCCCCAGAAGGGGGCCGAGGGCGGCTTCTCGAAGTCGCGAGCCACCTCGGCCAGCCCGTCGCCGGCGATGTGGATATGGTCCAGGTCGTAGGTGCCGAAACCCTTGGCCGCCGACAGGTGCAGGAACTCCAGGTCGGCCGGGTTGTAGCCCATGACCACCGCCCCCACCGCATCCACCGCCACCGGGTCGCCCCCGGCGATGACGACGTTGTGCTGCACGTTCTTGCCCCACTGCGGGCCGGCCCCCTCGGTGCCCCAGAAGGATTCGAGGAGCCCGTAGTCGGTGGGCCGGTAGGAGAAGAGGTCCACTGCCCCGCGCAGCACGTTCTCGTCGCCGTACTGGTGCAGCCCCGACTTGGAGTTGCTGCGCTCGCCGTAGGCCCGCTGCATGTAGGTGCCCACGTACTGCTTGTGCAGCAGGGTGATGCCGGGGATGTTGTGGGTCTTCATCGCCGCGATATTGACCAGCTTGTCCACCGCCAACAGGGTTTTGGAAACGTAGTACCCTTCCGGGCGCTGGTACCAGGTGATGCCGGTCTGGTTGGGGTCGGGCACCGGCAGCGGCTCGCCGGACTTCACCCCCCCGGTGCCCACCCAGTCGTCGTAGTTGAGATCGACGATGTCCACTGCGATGCCGTTCACCCCGTTGTACTGGGCGACGATGTCATTATAGGACAAACTGTCGAAGGCAGCCCAGCGCACCGACCAGCCGTCTTCGGTCTGGCCGGTGGCCGCCCCGGTCTTGCCCATCCCCGACCACTCGGCCCCGCCCTCGACGATGGTGATGCGGCGGGCGTCCTTCTCCTCGTTGACCAGGTAGTCGATGAGGCTCTTGACCACCCTCAGATCGGTGGCCTGGCCCCAGTGGGCCACACCCTTGTCCCAGAACGAGGTAAGCTTGCGGTTCTTCACGATCAGGGGCACGGTGACGATGTTCACCTTGACCGCCACCCAGTCCCCCGGCGCCACCACCCTGGACAGGCTGCGCTCCGAGGTGTCGAGGCGCAGGGCCCGCTTGACCACCGCGTCCACCTGTGCGTAGCTGAGGGTGGCGTCGCGCGGGGCGGGCTGGGGCAAGGGGCTGCAGGCCGAGCAGGCGATGGCCACGGTGGCATCGGCGGCCACCACCTTGGACACCGGCGGCTGCCAGGCCCGCCGGCCAGCGCTGGGCCCCACCCGACCCAAGTCCAACCCCACTGCCACCGCGCCGGCCAGGGCCAGCGCCTGCCATCTCCGGTTCCGGTTCATCGTCTCTGCTCCATTTGATGGGCCTCAGCGCCCGTAATTCTGGGCCGGCGGACTGCTGGCGGCGGGGGCCTGCCAGGTGGGGCCTTGCAGCCTCTCCAATTTCCACACCAGCAGGCCGGCCAGGAACAACCCGACCACCAGCAGGTACATGCGGCCGATCTCTCCCAGCTCGCGCCGGTGCCGCCTCATGGAATAGACAGCCATCTCGTCTTCTCCTTTACACCGTTTGAAGGGCTCCGGAGGTCTCGCGGTACTCGACCATCGGCTCGCGGCGCCCGGCCTCGATCTTGCCCATCTGCACCAGGACCTCGCGCAACTGCTGGCGCTGCGCCGCCGAAAGCCGGCCCACGGGGGCGCGGGGCGGCCCGGCAGGCAGGCCCAGCAGTTCGGCGCCGGCCTTGAGCATGGCCGGGAAGGTGCCCAGCCCAAAGGCCAGGCGCAGGGGGGCCAGGCGCTGCTGGAAATCGAGGGCCTTGTTCATGTCCCCCCAGACGAAGTTCTCGAAGATGCCCACACTCAGTTCGGGGGCGATATTGGCGCTGGCGGCGATGGCCCCGGCCGCCCCCTGGGCCAGGCCGGCATAGATCAGGGTGTCGCGGCCCATGAGCACGTGGAACTCGTCCGGGGTGCGCCGCAGGTACTCGGCGGTCAGGCCCAGGTCCCCGGAACTGTCCTTGATGCCGGCGATGTTGTCCACCTCCTCGGCCAGGCGCACCGCCAGGTCGGCCGAGATCCCAACCCCGGTGCGGTCCGGGTTGGTGTAGAGCAGCACCGGCAGGTCCACCGCCCTGGCGATGGCCCGGTAGTGGCGGAAGAGCTCCTCGGGGCTGGGGTTGATGAAGTTGGGGGTCAGCACCGAGAGGCAGTCGGCCCCGGCCTCCTGGGCAAGCTCGGCCAGGCGCACGGCCTCGCGGGTGGTGTTGGCCCCGGTGCCCAGGTACACTGGCACCCGGCCCTTGGCCGCAGCCACGGTACCTTGGTAGATCCGCTTCTTCTCTTCAATGCTGAGGGCCCAGAATTCGCCGGCTGTGCCCACGGTGAAGATCCCGTCCACCCCGGCCTCGATCAGGTGGGTGATCAGGTCCTCCATGCCCTTCTCGTCCACCTCCTCGTCCTCGGTCATCGGGGTGATCACCGCCGGGATGATACCGCAGATGAAATCGACCTTTGCCATCGCCCGTCTCCTGTGGCCAAGGATGCGCTGCTCGGAGCGGCCACCCGCCCTTTTTGGTTATTAGCAACCCTTGTACCATACATATTCAGGGCGGAGGTCCCCCCCCATCCGGCTCTCCTTGGGACATCCATATCCCACCCCTGCCTCATGCGCGTCCCAGCCAAGCGGGGTCCGGGGGGCCTGCCCCTCGGTAAAAGAGGGGATTTGTGATGAGCACTGTTTTTGCTAGTGCCTTATCGACGTTTGATCGAACAGATGCGGGGAGGGGTTGCCAACCCACCCCCAACTCAAGGAGGGCAGTGTGATGAAGAGAGAGAGAAAACACAGCGGCAGCGGCCTCTGGGCGCTGGCCCTGGGCCTGCTGGCCGTCCCGGCCTTGAGCTGGGCAGAAGCCCCCACCGCCAAGGTGATCCTCGAACCCATGTGGCCCCAGAAGATCAAGGATCTCAAGCTGCCCGGCCCCGACACCACCAGCATCACCAGCGGCATGCACGTAGTGGGCGCCGGCACCAAGGTGTACCTGCGGGCCGGCGGCACCGATCCCGACGGGGGCCAGCTCACCGGCGCCACCTGGACCCTGGGCGCCATCCCCGGCGGCTCGACGGCCACCCTGACCGCCGGCCCCACCCCCGAGCTCTACACCCTGACCACCGACAAGGTGGGCGATTACACCGTCAACCTGACGGTCAAGGACGACCAGAACGAGAGCAGCGCCCCGGTCTCCCAGGTGATCACCGCGGCCAACTACGTGGGCGTGGGCACCGTGCCCGGCTTCCTCAACCCCGATCTCTCCAAGGGCGGGCAGTGCGGGGCCTGCCACAACGGGACCGTGCAGCCCGACGTGGTCAGCGGCTGGCTGCAGACCGGCCACGCCACCAAGTTCAACCGCGATATCGACGGCATCACCGGGGCGGTGTACCGCACCTCCTGTCTTCGTTGCCACACCGTGGGCTGGAACACCCAGGCCACCAACGGCGGCTTCGACGAGGCCATGGCCGCCAAAAGCTGGGTCATCCCCGACTCGATGAAGGCCGGCAACTGGGCCGCCGCCCCCAACGAGATCAAGGCCCTGGCCAATATCCAGTGCGAGAACTGCCACGGCCCGGGCAGCGCCCATTTCGGCAACGCGGCCAAGACCGCCGTCAGCTTTGAGGCCGGCGTCTGCAGCCAGTGCCACGGCTCCGAGCCCTACCACCTGATCTCCTCCCAATGGCAGGACACCCGGCACGCCCTGGCCACCCCGTACCCCAGCGGCACGGGCCGCGAGACCTGCGTCAAGTGCCACACTGCCCGCGGCTTTGTCGAGTACGTCAAGGCCGGGGCCCCGGGCCTGACCTTCAAGGGCACGGACACCGAGTTCGCCCCCATCACCTGCCAGGCCTGCCACGACCCGCACTCGGTGCTCAACGACAAGCAGTTGCGCAAGGTCGACGACGTCACCCTCGAAAACGGCGAGGTGATCAGCGAGGGCGGCCTGGGCAAGATGTGTATGACCTGTCACCACTCCCGCCGCAACGCCGTGGAGTACGTCAAGAAATACTCCAGCCGTTTCGGCCCGCACGGCAACCCGCAGGCCGACATGGTCGCCGGCAAGAACGCTGTCACCTACGGCGAGGACATCCCCTCCTCCAACCACCTGTATGCCACGGAAGACGGCTGCGTCACCTGCCACATGGCCATGACCCCCGCTGCCGGCGAGCCCGGCCGCAACAAGGTGGGTGAACACTCCTACCGGATGAAATGGGACAACGGCACCCCGGACAACCCGGCCGACGACGTGGAGAACGTCGCCGCCTGCGCCAACTGCCACGGTCCCACCGAGAGCTTCGACAAGGCCGCCAATGCCGACTACGACGGCAACGGCAGGGTCGAGGGGGTGCAGACCGAGGTCAAGGGCCTCCTGCACCACCTGGCCATGGCCCTGCCGCCCTTCAGCGGCGAGCGGGTGGCGGTGGACAGCACCTTCACCCCGCAGCAGTTGCAGGCCGCCTACAACTACCTCTACGTGGTGAACGACGGCAGCCTGGGCATCCACAACACCAGGTACGCGGTGGGCATCCTGCGCGCCTCGATCAAGGACCTGACCGGCGAGGAGGTCCCCACCGCAGTCGAGGCAGTGGGGGCGCAGCCGGCCTCCTTCGCCCTGGCCCAGAACTACCCCAATCCCTTCAACCCCGAGACCCAGATCAGCTACTCGGTGGGGATAGGGGGCCAGGTGCGGCTCGATGTCTACAATGCCCTGGGGCAGCAGGTGCGCAACCTGGTGGCCGGGCACCGCGCCCCGGGCGAGTACCGCATCGCCTGGGACGGGGCCGACGACCAGGGGCAGCGCCTGACCGGCGGGGTGTACTTCTACACCCTGCGGGCCGGCAGCACCGTCCAGACCCGCAAGATGGTGCTGTTGCCTTAAGCAGCGATAACCACAGCAAGGTTCTATAAGGGGGGCTGGCCCGCAACCGGGGCCAGGCCCCCTGCTGGTTTGTGAGGCAATCTCGCTGACCTTACAGGAGTTGTAGCCCCTATGCGGATGTCCGCCTGCCCAAGGCGGAGTGCAGCAGGTGGAACCGCTCATTCCACAAGGAGGGAAAGATGAAACAGAAAGAACGGGAAGTGGACCGCAAGAGATGGCCCCTGGCCCTGCTCCTGGCCCTCCTGGCCGTGCCGATGGTCGCCGCGGCCAAGGATGCCAAGCTCGTCATCCGGCCCCTGAGTCCGCAGGAGATCAAGGACTACACGCTGCCGGCCACCACTCAGAAATCCCCGGGCCTGGCCACGCTGGGCATCGGGGAAGCGGCGTACCTGGAAGTGCAGCTCGACACCGGCACCGTGTCCTCGGGCACCACCTGGACCCTGGCCGGCCCCAGCGGTTCCACGGCCCAGTTGGCCGACAGCCCCCTGGGCACCGCGGTGCCCCTCAACCTGGCTGAAAGAGCTGTCCGCATCCTGGGCAGCCGCCGGATGCTGGTGCCCGACCGCGCCGGGCAGTACACCGTCACCGCCAGGGTGGCCCGCACCGTGGGCGACACCACCCTGACCACCACCCTCACTGCGGCCACCTACGTGGGTGTGGGCACCATCGGCGGAGCCACCCCGGCCTTCCCGCAGTGCGGCACCTGCCACGCCGACGTGACCGCCGACTGGGCCGAGACCGGCCACGCCACCAAGCTCGAAAGGGCGGTGGATGGCCTGGACAGCGATCACTACCAGGAGCGCTGCATCAGTTGCCACGTGGTGGGCTTCAACACCGCCGCCACCGCGGTCAACGGCGGCTTCGACGATGTGCTCAAGGCCACCGGCTGGGGCACCACCGCGGCCCAGGCCCGGGGTGACACGGTGGGCAACTTCTTCAAGGTGCTGGAGCCGGGCAACTTCGCCAGGATGCCCGCGGCCCTGCAGGCCAAGTCGAACATCCAGTGCGAGAACTGCCACGGCGCCGGCAGCGAACACAAGGGCGACCCGGCCAAGATCTCCACCAGCCTGGCGGCCGGCAACTGCGGCTCCTGCCACGACTCGCTCAACCAGCACTGGCGCAACGCCGAGTGGCGCAATTCCCTGCACGCCAAGGCCGTCCGCACTCCCTCGGGGCCGACCCGCCAGGCCTGCGCAGTCTGCCACACCGCCAGCGGTTTCATCGAGCGCATCGACAAGGGGCTCAGCATCTTCGACCCGGCCTATGCGCAGCAGGTCACCAAGACTGCCTATGTTGAGATCACCTGCGCCGCCTGCCACGACCCCCACGACAACACCAACCCGGCCCACCTGCGCTCGGTGGGCAACGTCACCCTGGTCGATGGCACCGTGGTGCGGGAAGGCGGGTACGGCAAGCTGTGCATGGAGTGCCACAAGTCGCGCCGCAGCGGCAAGGTCCAGGTGGCCGGCTACCTCAAGAACAAGACCGGCCGCATCGACCCGCACGAGAACTCCCAGGCCGACGTGCTGACCGGCACCAACGGCATCGACTACGGGAAGGACTTCCGCAAGTCCACCCACCTCTTCGCCGTGGAGAACGCCTGCGCCACCTGCCACATGCAGGCCGTGCCGGCCACGGTCGAGGGCAAGGCCAACCCGACCTTCACCCACGCCGGCGGCCACACCTGGAACATGCGCTGGGACAATGGCACCCCGGATGACAAGTCCGACGACGTGGAGATGACCGGGGCCTGCGAGACCTGCCACGGTCCGATGCGCACCTTCGACATCCCGCGCGAGGACTTCGACGGGGACGGCACGGTCGAAGGTATCCAGACCGAGGTCGAGGGCCTGCTGCATCACCTGGCCATGCTGCTGCCGCCCGACGGCCCCGCCGCGGCCGCCAACCCCTCCTACACCGCGCGGCAGCTCAACGCGCTGTGGAACCACAACCTGGTCGAGATCGACGGCAGCCGCGGCATCCACAACCCCCGCTACGTCGTGGGCCTGCTCCAGGCCACGTACAAGAACCTGACCGGCAAGGATATCGGCTCCCACGCCAAGGTGCGGCGCAGCCTGCCGCCCAAGGCCGACCCGCGCGGCCTGGTCACCGCCTCCTTGGCCAAGCCCGTGCCCATCACCTACGGGCTGGGCCAGAACTACCCCAACCCCTTCAACCCGGAGACGGAGATCCACTACGCAGTGCCCGACCCGTCGGAGGTGAAGATCGCGATCTACAACGCCCTGGGCCAGCAGGTGCGCGTCCTGGTGGACGCCTCCCACGCCCCCGGCGAGTACGCGGTCAACTGGGATGCCACCGACAACGGCGGCCAGCGCCTCGGCGCCGGCATCTACTTCTACGTGATGCAGTCGGGAACCTTTGTCGAGCGCCGCAAGATGACGCTGCTGCAGTAAGCTTTCCCACCGCAGGGCCGGCCGGCGCAGGTGCAGCGCCACAAACCCCCGCTCCGGCCGGATCCAGGACCAGGACAGGCCAGCCCGGCTGGCCTGTCCTGTTTTGGCCGATCGTGGAACGGAACTTGCTAAGAAACGTTTCGAGAGGTTTTGCGCCGGCGACCCCGGCCCCTGGATCTGGGATCTGACAGCCCCCAACCCTTTGCGCGTCCACCGCAACCACAGGAGGATCGCCATGAGACTGTTGATCAAGCTGGGCCTCGCCGCCGCAATGGTGGGGGTCCCAGCGATGCAGCCCCCCGCTCTGGCGCAAGAGGGGGGCAAGCCTGCCTACGTGGGCGTGGAAGCCTGCGGCAAGTGCCACAAGCGCGACACCACCGGCAACCAGTTGGGCCAGTGGCAGAAGAGCAAACACGCCAAGGCCTTCGCCACCTTGGGCACCCCCGAGGCCAAGAAGATCGCCGCGGAGAAGGGCATCGCCGACCCGCAGAAGGACGGCAAATGCCTCAAGTGCCACGTCACTGCCCACGGGGTGGACGCTGCCCTGATCGTCGCGGCCGCCACCCCCGAGGAGAAGGGCTTTATGGCCGAAGAAGGTGTGCAATGCGAGTCCTGCCACGGGCCGGGCAGTCTGTACAAGCCGCGCAAGATCATGAAGGACAAAACCGCGGCCGTCGCCGCCGGGCTGATCATTCCCGACGAGAAGCTCTGCCTCAAATGCCACAACGCCGAAAGCCCCACCTTCAAGGAATTCAACTACGCCGAGGCCAAGAAAAAGGTCGAGCATCCCAATCCCAACAAGGGCAAGGCCGAGGCCGAGTAACCCTCTCACTGGCTTTCCCTGGGGCCGCACCAGCATCGGTGCGGCCCTTTTTTGTGTCCGGGCCGGGCGCCGCCGTCCCGGATCGGGTTGCAGATGTCCCGGCCGGCCGGGAGTGCCCCACCCGCCCCTCTTCCCCCCCTTTGGGCTTTCCAACCTCCGGCACGGTTTGTGCGATAAAAACCCCGTGCCTGTCCCGGTACCGGCGTTTGCAGAACCGAACCCCCCATCTACGGCCTCGAAGGGCTGCTGATCCTGCCCTTCGTCATCCTGGCGGTGCTGATCGAGGTGCTGCCCCCCTGGCCCGAGGCCGAGGCGCAGCTCGAAACAGCCAGGACCGCTTGAGACTGGGGGCGGCCCTGGTCCTCCCAGGGACCGCCGGGCGAGACCTGGCGGTCCCTGGGTCAGGGTTGTCCCGTCCCCCTCCCCACCGCCGTCCCACTGTCCCACCTTCATCCCCCATTCTCTCCCTGCAAGAGGCGGCACGTTTTGTGCTGGAAACCGGCTGTCTCAGTGTGCCCCCTCCTCTGGTCCTCTGGAGCGTGGACCTCCCATGAACCGGTTTCCCTGCCTCCGGCTCCTGTGCCTTGCCCTGCCCCTGGGGGCGGTGGCCCAGCCCCTGTACCGCGACGTGACCGCGGCCGCGGGCCTGCATTTCACCCACAGCTTCGGCGACGGGCACCTCAGCAATATCCTCGAAGCCACGGGATCGGGCTGTCTCTTCTTTGACTATGACCGCGACGGTTTCATGGACCTCTACGCGGTCAACGGCTCTTACCTGCCCGGCATCAGCGACCCGCAGGAAAACCCGCCGGTGCTGGTGGACCACCTCTTCCACAACCAGGGGGAGGGCACCTTTGCCGACCTGACTGGGAAGGCCGGGGTGGGCGACCCAGGGTACGGTATGGGCTGCGCCGCCGGCGACTACGACAGCGACGGCGACCCGGACCTGTACGTCACCAACTACGGCCCCAACACCCTGTACCGGAACGAGGGGGATGGCACCTTCGCCAATCTCACCGCCCAGGCCGGGGTGGGCGACTCCCTGTGGGGAGTGGGCACCACCTTCTTCGATTATGACCTCGACGGCGACCTCGACCTGTACGTGGGCAACTACCTCGACTTCGATCCCCAGTACCGGCTCTACTACGCCGCCGACGATTTCCCCGGTCCCTTGGCCTATCCGGGCCAGCCCGACCGCCTCTACCGCAACAACGGGGACGGCACCTTTGCCGAGGTCAGCAGGGCTGCCGGGACCGACAAGCCGGGCCGGGCCATGGGGGTGGTGGCCGGCGACTGCGACGGCGACGGGGACCAGGACCTCTTCGTGGCCAACGACGCCATGGAACACTACCTCTACCGCAACGAGGGGAAGGGGACCTTTGTGGATGTGGCCCTCAGCGCCGGGGTGGCCTTCTCGGCCAACGGCGACGCCAGTTCCTCGATGGGGGGGGACTTCGGGGATTTCGACCAGGACGGGGACCTGGACCTCTTTGTGCCGGACATGGGCTTCAACAACCTCTACCTGTACGCGGGCCAGGGCTATTTCCAGGACCGCACCGCCGAGCTGGGGGTGGCTGAACTGAGCGGCCAGTACGTGGGCTGGCACGGCGACTTCCTCGACGGGGACAACGACGGGGACCTCGACCTCCTGGTGCTCAACGGGGACGCCCACCGCCTGGAGGACACCCAGCAGGCCCTGTACCTGGCCAATGTGCCCGATCCCCGGGGGGGCCGGCGCTTTGAGGATGCCGGCCCGGATGCCGGCCCCTTCTTCACCCGGCGCTTCGTGGCCCGGGGCGGGGCCGCGGCCGATTGCGACAACGACGGGGACCTCGACCTCTTTGTGCTCAACATCGACCAGCCCTCGGTGCTGCTGCGCAACGAGGGGGTGCCGGGCCATCACTGGCTGCTGCTCGAGCTGAAGGGCCGGAACCGCGATGCCCTGGGCGCCTGGGTGGAGGTACGCGCCGGCGACCTGGTCCAGGTGGCCGAGCGCAACGGGGCCAGCGGCTATATGTCGCAGAACGAACCGCGCCTGCATTTTGGCCTGGGGCGCCGCGACCGCATCGACCTGGTGCGCGTGCGCTGGCCCGGGGGCCAGGCCCAGGAACTGCGCGATCTGCGCGCCGACCAGGTGCTGGTGGTCGAGGAGCCGGCCAGGTGAAGGGGTGCGCCCTGCTCCTCTTGTGGACCCTGCCCCTGTGGGCCAATCCGCCCCTGGTGCTGGTGCAGCAAGCCGGGACCAACAGCCGCATCGTCCGCCTCGACGGGGGCCAGGTGCGGGTGCTTACCCCACAGTTCGCCGGGGCCGCCGATCCCTGCGTCTCCTTCGAGGGGACTCATCTACTTTTTGCCGGGCAGCGCTCGGCCGGGGACCCCTGGCAGATCTGGGAGATGCGGGCCGACGGGGCCCAGCAGCGGCAGCTCACCGAGGGGCCGGCCGACTGCCGCGAGCCGGTGTACCTGGCCAAGGCCGCGGTGGACGCGCCTGAGTTCGCGCAGAGGGTGCGCTGGTTCTGCTTTGTCCGCGCCCTCCCCGGCGCACTGGACGAGGAGGGTCGCGGCCCGCTGCGCTCCCTGTACGCCCAGAGCCTGGAGCCGGTGCCGGGCCGGGGCATCGTCACCTGGCGCACCACCTACAATCTGGGCGGGGACGCGGCCCCGGCGGTGCTGGGCGATGGCCGGGTGCTCTTCTCCTCCTGGCAGCGGGAGGGACTGGCCCTGATGACCATCAGTTGGGCCGGCGAGGACCTCAACCCCTTCTTCGGCACCCACGACGGGCCTCTCTCCCAGGGGGAACCCTGCGAGCTGCCGGACCGCAGCGTGGTCTTCGTCGAGCACCAGGGCACCATCCCCCACCAGGGCGGGAACCTGGCGCGGGTGGAGTTGCGCCGGCCCCTGGCCACCCGCCGGGTGCTCAGCCGGGAGGGCGAGGAGTACCGCACCCCGCATCCGGGGCCGGAGGGCAAGCTCCTGGTGGCCCGCCGCCGGCCCGGCAAGAGTTATGGCATCCATTACTTTGAGCCCACCCGGGGCCGGCTAGGGTCCAAGGTGCTGGACGACCCGGCCTGGGACGAGCTGGACGCCCAGGTCCTGGCGCCCCGGCCCGAGCCGACGGGCCGCATCCCCATGGTCGAGTTCGCCTCGGTGCTGGACCTGGGCGACCTGAAGGGCCTGGGGCAGTTGCAGTGCCTCAACGTGTACGACTCGGACCGGCCCGACCGGGCGCGGCCGGGGCAGGTAGAGCGGGTGCGGCTGGTGGAGGGTGTGCCGCTCCCGCCCGGCGCGGCGCCCGCCCGCCCGCCGGGCGGCTGGCCCCCTTCGCATGTCCGCACCCGCCTTCTCGGCGAGGCCCCGGTGGAACCGGACGGCTCCTTCTACGTGAACGTGGCCGGCGACCGGCCCTTCTACATCGAGACCCTCGACGCCCAGGGGCAGGTGGTGCAGACCATGCGGGCCTGGACCTGGGTGCGCTCCGGGGACCAGCGCGGCTGCGTGGGCTGCCACGAAAACAGGGAACTGGCCCCGGAGAACCGCGCCACCCAGGCCCTGATCCGGGCGCAACCGGTCACGCTCAAGGGCGAGGGTAAACCATGAGCGCCGGGCGGCTCCTGGCTTCCTGCGCTTTGGCGCTGGGACCCTTGGCTCCCTGCGGGGCAGAGCCCTGGTCCCTGCCCGCCCCTGAGCCGGCGGACTCCCTCTACAAGTCCCCCATCCAGCTTTTGCTCTCCCCGGAGGGCCGCCGGCTCTTTGTGGCCTGCGAGCAGAGCGGCGAGGTGCTGGTGGTGGATACCCGCAGCCGCCAGGTGCGGGCCAAGGTCGAGGTGGGCGGCGAGCCCTTCGGCCTGGCCCAGAGCCCGGACGGCAAAACCCTGTACGTGGGCTGCCGCGCCAGCAACGATGTGGCAGCAGTGGACCTGAAGGCGATGCGGGTGCAGGCGCGACTCCCGGCGGGGGACGACCCACACGGCCTGGCCCTCAGCCCGGACGGGGCCTACCTGCTGGTAGCCAACCTGGGCACCAACGATCTGTCGGTGGTGGACCTGGCCCAGGACCGCCAGGTGCGCCGCCTGTCCCTTGGCCGGGGGCCCTTCGGCCTGGCCCAGAGCCCGGACAGGAAGACCCTCTACACCTCCAGTCAGTATTCCAGCCCGGTCCCTTTCCGCGCCCCGCCGATGATCGAGATGAGCGTGGTAGACGTGGAGGGCCAGCGGGTGCGGGAACGGCGCGTCCTGGCGGGGGCGGTCATCGGCCAGGGCATCGCCGCCTCGCCGGACGGGCGCTGGGTGGTAACGGCCGTGGAACTGCCCAAGAACCTCATCCCCGAGACCCAGGTGTACCAGGGATGGATGGTCACTTTTGGTTTCGCCCTCAGCGAAACCAGGCCCGGGGGCCGCAGCGCCTACCTGCTCATCGACGAGCCGAACCTCTATTTCGCCGACCCGTACGGGGTGGCCTTCTCCCCCGATGGGGGCTGGCTCTACCTCTCCTCCAGCGGGGCCGACGCGGTGACGGTGGTGGACTTTCGGGCGGCCTGCCGGCTGCTGGGGGCCGAGGATGGCCGCATCGGCGCCCCCGAGGACACCCTGCGCCTGTACGCCCGCCACCTGGGACTGAGCAGCGAGTACGCCGCCGCCCGCATCCCCACCGGCGCCAATCCCAAGGGCCTGGCCCTCTCCGCCGACGGTCGCTGGCTCTACGCGGCCCTGCGCTTGGCCGACCAGGTGGCGGTGATCGACACCCGCAAGCGGATGGTGGTGGACCACATCGACCTGGGCGGGCCAAAGATGGTCACCCCACTGCGCCGGGGGGCGCAACTCTTCAACTACGCCAGCATCAGTTTCCAGAAACAGCTCAGTTGCGCCACCTGCCACCCCGAGAACGGCGTCGATGGCCTCAGCTACGACATCGCCGCGGACGGGGGCATGGGCCACAACATCGTCGATAATATGACCATGCGACAGGTGGGGCCCACCGCCCCTTTCAAGTGGCGGGGCAAGAACCCCACCATCGAGCGCCAGGACGGCCCCCGCGCCGCCCAACTCTTCTTCCGCACCCACGGCTTCGAGGCCGGGGACCGCAGGACCATTGCCCGCTTCATCGAGTCCATCCCCAAACGGCCCAACCGCTACCTGGCCGCCGACGGCCGGCTCGACAAGACCCAACAGCTGGGCAAAAAACTCTTCGAGCGGGCCTACGACAACCAGGGCCGCTACATCCCGGCGGGCAACCGCTGCGTCACCTGTCACCCCCTGCCCTACGGCACCGACCGCTTCATCCACGACGTGGGCTCGCAAAACTACCACGACCTGGACGGCAACTTCGACACCCCGCACCTGACCAACACCTACGAGCGGGCCCCCTTCATGCACGACGGCCGCTGCTACAGCCTGGAGGAGATCTGGACCGTCCACAACCCCGACGACACCCACGGGGTGACCAACGACATGAGCAAGGATCAGTTCAACGCGCTGATCGAGTATATCAAGACCTTCTGACGACAGGGCGCAACGCCCCAACGTATGGGGTGTTGCGGGGGCCGGGGGTGGGGTGGCAGAGCGAACGAGGGTGGAGCGGACCGCGACTTGAGAAAGACCAAAGTGGGCCACTCCCCGACGGAACACCGGCACATAACGAGATACCGCGAATGCTGCGAGTACTATTGACCGCCTTTATGTTTACCGCGCCCGCCGGCGCCCAGCTCTACGAGGACCAGCTGGAGCCGGCGGAGCTGGGCATCGAGGAATTGGGGACCCCGGTCGTCCCACCCGCGGTGTACGTGGGCGTGGAAGCCTGCCGGCCCTGCCACGAGGCGGCGTACCAGAAATGGCTGAGCACCAAGCACGCCCGCACCTCGGTGTGGCTGCACACCCGCAGGGCAGTCACCATTGCCGGCCGCCACGGGATCAGGGCTGCCGCTCCCGAGAGGAGCGCCGTCTGCCTGGGCTGCCACGGCACCGGCGCCGATACCCCGGCCTCGCACCGCGACCCCGGCTTCCGCATCGGGGAGGGTGTCACCTGCGAGAAGTGCCACGGCCCCGGCGGGGACCATGTGCGCGATCCCAAGGTGGACCTGGCCCGGCCCCCCGAGACCTTCTGCGCCGAGCACTGCCACCGCCCCAAAGAATCGCACGCCGTGGTGGGTGCCAAGCCCTTCTCCTTTGCGGCCTTCTATCCCAAGATCAGCCACCTGGAGAAGAAGCAACAGCCGTGAACAGCAAGTGGCGGGGAGATGACCCCGGAAACCTTTCCCTGGGGAGTGGTAGGGAAGGGAAGTCCGCGTGGGGGGGTGGCGGAGTAGCGGAGCAATGAGCGAGCGAGGGGGCAGGACGCGCCTTGGGAAAGGTTGGAGTGGGTCGCTCCCCGACGCGTACTAACCATCGGAGGTGCCAAAATGAAACCTATCTATGTTGCCCTGCTGCTGACCACTGCCGCCTTTGCCCAGGAGGAGGCGCCCCAGGTCTACACCCGCTGGGAATCCTTCGGCAAGGCCCAGGGCCTGCCTTCGGACAAGGTCTTCTGCGTGGCTGTGGACCAGGACCGGGTCTGGGCCGGCACCGACCGCGGCCTGGCCCTGTATGAGGGGGGAACCTGGAAAACCTTCACCACCGCCCAGGGGCTGGCCTACGATGTGGTCATCTCCCTCGCCGTGGACCCCCTCAGCCGCGACCTGTGGGCCGGCACCATGGGCGGACTGAGCCAGTATTCGGCCGGCCAGTTCCGCACCTTCACCCAGTTCAACAGCGGCCTGCCCAACGACGTGGTCTTTGGCGTGGCGGTGGAGAACCAGAACATCTGGGTGGCCACCACCACCGGCGAAGGCCGGTACCTGGTGGGCGAGGACCGCTGGGAGGTCTTCACCCCCGAAAACGCCCCCCAGCACGAGCCCTGGGGCTACGCCGTGGACTACCATGATGGCAAGTTGTGGGCGGCGCTCTGGGGCGGCGGGGCCCTCGAATACGACGTGGCCACCGGCAAATGGCAGGCGTACCGCGATCCCGACGGCGAGATGGAGGTGGACCTCTTCCGCGACGACGGCATCATCCACGTCATCACCACCGGGGTCAGCTACCGCGAAAAGGTGCTGTGGGTCTCCACCTACTTCGGCATCTGCAACTACGACGGCCGGCGCTGGCGCGGGTACATGGACCACGACTCGGGCCTGGCCAGCAACTTCGTCAACTTCATCCGCGCCAAAGGCCAGGTGGGCTACGCCTGCACCGACAAGGGCCTCAGCGCCGTGCACCGCGGTTCCAACCGCTGGGTCACCTACGCCCCGGCCAATGGCCCCGCCGACTACACCGGCCCCTGGGAGGCCCGCCTGTACCGCGAAGGGGAGCTGCTCGAAAAGATCCCCCTGCGCCAGGGCCTGGCCAACAACTTCGTCTGGAACATCGACTTCCAGGGCGAGGACCTGTGGGTGGCCACCTCCGCCGGCCTGAGCCGCGGCACCCTGGAAGGCCCCGCCCTGGGCGCCCGCTAGTCAGGCGGAGGGGAGATGACCCTGGAGGGCGTTCCCTGGGGCGCAACGCCCCAACATATGGGGCGTTGCGGGGGCTGGGCTGTCGGGCGGCCCCACACCACCGACGCCGCACCCCCTATGTTGGGGTGCGGCGGGACGCGCCTTGGGAACGCCCGGAACGGGTCGCTCGCCGACGCCCAAATGGAGACTCTAGCATGCGAATAATAATTTTTGCAGCTGCTTCACTGGTCCTATTCGTCGGCCCACTAGCTGCCGGGGAGCCCGACACCTCTAGGAGCTACGGCAACACCCCCGAGGAATTGCGGCCGTACCACAAGTTCGTGCAGCAGCCCTACAAGCAGTTCTTCCTCGAACCCCTGACCTTCACCGGCCCCGGCCGCCAGCAACCCGAGCCCCAGGTGGACACCGTGAAGATCGGGGTCCTCGCCCCCCTCGAACGCTCCCATGAGAGCTACATCGGCCAGCCTATGCTCCAGGGCATCCAACTCGCCATCGAGGAAGCCAACGCCCAGGGCGGGTACCAGGGCAAACCCTTCGCCCTGGTGGTGCACAACGACACCGGATTGTGGGGCGCCTCGGCCAACGAGATCGCCCGCTTCACCTACCAGGACAGCGCCTGGGCGGTGATCGGCACCGTGGACGGGGCCAACACCCACATCGCCATCCGCGTGGCCCTCAAGACCGAGATCCCCATCATGAACGTGGCCGACACCGATCCCACCCTGGTGGAGACCCGCATCCCCTGGATCTTCCGCAACATCGCCGATGACCGGCAGATGGCCTACACCATCGCCTACTACGCGCTCAAGGAGAAGGGCTACCAGCAGGTGGCCATCCTGCGGGCGAACAACCGCTACGGCCGCTTTGGGGTGGGCGAGTTCCGCGCCGGGGCCGTGCGCCTGGGCCGGCCCGCCCCCATCGAGATCAACTACGAGACCAACTACGCCCAGGTGAACCCCCAGTTCGCCGCCCAGATCGAGCGCCTCAGGAAGGTGCAGCCCGACGCGGTGGTGCTGTGGGCCGACGCCGAGGCCGGCGCCGAACTGGTCAAACGCATCCGCGAGGCCGGCCTGAAGATGCCCATCCTCGCCTGCGACCGGGTGGTCAATCCCCGCTTCCTCCAAGTGGCCGGCCCGGCCGCCGAGGGGGTGATCGCCACCTATCCCTACAACCCCGAGGCCGAGTCCCCGGCGCTCAGGCGTTTCGCCGCCGAGTACCAGCGCCGCACCGGCGAGGAGCCCGGGGTGTACGCCGCCCACGCCTATGACGGGACCTGGATGGTGATCCAGGCCATCCGCCAGGCTGGTCTCAACCACTACCGCATCCGCGACGCCCTGGCCGAAATCAGGCGGTACGAGGGGGTTACTGGCCTCATCGAGATGGACGACGCCTATTCCGACCGGGGGCCTGTTACCCTGGCCACGGTCCGCCAGGGGCGCTTCGCCTTTGGCCTGCCCGAGGTGAAGGTGCGTTTCTAGCCGAGAGGAGCCCCCCATGTCCGCCGCCGTGTTTCCCGGCCTCAGGATCCGACGCTTCGGCCGGGGCAACCACCCCGTCCAGGCCACCCAGATCACCGGCCTGGGCGCCACCAAGCTCTACCTGTGTGTCCATCCCCTCCTGCCCGGCGGCCCGGCCGAGCAGGCCGGGGAGATCTACCGCCACCTGGGCGAGTTCCTGCGCGAACTGGGGGCCGGTCCCCAGGACGTGATCACCGAGAAGGTCTTCTTCAGCGAGCTGGAGGCCCAGTTCGAGGAGTTCGCCCGGCAGCGGCGCGCCTTCTACGCCGGCGGCCCCGAGCCGGCCACCACCTACCTGGGCCAGCCCCCCTGCCGCCCCGGCGCCCTGTGCGAGTTGCAGGCGCGGGTGATCTTCGCCAACGGCGCCGACCCCCTGGTGGTGCGCCCTTTGCACGCCGAACTGGGCCAGGGGGCCGGCCGGGTGGTCTCGTACCGGGACTACGACCACTACTTCCTCCACAACCTCACCGGCGAGGGGGCCGACTTCTCCGCTCAGGCCGCGGCGATCTTCACCCGCGCCGCCGCCGCCCTCAGCCAGGAGGAGCTGCGCTTTGGCGACACCATCCGCACCTGGATCTACCTGCCCCACATGGAGCGCGATTACGCCGCCCTCAACCAGGTGCGCAGCGCCTTCTTCGCCCGCCAGGGGGTGCAGCGCCTGCCGGCCAGCACCGGCATCGAGGGCGGGGTCTGGCCCCCCGGCGCCCAGATGGCCCTGGACCTCTACACCCTGCGGGCCGCCCGGCCGCCCCGCATCGAGGTGCTGCGCGCCGCCACCATGAACGAGGCCCCGGCGTACGGCTCGGCCTTCTCGCGCGGCATCGCCGTCACCCGCGAGGACCGCAAGGTGGTCTACGTCTCGGGCACGGCCAGCATCGACGAGGCCGGCCGGGTGATCCACGGGGGCGACATCGCCGGCCAGGTCCACCGCATGCTCAGCAACGTCGAGCAGGTGCTGGCCAGCGCCGGGGCCGGCCTGGGCGACGTGGTGCGGGCCACCACCTACCTGAAAAACGCGGAGGACGCCGGGGTCCTGACCCGCATCTACCAGCAGCGTGGGCTGCCCCGCGACCTGCCCCACACCCTCTGCCGGGCGGCGGTGTGCCGGCCCGAATGGCTGTGCGAGGTGGAGGTGGCCGCCATCCTCGACCCGGCGGTCCGGTGAGCCCGGGCTGGCTGGCCTGCCTGCTGCTGGGGCTGGGGCTGGCCTGGGCCGAACCCTATCGGGACCTGACGGCGGCGGGGGCCGGCTTTCACGGGCCGGGGCGGGAGCACGAAGCCCCCGACACCCTCGGCGCGGTGCGGCTGGGCCTCTTGGGGCCGGCGCAGGGGGAGGCGGGGCGTCAACTGCAACTGGGGGTGCGGGTGGCGGTGGCAGAGGCCAACGCCGGGGGAGGACAGGAGGGGCTTCCTTACGAGGTGGTCTTCCGGCCCGACGACGGGCCCTGGGGGGTGGTGGCCCGCCAGGTGGTGGGCCTGGCCCAGGAGGACCAGGTCTGGGCCATCATCGGCGGCCTGGACGGGGAGCGGGCCCACGCCGCCGAGCTAGTGGCCGCCAAGCTCTGGGTGCCGGTGCTCAGCCCCACCGCCGGGGACCGCACCATCGACTACGCCAACGTGCCCTGGATGTTCCGCTGCCTGCCCGACGACCGCTCGCAGGCCGACAGCCTGGCCGCCCTGTGCGCCGGGAAGGGCTGGCGCCGGATCGGCATCGCCACCGAGGCCAACCGCGATGGCCGGATCGCGGCGGAACGGCTACTGGAGGCGGCGCGGGCCTGTAGTCTCAACCTTGCCCTGCAAATCGAATACCCTGCGGCCGACCCGGAGGCGGCAGCCTTGCGCCTGGGCCGCGCCGGGGCGCAGGCTCTCGTGGTCTGGGGCCGGCCGGAAACCGCCCTGCCCCTCCTCCGCCGGCTGCGCCGCCAGGGCTGCCACCTGCCGGTGCTGGCCCCCGCGCTCCTGGCCCTGCCCGAGGTGGCCCAGGACGCCTCCCTGGGCGAACTCATCGCCGCCGCCCCCGCGGATCTGTCCCTGCCGACCCCGCCCTCCCTGGGGGAGCGCCCTTCCTATGTCGCCCTCTGCGCCTACGACACCGCCCACCTGCTCATCGCCGCCCTGCGGCGTTCGGGCCTCAACCGCGCCCGGCTGCGCGACGAGCTGGCCACCGCCTCCTTTGCCGGGCTGACCGGTGATCTCTCCTTCAACGGCCTGGGCGGCCGACGCCAGGGGCCGGTGCTGATGCACGCCACCCAGGGGCGGTGGGTGCGCTGGCCGGACGGCGGCGCCGGGCCAGCCTTCCCCTGGCGACCTCAAGGGCAGCCCCCCCGAGGAGATCCGCCAGCGCCTGCAGAAGCACCTGAGAAGCTGGCGCCCTAGGGCGCTGCGCCGCGGACACAGCGGAAACCGATGTCGATATCGGTGTCGGCGGGGTGGTAGGGTTCCCGGTGGAAGGCGCGCATCTTCGGGTACTCGAACCACCACGAGCCGCCGCGCAGCACCCGCTGCCCCCCGCCGGTCGGCCCCGGGGGGCTCTCCGCCGGGCTGGAGGCGTAGTAGTTGGGCTCGTACCAGTCGGCCACCCACTCGTAGACGTTGCCGGCCATGTCGTAGGCCCCGTACGGCGAACGCCCCTCCGGGTAGCTGCCCACCGGCCGGGTGCGCTGCATGATGCCGTGGTCGGCGTAGTTGGCCCGGTTCCGGTCAAAGTCCTCGCCCCAGGGATAGGTGCGCGCGTCCGTGCCGCGGGCGGCCTTCTCCCACTCGGCCTCGGTGGGCAGGCGCATCCCGGCCCAGGCGCAGTACGCCTCGGCCTCGGCCCAGCGGATGCAGTTGATGGGGTGGTCGTCCTCCACCGCCCCGCCCCAGTTGCACAGGCTGGCCGCCGCCGGCTCGGGGCAGGCTCCCGCCTCCACGCAGGCGCGATACTGGCCCACGCTGACCTCGAACTGGTCGATGTAGTACTCGTCCAGGTTCACCAGATGGGCGGGCTTCTCGTCGGCGTCCCCCTCCTCCGAGCCCATGATGAACACCCCCGCCGGCACCCGCACCTGAAGGTGCTCGGCCCAGGTCACGGCGCTGTCGGCCTGGACCGGCGAGGCGGCCGGGGTCTGGGGGCGGACCACCGGCTGGGTCTGGGACTGGACCGGGGCCGGCGCCGGGGCCTCGGGCAGCAGCCCGAGGGGCACCACCTGCAGGTCCTGGCGATCGCCAAAGCGCTCGCGCAGGTCGTAGGGGTTGTCCACCGCCACGTAGAAGAGCCCGGTCTGGGGGTCCACCACGGCGCAGGCGCTGGA
>Ga0194132_10003608_pt1 | contig 27362 bp, 25 predicted proteins | sample TA2KigOf80mmetaG_FD_148612 | JGI IMG/M metagenome (GOLD analysis project Ga0194132, IMG submission 148612) | Freshwater microbial communities from Lake Tanganyika, Tanzania - TA2015054 Kigoma Offshore 80m | ecosystem: Environmental > Aquatic > Freshwater > Lake | place: Tanzania: Lake... | reverse complement strand
CGGTGCGGCGCTCGCCGCTGGTGCCCGGCCCGGTCTTGTTCGGCAGCGTGATGCGCCCGGTGCCGCGCCCCGGCAGGCCCGGCATGCGCCCGCTCGACTGGCTCCCCAGCCCCGGCCGGCTGCCCGACTGGTTCGGCGCGCCGCCCGGAATCTGGTTCAGGTCGCCGAGGAACGGTTCCAGCGCTTCCACCAGTTCGTCGCAGCCCGTGTACCGGCCTTCCGGGGTCTTGGCCATCAGGCGCTTCACCACGACTTCGAGGCCCGCGGGCACGTCCGGGGCCAGCTCGCGCAGCGGCAGCGGCTCCTTCGTCTGGTGGGCCATCATCTTCTCGACGGCCGACCCTTCGGGGAACGGCACGCGCCCGGTCAGGGCGTAGTACAGCACGCAGCCGAGGCTGTACTGGTCGCCGGCGGGCGTCCGGTTCGTCGGCTCCATGATGCTCTCCGGGCTGGTGCAGTCCAGCCCGCTGGTGAGCGTGTTCGCGGTGGACATCGTGTCCACGAGGCTCTCGCCCTCGTTCTCGACCAGCAGCGAGCCGATGCCGAAGTCGAGGATGCGGGCCTGATTGTCGGAACCGATCATGACGTTCGACGGCTTGATGAGGCCGTGGAACAGGTTGTTCTGGTGCGCCGCGGTCAGCCCCTGCGCCACCTGCACCGCGTACAGCACGGCTTGGTTCGGGGCGAGCCGGCCCTGATGTTGCACGAGCGACTCGAGGGTCTGGCCCTCGGCCATCGGCCACGTGAGGTAGTGGAGGCCGCCGGCGGTGCCCACGTCCACGAACGGGACGACCGCGGGGTGCGTGAAGCTGCCGAACGAGCGCACCTGCCGGCGCGCGAGGCGCACGTTCCACATGCTGCGCCGCGGCAGCACCTTCACCGCGTACTGCACGTTGTCGTTCTTCGAGGTGGCCTTGTAGACCTGCCCCATACTGCCCTGACCGATGGCGTCGAGGAGCACGTACGGCCCGAGGACGAGGCCGGCGCTCTTGCCGTTGAGGATGCGCTCGGCTTGGAACGCGGTCAGCGTGCCCTGATCGACGAGGAACTCGGCGAGGGACGGCGCTTCGGCGCGCGGGTTGCGCTTGAGGAACTCGCCGACGATCTGATCGAGCGGGCCGCGGTCGATCAGCCCGCTGCGGCGCAGGTCCCAAACGAACCATTCGCACGCGCCGAGGTCGCTCGTCACCATTTCGGGTATCCCTTAGAGAAGCCCGGCCGGGCCGGGGTGCGCTCGTGGGCGGGCCGGGGCCGGCGCGCTCGTGCCCCGCCGCGAGATTTCTGGGGCACGCAAAATTAGGACACCTTTTGAGGGTGTCAAACTCGGCCCGCCCCGTTTTCAGGCGCAACCCCATCCGCTATTCTGAGCGGAATAACCGCTACGACGCGCGCGACCCCGCGCGCCGCCGCCGCGGTCCTCTCGGAAGGTGGCGACCGATGGCTCTGGACCCGTACACCCCGTGCCCGTGCGGCAGCGGCAAGAAGTTCCGCTGGTGCTGCGCGCCGTACTTCGGCACGGTCGAAAAGGCTTTCGAGCAAGAGCGGCAGGGCCAGCACGGGGCCGCACTCGCCACCATGCAAGGGCTGATCGCCGCGCACCCGGACAGCGCCCCGATCCGCGGGTACTACGCCCAGTTCCTCTACAACGCGGGCCACGCCGACCCGAACCAAGAGGCCGGGGCCAAGAAGGTCGAAGAGGCCGAAGACGCGCTCTCCAAAGCCCTCGAACTGAACCCGAACTTCGGGATGGCGTACTTCCTCCGCGGCCAGTTCCGCGAGAACGAGGGCGAACTGCTCGGCTCGCTGCTGCTGTACCGCAAGGCCGCCGAGACCTACGACCCGGAGGCCCACGACCAACTCACCTCCGTGTTCCTGAAGATTTACCAGTTCGAATCGACCGTGCTCCAGCGCCCGGTCGCGGCCCGCGCCGCTCTGGAGCGCGCGGTCCACTTCCAGCCGGCCGACGCGGACCTGCGCGGGCAACTGGAAGCCGAGTTCGGCGCGGACGGCCCGTACCCGCTGGCCGCGAGCAAGAAGTACACCTTCCGCCCCACCGCCAAGCCGGTGCCGGAGAGCGCCGCCACCGGGCGCTACTCCGACGCGCGCAAGGCCTTCGAGGACCTCACCGCCGTCACCCCCGACGACCCGGCCGCGTGGTTCAACCTCGGCGTCGTCCTCGCGTGGCTCGGCGAGCAGCCCAAGGCCGTCGCCGCGCTGACCAAGTCCGTCGAGTTCGAAACCGACGACTACCGCGCGGAAGAGGCCGCGGCGCTGGCCGAAGTGCTCCGCTGCGGCTACGGCATGGAGAACGACAGCGACCACATCTCCTACACGTTCACCATGCCCATCCGCGACCCGCAGCCGGTGCAGGGCGTGTTGCAGCAGTACAGCCAGAGCGGGAAGCTGCGCGGCGTGCGCGTGGACCGCGAGTCGAACACCATCGTCGGGCTGGTCGTCGAGGAACTGCCGTCGCTCATCAGTGCGGGCGCGGTGAACCTCGCGCGCGTCGCGGCCCGGATCATGGTGCGCGACGGCGCGATCCGCCTGAGCCACCCGAACCGCGAGTCCGCGGCGCGCGCCGCCGACGACCTGCGCGCCGCCCTCCAACTGGCCGTCGAACAGCCGGTGCCGAGCCAGCACCCGCTCAACTTCGGCGACGTGGTTCTCGAGTCCCTCGCGCAGCCGTCCGGCGGCGGCGACGAGGCCGCTATCGAAGCCAAGATGCGCGACTACGCCACGCACTACTTCGAGAGCATTTGGACCCAGAAGCCGCTGAAGGCGCTGGCCGGCAACACCCCGCTCGACGCGGTCGGGAGCAAGGTGCTCCGCAAGCACGTGTTCGGCGTCGTCAAGTACCTCGAAGACTGCTTCGCCGCGGTGCTGCCGCACAAGCCGGTGGGCGAAGCACTGGTCCCGCTGAACCTGTACAACTTCGCCGGGCTGCGCCACAAGCTGGGGCTGGAGTACGTCAAGGCGGACCCGCCGGTCGTGAAGGTGCCCGAAGAGGTGAAGGCCGCCGCGCCCGCGCCGAAACCCGTTGAAGAAGCGCCGAAGAATCAGGGGGCTGACGCCCCCCGCTCGCCCAAGCCGCGCGCGATCGGCGAGATGAACACCGCGGAGCTGGCGGCCATCGACCTCGGCGCGAGTTCCGTGGGCGACATCGAACAGGCGATGCTGGCGGCGATCAAGCTCGACGCACGCGAGTTGGCCGTCGCGCTCGCCCAAGCCGGGCTGACGAAGCCGTTCGACGCCGCCGCGCCCGACCGCTACCGCCTCTACGCGACCGCGATCACCGGTGCCGCCGCGGGCGGCGACGTGGCGAAGGCCGCGGAACTGATCGACGCGGGCGCGAAGTACGACGCCGAGCACAACGGCGGCGCGCGCGGCACCGATTACAAGCTCCGCAAGGCGCAACTGTACGTGAAGGCGAAGGACGCGGACAAGGCCGCGGCCGAATTCGACGGGCTGGTCGCGCTGCACCCGGACGAGGGCAAGTTCTACACCACCGCGGCCGAGGAGATGCTGCGGCTGAAGGCCCCGGCGCACGCCCTTCGGTTCGCCGAAGCCGGCCTAGAGGCCGCCCAGCGGACGGGCAACCGCGACCTCGAAGGCCACTGCGCCGACCTCGCCAACCACGCCCGCAAAGCGAAGTAGCGGGCGAAGCGAGCGCAACAAAGCGAGCGGCCGGGTTCACCCCGGCCGTCTTCGTTCATCATCACGTGAACACCACGGTGCCCGACTTGTCGCAGACCCAGTGGTTGCCCGCGGAGAAGTCGTACTCCTCGCCCGTCACGCCGCCGTACACGCTTTCGCCGTACCCGCGCGGGCCGTGGTAGTCGGTCGCGAGGTCGGCGTTCGGGTCGTCGACCGCGCCGAGGTTGCTGTACTGCGGGTCGCGGTACGGGCCGCACTCGCGGAAACTGAACTGTTTGACTCGGATGAACGCGCGCTCGAACCCGTAGGTCGCACGCAGGTACTCGTCGCGCTTGGTGCGCAGGTCCGCCATGAGCGCCCGGTGCCGCTCCACGTTTCGCGCGAGTTTTAGAGGGTAGTACACCAGTTCCCGCGGCAATTCCAGCACCGTCGTCTCGGTCGGATTGCCGGCCGCGTCGAACACTTGGCCCTCGACGCGCACCGGGCCGGGCGGCGGGGGCGTCGCGGGGTCGTAGCCGTAATCGCCCGGTTCGTCGCCGAAGAACTGCCGCCCGTCCGCGAACTTGCCGACCAGAAAGGTGCAACTGAAGTCGGCCCGCATCGGGAACAGCTCGAACCGGTTGGGGTCGAACACGTCTGCGATCGCGCGCCCGGCGGCCTCGTTCACGAGGTCGCGGTCGCCGTCGTCGCCCAACACCACGCGCAGTTAACGGAGCTTCGGCCACGCACCCGACGCGCCCAGCAGGCGGAGTTGCCCGGCGATGTTCGCCTGCCAGTTGCCGGTCCAGTAGTGCAGCACGTCGAGCGCCTGCAAGTGCGGCGAACCGGCCAGCGCGTCGGCGTCCGCGTCGGAATACCAGCACGGCAGATCGAGTTCGCGGACGCCGCGGAGGTGTTCGCACGCGGCGAGCCGCGCGCCCCAGCCGTTAAGCCGGAACACCACGAGCTTGCGGAGCAGCGGGTAGCGCGTGCGGAGCGCGGCCCCGTGTTCGACGAGCCACCGGGCCGGCAGCTTGAGCGCGTCCACGAACCCGCGCCGGTACTCGACATCGGCCCCGAACCGGCAGCAGCCCAGCCCCGCGAGCCACTTCGATTCGCCGTCGCGCAGCGGGCGCAGCAGCGCCTCTTCGCGCCCGCGCAGCACGTCGGCCCGCGCGTCGCCGTAGTCCTCGCGCACCGGCTCCAACTCGATCTGCACGCGGATCAGTTCGGCCTCGGCGGGCCGGTCGTGCTCGTCGAGACAGTCGGCGAACGCCAGCCGCGGCGCGTCGTCGTCCGGGTGCGCGGCAATCGCCGCGCGGAACGCGCGCTCCTCGTTCACCCCTCGCCCTCCACGGCGTCGAGCCAGACGCGGGCCGCGGCATCCGACGGCATCCGCCAGTCGCCGCGTGGCGACACGCTCACGCTGCCCACCTTCGGGCCGTCCGGCAGGCAACTGCGCTTGAACTGGTTCGCGAAGAACCGGCGCAGGAACACCCGCAGCCAGTGCCGCACCTCGTCCGCCGGGTACGGCTTCGAGAACTGCGCGAACTGCGCGAGGAACAGGATCTTGTCCGGGGCCGCGCCGAACCGCAGGAAGTGGTACAGGAAGAAGTCCACCAGTTCGTACGGACCGACACTGGCCTCGGTCGATTGCGTCATCTTGCCGCTGGCGTCCACCGGGAGCAGTTCCGGCGAGATCGGCGTCTCGACGATTTTCAGGAGCGTCGCGCGGGCGTCGCCGTCGAACTCGTTCTCCGCGGCCCATTTCACTAGGAACCGCACCAGTGTCTTCGGGATGCTCACGTTCGGGTTGTACATGCTCATGTGGTCGGCGTTGTAGGTACACCAGCCGAGCGCCAGTTCGGACAGGTCGCCGGTGCCGATCACGAACCCGGCGCTCATCAGCAAGCTGGTGCGCACGCGGGCCTGCACGTTCTCGAAGGTCAGGTCGCTGCGCTTTTCGGCCGACAGGTGGCGCAGCTTCTCCGAGAGCGAGTCGGCCGTTTCGCCGTCCAGTTTGATGCCGAACGGGGCGTGCCCCAGCGCGCGCATCTGCTCCACACACATCGCGCGAATGTCGGCCTCGCGGAGCGACACGTTCAGCGCGCGGGAGAGCGCGTGGGCATTGCCCTTGGTCTCCGGTGTCGTGCCGAACCCCGGCATCGTAAGGGCGTGGACGCGGTCGCGCTCCACACCCAGCGCGTCGAGCGTCTTGCACAGCACCAGCAGCGCGAGCGTGGAATCGAGGCCGCCGCTGACACCGATGGACACCGGCGGCGTGCCGATGTGCGACAGCCGGCGGCCGAGCGCCGCCACCTGCGTTTGGAAGATGTCGCGGCACCGCTCGTCGCGCGTGGCGGGGTCCGTGGGCACGAACGGCGCGGCGTCCACCGCGCGCACCAACTTCGGCTCGCGCGGCGCGACGTCGAGATCGAACGACAGCGTGCGGTACTTCCCCAAGCCAAGATCGGAGACGCGGTTGGCGTCGTGGAAGCTGTTCGTTTGGATGCGGTCGTGCAGCAAGCGGTCAAGGTCGAGATCGGTCACGAGCAACTGTTGGCCGTGCTGGAACCGCTTGCTCTCGGCCAGCGTCACGCCGTTTTCGGCGATCAGGCAGTGCCCGCCGAAGACGACGTCCGTGGTCGATTCGCCGTCGCCGCTGCACGAGTACACGTAGCCGGCGATGCACCGCGCCGACTGCGACGCGACGAGGTTCCGCCGGTAACTCGCTTTGCCGATCACCTCGTTGCTGGCCGACAGGTTCGCGAGCACGGTCGCGCCCATGATCGCTTGGAGCGAACTGGGCGGGACCGGCTGCCACAGGTCTTCGCAGATTTCGACGCCGAGGGTGAACCCGCTCATGGTGCGGCAGTCGAACAGCAGGTTCGTGCCGAACGGGGCGCTCTGGCCGGCGCACGACGCGGCCCCGAAGGTCGCGTTGTCCGCGGGGCAGAAGTACCGGCAGTCGTAGAACTCCTTGTAGTTCGGCAGGTACGTTTTCGGGATGAGGCCGAGCACCTTGCCCGCGTGGATGACCGCGGCGCAGTTGAACAGTTGCCCCTCGATGGCGAGCGGCACGCCCACCAGCGCGACCCCGCGGAACACCTGCGAGCCTTTCTCGACCACCTTCGCGAGCGCGTCCTCGGCGGCCCGCTGGAGCGCCTGATGGTGGAACAGGTCGTGGCAGGTGTACCCGGTGAGTCCGCACTCGGGGAAGACGACGAGGTTGACGCCCTCTTTTTCGGCGCGGGCCATGAGCGCGAGGGTGCGGTCGGCGTTAAACGGGCAGTCCGCGACCCGCAGTTCCGGGCACGCCGCCGCGACGCGAAGGAAGCCGTGCGTGTTCATGCCGACGTTATATCACCTCGACGGTGATCCCGGTGAACGCATCAAGGCGGTGATCGTTGGTGTAGAAGATGTCGCAACCGGCTTCGACGGCGGCAGCGACGTGGATCGAATCAGGTGTTTTGAACCTGTACGCGGCCCGTATGTCGGTCGCGCGGTCGAAGACAGCCGTTGTGATCGGGGCAAGTTCGGCAGCAGAGAAGAGGGTATCGTACTCTGCGAGTAGAACGGCGTCGCCAAGCTCGATCGGCTTGACACGACATTCCATTCGAGTCAGGTCGCTGACAACGATCTGCACTGGCCCCGACGCGAGCCGCGCGTCGATACGGGCGTGCCACGGGGCGCGCCGCTGGATGTAATAGATCAGGGCAACGGAGTCGAAATAGATCCGCTCCATCAGTCGCCCCAGCTTTCTCGCTCCTCGCGGATTTGGTCTTGGATCTCTTCTGCCGAGGGCGGGACGTGGCCGCGGAGCCGTTGCGCTTCCCATATCGCTTGAACGACTTGGCGGAAGTTCGGCTTCTCGCTCGGTGCGGTAGCCTCCACTACAACGCGCACCTTCCCGTCCGACACGGGAAGTGCTTCGTCGAGTTGCACGGTCGTCGCGCTCGTCAGTGTCCCGGTCACAACATAAGCGTTCGTCATGGCTATCCTCCGCCACCATTCTATCACACACGAAGCACAGGGCCTCAGTCGTCCAAATCGAGCAGCCCGATGTGTCCCTTTTGGCTGGAGAACGCGAGCGTCAGGCCGTCCGGGGCGAACGTGACCCAGTGCAGCCCGCCCAGCTTCGGCGCGAACGCGCGCAGCTCCGCGCCGGTCGCCACGTCCCACACGCGCACCGTGCCGTCCACGGACGCCGAGGCGAGGCGCGTGCCGTCCGGCGAGAACTCGATGCACTCGACGCGCTTGGTGTGCCCGCGGAACGTGCCCGCCTTCGCGGGCGCGGCGCGCGGGGCCGGCGCGCCCACGGGCGCGGTCGCGTACCGGTGAACGAGCGCCCCGCCCGCGACCGCGAGGTGCCGCCCGTCGCGCGACCCGGCCAGCGCCCGCACCACGCCGCGCAGCTTGATCGTGCCGTGGCTCGTTGTGCCGTCCCAGTCCCAGAACCGCACGGTCTGATCGGCGCTGCCGCTCACGAAGCCCTTCTCTTGCGGGACGAAGATGCCGACCGCGCCGAGGTGCCCCGGCACGCGGCGCACCGGCGTCAGGTCGGACGCCCGCGCGACGACGAACTCCGCGGGCCGCCACACGTCGCCGCCGCCGTACACGACGAACCGCCCGCACAGCGACAGGCCGAAGGCGTTCACCCCGTCGCTGTTCGCCTCCGGGTACTCGTTGGGGTCGGTCTTCGCGACCGGCGCTCCGTCCTTCGCGTCCCACGCTTTCATCAGCCCGTCGCTGCCGCCGGTGTACACCACCGCGCCGCCCCATGCGTACTGGCAGTGGCTGACGCCGTAGGCGTGCGCGTGCGGCACCTCCCAAACCGGGTCGCTCGCGCCGAGGCGCGCCACGTCCCACACCTTCAGCGTGCGGTCGGACGCGACCGACGCGAGTCGCGCCCCGTCCGGGCTGAACGCGAGCGCCGTGACTTTGCCGCGGTGTGGCGTGAACGCGATCATGGTGTACCTGTTGGGTCAGTCGTCCAGATCCAGCAGGCCCAAATCGCCCTTGAGACTGGAGAACGCGAGCGTCAACCCGTCCGGGGCGAACGTCACCCAGTGCAGCCCGCCCAGCTTCAGCGCGAAGACGCGCTTGCACTCGCCGGTCGTCGTGTCCCACAGGCGCAGTGTGCCGTCCCGTGATACCGAGGCGAGGCGCGTGCCGTCGGGCGAGAACTCGACGCACTCGATGCACTTGCGGTGCCCGCGGATCGCCACCGTTTCCGGGGCCACGCCGCGGCCCGCGAGGGTATAAACCGTAATCGTGGTCACGCCGGCGACCGCGAACCGCTTGGCGTCCGGCGAAACGGCCATCGCGCGGATGTTGCCGCGGAACTTCAGCGTGCGGTAACAGTCCTTCGTTCGCCAGTCCCAGAACTTCACCGTGCGGTCGTACGAGCCGGACGCGAACCCGCCGTCGTACGCGGTCAGAATCATCGCCTGCGGGTCGTGGGCCGGGATGCGGTGCCGCACCACGAGCGACTTCGCGCTCGCCACCACGACATCGTGCGGCGGTGCGTTGGACGTGTACCCACACCACGCCACGTCCTTGCCGGTGCGCGACAGGACGAAGGCGTAGATCGACGTGAACAGGTTGCCGCGGCTCGGCAGTTCGTGCTCGCGCAGCTTCGCGCCGGTCAGCGCGTCCCATACGCGGATGCGGCCGTCGCTGCCGCCGGTGAACAGCTCCGCGCCGTCCGGCGACATCTGGCAGTGGTTGATGCCGGCGTCGCTGCCGACTTGCTCCCAGCGGAGCGCTTGGCACGCCATGCCGCCCACGTCCCACATGCGGACCCAGCGGTCGTGCGAGACGGACGCCAGCCCGGTGCCGTCCGGCGTGTACGAGAGCGCCGTGATGGACGCGCTGTGCGGTCGAAAGGTAATCACCCGGAACCCCCGGACGAAAGCCGCCCCCGCGCCGCGGCCACCTCCGCCGCGCGCATCGCGCGGAACCGGGCGAGGTGGTCGGCCACAAGGGGCGACGGCTCCCACCGATTGTAGCAGCCCCACGTTTTTTCCGCGCGCGCGGCCTGCGCGCGATAGTCCTCGTCGTAGACTACGCGGCCCCGGTCCACCAATTTCACGAATAGGGGCTCGCCGTCGATGACCTCGCTCGCGTCCGCGACCACGAGCGCGTCGCCGCGCGCGTACACGCGCACGCACCCGGGCAGCGTCTCCTTGCCGGGCGAGTTGGAGAACTTCACGTTCGGGCGGCCGGCGGTCGCGGTGCGCTTGAACGCGGCGCTCACGGTGTCGCGGTGCACCAGCTTCCACCAGTACCCGCCGGCCCCGGGGAACAGCATCGTCGGCTCGGTGCCGGTGCGCTGGCGGAACGTGTCGTACACCGCGCGCACGCCGTCGGGCGTGACTTCGTCCTCGAACACGATCACGCGCGGCGGGATGCCCAGCGCCTTCATTCGCTCGAAGTACAGCACGCATTGCGCCGCGATGTCGCCGCTATCGACGCGCACGCCGACGCGGTCGGTTTCCGGGTGCGCGCGAATCACGCGCAGCGCGTTCTCCAGACCCACGGTCTCGGCGTCCACGAGGTCGCAGAGCAGCGACGCGGTGCCCATCTTGGACACGAAGCGGTCCATCATCTCGTACTCGGCCGCGGCCAGCGTCTTGTCGAACGACTGCGCCGCGCACATCATCTCGTGCCCGATGGTGCCGATGGACTTGAACAGCTCCGGCCAGAGGAACTCCGCGGTGTCGTTCGACGTGAGTTGCGCCGCCCCTTTCAAGCCCGCGCCGCCGACGAAGCGCGCGAGCAGCAGGATGAGATTGCACACTTCGACCGGCGCGGAGCGCAGCCCGAACTCGGCGTCGCGCGGGGTGGCTTCGCTCATCAGGCGCGCTTTGGTCGCCTGAATGACCGGCGCGAAGTAGCGGCACATGGCCGGTTCGAGGTACGAGATCAGCCCGCCGGGGCCTTCGAACGTGAGGCACGGCACGCCGGCGAGGAACGTCTGCCCACCGGGGAAGCCCCACACGTCCAGCGGCAGCGCCAGCGCGTCGCCCCCCTGCGCCAGCACCGCGTCCCACACTTCCGCCGGGAACGCCTTCGTATTGGAGTGCGCCGCGTACCAGTCGCGCGCCAGTTCGATGTCGGCGCGCAACAGCGGGCGGTGGAACCACTGCGCGAGCATGGCCTCGTGCCCGGCCATGACGAGCCGGTTGTTGGCCCCGGCTTCGGGCAACCCCTTGCGCAGCGTGAGCGTGTACGCGGCCGGTTGGAGCGCGACATCCGGCACCGCGGCCCACATCGTCCGCTTATAGGTGTCGGTGCCGCCGAGCCACCCACCAAGTAGGAACAGCTTGGCGAAGAACTCGTCGCGCATCTGCGCGCGCTTGAGTGCGAAAGGGTCGAGGGGCATGGGGTTCGTTCTTGTAGGGTGGGACAAGGCTCTGCGCCGTCCCACCACGCCTTTGATGAAGAAGGTGGGACGGCGCAAAGCCTTGTCCCACCCTACAAGAGTGGCTATCGGTCGGCGTCCACGTCGAGCGATTGCACGATGGCGCGCAACACCGGGTCGTTCTTCGCGCGGTCGTACTCGCTCACTTGGGCGAGCAGCAGCAGCGGGCCGGCGAACGTGTCCAGCCCGCGGACCCGGCACGCGGTCGGCGTGTCCACGGTCAGGAAGTCGGCGTTGAACCCGACCGCGGGCAGACCGCAGATCGTCTCCATCACGTTCTCGGAGTCGAGTTCTTTGTACTCGCTCTGGAGCGCCGCGAGCGTCTGATCGGCGAGGTCGCCGCCGTCGGCCGCTTCCGGTTGGAGCGACGCGAGGAAGAACGCCGTGTCCGGGCTGGACACGGTCACGGACCAACCGCCGTCCGCGTCCGCGGCCACCTCGACGGACCACCCGACCGGGTAGCGGAACGAAATGCCGTCGCGCTCGAAGGTGTTCATGTTCCAAGTTCCAGAGTTCCAAGTTGAAGACAGGTCCGGGTTCCGCGCCTTTCAACTTGGAACTCTGGAACTCTGGAACTTGGAACTACGATACGCCCTCTTGTGTTTCGCGCACCAGTTGATCGACGACGGTGCGCGTCGTGCCGGTGTGCGCGAACGTCTTCAATTGGCGGTCGGCGCTGGAACCGCCCTCCAGAATCTTATAGGCGTACTCGATCTCCTTGCGCGTGCCCAGTTCGTCGATCACGTCGCGCAGGAACCAGTCGATCATCTCGTGAATCAGCTCGCGAACGGGCACTTCCTTTTCTTTGCCGAGGTCGAGCAGTTTGCCGTCCAACCCGTAGCGAACGGCGCGCCACTTGTTCTCCTCGATCAGTTCCGTGGGGTACACGCGGAACGTCATGTTGTCGCGCCGCAGCTTCCACAGCTTCGCGATGATGGCTTGGAAGATGGCCGCGATGCACACGGCCTCGTCCACGCGGGTACACACGTCGCAGATGCGGAACTCGAGCGTCGGGTAGCGGTGGTTCGGGCGCACGTCGTACCAGATTTTCGAGCCGTCCGGGATGCACCCGGTGCGCGTCATCGTGTCGAGCATCCCCTCGTACTCGGCCCAGTCCGCGAACTTCGGCGGGATGCCGCTGCGCGGGAAGTGGCGGAAGATGATCGAGCGGTAGCTCTTGAGGCCGGTGTTACGCCCGGTCCAGAACGGCGAGCTTGTGCTGAGGCAGAGGACGTGCGGGGCGAAGTACCGGGCCACGTTCATGGCGTCGATGAGGAACTCGCGGTCCTCGATCCCGATGTGGACGTGCGTGCCGAAAATGAGCAACTGACGCGCGAGGTCTTGCATGTCGTTCTGCACGCCCAGATAGCGCTCGAACGGCGTGATCTCCTGTTTCTCCCAGTTGGAAATCGGGTGCGTACCGGCCGCGGCGATGACGAGGCCGTGCCGCCCGGCCAGTTCGGTGATGCTCTTGCGGAGCTTCACCAACTCCGCGCGCGCGTCGGCCGGCGTGTTGCAAATCTCGGTGCCCACCTCCACCATCGACTGGTGCAGCTCGGCCTTGATCTGCTCCTTCAGAACGAGCTTCCCCTCGTCCAGAATCTGCGTGATGTACGATTTCAGCTCCCCGGTCGCCGGGTCGATGATCTGGTACTCTTCCTCGATGCCGAGCGTGAGCGTCGGGGCTTTCATGGGGTCGGTGTTTCGTGTTGGGGATCGCGGTGAGAGGTGCGGCTATTATGCCGAACGCGCGCGGCGGAAGCGAGTGCGTTATGGACCGCTTCGCGCCGCCGGTGTAGAAGGAACGGGTACGACCGCGGAGAGGGGCGCATGGAGAAGATCGAGAAGCGCGTGTTCCGCAACGACCCCGGCGGCACCGTCGGCTGCGCCGCGATGACGGTGTTCGCCGTCGGCGCGGCCGGCACGATCGCGCACTTCGCCGACGCCGGCACCGGCGGGTGGGCGTGCGTGGGCGTCGGCGCGCTGCTCCTCGTCGTCCTGTTCGGGTTCCACATCGGCAACGTGCGCGACCGCAGCCCGAAGCTCGTCATCGACGCCGAGGGCATCCACGACTTCCGCAAGACCCCGCCCGTCGAGTACGAGTGGAACGACTACACGAAAGTGTTCGTGGACGTGTCGCAAGAGAACTGCGGCACCGAGGTCGCACTGGAACTGGTGCGGCGCTCCGGCACGCGGTCGCGCGTCACCATCTCCGCGAGCAACCTCGACGCCAAACCGCCGGAGATCGTCGCGGCGATTGAAGAAGTGTGGGAGCAGGTGAAGGCCCGCCGCGGCGACGCCGACGAACCGGACGACGAGCCGAAGGTCGAAAGCAAGCCGCCGAAGAAAGCGAAGCCGTGGGAGAAGGGCCGCACCGAAGGCGACGACGAGAAGAAGAAGCGGTGGGAGTGGTAGAGTAGGCCACTCGCTCCGCGGCGGACTACTCTAGCGCGCCTCCACCAAGAACGTGGGCACGGTGGAGCCGCCGCCGGCAGTCACGTTCACCAGCGCCTCGGTGCTGATGCGCGTCAGGCAGCCGTGCATGTACGAGTTGAACGCCACATACGGGTTCGTGTCCAGCATCCGATCGATGACGTGCAGCGCGCCGCCATCGAAACTGGGGAACGCTTCCTTCGGCAACTTCACCTTCTGTTGAACCACATACGGCAGCGCGAGCGCGGTCTGAACCGCCTCGTCCCACGCGCGCTGGTCGACCGTCCAACCCAACACGATGCCCTTGCCGCCGTAGTCGTCGTTCGGCTTGAGTACGAGCCGGTCTTTGTTGGTGCTCGCCCACGGCACGAGGTCGATAGCGTTCCCGTCCGGGCCGACCGTCTTGCGGGGCTCCATCACCCGCGTCCACGGGATGTGTTTGGCGATGGCCTTCAGTTGCTCCGGGGCGAACAGCGCCGCGTTCTTCTCGTCGGACAGCACCGCGAGCGACGCCTTCTTGAACAGTATCTTGCAGCGGAACGTGTTCACCATGCACACGGCCCGGTCGCGCACCGCTCGCACGACCGGGTGGTCGATGCCGCCGCGCTCGATCAGCTCACCGATCAGCACGCGCTTGTAGATGAGCGTGATGTGGTAGTCGCCGGCCATGAGCTTGCCGTCGCGGTACTCGACCTCGCGCGGGTCCACGATCCGCGCCTCGATGCCCATCGCGCGGAAGTAGTCGTAGAAGAGGACGAACTCGCTGAACGTGGGCACCTCGCGCCAGTCGAGGATGGCGATGCGCGGGGCGTCGGACGTGTGGCCCTGCCACCGCTTGAAGCTGTCGGTGAGGGCGTGTAGGACGCCGGGCTTCGCGGGGATCGGGTTCACGAGGAACCGGCGCTGGAACTCCTGAAACACCGGGAGCGCGTAGAACAGCTTCGTGAGCGCGTCGGAGTACCCGGCCCCGGCCGGCGTCTCGGTGTTGAACTCGGTGAACCACAACTCGTCGTCGGAGGCGAAGAACGTGTCGAACCGGCTCGTCGGACTGGGGCACGGGAACCCCGGCTCGACCGCGAGTAACTCGTTCTCCCAATCGACCAAGCGGAACTGCGCGCGGAAGTGGACGTCGGCAATGGCCCGGTCGTAGATGGTTTGGAACGCCGGCAGCAGCGTCTTCACGACCTCGTGCAACAAGCGGTACTGCGCGTGCGTGAGGAACCGCGGGCGCAGCACGGTGCAAACGGGCCGCGTACCGAACAGCAGCCCGCGGTTCTGCTGCGCCTTCTCCAGCGCGGCCTGCGACTCCGCGGCGAGGCTCGTGCCGGACGCGAGCAGATCGTGATAGTGCGCGATAGCGTCGGACATGGGTGCCCCAAAGTCACGAAGAGTTTGATCCACAGATTGCGCAGATGGACACAGATTTGAAGGCAGAAAGGCAGAAGAGCATTAACCACAGAGTCACGGAGAACACAGAGCAAGACAAATACAGAGAAGCAGAGAGAAGGCAGCGTCTTGAGAACAAAGTCCTCTCTCTTCCTCGGCCTTTCTCTTCCTCGGTGCTCTCTGTGACTCTGTGGTTAAACTCTGCTGTCTTCTGTCTTGAAATCTGTGTCCATCTGCGCAATCCGCGGATCAAACTCTTCTGCCCTTTTGTAGACCTCAGAACAGTTTGCTCCACTTCAGCTCTTTGAGCTGCGGCCGCGGGTTCAGCGCGCGGTCGATCACCAGATCGGCCATGTGCTTCACCACCCACTCGAAGTACTCGGGGGTGAGCGAGTTGATGTCCATGTCCGGGGCCGGGTTCATGAAGTCGATGGCGTAGGGCACCCCGTCCTTGATGGCCCACTCGGTCGTGTTCATGTCGTACCCGAGCGCCGCGTTCAGCTTCAGCGAGTCCGCGATCACGCGCTTCTTCAGTTCCGGCGTCAGGTAGTTCGGGTCCGGGATGTACTTGCGGTTGTTGGTGTCGTACGGCATCGGCAGCACGAGCTTCTGGCCGAGGCACATGCACCGAACGTACTGGTCCCACTTGATGAACTCTTGCGCGATCATCGTGAGCAGGCCGGAGCCGTCGTAGTAGCGGATCAGTTCCTCGATGCTGTGGCACACGTACACGCCGCGCCAGCCGCCGCCGTGGGCGTCCTTCAGGATGCACGGCAGCCCGACGTAATCGACCACGGCCTGCCAGTTCAGCGGGTACTCGAGGTTGCGCAGGCTCTCGGTCTTCACGATGCCGGGCACGTAGTCCTTGTTCGGCAGCGCGACCGTTTTGGGGTGCGACAGGCCGAGCTTGGCGCACAGCGACGCGCCGAAAAACTTGTCGTCCGCCGTCCACATGAACGGGTTGTTGACGACCGTGACGCCCTCGAGAACGGCGTGCTTGAGGTAGCTGCGGTAGTACGGCACCTCGTGCGAGATGCGGTCCACGATGACGCTGTACGGGATCGGCTCGTCCATCTTGGTGCCGCCGAGTTTGACGAACTCCGCGACGACGCCCGCGTTGCGCCCGTTCACCTCGTCGATGAACCGCGGCGGGAACGACCACTCGCGCCCGACGATCACGCCGACTTTTTTCATGGCTCGCTCGTAAGGGGGTATCGCGCCCGGCCGCCGCGCCCGGCCCGCTGACGGACTATCCTATCACCTGCCGCGACAATAGCCGCATGTCACCGGACGCGCACCCCGTCACGCGCGGAACCGCACCCGGACGCGCACGATTTCGGCCGCGGTCGCGCCCGGATCGACAACGAAGAACGCGGTGAGCGGCCCCGCGATGGACACGCGCAAGCTGCCGCCGCGCGACTCGCCCGCGGTCGCGCCGTGTGCCCGCAGGCGCGCCGTCAGTTCGTTCAGCGCCGCGGCACGCTCGCCCCGGCGCGCCGGGTTGTTGCGAACGATCTGCCCCATCCGTTGAAACGCTTCCGGCGTCCATTCCACGCCCCTCATTCGCCCTATAGCAGTTTCATCACGTCTTCCGTGGTGTACCGCCGGGGGTCGGCGAGGATGCGCCGGTTGTCCTCTTCGGTCGGTTCCTCGTCGAGTTGCGCCTCGAACACACCTGTTCCAACATCGCGAGCCGATCCGACGACACGAAGTTAGCCGACGGTCGCGCCCGCGGCGTCCGCCAGCGGGACCGTGCCGCCGTTGCGCGTGAGCTTCGCCAGCAGATCCGCGTCGATCGTGACAGGGGCCACCGTTCGTCCTCCGCCGTGTGCGATGTCCGCATTGTAGCCGACGGCGCGCGGCGGCCGCAACGCGCGGCTCGCCGTTCGGCCGGCGGTCGCAACAATAGCCGCATGTCACACCGCCCCGCCTTCGACGAGTTCGCCGCGCTCGCGCGCGACCACACCCTCGTGCCCGTGTACCGCCGGCTCACCGGCGACACGCTCACCCCGGTTTCCGCGTTCCGCAAGTTGCCCGACGACGACTGGGCGTTCCTGTTCGAGAGCGTCGTCGGGGGCGAGCGCGTCGGCCGGTACAGTTTCCTCGGCGCGGGGCCGTTCCGCACTTTCGAGGCGCACGGCACCCGCACCCGCACGCGCGACGGCTCCGGCCCGTGGGTCGAGGCGGACGCCGCGGACCCGCTCCGCGTGCTCGAAGACATGATCGCCGAGTTCCGCGCACCGACCGTTCCGGGCCTGCCCCGGTTCTGCGGCGGCGCGGTCGGGTACGCCGGCTACGACACCGTGCGCTACGTCGAGCGCCTGCCGAACGCCCCGCCCGACGACCGCGGCCTGCCCGACCTGAGCTTCGGGTTCTACGACCGCATGGTGATCTTCGACCACGTCGCCAAGACCGTGCTCGTCGTCGCGCACGCCCGCGTTACGGGCGATCTCCGCGCCGCCTACGCCGCCGCGTGCGCGCGCGTCGATGAGGTCGTCGCGCAGCTCCAAACGACCGACGCGCAACTGGCGCTCACGGACATCGACCCAAAGTCGAGCGCCGCGAGCACCGAGCGCGTCGCGAGCAACTTTACGCGCGACGGGTACGAGGCCGCGGTGGAAAAGGCGCGCGCGTACATCAACGCCGGGGACGCGTTCCAGATCGTGCTGAGCCAGCGGTTCCGCACCGAGACGGCGGCGCGGCCGTTCGACATCTACCGCGCGCTGCGCGTCGTGAACCCCAGCCCGTTCATGTTCTACCTGCGCGCCGGGACGGTCACGCTGGTCGGCGCGTCGCCCGAAATCATGTGCCGGGCCGAGAACGGCGTCATCACCAACCGCCCGCTCGCGGGCACGCGCAAGCGCGGGGCCACGCCCGAAGAAGACGCGCGCTTGGCCGAAGAGTTGAAGGCCGACCCGAAGGAGCGCGCCGAGCACATCATGCTCGTGGACCTCGCGCGCAACGACGTGGGCCGCGTCGCGGAACTGGGCAGCGTGAAGATCGGCGACCTGCTCGCGGTCGAGCGCTACAGCCACGTCATGCACCTCTCCAGCACCGTAACGGGCAAACTGAAGCCGGGGCTGACGGCGTTCGACGCGCTCCGCGCCGCGCTCCCCGCGGGCACGCTGTCCGGCGCGCCGAAGGTGCGGGCGATGGAGATCATCGACGAACTGGAACCGCACCGCCGCGGGCCGTACGGGGGCGCGGTCGGGTACGTCGATTTCGGCGGCAACATGGATACCTGCATCGCGCTGCGCACAATGGTGCTGCTGGGCCAGACGGCCTACGTTCAAGCCGGGGCGGGTATCGTGGCCGACAGTGTGCCCGCGAGCGAGTACGACGAAACCGTGAACAAGGCCATGAGCCTACTGCGCGCCATCGACGTGGCCGAAACCCAACTGTGATTTTCGATTGCAGATTGATGATTGGCGACTGAAGACGACACGAGCCGTCCGATCCTGCCTTTCAATCGTCAATCATCAATCTGCAATCACAACTCGAGGAACACATGCGATACCTGTTCCCCGTGCTCGTGTTCGCCGCGTGCGTCGGGGCGTTCGGGCAAGAGCCGAAGAAGAAACCCGTCGTGAGCGGCGACCCGGCGCGCGTGCAGCGCATCCGCAAGGCCACGATGCCGAAGATCGACAAGCCCATCCTGTTCGACACGCCGGAGGCCGACGCGGTGCTTTCGGCGCTCGAGGTGTTCCCCGAAGACAACCCGTGGAACCTCGTCGTCAGCGATTGGCCGCTGCACCCGAACTCGCAGAAGATCGTCGCCAGCATCGGCGCGAACAAGCCGCTGCGCTACAACCCGGACATGGGCTTCGTGCTGGTCCCGCCCGGTCAGAAGAAGGTGGACGTGAAGATGACCGAGTACCCGGCCGAGTCCGACAAGGGGCCGTTCCCGGTGCCCGACAACGCGCCCATCGAGGGCTGGCCGGTCCACTACCAGCGCGAGCCGAAGCTGAAGAACCTGACGCTCGACGACGTGCAGCGCGACAAACTCAAGCAGGGCGGCGACCGCCACGTGATCGTGGTCGATCCGACCAACCGGATGCTGTACGAGTTCTTCTCCACGAAGAAGACGAACGCGGGGTGGGAGGCCGCGTGCGCCGCGACCTTCGACCTCAAGAGCAACAAGCTGCGGCCCGACGGGTGGACCAGCGCCGACGCCGCCGGCCTGCCCATCTTCCCCTCGGTGATCCGCTACGACGAACTGAAGCGCGGCGCGGTCGAACACGCGATGCGCGTGACCGTCGTGAAGACGCGCCGCGCGTACGTTCACCCCGCGACGCACTTCGCCAGCCGCCTGACCGACGAGAACCTGCCGCGCATGGGCGAGCGCATCCGCTTGCGGAAGGACTTCGACACGTCGAAGTTCTCGGCCGAAGTGAAGGCGATTCTGGACGGGTTGAAGAAGTACGGGATGCTCGTTGCCGACAACGGCATCGACTGGGCGCTGTCGTGCGCGCCCGACGCGCGCATCCCGGTGCTGCACGACGAGCTGCGCAAGGTGAAAGGCTCCGACTTCGAGGTCGTCGTCCCGCCCGCGGGGTACAAGCCGTAGGCTCTTGTAGGTGCCGCGAGCCGAGCGGCACCGCGTGAACCTCGCGGTCAGGCTCGCGGTCCCTCGCACAGCTCCCGCCCATGTTATCGCGGTGCCGCTCGGCAAGCGGCACCTACCAAAGTAGCCACGCCACCACGCCCGCCAGTGCCGCGAGCGCGCACAGCGCGCCGGCCGCGGCCAGCAGTTTCGCCCGCTTCTTCGCGATCACCTTTTGCGGTACGAACACCTGCGGCGTGCCGAAGTCGCTCGCCGCGACCGCGGGCGGCGGCGCGCTCTCGTTCGGGTGCGCCTGAAAGTGCGCGTGGGCGTAGCCGTAGGAGAGCATCAGCACCACCGGCCGCGCGAGCGTGCGCGTCGGGGACGCCGTGAGGCGCGCGACCGCGTCGCGGAAGAAGAACGCGGCGCGCTCGCGGAACTTGTCGCGCTCCGCGCCGGTCGCGTGCTTCATCGCGAACTGGAACACCTCGCACTTGCGCATGTCTTGCGCCGCCCACGTCTCGTTCGGGTACTCCAGTATCTCCGGGCGCGACAGCGTCGGCACCTCGTTGTCGGCCATCCAGCGCGCGTAGTGCAGCAGGCTCGCGCGGGCGTAGGCGTAGGTCGCGTCGAGTTGCCCGCGCTCGGCCTTGTGGTCGAGGTACTTGCCCAGCGCTTGCAGGAAGATCGTGTAGAACCAGCGGTTCTCCACATCGAGCAGGTTGCGTTTCGGTACGTCGTCCGCGGGGTGAATGCAGCGGCGCACGAGCTGTTCCGCTTTCACGAGGAACGCGCCGTCGCCGCTGAGCCGGTGGCCGTCGAGCAGCACCGACAGCGAGTTGCCCGACCCGCGGCCGGGTCCGTGGTAGCCCGCGTCGCGGCTCTGGCTCGCGTAGCCGGTGTTCGCGCGCGACAAGAAGCGGAAGACCGTTTTCGTGCCGTCGTCGAGGTCGATCACCCACCGCGCGAGGCCGAGCGCCGCCTCGCGCGCCTGCTCGCTCCCGGTGAGGAAGTAGTGGAGCATCAGGCCGGTGGTGTAGTTGTGCTCGTTCGCCGGCCCGCCGCCCGCCGCGTAAATGTGCTTCGACCGCTTGGCCTTCTCGCTGTTAGGGTCGAGGCCCGGCATCCCCTTCATCTGAAGCAGCGACCGCGGGTACGAGCGGTGCGTGCCGGTGTCCGCGGCGGCGTAGTGGTACGTGTGCCAGAACAGCCCGCCGTTGTACGCAGACTTGTCTTGCGTCGTGTGGTAGATGTCGATGTCGATGACGTGCTGCGCCAGCTCCTGCATGTGGCGCAGCCACACGAGGTTGCCGCTGCGCAAGAACTGGTACGCAAACCCGGCAACCGGGTCGTACTGGTTGTTGTAATGCGACACCATCGGTTCAGGACCGGTTCCGTATACGGCCTCGTGATCGCCGTAGATGTCGCCGAAGTGCCGCCAGCCGTATTCGTCGATCTGCTCGCGCTTGTGGTCGAAGGTGTCCGCGCCTTCAATCGCCGCGTCCACCAGCTTCAGGTAATCGCTGTGTGGGTCGCCGGCCTTCGGCGTGAGATAAGGCAGCGCGCCGCTGGCGCAGTACCACTGCGGCGACGCGAACGCGCGGGCCGGCGCGCGGAACCACTCCAGCGATTCGGGCGTGGCGTCCGCGCCGAACGCGACCGCGAACGTCCACGTCTTCTGCTCGCCGCCTTGTAGCTCGTGAACGTCCGAATACTGTCGCGGTAGCAAGTGAATATTGAGTGACGATTCCGCGGAGTCAACCGAAATGGGAAAGTTCTGCCAGAAATGTGGCACCGCGACACCAACGGTGTGCTTGCCGGTATCGAGGATCGCAACGGGCGTCGCGCGCAGCCCGCTGCGCTCCTGCGCGCCGCCCTTCAGTGTGTAGCCGCGAAAGCGCGTCGGCACCTCGCGCTTGCGGTTCAGGTGGTTGGTGCTGCGCCAGTTCGCGCCGCCGCTTGAATCCTGATACAGCTCGACCGGCGCGGCGAACTCTTCGACTGCCGCGCCGGTCTCCGGCGAACATCGAACGCGCGCGGCTTCGCCCGCGGGCAGTGCGAACGACAGCGACACATCTTTCAGGAAGACCGAACCGGCGTCGCCCAAGTCCCACAGCCCGCCGGGGTGGATCGCTCGATTCGGGTTGCGGATTGTCAACTCGATGCGCACGGCCGAGAGGCCAGCGAAAAAATGGAGCCGTGCCGACACGTCGAGCGGGCCGAGCGCGTCGCGCCACGTCGCAGTCGTGCGCACCGGGCCGGCGTGTTCGATGTGCGCCGCTTCGAGCGCTACGGATGTCGGACCGTCCCCCCACTCGATGAGTAATTGCGGCAGCGGCGCGAGCGCGGGCTTCACGTCTGGCGCGACCGCGACGGGTTCGCCCGCGCTGACGCGGTACGGCGCGGCCCCGGCTTCCGCGATCCAGTCGAGCAGCACCCAGCGCGCGGAGCCGTCGGGCCAGCGGTCCAGAGTGCGCGCTTGCAGCGCGACGACCGCGCCGCGCGCGTCGCGCAACACGAGCTTCGCGGGGTCGGTGAGCGCGCCGCGCGGGAACGGGATGCCGGTCGTGACCGGGCCGCGGCCGGCGGGCGGACAGGTGACGTGCAGTTCGACGGCGTCCAAGTGCGACCCTCGTTACCTTCGGGACAGCTTCCAGCCTGCCCTACACCGCGGCGGCCTTCTTGCGGGCGTCCCACTCCTCGAAGCTGATGAGCACCTGCCGCGCGTTGCTGCCGTTGAAGCCGCCCACGATGCCGTCTTCGGCCATGAAGTCGATTAGGCGCGACGCCTTGCCGTAACCAATGCCGAGCGCGCGCTGAAGCAGCGACGTGCTGCCGCGCTGCTCGCGGATGACGATCTCCACAGCTTGTTCGTAAATGGGGTCGCGCTCGCGCAGCTTCTCGCCCACCTCGCCGGCCGCGGCCTCCAGTTGGTCGCGGGTCTTCAGGTTCAGCAGTTCCGTGTCGTAGTTCGGCGTGTCGGTGGCGATGGCGTTCACGACGCGCTCGATCTCGGAGTCTTCCACGAGCGCGCCCTGCGCGCGGGTCAGTTGCCCGGTTTGCAGCAGCAGCATGTCCCCCTTGCCCAGCAGCCGCTCGCCGCCCTTCTCGTCCAGCACAACGGCGCTGTCGGAACGGTTGGTGACGCGGAAGCAGATGCGCGCCGGCATGTTCGACTTGATGAGGCCCGTCACCACGTCCACGGTCGGCTTCTGGGTCGCGAGGATCAGGTGAATGCCGGCGGCGCGCGACTTCTGCGCCAGCAGGATGATGTTCCCCTCGATCTCCTTCTTCATCTTCATCATCAGGTCGCCGACTTCGTCGATGACGATGACGATGTACGGCATCTTCCGCGGGATCGCCTTCAGTTCGTCCTCGCTGTCGGGGTTCACGCGGCGGGCGATTTCCTCGAACGGCAGTTCGTTGTAGCTGGCGATGTTCCGCACGCGCGCGCGGTGCAGCCACTCGTACCGCTCTTCCATCTTCTCGACCGCCCAACTCAGGATCGCGTCGGCCTTCTTGTCTTCCTTCACAACGGGCGTCATGAGGTGTGGAATCTGCGCGTAGTCGCTCAGCTCGACCTTCTTCGGGTCGATGAGGATCATGCGGCACTCGTCGGGCCGGCGCGTCAACAAGAGCGAAACGATGATGGTGTTGAGGCACACGCTCTTGCCGGTACCGGTGCTGCCGGCGATGAGCAGGTGCGGCATCGTCGCGAGGTCGTAGGCCAGCGGGCGGCCCTCGACGTCCTTGCCCACGAACAGCGGCAGCCGGAACTTGCTCACCTTCGGCCCGGCCGCGAGCGCCGCGACCAGTTCCTTCAGGTGAACCGTTTGGCGGATCTCGTTCGGCACCTCGATGCCGACGGTGTTGCGCCCCGGCAGCGGCGCGACCACGCGCACGGTGGGCACGCGCAGGTTCAGCGCGAGGTCGTCGGCCAGCGTCGTGACCTTGTTCAGCCGCAGGCCGGTTTCGAGCGCGATCTCGTACTGCGTGATGACCGGCCCCGTGTGGATGCCGACCACCTTCACGTTCAGGCCGAAGTCTTGGAACGTCTTCTCCAACAGCACGGCCATGTCGCGCAGTTTCTGCTCGTGGTCCGAAACCGGGAACGGCTCCGGGTCGTTGAGCAGCGACAGCGGCGGCAGTTCGTAATCGACGTTCGACGGCTGTTCGACGAGCGCCGGCGCGCGCACGAGCGGCGCGACCTTCGGCCCGGCGTGAACGTGAATCGGGATGTCTTCCGAGTCGCTCGCGGCTTCGCACGACAGGGGCGAAGCAACCGGCGCGGGTGTGTCTACTGACACGGAAACCGACACAGGCGCAGTGATTTTCACCTGTTTGGGCTTGGGTTGCGAAGTCACGAGCGGCTGTGGCAGTGTGGGCTTGGCCTCGCGCTTGGGGATCGCGGCAACGGCCCGCGCGACGCCACCACCCACGGCCTTCAGCGCGCGGCCCAGCTTAACCAATGCGGCTTCCATCACGTCGGCGACGCGGTCGTTGAGCCACACGCCGGCGCGCCACAGCGCGCGGAGCGCCGCCCCGGTGCCGCGCGCCAGCGCGAGCATCGCGCGGTCCGCGACCAGCCACAGCCCCAACAGCAGCGCGAGACCGAAGACGATGAGCGCCACGTCCGGCTGCGTGGCGTCTTCGAGGCCGAAGCGCAGGTACGCGCCGACCGAGCCGCCGCGCCCCGCGACCGCCGGCGACTTCAGGCCCGCGCCGAACCAGTCGATGCCGACCGCGGCCCAAACGGTGAGGAGCGCCCACCCCGCGCCGCGCATGACCAACTTGCCCGGCGCGCGGCTGACGACGAGGCGCGCGGCGAGCGCGAACCAGCCCGCGAGCAGCACGAGCGCGGCCCAGCCCAGCGGTTCGAGGAGCCACCCCGCGGCGCGCGCCCCCCACGCCCCGAACGCGCCGGTGCCGCCGAGCGCGCGCGCGGTCCCGAGGCACGCACCGAGCGCGGCCCCGGTCAGCACGAGTGTGACCACCACGGCATCGACGCGCTTCAGCTGAAGCGCAGTTGTGTTCTTTTCCGACATCCGCCCGTCCCCCCGGCCGCGCGCCGCGCACAACCCTTATTGTCATTCGTGGGACGCGCCGCCAGAACCCCGCGGGCGGGTATCTGGGGGCAGTTTTCCTCTTCCGTTCAAGTCTCCACCGATACAACGCGCCCGACCGATATAAGCGGCACAGTTCACCAGCGGGGCACCATGTTGCACGTGGCGTTGTGGGAGCCGGAGATTCCGCCGAACACCGGGAGCGTCGCGCGGCTGTGCGCCGCGACCGGCGCGCGGCTGCACCTGATCGGCCGGTTGGGGTTCCGCCTCGACGACCGCTCGCTGAAGCGCGCGGGGCTGGACTACTGGCCCGCGGTGGATTTGGTGCGCCACGTCACGTTCGAGGACTTCACACAGGTCATCGACCCGGCGCGCGTCTGGTGCGTCGAGACGCCGAGCGCGACGCCGTACACGCGGGCCGACTTCGCGGACGGCGACTGCTTGTTGTTCGGGAACGAGTCGCGCGGGCTGCCGCCGGGCGTGCGCGAGCGGTTCGCCGCGCGCGTCGTGGGCATCCCGATGCCCACCGGGGCCGTGAGAAGCCTCAACCTCGCTACGGCCGTTGGGATCGTCCTGTACGACGCCCTGCGCCGCCTGCACGGGTGGTAGAACCCGACGCGCGGGGGGAAGACAATTTCTGTTTCGTTCAAGATCGGCGTGACAGCGGGTGGCGAAAACGGTTGGATAGGCGAAACGGTCTTCTGTCGCTGTCCTCGGCTCGTGGTTCGAGGTGTCGATGTCGCGTCCGGTGGCTTCGTTCTCGGCCGTGGAGGAGTTGGCCGGGTACGTTCACACAGTGTTGTGCGACAAGGACGCGCTCGACCCGACCCAAGCCCCGCTGTTCCGCACGCCGGTGCGGCGCGGGGGCCGGGTGTGCGGGCTGGTGTTTCACGTCGAGGGGCCGCGCCTGCTCCGCACCAGCGCCGTCTGGTCGAGCGACGACGCCCGCATCATCTTCTACGACTCGTCGGGCCTGCGGTTCGAGGAAGTGGCTCTTTCGGAGTCGCCGGCGCTTTCGTGAGAGCGAGCGAGCGGCGCGGCGTCAGCCCGCCGGTAGCTGCACAACTCCGACGCGCTGAGCCCACCGTGGTTGTGGAACCACCGGCGGGCTGACGCCACGCCGCTCGCTTGCTACTCGTCGTCCTTCTTGTCGAACTTGATCTTGCACCCGGCGGCGGCGCTGGTCTCGGCGGGGGCCGCGGCCTTACCGTCGCGCGCGGCGGCCACCGCGTCGGCCACGTACTTCATCTTCGGCTCGCCGCCGGCCTTGTCGTCGAACGCCCCCATGTACACCACCTTCCGGTCCTTGTTCAGCACGAAGCACTCCGGCGTGAACATGGCCCCGTAGTCGAGCGCGACCTTCTGCGACGGGTCGTACAGGTACGTGAAGCCGAACTTCATCTTCTTGGCCCGCTCCTTCATCGCCGGGAGCGCGTCGGCCTTGCCGGTGTTCACGTTGATCGCCACGAACCCGACCGTGCTGCCGGGCTTGTTGCACTCGGCCGCGAACGCGATCAGCCGCTCCTCGTACAGCCCGGCCACGATGCAACTGTTGCAGGTGAACACCACGACGAGTACGTCCTTGTCCTTGAAGTCCGCGAGCGCGTACTTCTTGCCGTCGGTGGCCTCGAGCGCGCCCCACGCCGGGGCCGCGTCGCCGACGTTCAGCTTCTTGTTGAACTTGCCCGCGCTGAGAGGGGACGCGCAGAGGGTGAGGAGGAACGAGGAGAGGAGGAGGCGCGACATGGGTTACTGAACCTTCTTCAAGTACGTCGTTCCCGTGTCGACGTGTTCGAGCGTGGCGGAGCGGCACAGGCCCGTGAGCGCCGCGTCGGTCGCGGGCGCGTGGACCTCGCAGATGCCGAAGAACTGGTCTTGGAGGAACCGCAGGATTTGCGACAGGAGCAGCTTGGCGATCCCGAGTTTGCGGAGGTCTTGGCGCACTTGGATGTCGAGGACGCCGGCCGACGGGAAGCCCCAGCGCCAGCCGTACCCTTCCAGTTCCCACACGATCGCGCGGGCCGCGATGAAGTTGCTCGCCAGCTTGTCCACCACGCGGAACTCGACCGGGTCGAGCGTGCCCCACACGCACTCGTGCCACCAGCTCGGCACGGTCGCGGCGCGCATCACTTGTGTCTCGTACCGCTTCCGCAGCATCGCGAACCGGCTGTCCGGGATCGAGAGCGGCGCGTCCAGTTTCTTCTGGAACACGAGCGTCGTGCCCGCCGGTTCGTAGCCGAGTGACTTGAAGAACGGGTCCGCGCCGGGGTCCGAGGCCAGAAAGCCGGGGCTGTTGGTGCCGCCGTACAGTCCGAACCCGAACGGGCAGTGCGGCCACACCGGGCCGGCGCGGAGCGTGGTCGCGCCGCGCTTCGTCAGGTACTCTTCGCACTGCGCCACGAGGTCCGCCCCGAGGCGCTTGCGCCCGGTGCTGGGCCGCACCGCGACCGAGCAGATGACCCCGTGCGTGCGGTCCAGCGCGGACAGGTCCGCGGTCGGCCCGAACCCGGCCAGCGCGTACCCCACCACGCGCTTGTCGGCGTCGTCCACCGCGACGATCAGCCCGTCGGGGTCGAAATACGGCTTCGAGAACACCCAGCGGTCCAACAGCGCCGGGGTGCGCAGCGGGAAGCTGCCGCGGGCCGTGTGGGACTCGTTCCACACGTCGGCCAGCGCCGGCGGATCGGTGTTGAGGAAGCGGCGGAAGACGATCACGACCGGCTCTCGCGGCCCGCCACGGGGAGGAACGGCGGCGGTGGACAGATGACGGAATACTATCCGATCTTTCCCAGATGAACGCCTCTGGAAACGCAAATCGGCCGTGCGGCCACAAAGTACCCCCGCGAAGGGTGGTCCGCAACGATTTTCGCACCCGGAT
>Ga0194132_10003607_pt1 | contig 27364 bp, 18 predicted proteins | sample TA2KigOf80mmetaG_FD_148612 | JGI IMG/M metagenome (GOLD analysis project Ga0194132, IMG submission 148612) | Freshwater microbial communities from Lake Tanganyika, Tanzania - TA2015054 Kigoma Offshore 80m | ecosystem: Environmental > Aquatic > Freshwater > Lake | place: Tanzania: Lake... | reverse complement strand
AAGTGCCGGTATCGGTGGTCACAGATGTGCATCAGACGCCCGCAGAAGGGGCAATCCCGATCGAGAACGTCGAGTTCCAGGAGGGCGAAATCGGTATCCTTGGGCCAGTGGTAAGGCATCCTGCCGACCTCCACGTTTGAGCCGCCTCCAGCGAAAAGATGATCACGCAAGAGTTTACACACAGAATACGCTACCTTCTAGCCCTCTCGCGGATCGTTGATTTTTTTGCGAACGCCCGCGCCGCCGCACGTGGGGCCGGGCGGTGCTAGACTTGCGAATCGCTCGTTTTCCCCGCGCTGAGGGCGCGCCTGTGCCCGAATATTGCGACCCCACCGTACCGCGCACCCCGGACACGGAACCGCTCGCGGCCACGGTCGCGCGGCCCGCGCCCGCCACCACCGACGAAACCCTCGTGCGCGCCAGCCCCGCCGCCCCCGAACCGGGCGCGGCCCCGACTCCGTCGTCCGGGTCCGCCGGGTTCACCGAAGAGACGCGCCAGCTGCTCCGCAAGCGGCTCATCGTCACGCACGCCGCGGTCGGTACCGTGACTGCGGCCGTGACACTGTTGGGGCTGCTCGGCGCGCCGGTGGTCCCGTGCGAAGCCGGGTTGGGGCACTGGGCCGTGGGGCTGCCGCTGATCGGGTGCCTGCTGAACGTCGGCGGGTTGGTGTTCTTGGTGCGCCGTCCGGGCGCGCCGCTGCTGCGGCTGCGCGCGGCCGAGGTGAACCAGTTCGCCGGGGTCGCGCTGCTGGCGGGCGCGGCCCGGTTCCTCGTGCTCACCGCGCCGCCGGCCGCGTCCCCGGACCCGCGGTTCCACGACCTGCTGTACCGCTTCGACGCCCTCGTCACCAGCTACCCGCTGATCTTCGCCGTGGTCATGTACGGGGTGTTGATCCCGAACACCCGCCGGCGCAGCCTGATCGGGGCCGGGCTGCTGTGCCTCGTGCCGCTGGTCGCCACCGCGCTGGCCGCGGCCGTGAACCCGCACGTGCGCGAGGAAATGGCCGAGATCGTGCCGACGACGGTTCTCCCACTGTTCATGGCCGCGGTGGTCGCGGTGTTCAGCGCGTCGCGCGCTAGCGCGCTCCAGCGCCAAGCGTTCGACGCGATCCGCGAGGCCAAGCAACTCGGCGCGTACGTACTGAAGAAGAAGCTGGGCGAGGGCGGAATGGGCGAGGTGTGGCTGGCCGAGCACCGGCTGCTGAAGCGGCCGTGCGCGATGAAGTTCATCCGCCCCGACCTCGCGGGCGAGACCGCGACCGCGGCCCGGTTCGAGCGCGAGGTGCGCGCCGTCACCGCGCTCACGCACTTCAACACGGTGCGCATCTTCGACTACGGGCGCGGCGACGACGGGGGCTTCTACTACGTCATGGAGTACCTCGACGGCCCCACGCTCGACCGACTGGTGAAGGACGGCGGGCCGCTCGCGCCGGGCCGCGCCGTACACCTGCTGCGGCAACTGTGCGGCGCGCTGGCCGAGGCCCACGCCGCGGGCATGGTTCACCGCGACCTGAAACCGAACAACGTGCTGGTGACCACGCTCGGGGGCCAGCGCGACGTGGCCAAGCTGCTCGACTTCGGGCTGGTGCAAGACGCCGGCGCGGAGCGCAGCGACGACCGCATCACGCGCGCCGGCACCGTGCTCGGCACGCCCAGCTACATGTGCCCGGAGCAGGCAGGGGGCGAAGCGGTGGACCCGCGCGGCGACCTGTACAGCCTCGGCGCGGTCGCGTTCTTCCTGCTGACCGGCCGCCCGCCGTTCGAAGGCTCCACCGTGGGGAAGCTGCTGACGGCGCACCTGACGCAGCCCGCGCCGGACGTGCGCGCGGTGCGCGCCGACGCGCCCGCCGACCTCGCGGCGGTCGTGGCCCGGTGCTTGGCGAAAGACCCGAAGGACCGGCCACAGAGCGCGGCGGAACTGGACGCGGCGCTCGCGGCCTGCGCGAGCGCCGGCCCCGCGCCGCTGGTGTGGGACACGCCCGCCCCGGCGAGCGGCGTCACGGAAACCATCGTCCGCAGTTGAAGGAGGCGGAAGTCGTAGACCTCACGCTCCGCGTGAGGACCGTGGGCGTTGGGCGGCGCACGGGGGCGCGCCCATTTCGTCTGCGCCAGCGGTCCTCACGCGGAGCGTGAGGACTACGATCTGCGCCACTACTTCCCCGGCTCGAAGTCGGCGTCGGGCACGGTCGCGGGGAACTCCCACTTCTCGTAGGTCCATTGCTCGACCGGGCGGCCGTCCTGATACACCTCGATCTTGGCCGGGAGCAGCAGCCCGTCCGGGCCGGGCTTGTGCTCGGTCACGGTCCACTGCTTGCGCCGGTCGACCGCGTTCTCGCGCACGACGTACTCGACGCGCACGAGTAGATCGGTCGCGGCGTCGTAGGTGAGGGCGAACACTTGCTGCGGATCGCCGGTCGCCAGCTTCATGAGGTGAATGGGCAGCGGCTTGCCGGTGCGCGGCGCGGTGCCCGTGACCGATTGGAAGTCGTACACCACGGCCTTCGGGTCGGTGAGGGGCAGGCCGAGCGCCATCCAGTGCTGGGCGCGCGCGTCCGCGCCGAGGGCGCGGGCGAGTTCGCTGCGGTTGATCTCCGCGACCTCGCGGTCGCCCTGCATCATGGTGAACCGGCCGCGCACGAGCCACGCGCGCACGAGGTTCTTGGAGTCGGCGCTCACCTGAACCTCGTTGCGCACCGCGACGCGGTCGGGCCACGTCGCGGTGATGGTGCGCGCGGCGGGGTTGTCGCCATCGATCACCATCGTGCCCTTGAGGGCCACGCGGCTCGAATTCGCTTTCGCGAGCAGTTCCGGCTTGCCCGCGGTGAGGGCTTTCACGGCCTTCTCCGCGTAGGCCTTCGCCGCCGGTTCGGACTCCTTCGGCACCGGGTCCGGGGGCGGCGGCTCGACGCCCTTCGGCACTTCGGGCGGCAGCTCCTTCGCCGGTTCGCACCCGACGGCGACGGCCAGCACCAGCGCCCCAATCGCTCCCCACACGCGCCGACTCATTCGCGACCTCCGTTGTGCGCCGAGCGAACCCCGTGGAGTTGGTTGTACCCGGGGCGAAGGGGCGTCGTCTATTGCGGTCGGCCGGGTTCCGGGGCCACGGGCGGGGGCGGGGGTGGCGCGAGCGGCACGTCCGGTTCGCCGAACCGCCCGAGGCGCGTGAACGCCAGCAGCGCGAACCCCAACCCCGCGAACGCCCCCACGTAGGTCGCGGGGTGCGGCAGCGCCTCCAACCCGGACGGCGACGCGAACCCGACGCGGTACGCCGAGTGCGCCAAGAACACCCCCGTGCCGAACGAGAGCAGCGCGACCACGATGCCGAGCGAACGGCGCGGGTCGCCGCGGCGCGGGTCGCGCACGACCGCCAGTTGCACGACCGCCAGCACCGTACACAGGGCCACGCCCCACTGGACGCGCTCGCCCCCGTAGGCCCGGAACAGGTTCGCGGTTATGCCGCCGTCGAAGTTCACCTCGACCGCGGGCACGTCCACCGCGACGGTGGCGGCCACGATCAGCGGGCAGAGCAGGAGCAGCACGTTGAAGAACGCGACCGGGACACGTACCGGCTCGTTCGCGGGGGGCATGGCACGGGCCTCCGTGGAGTTTGGGGCTAATGTAGGCCTGCGGGCCGCAGAAAGCCCCCCGTTTACCCGACCGGAATACTCGTGCGGGCGTTCGGGTGAATTTCGCGCGGCGCGTTGCCGATCTAGGTCCGGTTCCTATATTGCCAGCGCCGCCGGGGTCCGGCGGAACCTCTCCTCATCGGATCGCACCCATTTCTGGCCGGGTTCGCTTCGGTGAGGCCCGCGCGCCTGCGGGCTAACACGGGTGTCGAAAGGGTCGAGTCATGGCCACGTTCGGGCTACTCAACGAGATCGACTTCATCGAGGAACTGCGGCTCCGCCGCTGGGCGCGGGAAAATTACGTGCCCTCCGATGAGCGCGACACCGCCTGGCATCCGATCATTCTGGATGAGATGCGCTGCAAGGACGGGGAAGTGAGCGACGCCGTGTTGGTCGGCTAATCGCTCGCTCCGCGAGCCGTGTCAGTGGCTAGCGTCCGTGGGCAGTGAACAGGCGCACGACCGATCATCTCCGGTCCCGTGCCTGTTCACTGCCCACGGACACTAGCCACTGACACTTGAAACACGGAGGTTGCGATGGGCTTCTACAACGGACGGGCCACGTTCCTGCGGTTCAAGGTGAACGGCCCCGCGCCGCGCCTGTTCGACGACGAGCACCTCGACCGGCTCAAGGACCGGCAAGCGGGCCGGCAGCGGATCGCCGCGGCCGACGGCGTCGAAACCGGCTGGACCGCCGGCGACCACGTCCTCGACACCGACTTCCACCTCGCCAAGAACGTCATCAACGACACGCTCACGTTCGACCTGCGCGTCGATACGGACAAGCTCCCCAACGACCTGCTGCGCGCCTACTGTGCCGTCGAACTGAAGGCGCTCTCGAAGAACAACCCCAGCGGGTTCGCCAGCGCGCGCCAGAAGCGCGAGGCGAAGGAAATCGCCCGCGAGCGCCTCGAACAGGAAGCGAAGGACGGGCGGTACAAGAAGCGCAAGTGCATCCCGGTGCTGTGGGACAAGCTCACCAACGAGGTCCTGTTCGGGGCCACGTCGCTGACGCAAGTGGACCGGCTGTGCTCGCTGTTCGAGCAGACCTTCGGCCACGAACTGGACTGCGTGACCGCCGGGCGGCGGGCGTACCAACTCGCCGAAGTCAACGCCCGCACGCGCCTCGTGGACGACTCCGCGCCCAGCGCGTTTGTGCCCGGCGTCACCCCCGCCGACGTGGCGTGGATCGCCGACGAGACCAGCCGCGACTTCATCGGCAACGAGTTCCTGATGTGGCTCTGGTACTACACCGACGTGCAGTCCGACACGATCAAGCTCGCGGACAACTCCGAAGTGACGCTGATGCTGGCCCGCACGCTGAACCTCGAATGTCCGCGCGGCGTGACCGGGCACGAGACCATCACCTACGAAGGCCCGACGCGGCTGCCCGAAGCCCGGCGCGCGATCCAGAGCGGCAAGCTGCCCCGCAAGGTCGGGCTGACGCTGGTGCGGCACAGCGAGCAGTACGAGCTGACGCTGCACGCCGAGACGCTGGCCGTGGGCGGGGCGAAGCTGCCGCCGCCCGACGAAGGGGCCGACGCCCGCGGCAAGCTCGACGACCGCGCCAACCAACTGCGCTCTCTGATCGAAACGCTCGACCTGCTCTACGACGCCTTCGGCCAGAAGCGGTTCGGCAAGGACTGGGAAGGCGAGCTGGTCGGGATGCAGAAGTGGCTGAAGCGCGAGGAGCGCCGCGCGGCCTGATCAGGCAGAAAGGCAGAAGAGCTTTGACAGGATGAACAGGATGAAGCCAAGGTGAAGAGTGGGGTTAGCCCTCTCGTCCGATCTCTGTTCATCGTGTTCATCCTGTCAAAACTCTTCCGCCCTCTGAATCACTTCTTCTTCCGGTCCTCGTCGCGCTGCTTGCGGAACGCGGTCAGTTTCTCGGCGTGTTCGGTCTTAGCTTCGGTGAGGATCGCGGTGGCGCGCTTGAGGCGCTCCGCGGCGGCGTCGCGCTCGGCCGCGGTCGAGGCCGGGTTCTTCGCCACGGTTTCGGCGAACGTCATCACGAGTTGGTGCCGGGCTTCCGCGGCCTTGAGCTTGTCCGCGGCCGCGGCCAGCGCCGGCGGGAACGGCCGCACCGTCACTTCCACGGTCCCCTCGGCCTTCGCCGCGGGCAGCGCCTTCATCTGCTTCAACAGCGCCGGGGTCGCCACCTTGTCGGTGCCGAGCGGGTCGTAAGTGTACGTCAGCGTGAGGGCGTACTTGCCGGGCGTGCGCAGGTCGTAGTAGCTCTCGACCGACCCGTTGTGCGGGGTCATCGTCTGCCCCGGCTTCACGAGGACGACATCGTCCGCGCCGATAAAGCCGAGTACGCCGTCAATGCGCACCACGTCGGTGCGGCGCGCCATGCGCTGCCCGTTCTTCGTGGCCGACCAGCGGTACTCGACCATGTTGAGGAGGCCGTCGTACGCCCCGTCGGTGGCTTGAAGGACGTACACGTCGCCCTTCCCCGCGTTGCGGATCACAGCCTTCACGGTCACGGTTTCGTCCGGGTACACCGCGTCGGGCGCGGTCAGTTCGATCTTGAGGTTCGGTTTCTCGTCGCCGCGCGCGACCGCGGGGAGCGCGAGCAGGGCGAACACGAGCGCGAGAGGGGAACGCATCGGGCGGCTCCGGTGGGGGAAGGTGCGAGCAAGACGACGACGCGCGGGCGGCGCTAACGTAACGCTTTTGTATCCCGCGGGGCTACGATACCCGTATGCCGCCGCCTGTCGCTCCGCCGGGTTTCGCCGCGCGCCTCAAAGCGAAGGCCCGCGAACTCGGCTTCGCGCTGGCCGGAATCGCCCCCGCCACCGACGCCGACGGCTTCCCTCGGTTCCGCGACTGGCTCGCCCGCGGCTACGCCGGGGCGATGAGCTACCTGCACACGCAGGGCGACGCGCGCCGCAACCCCGACAACATACTTGAAACCGTGCGCAGCGTGCTGATGGTGGGGATGGAGTACGGCGGATCGGAGATTGCAGATTTACGATTGACGATTGACGACAGCGGCGCGCCTTCAATCGTCAATCACAAATCTCAAATCGCCAAATATGCGCAAGGCCCCGACTACCACCGCTACATCTGGGACCGGCTGAACGCGCTCGCGGCGTGGCTGGAGGCCGAAGCGCCCGGATCCCGCACGGAAGCCGTCGCCGACACCGCGCCGCTGTTGGAGCGCGACTTCGCCCGCCGCGCCGGGCTGGGTTGGGTCGGCAAGAACACCATGCTCATCAACCCGCGCCGCGGCAGTTTCTTCTTCCTCGGCGCGGTCCTTTCGGACTTGGACCTCGAAGCGGACGCGCCCTTCGCCACGTCGCACTGCGGCACCTGTACCGCGTGCCTTGACGCCTGCCCGACCGCGGCGTTCCCGCAGCCGTTCGTACTCGACGCGACCAAGTGCATCAGTTACCTGACGGTGGAACTGCGCGGCCCGATCCCGCCGGAACTCCGCGAGCCAATGGGGAACTGGCTGTACGGCTGCGACGTGTGCCAAGACGTGTGCCCGTGGAACAGCAAGCCGCGCGACGGAGTCGCGTTCCCGCGTGACGCGGAGCTAGCCGCGATGGACACCATCGAGCTATTGGGCCTGAACGCAGACCAGTTCCGCGCGCGGTTCAAGCGCACGTCGCTGTGGCGCAACCGCCGGGCCGGGCTGCTCCGCAACGCGGCCATTGTGCTGGGCAACGTGGGGGACGAAAAGGCGCTGCCGGCGCTGGAAAAGGCACTGAACGACGAGGAAGAGGTGATTCGCGAAGCCGTGACATGGGCGATTGAGCGCATCCGTCAACGGTACTCGAACGTGAACTCCGGGTTGCCGTCGTCGCCTTCGGTTTGAGTCAGACGGAACGACTTCCCCAGCACGGCGGACTTCGTCCACCCGCCGGACGCGCGCGCCGCGATGAACTCCTTCTTGCCGCGCTTGAAGATGGTGAATTGCATGTCGTCCAAGTCGCGGGCGTCGAACACCCAGTACTCCTGAATGCCAGCGTCGAAGTACGCGGACATCGTCCACTCGGTGTCCTTCACTTCCGAACTTTCGCTCACGATTTCGATGACGATTTCGGGCGAGCCGATCATCTCCGTCTGCATCCCCTTCTCGCCACCGACCAGACGAACGACTTCGTCGTTCAGGGCGGAGTGCGAGACGATCATCCCGTCCGGCTCGGTCGAAAGCTCCGTCTCGCGGTGGCCGTACCGCATCTCTTCGGGGACGAACCGACCGAACTTCGTTTGCTTCATGAGATTGGCGAGAGAGCGTCCCAGTTCGGCGCGCAGCACGTTGTGACTGGAGAACTCTTCCATGATGGGGTCCACCCACACTTTGCCGTTGATGAAGAGAATCTTCCCCTCATCGGGGAACGCGACGGAGTGCATCCAGCGGTGGAACGATTCGTAGTCCACCACCCACGGAGGCATCTCTACCCGGTCGGAACCGACTGCGAAAATGGTGTCCACGTTCGTCCTTACGTGTCAGTCGACGGCGCAACCCGCCGCGTTTGTAATTGGGGAGATCATACCGCGAGTCGGGGGGCACGTTCCACGCCGCTCACGCCCGGATGCGCCGGTCGTAAGCCCTCACCCCGCCGAACGTTTCAGTGAATTCTCATAATCCAATCGCTAAAATCGGCTACGCTCGAAACACTTCAGGCACGCCCGTGGTACGCACGGTGTTCCCCGGCACGAAGGCCGATACGACTCGGGATCGTACATGCAACTGATTCAGACCCTCGCCGCCCGCGGACTCCTAACCGAAGGCGAGCGGGCGCGCGCGGCCGAGGCGATCAAGGCGGCCCCGGACTTCCCCCCGCACCAAGTCCTCATCGATAAGGGCTTCATCAAAGAGGAAGTGCTGCTCCCGGTACTGGCCGAGGCGTTCGGCCTCGAACAGATCGACCTGTCGAACGCGACCGTCGCGAAGGACGTTCTGGAGGCCATGCCCCAGAAGCTGGTCCACCGCAAGAACCTGATGCCGGTCGCCAAGAACAACGGCACCCTCACCGTCGCCATCGGCGACCCGTTCGACGCCTACGCGATCGACGAACTGCAAACGCTGACCGGGCTGCACGTCATCCCGGTGCTGGCCCCGCCGCGCGAAATCACCCGCCTCATTAAGCAGTACTTCGGCGTCGGCGGCGACACGGTCGCGGCACTCGCGCAGGAGAAGAAGACCGAAGACGACGACATCGAGTTTCTGGAGGCGCTCGAGGCCGACGACAGCGAAATGGCGAAGGCGGCGCAAGAGGCGTCCGTCGTCCGGCTCGTGAACCAGATTCTGATCGAGGCCGCGAACGAGCGCGCCTCCGACATCCACGTCGAGACCGAAGAGAAGGGCATCCGCATCCGCTACCGGATCGACGGCCTGCTGCAAGAACAGAAGCTCCCGCCGGAGATCGACCGGTTCGCGATGGCGATCATCAGCCGCATCAAGATCATGGCGCGGCTGAACATCGCGGAGAAGCGGCTCCCGCAGGACGGCCGCATCAAGATGAAGGTGCAGGGCCGCGAGATCGACGTGCGCGTGTCGATCATCCCGATGATCCACGGCGAAGGCATCGTCATGCGACTCCTCGACAAGGGGCGCATGCAGTTCAACCTGAAGGCCGTCGGGATGCTGCCCGACAGCTACAAGACGTTCAAGCAGCTCATCGACCGGCCGCACGGCATCGTGCTCGTGACCGGCCCCACCGGGTCCGGCAAGTCCACGACGCTGTACTCGGCGCTGAACGAGATCAAGGACGAGACGACGAAGATCATCACCGTCGAAGACCCGGTCGAGTACAACCAAGACGGCATCAGCCAGATTCAGACGCACGCCAAGATCGGCCTGACGTTCGCCAACGCCCTGCGCTCGATCCTGCGGCACGACCCGGACGTAATTCTGGTGGGCGAAATTCGCGACGTCGAAACCGCGGAAATGGCGATCCACGCCTCGCTGACGGGGCACATGGTGTTCAGCACCCTGCACACCAACGACGCCCCGAGCGCGTTCACCCGCATGATCGACATGGGCGTCGAGCCGTTCCTCGTGTCCAGCACGGTGGAAGGGGTAATGGCCCAGCGCCTCGTGCGCACCATCTGCCCGGACTGCAAGACGACCTACGTGCCGGACCCGGACGACACGCCGCTCGACTTCCCGCTGCGCAAGGGCGCGGCGACGCCGACCGCGGGGAAGGTGTCGAAGGGCACCGGGTGCCGCGCGTGCCGCCAGAGCGGGTACCGCGGGCGCACCGGCATTTACGAACTGCTCGTCAACAACGACGTGATCAAGGACTTGGTCGTCCAGCGCGTGAACGCCGGCGTGATCCGCATGGAAGCGCTCAAGGCCGGCATGGTGACGCTACGGCAGGACGGCTGGCGCAAGGTGCTCGCCGGGATCACGACCGTCGACGAGGTCGCCCGAACGACGGCGGGGGATATTAGCTAACAGTGGGCCGCGGGCAGTGGGCAGGAAAACCACTGAACCGTGCTCGCTTTTTGTTTTCTGCCCACGGCCCACTAACTACTGCCCACTGCTGCCATGCCGGACTTCACCTACGAGGCGCTCGGCAAGACCGGGGCCAAATCGACCGGGACGCTCACCGCCAACAGCGAGCGCGAGGCCGCGCTCATTCTGGACGGGCGCGGGCTGTTCCCCCTCAAGATCGGCCTCGCGCGCACCCAAGCGTCCGGGGCCGGCGGGTTCCTCGGCGGGCGCGTCAGCGGCCGACAGGCCGCCACCTTCTACTCCCAACTCGCCGACCTGCTCCACTCCGGCGTGCCGCTGCTCCGCTCGCTCGAACTGCTCGAGCGCCAGAGCGTGAACAAGACCCTGCAAGCGGTGCTGCGCGACGTGCGCGTCCGCGTGGCCGACGGCACCGGCCTCGCGCAGGCGATGAACCACCACCCCAAGGTGTTCAGCGAACTCGCCATCGGCATGGTCCGCGCCGGGCAGGAGGGCGGGTTCCTCGAAGACGTACTGAAGCGCGTCGCGGCGTTCGTCGAGCACCAAGAGGACCTGAAATCGAAGGTGATCGGCGCGCTGGCGTACCCCGTGTTCCTCGCCGGGGCCGGGTTCCTCGTCGTCGCCGTCCTGATGCTGTTCTTCGTGCCCAAGTTCAAGCCCATCTTCGCCAAGCTCGAAGAAAAGGGCGACATGCCCGTGATCACCTCGTTCCTGATGGGGTTCAGCGGGTTCATGCTGTCGTGGGCCGGCGCGGTTACCGTTTGCGTAATCGTCGCCTCGTTCGTGACGTTCGTGGTCTGGACCCGCGGCCCCGGGCGCCTGTGGGCCGACCGCGTGAAGATCCGGCTCCCGCTGTTCGGCAGCGTGTTCCTCGGCTTGGCCCTGTCGCGGTTCTGCCGCATTCTGGGCACCATGCTCCACAACGGCATCCCCATCCTGAAGGCGCTAAACATCGCCAAGGACTCGACCGGCAACAAGGTGCTGGGCGCGGCTATCGAGAAGAGCGCCGAGAACGTGACCGCGGGGCAGAAACTCGCCGACCCGCTCCGCAAGAGCGGCTACTTCCCGTCCGACGTGGTGGAAATGATCACCATCGCGGAAGAGGCCAACGCCCTCGAAACCGTACTGGTGCAGATTTCCGACAGCCTCGACAAGCGCACCGCCCGCAACCTCGACCTGATGGTGAAGTTGCTCGAACCGCTAATGCTGTTGGTCATGGCCGTCGTCGTCGGCACCATCGCCGTCGGCCTACTCATGCCGATCTTCAAGATCAGCAGCACTTTGAATTAGTGGGCAGTGGACAGTGGACAGTGGACAGAGAAGAGCAGACAGAGGACAGAAAGAAGGACAGCCACGAACGTTTAGCGTCGTCCCGAAGGGACGAACACGACGGCCCACGGCCCACGGCCCTCTGGTTCTCATGGCGACCTAACGACGGTTCCGCTTATACTGGCAAGACCCCACACCCTTGAGGCCCGCGGTTGAACTTGCGGGAAGGAGAACGCCGATGATGCTCACCAAGACCCGCCGCGTACCGGCCCGCCGCGCGGCCTTCACGCTGCTCGAAGTGCTCGTCGTGGTGGCGATCCTCGTGATCCTCGCCACGGTCGCCACCATCGCGACCACCAGTTACATCGAAGGTGCCAAGAAGAGCAAGGCGCAACTCGGTTGTGTCACCATCGAGAAGGCCATTAAGTCGTACCAGATCGACCCGGCGAACCCCGGCGTGACGGACGAGGAGAAGTTGCCGAACAGCCCGCAAGACCTGATCCAGCCGTTCGGCAGCGCGTCGTCGAAACTCGAGGGCGGCAACAACGACCTGCTCGACCCGTGGGGCAAGCAGTACCAGTTCGAGCGCCGCACCCGCGCCGACAACACCGTGTACATCGTGGTGTACACGATGGCCCCGGACAACACGAAGATCAGCCAGTACGGGATCGGGCCGAACGCCGAGCCGCGCAACTAAGCCCCCAGTGAGGGCCGACCCGTGACTACCCCCGCGCCGCGCCGCGGCTTCACCGTGTTCGAGATCGTCGTCGTGCTGGCGCTGCTGCTGCTCCTCGCGGCGGTGCTCCTGCCGAGCGTGGGCGCGTTCCGCGGCGACACCCGCCAGCGCGCCGCCGCCGACCTGATCCGGGCCGAGCTCGCCGTGGCCCGGTCGCGCGCGATGGAAGAGGGCCGGCCGTACCGCGTCGCCGTCAGCGCCGACGGCAAGCGCGTCCGCCGCGCCCCGGACGGGCCGGAGTTCGCCACCGCCGCCGGGTTCGGCCACGCCGACTCCAGCGCCCAAGTCGTGGACTACCCGTTCGACGAGGTCACGGCGGAAGTGGTGTCCGAGCAGCCGGACAGCGGACCGGTCCAGATCGACAACTGGGTGACAATCGCCACCGTCCAACCGGACGGGACGTGCCGCGAAGACGGTGCGCTGGTGCTCATCAAGGAAGAGGACGGGAGCACGATGCGGGTCCACGTCCGCGGGCTGACCGGGGCGTCGCGCGTCGTCAAGGGGGGCACGAAATGATGATCCGACGCCACGTGCCCGCGCCGCGCCGCGGGCTTTCGCTCTTGGAAGTGCTGCTCGCGCTCGCCATACTGGTACTCGCGCTGGCCGCCATCGGGCAGCTCGTGGACGCCGGCACCGAGCGCGGCAACGACGCCCGGTACTACACCCGCGGGACCCGGCTCGCGCAGGGCAAGATGGCCGAGATCGAGGCCGGACTGATGCCCCTGACCAGCGAGGCCGAGGGCCAGTTCGACGGCGACGACGCGGCGTGGCAGTACAAGGTCACGCCCGAACCGGCCGGGCCGCCGAACCTGTTCAACGTGACCGTCCGCGTCACCCGCACCGGCGGCCGGCCCCTTGAGATCGTGCTGACGCAGCTCGTGTTCGACCCGACCGTGATGGGGTCGGCGGCGCAGGCCGAGCGCCCCGCGGCCGACGACACCGGCGGCACCACGCCGACCACCCCGATGGGAGGAACCACGCCGTGACGCTGGCCCACCGCCCCCGCGCCCGCCGCGGGTTCACCTTGCTCGAAGTGCTGCTCGCCACGGTCATCGCCATTCTGGTGATGGCCGCGCTGTACGCGGCCATGAACGTGACCGTGCAACAGACGCAGGTGACGCGCGACGCGGTCGAAGCCGAGGACCTCGCGCGCGGCGTCTACAACAAGATCACGGTGGACCTGAACTGCACGCTCGCGCCGCTCCCGCCCAAGTCCGGGGGCAACAACGCCGCGTCCGGCGGCACATCCGCGCCGACCGCCCCCACCACACCGACCGACCCGGCCGCGCCTAGCGGTTCTTCCACGCCCGCGCCCGGTGCGACGACGCCCACCACGCCGACCGACGGAACGGCCACAACCGAGGCGCCCGGCGCGACCGATAACGCAACCGCCGTTTCCGCCGACTACGCCTTCCAAGGCGGGCTGATCGGCGAAGAAATGAAGCTGGTGATCTACGCCGGCAAGGTGCCGGAAGCCCTGAGCCGGTACGGGAACCCCGGCGGCACCGAGCAGTTCCGGGCCGACCAGCGGCAGATCATCTACTGGTTCGAGCCGGGCCGCGGGCTGTTCCGCCGCGAGCGCCCGTGGGTCACGGCCGACGGGGTGCGGAACTCCATCGAGGCCGACCCGGACGCCCCGGACGCGGTGCTCCTCGCCGAAGAGGTGAGCAACGCCGTGTTCGAATACACCGACGGCACGACGTGGAGCCCGTCGTGGGATGGCACCGCGCCCGGCCCGGACGGGGTGACGCCCCTCGGCCCGCCGCGGGCCGTGCGCGTCAAGTTGGAGTTCACGTTGGCGACCGGCCGCGGCACGCCGATCACCAAGGACGTGACGCAGATCATCGTGATCCGCGCCGCGCCCGGCACGTACACGCCGCCGCTGCTCGAAGTGCCCGTCGACGGTGGCGACAACCCCGCGACCGACCCGTCGATGGGCGGCAGCACGAACCCGACCACCCCGACGAACCCCACGACGCCCGGCGGCATGAGCACGACCCCCACAACGCCGTCGCTCCCGCCCGGCATCAAACTGCCGCCCGGCATCAAACTGCCCCCCGGCATCACCCTGCCGCCGGGCGTGAGTTTGCCCCCCGGCTTGAAGTTGCCCTCCACACTCCCCTCGATCCCCGGCGGGAAAGGGGGCGGGCAATGATTCGCGCGCGGAAACCTAACCCCCCGGCCCCCTTCCCTAGCAGGGAAGGGGGTGGGCGCGTGCGGAACGTTCCGCGCGCCGGGTTGCTGTTCGGTTCTTCAATCGCGAATCCACCCCCTTCCCTCCGAGGGAAGGGGGCCGGGGGGTTAGGTTCTCCCCGCCCCGGCTACGTGATCTTCTCGGTCCTCATCGTGATCGTGGTGCTCTCGCTGGTCGCGTACCGGTTCACCGAAACCATGACCGCGGAGTACCGCGCCGGGGTGCGCACCGCCGACGACGCGCAGGTGAAACTCGCCGCCGTCAGCGGGCTGCACTACGCCGCCGCGATCCTCTCCGACCGCGAGACGTTCTACGGCGACCTCGACGGCAACCCGTACGACAACCCGGCCATCTTCGAGCAGTTCGAGGTGCCCGCGGCGAGTGGCACGCCCGGCGCGGACACCCGCCGCCCGATGTTCAGCATCCGGTCCGTAGGCCTCACCGACGAGGGCGGCGCGCAACAGCGGTTCGGCGTCATCGACGAGGGCGGCAAGCTCAACATCAACAGCCTCATCATGCTCGACCCCACCGGGCAGGTGCTTTACAACGCGCTGATGAAACTGCCCGACATGACTGCGGCCGTTGCCGACGCCATCGTGGACTGGGTCGACGCCGACGACGACCCGCGCGCCGAGGGGGCCGAGTCGTCGCACTACCTGTCGCTCCCGAACCCGATCAAGGCCAAGAACGGGCCGCTCAACTCGCTGGACGAACTGCTGTTCGTCAAGGGCGTGACGCCGTACCTGCTCTATGGCGGCGACGTGAACCGCAACGGCACCCGCGACGACGCCGAGGTGGACGACACCCGCGGCTGGTCCGACTACGTCACCGTGTACGGCCGCGAGCTGAACGTGGACATGGCCGGCACCGCCCGCGTGTACCTCAACGGCGACGACCTCGACGCCATTTATAAGCAGCTCGAAGTGTCCGTCGGCCCGGACCTCGCCATCTACATCATCGCCTCAAAGGTGTTCAACACGCAGCGCGTGCAGACCACGAGCGCCACGCTCACCACCGGCGACGGCGGCTCCACCACGATGACCCTGACTCTGACCCAACCCGCCGCGAACGAAGTGGTCGTCAGCACGCAGCAGCTCTACGAGGCGGTCTTCGCCCGGTACGCGCTGACCGGCACCAGCGGGAAGCGGATCCGCTCGGCGTTCGACCTCGTCGATACGAAGATCACGCTCCCGCGCCCGCCGGGGTCGCCACCGAACTCCGCGGCCCTCGTCGCGTACTCGCCCATCAGCGCGACCGCCGGCACCGAGGCCTTCGGCCAATCCATCGCGCTGCTGCTCGACAAGACCACCGTGCGCCAATCCATCGAAATGGTGCCGCGGATCAACGTGAACACCGCGCCCCGCGAGGTGCTGATGGGCATCACGAACCCGCGCACCGGCGAGTCGATCCTGACCGAGGGCGAAGCGGACGCGATCATCAGCAACCGCGGGAACCAATTACCCACCGACCAAGGCACCGTGACCGCGGCGTGGCTCGTCACGACGAACACGATCCCGTCGGCCAAGTTCCGGTCGCTGGAGCGGTACATCACCGGGGGCACGATGGTGTACCGCGTGCAGTCCATCGGGTACCTCCCCGGTGGCGGCCCGGTGGCGCGCATGGAGGCCGTGATCGACACGAATCAGGGCGCGCCGCGGTTCCTCATGGTCCGCGACCTGTCCGACCTCGACAACCCCCGCGCGTTCCAGCCGAACGCACCGGCGAAATAGTGGCGAGCTATCAGCCGTGCATGAAGAGTTCGCAGTGTCTGCTTCGTAGCTGCTGATAGCTGATCTGGGAGCAACTTGTGTCCAACTTCATTGCAATCGACCTCGACGCGCAGGGCCTGTACGCGGTCGCGGGCGGCGCGCGGGGCTCGGCGAAGATCACGCACGCACTGGTGTGGACCGCGGACGGCGACGACCCGCTCCCGGCGCTAACCGCCGAAACCGCGAAAGCCGTCGGCGAGAAGCTCCGCGACCGGCTGAAAGCGGCGAACGTGCCGCCGGCCCCGGTACTCGTCGCGGTCGGGCGCGACCGCGTTATTCTGAAGGAACTGAAGTACCCGCCGGTGCCGCCGACCGAGGAACCGGCGCTCGTGCGGTTCCAAGCGATGAAGGAGATGTCCGAGTCGCCCGAGGAGGTCGTTCTCGATTACGCGCCGCTCGCGAGCGCGCCCGGCGAGCGCCGGTCGATGGCCGTGGTTCTGCGCAAGGATCAGTACAACGCGATTCAGGCGATGTGCCAAGCGGCCGGGCTGAAGCTGGCGGGCGTGACCCCGCGGCCGTACGCCACCGCCGCCGGACTGACGCGGGCGTTCGCCGCCGAGACCACACCCGCGCCGGCGGACAAGGGCGACGCGGTCGGCGCGCTCACCTTCGGCCCGGCCGGGGGCGAGTTCGCGGTGATCCGCCGCGGCGAGGTGTCGTTCACGCTGGCGATCCCCGCGCCGGTTCTGGCCAGCGAGACGATGCTCGTCGCGCAAATCCGCCGCAACCTCGCGGTGTACGCGGGCCAGTACCCCGCGCACCCGGTGCAGGCGATTTACGTGGCCGAAGTGGGCGGCGACCGGGCCGAGCGCCTCAAGACGGCGCTGGGCGTGCCGGTTCACGCCTACGACCCGCTCGCCGGGGCCGCGCCGGACATCGCGGAGCCGCTCCGCGGTCGGTTCGCCGGGGCCGCCGGGCTGCTCGCGGGCCGTGCCGCCGACTCCCTCCCCATCAACTTCGCCAGCCCGCGCCAGCCGGTCGTGGCCAAAGACCCGGCCCGGCGCACGCTCGCCCTCGTCGGCCTCATCGCGCTGCTGTTGCTCTTGGCGGGCGGGGCCGCGGGCTGGGCCGTGGTCAGCAAGGCCAACGCCGGCGTGCGGAACCTCACCGCCAAGCGCGACCAGCTCAAGAACGACCTGACCGCCGGCACGCCCGACGCCACCCGCCTCAAGGCCATCGAAGCGTGGCAGAAGCGCGAGATCGTGTGGCTCGACGAGTTGTACGACCTCGCCGACCGCATGCCGCAGGACGACAGCGTGCGCGTCGCCAGCCTGACCGCGACGCAGCTCCCGCCTCCAAAGGACGGTAAGGACAAGGGCGACGGGCACGCCAAACTCGACCTGAAGCTCGCGGCCACCAGCAACAGCGCCGCCAGCAACCTGATGTCCGCGTTCGTGAAGGACAACACGGTCCCGAACAAGTACTTCGTCGGGGCGAACCTGACCCTGACCGGCCCGATCCCCGGCGCGACGCGGCACAAGGACGGGGCCAACCTCGTCGCCCGCGTGAACCACCGCGAGCCCCCGGAGTACGGGCGCGAGTACCGCTTCACCCCTCTGAAGCGCAGCGGCAGCGGTACGACCGGGGGCACCCCGCTGCCCCCGGCTAAGGTCGAACCCGCGCCGGCCACGACCGAGAAGAAGTAGCACCCCGACGAACCACCCGCGGCGCGTGGCGCGCCGCATTCATACACCGCCCGCAGGCCCGACACCGATGAACTCGCGCGAACAAACGCTGGCCGTGCTCCTCGTGGGGCTGATCGTCGCCGCGGTCGCCGCCGCCGGCGGGTACTTCTTCGTCCTGCGCCCGCTCAACAAGCAGCGCGACGCCGAGAACGCGCTCAACTCGGAGATCCGCGACCTCGAAACCCAACTCGACGCGCAGAAGTCCGTGAGCAAGAAGCTCTCGCAGGCCCGCGTCCGCGGCCTCCCGGCCGACGAAGCGATGGCCAAGCGCGAGTACACCGTCGCGCTGGCGCGCATGGCCGAACTATCCGGCGCGCCCAAGGGGTTCCGCATCACCCCCAAGAGCGTGGACAACTCGGCCCGGGCGGTACCCCAACTGGCGAAGGACAAGCCCGTTTACACCCGCGTCGCGTTCGAGCTGGAGTTCAAGAAGGCCAACATGACCGCGGTGAAAGAGTTCCTCCAACGATACTACCAGTACGGACTGATGCACCAGATCACCGCGCTGAGTATCAAGAAGGACGACGACCCGAACGTGAAGAAGGCCGACAACCGCAACGACCTCACGGTGCTCATCACCACCGAGGCGATCCTGATCGAAGGGGCCGAGAACCGCAAGACGCTGACCCCGATCCCGACCGCGTTCGCGGCGGTGGGCGGCGGCGGGCTGTACCTGCACATGGGCCGCACCGCGGAAACCGGGCGCGCCGTCGTGCCCCCGCCCGCGGCCCCGGTGCTCTCGCCGGTCGCCCGCGATTACGACCTCGTGGTACTCAAGGACCCGTTCAACGGCCCGCTCCCGCCGGACAAGCCCCCGCCCCAACCGTCCCCGTTCAAACTCGGCAAGATCAGCGACGTGAAGGTGGACCCGGAGAAGAAGCCCAACCCGGTGCGCGTGTCGATGACCGGCAAAGGCTCGAACGGCGCGAAGTTCACCGCCATCGCGTCCGGCGAGTTGTACGCCGAGGGCGAGTTGATGGTCGACCCGAAGGAGTACACCATCGAGTTGCCGGCGACCGAGGCCACAACGGGCACCGCGACGATCACCGTGATCGCGACCTCCGCGGACGGCACCGACACCGACAAGACCACGTTCAAGGTGACGGTGCGAGAGGAAGAGAAGAAGCCCGAAGCGAAGATCAAAGAGGACGTGTCTAGCGCCATCATCCTGACCGGCACCGTGCCGCGCTCGGACGGCACCGCGTGGGCCCGCATTTTCGACAACGCCAACCGCCTGCGCTACACCCTCGACGCCGACGCGAAGGGCGTGACCGTGCTCAAGGAGTACAAGAAGGCCGCGACCCTGCCGTGGCGCAAGGACGTGGACCACGACCACCCGAAGGGCGTGCTCGTCATTTCCGACGACGAGTCGCGCACGAACCGCACGTTCAAGGTGATCGCCATTGACATCGACGGGCTGATCGTGGCAGACCTGAAGCCGGACGGCGCGGGCGCGCCGGGGAAGGCACCCGGCAAGGGGCCGGGCGGCTGGCCCCCGAAAGGTGGCGCGGCCCCGAAGCAAGGCCCGGCGAACCCGCTGGCCGCGCTCGGCGGCAACATGATCGTCGCCGCCAAGAAGCCGGTGCTGTACCGCTGGGCGGTGGGGCAGTCGCTGGCCGGGCTGACCGCGATTCCGGAGAGCGAAGCCAAGAAGATCATGCAGGCCGCGAGCACCAGCGGGCCGGTGTTCGACGTGGCCGCCACGATCAAGTAAGATGGGCCCGCGTCTGCGTTGCCGTTGGAAGCTCGGAGCGTGCCGCGCGCGGGGTTGGTGTACACCTCTCCCCCACCTGAGCGTGGGGGAGAGGTGGGACGTTCGCGAGCACCCGTAAACCACCCAGATTAAAAACCGCGGTTCTCATACCAATCTCAGGCGCTTCGGCGGCGCAACCGCGATAAACTGGGTTCAGATTAAAACTTGCCACGAGTCGGCGGTTTTTCGTTGCTCGCCTCGATAACGGACGATATTCACCCGCGTCACGTATGTGAACACTCTCGTCGGTTTGGCGGTGCCGCCCGTTGGGGAACGGGCGGCGCGCCGTGCGCCGCGCGGCCGAATCCGCCGGCGAGAGGGTCGCAGTTCTTGGGGGATGTCATGGGTCAACGTCGCGGTGCCCGTTCGGGCGCGGTCCCGTTCTGGGCACGGTTCAAGCTCCGCAAGTGGGTGCCGGGCGCGCTCGCCGTGGCCGCCGGCCTGACCGGGCCGGTCGATCTGGCGCTCGCGCAGCCGGTGCCGATCCCCGACCCCAAGATGCCCGCGCCCGGCATGCCCGGCGCGGTCGTGCCCATCGCCCCGGTCGCCCCCGTCGCGCCCCCGGCCACCGGCGAGCGCACCATCTCGTTCAACTTCGAGAAGATGGGCTGGGACGACGTGCTCGACTGGTACTCCAAAGAGTCCGGCCTCACGCTCATCACCACGGTCAAGCCCACTGGCAGCTTGGCGTTCAAGCCGAGCAAAGAAAAGAAGTTCACGATGGGCGAGGTCACGGACCTGCTCAACGAGGCCCTGACGCAGCAGAAGTTCATCCTGATCCGCCGGAACATGACGTTCTTCATCCACCCGGCGGACGAGAAGATCGACCCGACGATGGTGCCGCGCATCACGCTCGACGAACTGCCCAAGCGCGGCAAGACCGAGATCGTTGAGGTGATCCTGCCCATCAAGGGCATGGTCGTTCTTGACGCCCAAGAGGAACTGAAGCGGCTGCTGACCCCGTTCGGCTCGATGGTGCCGCTCGAAAAGTCCAACTCGCTGCTGCTCCGCGACACCGTGGGCAACATCCTCCGTATCCGTGCGACGCTGGACGAGGTGGAAGGGAAGAACGACTCCGACTCCCTGAACCACGTGTGCAAGTGGCGGCGCGCGCAGGAGATCGCCGAGACGCTGAAGACCCTGCTGACCGACAAGGACACGCAGACGAACGTGACCGGCACGCAGCAGATGCAGATGTATGTGGACCCGCGATACAGCAGCGGGTACGGGCAGCCCGGCGGCGGTTGGGGCAGCAGCGGTTGGGGCAGCAGCGGTTGGGGCAGCAGCGGTTGGGGCAGCAGCGGCAGCTACGACCGCGGGCGCGGCTCGGGCGGTACGGGCGCGACCACCAGCGCGCGTGTGAAGACCGTCCAGATCGCCGTGGACGCGCGCCGCAACGCCATCCTCGTGACCGCCCCGCAGGACAAGATCGGCCTCGCCAAGAAGATCATCGAGGACAACGACAAGCAACTCAGCCCGACCGACACCCCGGTCGTGCCGCAGGAGCCGGTCGTTCAGACCTACGGCGTCCCTCCGGGGTCGGCCGCGGAACTGGCCAAGTCGATTCAGGCCAAGCACCCGTGGATCAACATCGTCGCGCTCCCGCAGCAGAACCAGCTCCTCGTGGTCGCCGGCAAGGACGACCAATCGCTGGTGAACAAGATCGTTAACGGCGAGGGGCCCAGCGGCGTCTCCTCCGAAACGACGTTCATCCCGCTGTACTCGCTCGACCCGGGTGAGTCCGCGGCGACCATCACCAAACTGATGCCGACCACGCTCGCCGGCGGGCCGAGCGTGGAGCCGCAGAAGACCACCGCCACGCCCGGCCTGCTCATCAAGGGAACCGCGGCCCACATCAAGGAAATCAAGGACATCCTCGAGAAGTTGGGCGAGCCGAACGTGAAGACCGGTGTGGGCGGCGGCACCGGCGGGCCGAACACGCGCACCCTGAGCCTCGGCGCGAACACCAACGCCACCCTCGTGGCCGAGGTGCTCGGCAAGGCGATGGAGGGCATGGGCAAGAAGGTCATCATCAACGACCCGCTCAACCCGCCGAAGCCGCGCGAGATCCCGAAACTGCCGTCGCTCCCGACGCCCCCGACGCCGAAGTTCGAGCCGCCGCCGGCCCCGATGGTGCCGCCCGGCCGCGGTCCCACCAGCGACCTGCGCCAGCCGCTCCCCGGCCGCGACTTCCTCGTCCCGGTCGCCGCGCAGATCGTGGACCCGGACAAGAAGGACGACAAGCCCATCACCATCGTGGTGTCGGGCGGGAAGCTCATCATCTCGAGCAAGGACACCGAAGCGCTCGACGTGATCCAGCAGTTGTACCGCGTCCTCATGACGGACGGGAACACGCCGCTGGACAGCGTGATGAAGGTGATCCCGCTGAAGTTCGTCGCGGCCGAAGACGCGGCGCGCGAGATCACGGAAATCTTCAACGGGCCGCAGCAGCAGCAACAGGGCGGGCGGCAGCAGGGCGGCCTCGGCGGTCTGAACCCGCTGGCCCTGCTCGGCCTCGGCGGGGGCGGCGGCGGACCGGCCGCGCCCACGCCGGGCCGCGTGCGCGTCGTCGCCGAGAAGAGCAGCAACTCGCTCATCGTGGTCCGGGCCAGCCCGCTCGACGTGATGATGATCGAGAAGCTGCTCGGCTCCGTCATCGACGGCGGGCAGAACGACTCCGCGGCGCTGCTCAAGACCTTCGTGATCCCGGTCAAGAACGCCGAGGCGTCCGACGTCGCCAGCGCCATCAAGGGGCTGTACAAGAGCGCGATGGGCACCTCGGGCAGCAGCCCGCAGATGGGCGCGTTCCCGTTCCTCGCGATGGGCGGCGGGCAGCCCCAACAGGGCGCACAGCGCCCGCCGGCGCTCACCGTCGAGGTGGACGACCGGAGCAACAGCCTGTTGCTGATGTGCGCCGAGACGATGTACCAAGACATCAAGCTGCTCGTCGCCCAACTCGACAACGCCACCGTGAGCACCACGGAAGTGGTGAAGCTCGTCCAACTCAAGGGCGTGGACCCGAACGTGATCCAGCAGGCGATCAACGCCCTGCAGGGCCGCGACACCCGCAACCAAGGTATGGGCGGGTTCGGGGGCCGCGGTCAGGGCGGCGGCGGGTTCGGTCAGGGCGGTGGCGGGTTCGGTCAGGGCGGCGGGGGCGGCATCCCCGGTCTCGGCGGGGGCGGCTTCGGCGGCCTCGGCGGGGGCGGCATCCCCGGCCTCGGGGGCGGCGGTTTCGGCGGCGGCTTCGGCGGCGGCAACCGCGGCGGGGGTGGTGGGGGAATGAGAGGAGGCGGGGGCGGCGGACGCGGGGGCCGCGTCAGCTACGGGCCGACGACCGAGGGCTACCGAAATTTTGACTACCGGGGCATGGACGCCCCTTCCGCCCGTGCGGCCTTCAAGCTGTACGACCCACAAACCGACGCCCCGGACCTCGGCTACAACCGGCCGGAGCCGAAGAAGCCCGTCGCCGACATCGTTCAGATCGGCGCGTGGCAGCCCGGCGCGCCCGGGATCGACATCCCCGGCGGCCCGGTCACCCCGCCGATGGACCCGCCGCGCCCGCCCTACACCGGCGGGCCCGGCACTGCGGGCACGCCCGGGTTCACCGGGACCGCGCCGCGCGGCACCATCACCGCCATCCCCGTTCAGGGGCTTGACACAGTCGTCGTCCGGGCCTCGGACTCGGCCGACATGCAGATCGTTCTGCAGCTCATCGACATGCTCACGGAGGCGTCGAAGGGCACGGCCCCGAAGGTCGAGGTGGTGTACCTGAGCCACGGCGACTGCAACTACGTCGCCACCACGCTCAACTCGATCTTCGCCCGCGTCACCATCGGGCAGAACGGCAACTACGTCCCGGCGTCGGCCCGCACCGCCCAGCAGGGCGCGCTGACCGCGCTCGCCGGGGCCAGCCCCACCCAGAACGTGTACTGCCTCGCGCTGCCGCGCGTGAACGGCATCCTCGTGGCCGCGCCGGAGGGCCGGTTCGACGACGTGATCCGCGAGATGCGCAAGCTCCTCGACACCCCGAACGAGCGCCCGTTCAAGGCGTTCAAGCTCAAGAAGGCGTCGGCCCAGCTCGTCGCCTCGCAGCTCCAGAACTTCTGGAACTCCCGCTACCCCGGCGAGACGCTCGCCCAGAACCAGTTCCGCGTCACGTTCGACGTGGCGAACAACATCCTGTTCGTGCAGGGGAGCAACAGCGACCTCGCCGACGTGGAAGAGTTCCTCAAGTACATGGACACCGAGGGGAACCTCGCGGTCAACGACATGCGGGTGTTCTACCTGCGCAACGCGCTGGCCGACGAGTTGGGCCAGATCCTGAGCAACGCGCTGTCGTCGAACGTGGTCAGCCCGATCGCGCAGTCGCAGCAGACCGGCCCGGTGGCGCAGCAGGCCGGCGGCGCGACCCTGTTCAATCAGGGCCAGCAGGGGCTTCAGGGCCTCCAGCAGGGGGGGCTGCAACAGCTCCAGCAGTTGCAGCAGCCGGGTGGCCAGTTCCAGCAGCAGCAACCGGGTCAGCAGGGGCTGGGCCAGTTGCAGGTGCGGACGATCAACGCGATCATCCCGACCATCGGCAGCGGGTCCAGCGGCGGCCTCGTGACCAAGACCACCGCGATCCGGTTCTTCTCGGCGAAGGACGGCAAGACCTACGAGACGGGCTACCTCGAAGACGTCCACATCGTGCCCAGCGCGCGGGTGAACGCGCTCATCGTGAGCGCGCCCGAGAAGACGATGAAGCTGATCGAGAAGCTCATCGACAACTTGGACACGGTCGCGGCGGCCCGGTCCTACGTGAACGTGTACCAGTTGAAGCGCGGGATGGACGCCACGCTGACGGCGAACCTGATCGCGCAACTGTTCACCGGGCAGGGGCGGACCCAGCAGCAGGGCATCGCGCAGCCGGGGCTGAACCAGAACCAGCAGACGGTGCGGCCGTTCATCACGCTGTCGGGGAACCCGTCCGACGGGGCCTCGCTGATCGACCTGCGGCTCTCGGTGGACGACCGGACCAACAGCCTGATCATCGCCGGGTCGCGCAACGACCTCGACAGCATCGGGGCCATCATCGGGCGGCTCGAAGGGGTGGACGTCCAGAACCGGTACAACGAGGTGTACAAGCTGCGGAACGCCGCCGCCGCGGACGTGGCGAACGCGCTCCAGACGTACTTCAACAACGTGCTGAACGCCTACACCGCGGGCGGGTTCAACACCCCGTACACGCTGCTCCAGCGGCAGGTGTTCGTGACCGCGGAGCCGGTGTCGAACACGATCCTGATCAGCGCGACCCCGGAGCACTACGGCGAGATCCGCAAGATCATCGACCGCATCGACTCGCAGCCCCCGCAGGTGATGATCCAAGTGACCATCGCCGAGGTGCAGCTCAACAACGCCGAAGAGTTGGGCATGGAGGTGGGGCTCCAGTCGCCGGTGCTGTTCCGCCGCGGGAACACGACGCCGGGGTTCAACTTCAACACGCCCGGCCCGCAGGCCACGCTCCCCAACGGCTCGATCCTGAGCGCCGAAACGGTCGGGTTCCAAGGGCTGGGCGCGCTGAACATCGGCCGCTCGTCGGCGACGCAGGGCTTCGGCGGGTTCGTGTTCTCGGCCTCCAGCAACACGTTCAGCCTGCTGGTGCGGGCGCTGAAGGCGCAGGGCCGCGTCGAGGTGCTGAGCCGGCCGCAGGTGCAGGTGGCCGACAACCAGACCGGGTTCATGAACGTGGGCCAGCGGGTTCCGATCCCGACCACGTCCACGATCACCAACGGGTTGGCCCAAACGGGCGTCAGTTACGAGAACATCGGCATCACGCTGCGGGTCACGCCGCGCGTGAACCCGGACGGCAAGGTGCTGATGCGCGTCGAGCCGTCGGTGACGAGCGTGCAGCCCGGCACCGTGAACCTCGGCAACGGGTTGCAGGCGCTGTCGTTCAACGAGCAGGCGGTGAACACGACCGTGCTGGCCTCGGACGGCGAGACGATCATCCTCGGCGGCCTCATCACCAAGCAGGACGCCAAGCAGGAGAACGGCATCCCGTACATGAAGGACATCCCGTACGTGGGGGCGCTGTTCCGGTTCCGCACGCACTCGGTGCAGCGGCGCGAGCTGATCTTCATCATGACCCCGCACATCATCCGCAGCGAGTACGATCAGGCGCGGCTGCTGGCGGAGGAAGTGGGGCCGACGAAGCACTGCTGGCCGGACATCATGGCGGCGCACAAGCACGGGAGCGAGGTGATCGGGCCGGCGCTGAAGGGCGCGCGCCCGGTGCCGGTGAACCCGGCCGTCGTGCCCGCGCCGCAGCCGTACAGCGGCCCGGCGTACTTCGGCGGCACTTACGACCCGAGCGCGCCGAACTTCGTGCCCAACGTCGTCCAACCCGGCGCGCTGGTTCCGCCGCAGCCGGTGGCTCAGCCGACCCAGCCGATGTTCCCGTCGGCCACGGTCCCGCCGGGCGCGATGCTGCCGATGCAGCCGCAGTTCCCGATGCAGCCGGTGACGCCGCAGCCGGTGACGCCGACCGCGCCGCCGACCCTGCCGGTCGGTCAGCCGGGCGCGACGGCCCCGCAAACCCAGATGTGGCCGGGCGCGCCGACCGGCGTCATGCCGATCGGGGCGACGCAGCCGACGTTCACCGCGCCGCCGTTCGCGACGCAACCGCCCGCACCGAGCGCGCCGATGGCACCGGCGGCACCCGCGGCCCCGGTCGCCCCGACCTACGCCCAGCCGCGGCCCGCGGCGCAGCCCTACACGATGGCCGTGCCCGGCGCGCCGGCCCCGGCGTACCCGATGTCGGTCCCGCAACCGCTGCCCGGGATGCCGGTCGTGCCCGGCACCGCGAACCGCGGCTACTACATGGCCGGCGGGCAGCCGCAGCAACCGCAGCAACCGGCGCAGGGCGCGCCGGCCGCTACCCAACCCAAAGCCGCCACGGAGGGCAAGCCATGGACGTTCGGGCGCTAAGCGCGGTCGCGTGCGGGCTGTTGGCCCTCGCCAGCGGCTGCACGACGACCGACGCGGCGAAGTCCGGGCCGAAGCGCCCGGACGTGACCCAGCCGGGGGTGTTGCCGCCGCCGGAGGGCGTGCAACCGGCCGGCGGCGCTGGCCCTCGCGGGGGCGTAGTGCCGGCGGGCGGCGCGCAACCCCAGCCGTTCAACGTCGGCCCGACCGTCGCGCCCGCGGCGGCGGGCACTGCCGGCGGCGCGGCGCGGTCCAAGATCGCGGGCGCGTTCGGCGCGAAGTCGTGGCCCGCGAGCGAGATGGAAGTCGCGTGGCGCAACAAGGTCGCGTACCTGCCGAACCCCGCGAAGAACGGCGCGCCGGGGCCGGGCCTCGCCGGGCAGATGTTCCTGTTCGGCGGGCCGAAGCTCCAGTTCGCCGAGGCCGACGGCACCCTCACGGTGGACGTGGTGGACGTGACCCCGCGGCCCGCGGGGCAAGCGCCCGCCGCCGCCGAGCGCTGGCAGTTCGACAAGCACATGCTGAAGAACCTGCGCACGGTGGACGAGACGTTCGGCAAGAGTTACGTGCTGTTCCTGCCGTGGCCCGCGTACACGCCGGACATCACGAAGGTGAAGATCACGGCGCGGTACGACTCGGAGAGCGGGTACCCGCTGTTCGCGATGCCGGCCGTGGTGACAATCGACACCAGCTCGCAGTTCGGCGGGCAGGTGTGGGACGGCACCTCGCGGTCGAGCGTGGGCGCGCCGCCGCGGCGCGACGACCAGCCGAAGGTGGACACGCTGAACCCGCTGCCGAACTTCGGGAACCCGATCCCGATCGGCGGCGGCCCGGCCGTGGACCCGCGCCCGCTGCCGCCGGGCACGATCCCGCTGCCCGGCCCGAACGCCAACCTGCCCGGCGCGCCGCCCGGCGCGGTGCCGTACGCCCCGCAACCGCC
>Ga0194132_10003606_pt1 | contig 27382 bp, 23 predicted proteins | sample TA2KigOf80mmetaG_FD_148612 | JGI IMG/M metagenome (GOLD analysis project Ga0194132, IMG submission 148612) | Freshwater microbial communities from Lake Tanganyika, Tanzania - TA2015054 Kigoma Offshore 80m | ecosystem: Environmental > Aquatic > Freshwater > Lake | place: Tanzania: Lake... | reverse complement strand
TTCGCGGCGGAATGCGCGAAAGGCGGCGGCGGTCTCCAGCGTGTCGCCTCCCTTGCTGATGACGCATGCGCCCCAGCGCTCCTCGCGCACATCCGGGTCGACGCAGGTGATCGAGAGCATCTCGAAGAGTTCGTGCAGCGTATCGTTGTCGGCGTTGTTGCCCTCGAAGTAGATGCGTGGCGTGCCGGCGCGGTCCTTGGAAGGCAAATCGTTGTGACAGGAGCTGCGCACCGCCTCAAAAAGCGCCCGGGCACCCATGTACGAGCCGCCGATGCCGAGCACGACGAACCGATCGACTTCTTCACGCATCGTCGCCGCCAAGCGCAGCACGCGACCCAGGACGCAGGCGTCCCCCTGGCGTTTGTGCTGTTCGAGCAATGTTTGCGGCAAATTGATGAAGCCTGCTTGCAAGGGTTGCAGCTTGGGCGGAATCTGCTTGAGCTCCCGCTCGGTCGCAAGCTGGCTGCGGACCTGCAAAACGCGCGGCGTCAGCTCTTGCAGCACGTCGGCCGAGAGGAAATGCTGCTGCCTTAACTCGGACGCCGGCGTCCATTCCTCCAGCGGTTGGGCGAGGAGATTTTTGTAGTCGTAGGTAATTGCTTCATCGGGTAGTTGCATGGCGGCATCCTGAGTTTCCACATGCGGATTAACGCTCCAGGGCGCACCTTGAGCGCGAAGCCGCAAGCGGCCAAACTTCTATCATACCCAATACTACTGTATACTTTTCCTCCTCGCCGGTAAAATTCGTCATGAACCTGCATCAACTCCTGCGTGACTTGCGCGAAGATAACGGCAGCAAGATTGTGCTGCTCGTTGCCGATGGGCTGGGCGGCCTGCCGATGGAGCCCGGCGGCAAGACGGAACTGGAGACGGCCCGGACGCCGAACCTGGATGCCATGGTCCGCGAAGGCGTTTGCGGACTCTCCATCCCCGTCCTGCCCGGCATCGCTCCCGGCAGCGGACCGGGACACCTTGGCCTGTTCGGCTATGACCCGCTCGAATTTCAGATTGGCCGAGGCATCCTCGAGGCGCTCGGCATCAACTTCGCCGTCGGGCCGCGCGATGTCGCCATCCGAGGCAACTTCTGCACGGTCAATGACAAAGGACTGATTACCGACCGCCGGGCCGGCCGACCGCCGACCGAACGCTGCGTCGAAATGTGCAAGAAGCTGCAATCGATCAAGGTTGCTGGCGTCGAGCTGTTCGTCGAGCCGGTGCGCGAGCATCGTTTCGTCCTTGTGGTGCGCGGCGACAACCTGGGGGATGCCGTCAACGATACCGATCCGCAGGCCCTCAATGTCGCGCCGCTACACGCGGTCGGCGAAGACCCGCCATCGCAGAGCACAGCCAAGGCGATTAATCAGTTCGTCGCCGAGGCTGCCAAGGTACTGAAAGACGATGGGCCCACGAACATGTTGACGCTGCGAGGGTTTGCTCGCTATCCGAAGATTGCCACGGTGCAGGATATCTACGGTCTAAAGTCGGCTTGCATCGCGGTCTATCCGATGTACAAGGGGCTGGCACGCCTCGTTGGCATGGACATTCTCGATGCCGGCAGCACGCTCGCCGACCAGTGTGAAACGCTGAAGAACGCCTGGGCCAAGTACGACTTTTTCTTCCTTCATTACAAGTACACCGACAGCACCGGCGAAGATGGCGACTTCGACGCCAAGGTCGCCAAGATCGAAGCCCTCGACCTGGAGATTCCGAAGATTCGCGGGCTAAAACCGGATGTCATGATCGTGACCGGCGATCATTCCACGCCAAGCAAGATGAAATCGCATAGCTGGCATCCTGTGCCGACCGTGCTTTGCGCCACGACGGCGCGGCCCGACGGCGCCGTCGAGTTCGGCGAATCATTCTGCCTGCGCGGCGGCCTGGGGCAGTTCGAAGCGAAGTACCTGATGACCCTGGCCATGGCTCACGCCGGGCGCCTCGCGAAGTATGGCGCATAGCCTGACAAGATGCGCAAACTGTAACGGCAAGTCCCTACCCACATTGCAGATTCTGCCTGGCTTGTGCCGATGAAGAAATGAGACGCCTACAAGCCCGGAGCGCAAGCGACGGGTTTGCGCCATCCCGTCGCTTGCGCTTCGGGCTGGTATCGACTCACTCCACGGCAGGGACGCCAAATGGACATCACACGTCGCACGCTGCTCAAGGCCGCTGGGATCGGCGCCGGCACTTTGGCGATTACACCGAACTCAGACGCACAGGTGCGCGGACGCGCTGTCGCGCCGGCGGGATGGGTCGTCGGCCAAATGTCCGGCGCCGACGCCCTTGTCGAAACGCTGCGGGCCGAAGGCGTCGATTGTGTCTTCGGCATTCCCGGTGCTCAGGAGAACGAGGTTTGGGACGCGCTCAAGACGAAGCGCTTGCCGTACCTGTTGACGACGCATGAGTTCTCCGCCGCCACCATGGCCGACGGCTACGCCCGGTCGACGGGCAAGCCGGGCGTCTTGTGCATCGTCCCTGGCCCGGGGCTGACCAACGCGCTCACGGGGTTGGGCGAGGCGCTGCTCGACAGCGTGCCGATCGTGTGCATCGTCGGCGATGTCTCGAACGCGACCAACGCCCGGCCATTCCAGGTTCATTGCCTCAACCACGTTAGCCTTCTGCAACCGGTCACCAAGCGTGTGTTCACGATCAGCGCTGTCGCCGACATTCCGGGCGTCGTCCGCCAAGCGTTCCAACTGGCCCGGGCGGGCGAGCCGGGGCCTGTCGGCGTCGTCATCCCGTACAACTTGTTCCTCGAAGCGACGCGATTCAACAGTGGCCCGCTGGAACCGACCCCCGTGCCATTCGATGAACAAGCGGCTCGCCGGGCGCTGCAACTTCTGAGCGATCGTCGCCAGCGCGTCGGCATCTACGCAGGCATGGGCTGCCTGGACCATTCCGCGACCCTCGTTCAAGTGGCCGAGCTCTTGCAGGCCCCGGTCGCCACCAGCATGTCGGGCAAGGGCGTCATCGCCGAAACGCATCCGCTCTCGGTCGGCTGGGGCTATGGTCCGCAAGGCACGCGCACGGCCGAGGATGTCTTTCGCAACCAGGTCGATACCGTCTTGGCTCTCGGCGTCAAATTCAGCGAAGTGTCGACCGGCTTCTATTCATTGCCGGCACATCGCTGCTTGATTCATGTCGACATCAACGAAAATGTGCTGGGGCGCGTGATGCGCAACGCAACTTGCGTCCATAGCGACGTTGGCGTGTTCTTGAGCCGGGCGCTGGAGCAAGCCGATGCACTGAGGCGACCGGACAACGCGCGATTGCGCGATATCATCCAGCTCCGCAGGCGCGACGAGGCCCGCGTCAATGACGAAATCTTTGCTCGCACATGCGTCGATCCGATGCGATTCGTGCAGACGCTGCGACGCCTGAGCGCGGCCGACGCGTTGACGTTCGTCGATGTCACGCTGTCGCAATACCTGGCGACGGAGTGCTTCACGGCCACGGGGCCACGCACATTTTTCAACCCGACCGACAATCAGGCGATGGGTTGGTCGATTCCCGCGGCTCTCGGCGCGCAAAAAGTGCATCCGAATCGCCAAACGCTGACGATCACCGGCGACGGTTGCTTCCTGATGTCGTGCACCGAAATCTCGACCGCCGCCCGCGAACGCCTGCCGGTCAAATTCTTCGTCCTCGACGATCAGGCGTATCACTACATGCAAGAGCTGCAAAGCCCGGCGTTCTTGCGAACGACGGCGACGATCTTGGCGAGGCTCGACTACCGCTCGCTGGCGATGGGCTATGGCGTTGCCTACCAAGAAATTCGCAACCATGATGAGCTGGAGCCTCGCTTGCGAACGGTCTTCGAGCACAACGGCCCGGTGCTGACTCGCGTTGTGGTCGATTATCGCCGGCGTCCGATACGCTGGATCAACGCAGCGCGAGGCCGCTTCGTCAACGAGCTGACGCCGGAACAACGTCGCCGATTCCTGGCCCGCATCGCCTCGCGCGCGGCCGAAAGGCATCCGCAGAATGATTGATTCGATTCCGGTTTACGTTTGGCGCTCGCAAAGCGCCGGGCGAGCGCTAATCGTAAATAGCCCATTCGCATTTCGATAGGATGATCCGCATCGCCGTTTATCCATCGGGCAAATCTATGGACACACCGATCACTCGCCGTGACGTCTTGCGAGTTGGCGCCGCCAGCGCCGGCGCTCTGGGGCTCACGTTCGGGAAATGTGACGCGAGCGCGAAGCCGCAAGCGGCGAGAGCGTGCATTCTTCTCATGCTCGTCGGCGGACCCAGCCAGCTGGAGACATGGGACCCGAAGCCGAACGCGCCTGCCGAAGTGCGCGGACCATTCGGATCGATCGCGACGAGCGTCCCCGGCATTCGCATCGGCGAGCTCCTGCCGGCGTCGGCCCGAATTGCTGACCGCTTGACCATCATTCGGAGCGTCTATCACGACGCGCCCGCCGTCCATGAAGCCGGCCTGCAGTTGCTTCAGACCGGCCATCTCGCCCCTGGAAACTCCGAGCCGCCGCACGTTGGAGCAAGAGTCAGGAGTCAGGAGTCAGGAGTCAGGAGTCAGGGGTCGCCGTTCGTGATACTGCCGACGCGGATCGGCAATATGGGATTGGCGCTCAGCAATGGACAATCGGCAGGCAATCTCGGCGATGCCTGCCGACCTGCAATCGACGCGTCGTACATCCATCACCTTTCGTCGCGCGATCGGGATCGCTATGGCAAGACGGCGTTCGGCGACGCCTGTGCCCGGTCGATTCAGCTCGTCGAACAGGGCAGCCGTTGCATCGTCGTCAACATGTTCGACACCGTCTACGATCGCGTCACCTGGGATTGCCACGCACAACGCCCAGGCTTTCCCAGCACGCTGGACGACTATCGGCGAACGCTGTGCCCGACGTTCGACCGTGCATTCAGCACACTCGTGAACGATCTGCACGATCGCGGCATGCTCGACGAGACGCTGATCGTGGCGATGGGCGAGATGGGCCGAACGCCGAGGCTGAATGCCAACGGGGGACGCGATCATTGGACGGGCTGCTGGTCGATTGCCATGGCCGGGGGCGGCGTGCGTGGCGGGCAGGTGATCGGCGCTTCGGACCGTTTTGCGAGTGAGCCGAGCCGCAATCCGGTGCGCTGCGAGCAGGTGGCGGCGTCGATAGGCCATGCGCTGGGCATTATCGACCTGTCGCCGGCCACCGGTTTGTTCGTTTAGCCGGCGCTCGAAGAACGCCCCGGGCTTTGCGCCTGCCCGCACCTACGATGCGGGGCGAGACGCATTACTTCTCTTTCGCCTCGCGCCAGATCGGGCCGTACACTTCCTTGTCAAACGGCGGACAACCGGTCGGGAATTGGCCCATTTCGTTGTGCTTCGATCGCATCAGCGCGGTGCAATAGCTGAACGTTCGGCACAAGCGCTTGCGATCCAGCTTGCCGTGCTCCTGAAGTTGCCAGACGAAGTCGGGTTGCGCCAGCGTCGCTCGGCCGACGCCGACGAATGTCGCGCGACCGTCGCGAAGATTGGCGGCGGCGGCGTGCGGCAGAAATTCTTGCAAATAGCTGTACCCGCTGCCGACGATCGGGATGGCCGGAAACGCGCGCTGGATTTCGTCTGTAAGGCGAAAATGCCGAGCGACGCCGACCAGCGGATGCTCCGGCGTTTCGTACCCGTCGAGCGGTGGATACTCGAACGGGCGGACCACGTGCGGTGTCGCATACGGGCTGCCCATGCTCACATTTACCAATGCCACGCCGAGGCGAATCATCTCGCCGATCCAGGCTATCGGCTCCGTCAGATCGGGCACGCTGTGATCGGTCGGCTGTGTGCCCCAGGCACATTCAAGAGGCAACGCATGCGGGCACGGCTCGCCGATGTCGTTGGTCGCTTGCTTCCGATACGGGATCGAGTCGTAGACGTTGATCCGAGTTGCGATCATCAGGCCGGGGGCCTCGGCGCGAATGGCAGTGATGATGTCGCGGGCCAGGCGCGTGCGGTTCTCCAGTGAGCCGCCGTACGGTCCGGGCCGAGTCTTCGCCGCCAGCAGTTCATTCAACAGATAGCGATGGCATTGCTTGATATCGACGAACTGAAAGCCCAATCGATGCGCGATCTTGGCGGCCCTCACATAGTGATCGACGAGTCCCTTCAAACGGTCATCACTGATAAGCGGTTGATCCGGAGTGATGCTCATGCGTGGATCGAGGATCGGATCATGGACCGCGATGAGCGGCTTGCGATAGCTATAGCGACCCGAGTGCGTCAACTGAATTCCGATGAGAAGATCATCGTCGCGGCCATGCGATTCGCGATGCGCGCGCCGGCAGAGATCGAGCATCTTGCCAAGGCCCGATGCCGTGTGCTCGTTGATCAGCAGTTGGCGGGGATTGGCTCGGCCTTCGTCGACGACCGCAGTGGCTTCGCCCCAGATGAGTTTGGCCCCGCCGGCGCCGAAGCGCTGATAGCGGCGAAAGACGAGATCGTCGGGCTGACCGTCGAGTGTCCCGTCGCATCCTTCCATCGGCTGTACGCAGAACGCATTGCCGACACGGAACGGACCGACTTGCACCGGCCGAAACAGCGGAGCGAAGTCGGTGCTGAAGCGAATATCCAGGCCGAGTCGCTCGACTTCGGCGACGATATCATCCAGGGAATGAAACTTGAAAAAGTGTGCCACGACAATCGCTCAGTCTGTGGGGCACGTTTCCAACGTGCCGGTCCAGGGCGTGGCACGTTGAAAACGTGCCCCACGGTTCGAGTATAGATTATTCGCGCCTTCCGCTACAATGGCATTCATCGATAGTAGGTCAGGCTTTCTTGCCTGACTCTTGTGCGTCATGTCAGGCTAGAGAGCCTGACCTACGAGGCTCGTGAATGCTACGAATCAGGCATGTGTTCTTCCTGCTGCTCTTCGTGGCCGGCTGCAACTTCGGCAGCGGACCCGCGCCGATAGAGATCGGGCATGTCTCCGACAAGACCCGGCTCGACAGAGCGGGGGCTCATGCCGAGCTTGGCATCCGTTTGGCTCTTGCCGAATTGAGCAAGGACGACGCTCTGGCGACGGCGTTCGGCGGACGCAAGGTGCAGGTTCGCCATACCGACACGCGCGGGCAGCTCGACGCCTTCGAGTCCCAGGCCGTTCGTCTCGACAGTGTCAATCGCTGCGTGGCGGTCCTGGGCGGCGTGTCTCCCGCGGAGACGTCCCGACTCGCGAATGGCGCCGTTCCTCTGTTGACGTTTCAAGGCCAACCGATCGCTGGCGTCAGTACACATGTCTTCTACATCGGCATGACCCCAATTCGCCAAGGCGCGGCACTCGCAAAGGTGGTCGCCGAGGACGCCAAACTAAGCCATGTCGCAGTCATCGTAGACGACAAGCGTAGTGAAGCAGTCGCCGCTGCCGACTCGTTCCAGAAAACACTCAACGAGGCTCGAAAGGACGCGAAACCGAGCCTGCTTCGCCTGGGATTCTCTGCCGAGGCTAGCTCCGCGACTTCGAACAAATCCAATGGCACGGCACGATCATCTGAGCCGATCGATTGGAGTCGAATCGTCGAACGCATGAAGGGGCAGGGGACACAGGTAGTGGTTTTCGCCGGAAGCGTTCAGGATTTCAACAATTGGCATCGCGTGCTGCGCAAGGAGGGGGAAAAGCTCAAGCCGAAGCTGGTGTTTGCCGGCCCTGATGGCAGCCACGCGCTTCTCGACGTCGGCGGTGACAGTATCGATGTTCTTCTGGCGTCCGCGTTCGACGTGTCGGCAGACAAAGCGTCAACGTTCGTCAAGGCGTATCGCGACATGCACCAGGCTGATCCGGACGTGCACGCTGCCCTCGCCTACGACGGCTTGCGCATCCTCGTCGAGGCGATGAAAAAAACGCCGGCCCAACTGACATCGGAAAAGCTGCGCGAAGAGTTGCTCAAGAACAAGGATTTCGAGGGCGTCACCGGCGCACTCACGTTCACTTCGGAGCGGATGTTGACGCGCCCGGTGTTCGTGCAACGCATGCGCGGCGGCGTGTTAACGCAAATCAAAGTGTTTCCGGCCGAGTAATCGGTGTAGCCGTTCGCGTTCGGCGTGCGCGGGCTTAGCGCTCGCCGAAGGCGAGCGGCTAAACGAACTCCGAAGGAAGGAGTGCTGCCATGTCGCAGGTTGCGCCGCCGCTGCCGCCGATTGTGAGCGTCGACGATGAGCCGCCGCTCAAGCGCGTCCAGCGTCATCTGTTGCGGATCGGATTGGCGGTCGGCACGGTTTGCGCGACGGCGTGGTGCTACCAGATTCACGTCGGGCTGGGGATTGCGGCCACCTTCTTGGCGAAGCACATCCTCGTCGCACTCCTCGCAGCGGGGCTTCGATTGCCGGTGCGCGATGTGAAGGAATGAACTCCATCGGCCGGCATACTATCGCTAGCGGAGCGCTTCCTTGATGGCGTTATTGCCTCGCTCAACGAGTGGGACGATCTGTCCCCCATCCGTTTTGTTGGCCCGACGTGGATCAATGCGAACTGATTCGTAGATGGTAGCGAGAAACTCTTGCGGCGAGACGGACCGATCGTTAATCAGAGCCCCATCATCACTGGTCTTGCCAATAGCCTGACCGCCCTTGATGTTGGCGCCGGCGAGCATGGCCGTGAACGCCATCGGATAATGATCGCGGCCTGCGCTTGCATTGATGCGCGGCGTACGGCCGAACTCGCCCATCCAGACAATGAGTGTCGTCTCCAACTTTTTGCGCTCGTGCAGATCCTTGATCAGCGCGGACAGTCCCGCATCGAGCTCCATGGCTCTGGCCTTCGTCAATGCGACAGCGTTGCCATGCGTGTCCCAGCCGCCCAGCGTTACTTCCACGACCGGCACGCCGGTTTCGATCAAGCGACGAGCCAGAAGACAGCCGTCGCCGAACCGAGTTTTCCCGTAGGCGTCGTGTGTCTCAGCTTTTTCGGCGGTCAGGTCGAACGCCTTGGCAACAGCGTCGCGGTGGACTTTCCCCTTTCCCTTGGCGAGCTCTTCGAACATTTCGACGGCAGGCAGCGCCAACCCGGCGCCGGGTTCGCCGAAACGCGATCCGCCGATCTTGATCGGTCCGTACTGCGGTCCGAGAAAGCCGGGCGACGACGCCAGTTGCAACATCGCCATCGGATTGATGGCGATGTGGCGAGGCACATCGGGCCGGTCGGCGCTTAACTCCTTGGCCAGCGCGCACGCCACGGAGGGATGCGTCACGCCGCCTCCCGGCGCGTACCCGGTCCGCATAAGGTAGGTGGCGCGTAGATGATCCCCTTCACGATGGCTCATCGAGCGAATGATCGCGAGGTGATTCGCGTGCTTCGCCAGAGCGGGAAAGAGTTCGGTAAATTGCAGCCCTTTGACGTTCGTGTCCATCGGCTTGAAAAGCGCAATGTTCCCCGCCTTCGGATCGAACGTGTCGGTCTGGCTCGGTCCGCCGCTCATCCAAAGGAGAATGCAGCTGTAGGATCGCTTCTTGCCGTCCATCGGCTTCTTTTCGGTGACCGCAAGGCTGTGCGAGGCAGTAGCCGAGTTGGCCTGGCGCGATTCAGGACCATCGTCCGCCCGCGATGGAAGCATGATAGCGCCCAGCGCAAATGCCACTGATGTAATAGCGACGGCGATCCAGCGTATGAAGGTAGTCGTCATTTCAGACAAATCTCCATTGGCGAGGGTAGCAGGCGCGGCCGTGCCGAAGCCAGGCGTCGGCGTGTCGACGAATTCGAGCGCGGCGTGCAGGGTTTGTGCTGCCAAGCCGGGCGACATCGCCGCCGCCTCCCGAGCCGAGGCCAGCAGCGCGGTCAAAGCCGCAATGGATAGGGCCGGCGAGGCCAGTCGGCGGCGCAAGAATTCGCGGGCTCGCTTGAGCCGGCTATTGATCGCGTCCGGAGTGGTGGCGAGTTGCCGGGCGGCTTCGGCCTACGTTTTGCCTTCGAAGTAGCAAAGGACAATGACTACCCGATATGAGTCGGGCATGCGGGCTAGCTCTTCATCCAAAGCAGCCAGCAGCGGACTGTTCTCACGTGCCGGGCAATCGCAATCGAGCTGACCACATCGGCGGCGAACGGTTTGCGCCTTCGCTCGCAGAGCGATTCGGTACCCTACCTGGTAAAGCCAGCCGGCCAGCGATGTGCAATGAGTGATCGCGTCTCCTTTCCGCGCTAACACCATGAAAGTCGCCTGAAAGGCGTCCTCGGCGTCTTGCTCCTGCCGCAAAATGCGCCGGCATACCGCAAGCACCATAGGACCGTGACGGCGCACAATCTCTGCGAAGGCATCTTGATCGCGCTGCCTAGCGAAGCGACTCAGCAGCTCGTCATCCGTCGGGCCATCGATGATGCTCGCCCGACGAATCAACGAGACGATCCGCTCCAGCGTTGCCGCGGCCATTGTCTCTCTCCCCAGACGTTTGTAGTTGCTGTCAATATAGAGACGGGAAACACTGCGAAGACGGCGTGACTTTGTCAGGAATTGAGGGAATTGCCGCCGTCGCCTCTTGCTTGCGCAGTATCCTCGGCCGGAAACACCGCGGAGCGCTGTACCCGATGGGTGACGGCGCTCCGCGGTCTTGAATGGATAGGAGAATCGTATCAGACGTCATGTGCTGAATTCAGGCCGCCGCTTGGCGAGCTGTTGCTGCAAGCGAGCGACGATGCTTGAGTGCATCTGGCTCACCCGCGATTCGCTCAAGTCGAGCGTCGCGCCGATCTCTTTCATCGTCATGTCTTCGTAATAGTACAAGATGATGATGAGCCGTTCGTTGCGGTTGAGTCCGCGCGTCACGAGGCGCATCAAATCGCGGTTCTGCAAGCGATACGTCGGATCCTCGGCTTTCTTGTCTTCGAGGATGTCGATCTCGCGGACATCCTTGTAGCTGTCGGTCTCGTACCATTTCTTGTTGAGGCTGACGAGGCTGACCGCAGTCGCGTCGCCGAACATCTTTTCGTATTCTTCAAGCGTGACACCGAGCTTGGCGGCCATTTCGTCGGGCCGAGGCGGCCGGCCTAGCGATGCCTCCATGCCCTTGCGAACCTCTTCGAGCTTCGAATGCTTGCTGCGGACCAGGCGAGGCACCCAGTCCATTGTTCGCAGTTCATCCAGCATGGCGCCGCGGATGCGCGGCACGCAATACGTTTCGAATTTGACGCCGCGTTCCAGATCGAAAGCTTCAATGGCGTCCATCAGGCCGAACACGCCGGCGCTGATAAGATCGTCGAGATCGACGCCGTCGGGCAATCGCGACCAGATGCGTTCGGCGTTGTATTTGACCAGTGGAAGGTAGAGTTCTACCAGTTGATTCCGCAACTCGACTGTCGGTTCGGTTTTGTAATCGCGCCACAGTTGCGGGACGTCCACGTCCACATGCATCACCATGGATTCCTCCCTGATGAGGCCGAGCGGAGATGGTTGCGTGGCGCCGCCGTGGACCATGCCGGGCGCGAGCTTTTTGCTCGCGCCGAGGCGCACCCTCGGAGCGTCGCTGCCTGTGATTCACGTAATGGATGCGGTTCGAATCGGAAGAGAAATCCGATGGAAGACTGTGCATCCGTGCGGACCGTGGGCGGCGCATCTTCCCCAAGATGAGCCGCTTTGTGGCCCCGTTGTGAAAACACTGGCCGTAACCAGGTTCCGCTAGCCTTAACCCCGTCTCATCGGCCATCCATTGAACCAGTAGAATCACTGGTCCCCCGTATGGAGGCCGTATCCACAAACCCACTCGCTTCGTTGTTATCGACCCTGTTCTCTTCAACCTTGAAGGAAAACAAGTTTTTCGACCCTTCGGCTGCGAGGCACGGCGGCGCCAAACGCATGAATTTCCACATCATCCATGCAACTCCGTGGCGTTGCATCAACGAACGTCCATCCCCCGATGAACGCGCGCCTGCCATGCCCACCTTTGGGACGTTCGGCGCCGCGGTGCTCGCAGTTCGATCAACAAGTAGCAATTGGAGGGGGGCGTATAAGCGAAGACAGGAATTCTGTCCAGAGGAAAAAATGAGAGAAATGCTGGTGAATTTGGTGTTCGTTTAGCGTTCGCAGTGCGCTATGCAAATGCAGGGCGCACTGCGAACGCTAAACGACTAAGGAATTCAACGTTGCTTGGCCCACCAGTCGCGCCAGCGCGTGACATCGTCGCCGTAGTCGGCCCCGCCGGAAAGCTGCACAAGCGCCCGCTGCGCCGCCCGTGCGACTTCGCTGTCGCCCGATTCCAGGAGCCCTATCAACTCGTTGCCGAGCTTCATCTTCTTGGCCCCGACCGCGTTAATGGCGATGATGCGCACATCGCGGTTTTCGTGTTTCAGCATCATCTTGAGCGTGTCGACATTCTGGCGTTGCAGGTTTTTGGCCAGCAAACCCTTGGCAAGCTTGACGATCTCCACATCGGCGTTGGCCAGGCCCATGATGAGCAGTTCGGCCGACTTGGGACCGAGACGTTTCTCCGCTTCGGTCAAAAGCGATTTGAGTTGCGAACCGCGGCCCTTACTGATCGCCGACTCCAACTCGTTCATCGACATAGCCGAGACCTTGGCGGCCGCGGCGGCGTTCTGACGCTGCACCGTGTTTTTTCGCAAGAGGATGTTGAACTGCAAATCCTTGAGCACATTGAGATGCCGCTTCGCCGTCACGCCGGCGCCGATGTTTTCCTTGGCGAACGACAGAAGCTCGATGTCGCCCGTCGTCGTCAGGATGCCGCCGACCTTCTTGGCGATGATGACGGCAGGACAACTCGACTCCATGTCGGCGGCGCGATTGAGCCCATCGATCAGATTGAAAATCGCTTCCGGCCCAAGGCCCTTGAAGTCGTCGAGAGCTTTCTTGGCCTCGGCGCCTTTGAGTTTGCCGATGTCCGCCAGAATGAAGCGATCGATGACGGCGTCGATCTTGTCGGATTCGGCTTTGGTTAGACGGGGCAAACTGGGCGCCAGCGGATGGCGCTCGCGGTCTTTGAGATCGCCGACGCCCTGGCTTATGACGAGCGCGGCAAAAAGGATAGCGTTCATTCGATCTCTCTCATGTGACGCCGCAAAAAAACAAAAAACCGCAAAACAATCGCCGATTCGCCTCGCTCACGAACGTGATTGCTTCTTTTTGTGATTCTTGCGTTTTTTCGCGGCACCCATCCCCATCCTACCGCGTTTCCTCCACGTTCGCAACGGCCTCGTCTTCGAGTTCTTCCTCGCTCGTCTTCAGGCCATGGGCGGCTCGGATGCGTTCGCACTCGTCCTTGACGGCATCGATGATCTCCGCGTTCAGTTCGACATTGCGCAACTCGATTCGAAACGCCCAGAGATTGATGACGAGCGTCAACAGGCCGAGCGTCATGTGCACATACCAGGGCCACTCTTGCAGCTGCGAGCCGGCCCCGGCGGCGGCGGCGGCGATCGCGATCAGCATCGAAAACAACGCCGGCGGAAATGTCTCACGCTTCAACTCCCGCGTCTGCTTATGCCAAGGCTCGTCCGGCAACTTGTACGCCAGCGTGACTTCTTTCACCCATCGCCCCGTGCCGAGCAGGTACGTGAAGATCAAGCAGTGAACTGCCAGCGCCAGGATTGCCGTCGTCAGCCCGAACACAAAATGCACGATGAAGATGTCCTTGTACTTCGATTCGCCCGGCGTGAAGAACGACCAGAACCCCAGGCCGATGGTCGCGAGCATGGCGCAGGTCAGGAGAATGGCAAGAGCGCGAAATGTCTGTGTCATGATGCGACCGAATGAACGTAAGCCACACAAGCCCGCGGCGCAAGCAAGGCATTAGCCTTGTTTGCGCTGCGGGCTGGAAATGCGAACTTCAAAATCACTCGGTCATTGTAGCTACTTCGGCGACCCAAGAACGCCCGCCGCGGCATTTCCGCCCGCCATCGGCGCCAGGTCCCATTCGATGCGATCGCTACGGTATACACCCGTCGGCAAGTGCGAGATGACGTTGTCCTCGAAAGCGACGCGCATCTTGTCGAGCACGAGCGTTACCTTTCCGCAATCGATGCGAGCGCCCCGGCTTTCGATGGCGACGTTGCCGGCTATGACAACTTCGTTGCCACCCGCTTTCGTGTCGAACCGATCACACTGGATGCGCAGCTCGATCGGTTCGCGTGCCGTTTGCAGTTGGGCGATCAGCAGCGTTTGTTTGCCGACGACCTCCGTTTTGAACGTCCACGGGCTGATCGGCGCCTTCGGCGTCAGCAGCGATGTTACGCCGACGTTCCCACCGATTGGCGCCGCGTCCAGGGGCGGCAGCGACTTCGGCTTCTCGTCTCCAGGAGACATGGGCAAGGCCGGCAGACCCGAATCCTTCGGCATCGGCGAACCCGAGTCCTTCTTGATTTGATCGAGTAGCTTACTTACCGGGTCATCCGGCGCCGATGGCTTGTCGGGAATTGTAGGCGTCGGGGTGATCGGTGCGGGGAAGTCGTCGGGGAACGCAACAGTCGCCGGCTTCTTCTGCGGCTCTGGGCGAGGCAGCGGAGCCGCGTCGGCGACGGACTTTGGCGAAAGCTCCTTCGGCTTCGTGGCCCGCAGGTGCGTCTCGCCTTTTTCCTCCTTTGCCACCTTCGATTCGGCTTTGGCGTGGCCGTCGTCCCGGGGCCAGAAGACGTAGAACCCGCCAACGTTGAGACCGATGAGGATGAACACGCCAACTTTGGGGAGGAAGTCCTTTTCCATGAACTGACCCTTCGGTGGAATCGCCTCGTAGGCACAAGCTGCCAACTTGTGCGCTGCGATGGAATGTGCAAGCTGGCAGCTTGCACCTCCGGCAATGCGAGGACCATAACAAAATGTCGCTTGGCCTGTCACTACGGATTTTGCCGACGATTCATCAAAGCGGAATGGTAAAATGTGCAATCCGCGCTCACGCTGGTAAGCGCGTTTTCGGTCGTTTGGCAAAGAAAACCATTATGCGTTCTGTAGGGAGAACTACCGCCGCGCGTTTTTTCAAACTTCCCGCGCTTTTGTTCCCACCTCTTTGAACTCGCGCTATAATAGCATGCACGGGCGAAACGATCTCGCCGCGGACAGGCGACGAGACGAAGAGGCAAGCACCCTTAGGCAACACGCGTTCTCCCGTGGTTGGATTCTGCGATGGGCACGGTCCACGCCTTCCCGGCAACCGCGATCTTGCTGGCTCAATCCCGGCAGATCTTCCACTGGGACCTTTGGTTGACCGCGGCAGGCCTGTTCGCTCTACTGGCACTCGGCGCCTGGGCGATTTACAAGGTCAAAGAGTGGCACGATGATTCCGCCGCCTCCACGGGCGGAATCAAGAAGAACGACCAAGCCACCGATTACGACAAGATGGCCGCCGAGGGCCTGATCGAGCCGGACGAACTGGCTCGCATCAAGGTGCAGCTGGATAAGCCCCCCTCTGGACCGGAGGCGCCGAAGGATTCGGCAAAGGAATCGCCGCCGAATCCGCCACCAGGCGCCGACAAGCCGCCGGATGCACTTCCCCCTGCGGCGGAATCACGTTGACTTCCGCTATTATTCTTGCTCACGCCAGGAGCATCACGTAGAATCGGCATAGACGAGTCATGGGCCTTGCAGTTCCTGCCTCTGCAATCGTCCACCACAAACGCGGTTTGTTGGCTGCCTCGACGTGCCATCGGATGGGCGACCAAGTTGCTTGGTCTGCGAGGAGATTTCCACTCTATGTCAAATCCCACGGGAAACGGCGCGCGTAAACCTCCCACCGGCGGCTCCACGGGCCGCAATCGCAATGCCTTTTGCTCCTTCTGCCGCAAAAGCTACCGCGATGTCGGCCCTCTCGTCGAAGGCCCCGGCGACGTTTACATCTGCGGCGAATGCGTCGAGCTCTGCCAGTCCATCATCGATCAGGAACGCAAACGCCGAGGCATCAGCCGAAGCACCGTCACCAATATTCCGGCGCCGCGTTCGATCAAGGAAAAAGTCGATCAATACGTGATCGGCCAAAATCGCGCCAAGAAGGTTCTCTCCGTCGCCGTCCATAACCACTACAAACGCCTCAGCCTCGGCGACGACGGCCATCACGACGTCGAGGTCGATAAGAGCAACATCCTCCTCATCGGCCCGACCGGCAGCGGCAAGACCCTCCTGGCTCGCACCCTCGCCAAGATCCTCGATGTCCCCTTCGCCATCGGCGATGCCACCACCCTCACCGAAGCCGGCTACGTCGGCGAAGATGTCGAAAACCTCCTGCTCAAGCTCCTCCACGCCGCCGATTTCGACATCGAAGCCGCCCAGCGCGGCATCGTCTATATCGATGAAGTCGACAAGATCGCCAAGACCACCCAGAACGTCAGCATCACCCGCGATGTCTCAGGCGAAGGCGTGCAGCAAGCCCTGCTCAAGATGCTCGAAGGAACCGTCAGCAACGTCCCACCGCAGGGCGGCCGCAAGCATCCCGAACAACAGTACATCCAGGTCGACACCACCAACATTCTGTTCATCTGCGGCGGCACGTTCGTCGGCCTCGAAGACATCATCGCCCGCCGACTGGGCCGCAAGACCATTGGCTTCGGCGCGTCGGCCGACCACCGCGAGCGCGAGTTAGGTGAGGTGTTGAGCCACGCCACCAGCGACGATTTGCTCGAGTTCGGCATGATCCCGGAGTTCATCGGCCGACTTCCGGTGCTGGCCCCGCTCGACCCGCTCGACGAGGATACGCTGGTTCGCATCTTGAGCGAGCCGCGCAACGCCCTGGTGCGTCAATACCGCAAGCTGTTCGAGATGGAAGGGGCGGAGCTGGAGTTTACGCCGGGCGCCTTGGCCTTGATCGCCAAGATGGCCCGCGAACGCGACACCGGCGCCCGCGGCCTGCGCAGCATCGTCGAAGAAGTGATGACCGACATCATGTACGAACTACCCGACATGGACACCAAGGGCAAGTTCATCGTGACGGAGGGAGTCGTCCGCGGCGAACAGTCGATGTTCGAAAAGAAGTTCGACAAGAAGATCGCGTAGGCGGGCGGAGGTGCGTGCAACAATCAAAGCCCAGGGGCGATGGCTCCTGGGCTTTTTCCGTTAAGGCGTCCCCTTGCGGAGAGGAATTGCAAGGACCGTGGACATCACGCTTCGAGCGCGTGACTTTTTGTCGTGGAATACGATTACAATCGTGTCATGGTTGCACTTGCAACACGATCGGAGTCGTATTCCACGATAATATCACGAACTCTCCACGTGATGAACTCGCCACGCGAAGCGTGAGGCCTACCATCATTTGGGCCGCAGCGGCAGGAACGGTTCCGGTTGGCCGAAAATGCGTGAGTGGTAGATGTGCAGCCCGTGCGCGGCGTGGTACAAGGCGCCGCCGTCGATCGAATCGTTGCCCATGTCGAGAATCTGCTTGGACAATGCGCTTACGGCGCTCTGCATCCACGGAGCGCGCAGCTCGGCGTCGGTCATGGCCAGCGCCAGCCACTCCACCATGTGCCCCGTCGTGCTGATGCGTGCTTCGATATTCGGATCGCGGCCCGGACCGCGGAAGTATTCCGTGGAGAGCGACCCGTCCGGATTCTGATGCTTCTTGGCGATTCTTTTGTACTCGGCAATCTTCTTGTCGATGTCGCTCCAGACGCCTTCCTTCATGCCGCCGTTGTTGAGGTGGAGATGATACGCCCAGGTCAGGCCGAAGAGCCGATGGGTCCCGCCGCAGGCCGCTTCATCGATGGAGGCGTCGAGTTCATAGCGTGCAATGTCCTCGCAGGTAATCGTCTCGCCGAAACTGTTCGTCCATTTGTGATCCGTTTTGAAGTACTGCGCAACAATGACGACGGCCCAGCTCAACTCTTGTGCTTTGGTGACGCTGGCTCGCATCTTGCTGTGCTGGATGAAGTCGTGGAACGTGTAATCTCGCCCCGCGACACGGAACTTTCGTGTCGCCGGCATGCCCCATTGAGCCATCTCGGCAATGAACTGGTCCTGATGCCCTTGGCTTTTGAATTGCAGATCGGGGCGAATCTCGACGTCGAGCCCGTCCTCGGTCGGCACGAAGGCCAGGCCGGTGAGCTTGCCTCCTTTGCAGATGTAATCGATGGCGCTGACCTTCTCCTTGGTCTTCATGTCCTTGAGCATGGTCTTTTGGAGGCCGGTGCCGAGGATCGCGTGGAAGACAGTCCAGAAGCCGTGATCGCTGGTTAGCTCGCGGCGTCGGGCTTGCTCCAGAGCGCCTTCGATACGTGGACGAAGATGCTCCAAGGACACCGGAGGAGGCACGACGGCGTCGGGCGGAGCGTCGTCCTTTTTCTGCCCGTTCGTCGTCGGCGCCGGCGGGCAGGCGATGCCCGTCAATGCCAGGCCGGCCAGGAGTAATGTGAAAAATCGACGCATGATCGTTCCGCGTTTAGCCGCTCGCCTTTGGCGAGCGCGTGCGCCGCGCTCGCCAAAGCCGAGCGGCTAAACTCACTTCTTCACTCCCTGCTTCCACGCTCCTGATCCGACCGCGACCGGCTCCGAGGCGACTGCTTGCGCCTCGGCCGTCTCACTGGCGCGCGGACGAAGTCGCTCCATCACCGCTTTCCATTCCTCCGGCGTCAGGTAACTCAGCGCCATGATCACCATGAACGGACCGAACAGCGGCAGTTGATAGATGTAGAAGCCGCCGACCCAGCCGACGATCGCGCCGCCCACGAGAGCCACGCGCCACCAGCCGGCGCGCCACGCGAACATCGGCAGGCCAATCTGCCAGGCGAGCACGAGGTATTGAGCAAGACTCAGGTAGAACAAGGTGAAGGCGGCGCCGGGCCGTTCGCGTTCGAGGCTCTCGAGCGTCGTCTTGAATGTTGGGTGCAGCGGGATCCAGAACGCCACGCCGGACCACCACTCCGGTATCTGTAGCTTGTGCAACCCGCTCGTCAGCATGATGATCACGAAATGAATCTGCATGAGGCGCAGCACGAAGTTGGCGGCAAAGCTCGGCGCCGGCGGTGCGTCGTCCGGGAACAGCCGATTCGCCAAAAGCATGTCGCCGCGCGAGCCGAGGATGCGGGCCGGGATCGACAGATCGCGACTCCATTGCCCGACGTACAAATGCACCAGCGCCATGTAGAAGGCGAGGATACCGAGCATGTAGTCGCCGTCGTAATTGATGGCGGGATTGGCGAGAAACGAGACGACGATCACCCAGGTTAGGACGCCGGTAATACGCGTGGCCACGCCGATCGTGAACAGCGCCAGCACGACGAGCGAACCCCAGTACATGGCCTGGAACATCTCGACGCTCTCATCGGCGAGATAAAGCATCGACCAGCCGATCGGCGCCGGCGCCAGATTGCCCTGACGCTGCACCTCGACGTACGCTTCTTTTCCAAACCAACCGGTGAGGCTGAAAAACTCGCGCTGATGGCCGAGGAACGACAAAAGCCAGGCGAGGAACAACAGGCCCGACAGGACCCGCAAGGCGTGCAGGCCGGTCGTCGGCATCGGCGTGAACCAGAAGCGCATCCAGGCGCTCTCGGTCGGTTCGACCGTCGTCGCCGGCGCGTCGGCATTGGCGGGCGCGTTGGTCGATCCGTCATTCTTCACGGCGATACTCCTCGAAGTGACTGCGCAGTTCCTTGAACTCCTCCGCCGGCCGAGGCGCGATCAAATCGGTCGGATGCACCGTCGGCCTACTGACGCGAATCAACTCCCCCTTGACGGCATTGTGTTCACGACAGAGATAACGCAAGTACGACTTCACCAGCGCCTTGGCCCACGGCGACGGCTGATCGACAACCGGGGAACGCAAGATGTCGTCGTTCTCGTCGACCCGCTTGACCCGAAGCGTCATCGGCTCATCGCGGAACCAGATTTCGACCTTCGGCAGCTCTTTGCCTGGGGCAGGCAAGCGAACATTGCCGCGCGGCGGCAGGCGTTGGTCGGGAACCAAATTCTGCGCGAGTAGCTGCTGGCGATGACGCACCCAGAGATTCGCTTTGTCATCTGGAAACTTGCGATGAACGACGTTGCCGTCGGCTTTGGTCAAGTGAACCTCGAAGTACACGGCGAAGTCGGCGTGGCGATCGCTGCTGAAGTGGTAATTGTGCGTCATCCGCAGCGGATAGAGGAAGTACGGCTCGGTGACGTGTTCGGACAGCGTTCTGGCGAACGCCGGCCCGTCGGCCATGCTGACGCCGGAGCGCGAGCCGATGTTGAACTGCCAAGGCCCGCTCGGCGCTGCCAGTGCGTATAGCCCGATCAGCGCGAGATGCCCGACAGCAAGCACGCTGCCAAGGAGCCGCCACGACTGCGGCAGGGGACGGGCGGCAGGATTCGTCGCTGCGGACATGGTCGGCCTCGCATCCCGCGCGGGATTCCATGAATGCGACGAGCCGCCATCAGCGATGAGTCATCGCCGAGTGCGGCTCCTTGTGTGAAATCACGTTGCCCCGCGTGTGGTATTAGGATAGCGAAACAGTCGGCAAACCTGAACTGTTTTTGCCAGATTCCGCATTCCTCCCAGAGGCCGCGGCTGTCGCAATCGCTAAACCTGTTAGGTTTGGCCCGAAAGTTTGCCTGGCCGAGGGTACACGACATTGTCTGCGTTGCCTGCTTCGGGAGGGCGAGGCTCCTGCCGAGCCGTAAGCAACAGGATACTCGTCCGAAATCGAGTATTTCGCGGGCTCGCGGCTCGGCAGGAGCCTCGCCCTCCCGTGCCGTTTGCAAACCATGTCATGCAACCCTGTCCGAGTCCCGGAGGGACGTTTGAAAATAGCCCAGCACTTCAGTGCTGGGATGGCTCAAGGAATTCGGCGAGGTCACTCGGGTAGTCCGTCGTTATTCCGTCGACGCGCCAGGCGATAAGGCGCTCCCAGTCGGCCTCGTCGTTGACCGTGTACGGGATGATTTTCTTCTTGGCGGCGTGCACCTGGCGAACGATGCCTTCATCGATGAATCGATAATCGGGGCAGTAAACGTCGGCGCCGGCGTCCTCAAGCAATCGGGCGACATGGCACGGCGCCGTCTCGTAGATGAGAATCGCCGTCTGCAGCGTCGGCTCGCGCTGCTTGATCGCCCGCACGGCGCGATGATCGAAGCTGCGCACACGCACGCGATCCAGGACACCAGCCCGATGAACCGCAGCCAACACGAGACGTTCTAACAGCCCGGCGGCCGCACCCGTGAAGCCATCGCCGATCGTCTCCGGCTCAAACGGCACGCGCTTCAGCTCCAGGTCGAAGATCAACCGACGCGCTCGCGCTCGCTCCGTGGCTGTTTTCTTCGGGCTCGCGGCATAGTTCGCAACGAACAAAAACAGATCGTCGAGCGTTGGGATCGCGTACGGGTCGAACCCGCGCGCCTTCGCGAAGTGCTGAGCAACCGGCGTCGCTTTGGCATCGCCCACACGGTAGCGACGAAGCTGTTTGAGCGTCATCGATCGAACGAGCCGGGGACGGCGTGGGTGCGGCACGCACAGGCGATCCGTCACGCGCGCATCGTGATACAACACGACGACATCGTCCTTCGTCAGATGCAGGTCGGTCTCGATCGAATGCGCGCCGGCATCCAGCGCCGCCTCGAAGCTCGGTAGCGTATTCTCCGGCAACAAGCCGCGCGCCCCACGATGGCCCTGGATTTCGAGCATGCGTGCGCTCCGTTTGCTTAGCCGCTCGCCGTTGGCGACAGTTGGCCATTCGCCCGAGGTGAACGGCTAAACGGAATCCTCACCCATCACGCGATTCACAAACGCACTACGAAAAACACCCTTCGGATCGACTTGCCGGCACAGCTCGCGAAACTCTGCAAGATTCGGGTACAGGCCGGCAACGTGTACCGACTCTAATGGAAAGTACTTGCCCCAGTGGGGCCGCGCGCCGAACAATGCCGCCATGCTCTCGGCCAAGAAGCTCGCCAGTTCGAAAAACGCATCGCGCGGCTCCACGTACGTGATGAAGCTGATCGCGTACCACGGCTCGCTCGCATCCGCCGTCATCGAAATCAGCGTGTCGTCCGCCAACACCTTGCGGAACGTGATCGGATAGTGGTGCGTAAACGTGCCGCGCAGCGATTGCAGGCGTTCGAGCATTCCGGGAGATTTCAACGCTTCGCTCAGCGTCGGCGAGGTCTCCTGTCCATCGAACACGCTCAATACATCTTGGACGAAATGCGCTGCCTCGCGCACTCGGCTCGCCGGCACGAAGATCTCGATCTCAAGATGCCGAAACAACTCGTGCTCCATCACCAGAATCCGATCGCTGCGATCGACGACTCCGCTTGGCTTCCACACCATCCACGGCAACACCCAGCGATAGAAGAATCGCACCAGTGATGGACTTGCCACCCACGCCGCCAAGAGCTTGATCGTCAGGTGCAGGCCGACGTCGATGAACAAAAGCCAATACAGCCGATACAGCCCGGCGTGCCAACTTCGGCTTGTTTGCTCCGGCGGCAGCGGCTTGCGATGCTGTGCATAGAGCGTCCAGGCGTGGGGAATCAAGAAGAACTGCTGCAGCGGATGCTCGCCTTCGACGGACAGGATTTCATCAAGTGTAGCGTATTGCCCGATGGTCTCGTCGATCGTGTACTGGGATGCACAGCGGAACTTTACCGAAAGGACGACGCCCATGCATCCCAGGGCGCAGCGAGCGGCCCGGAGCTGTGGCCCGGCCGACCACGCGAAGATCGCAGCTTGTCCTGTGCGCACGTCATATGCCGCGACGCGAATCTCGGCCATGTAATGCGACAAGCTGTGCCGGCCGCTGCCGTGCGTGCCGGTCGAAATGGCGCCGGCGATGGTCTGCTCTGTAATCAGTCCGAGGGCAGGGAGGGTGACGTTGGCTTGGCGAGCGAGTTCGTCGAGAGCGTGCTGGATCGTGCACCCGCTGCCAACCGTGGCCCAGGCGTTGCCCTCCGCGTCGCGCTCCACGTGCACGGAGTTAAGTTGACTCAGATCGATAAGCACATCGTCGCTGACAATCGCGTCGCTCCAGGAGTGGCCGGCGCCGACAACGCGGATTTTGCCCAGGGCGTGGCGATTGAGGATGTCGAGGACTTCCGATTCGGCTTTGGGAGCGTAGAAGTGTTTGGGCTGAAATCGGACGTTGCCGCCGAAGTTGGCGATGATCGGCGAGGGTTCGTCCATGGCGGTGCTCCGGGGAATCGGCTCCCTGAATAGAATAGCGGCGTTTGATAGCCACGTTTAGTCGGCGTTCGTAGAACGCCGCTGGGGAGGCGCCATGAGAATTCTGATCGCCACGCTCGCCATCGGTATTTTTGTTGTCCCGAGTCGCGCTCAGGATGCCAGCCCCGAGCGCCTGGCCGCCGCAGCCAAGAAGGTGCGCCACATCATCGGGCATCGCGGCTCGTGTGCCGACCGCCCGGAGAACACGCTGGCCAGCTACCGCCGGGCGATGCAGGCGGGGGCTACCATGATGGAAATGGACGTGCGCCGCACCAAGGACGACGTGCTTGTCAGCCTGCATGACGCCGACGTCAAGCGCACCACCAATGGAAACGGCCTGGTTCGCGACCTGCACTTCGCCGACCTGCGCAAACTCGACGCCGGCAGCTGGTTCGACGCCAAATACAAGGACGAACGCGTGCCGACGCTGCGGGAGATTCTCGAACTCGGCAAAGGCAAGATCGACGTCTTGCTCGATCTGCAAGAAAAAACCGACGAGTACGCCCACCTCATCGCGGCTGAGGTGCGCAAGTCAGGCGAGCTGAAGCGCATCTGGCTCGGCGTTCGCTCGCTGGACCATGCCAGGGCGTATCGCAAGCTGCTGCCGGAAGCCAAGCAGATCGCACTGATTCCGACACCAGACTCGATCGATGCTTTCGCCGAGGCCAAGGTCGACATGATTCGTCTGTGGCCGAAATGGCTATCCGACAAGACGCTCATCCTACGGGTCCGTCACCACAAAGTCCTTCTGCATCTCAACGGCACGTTCGGCGCCGAGGACGAAACGCGAAGTCTCTTGATGCACGAGCCCGACTCCATCGCCAGCGACGACCCGGCACGTCTGGTGGCGACGCTGAAGAAATTCGCGCAAACGCCGGGCAGGAAATAGATCGAAAGAGCCGCGGACGCAGCAAGCGGCCACGAGCCGCCGCTTACAGCGTGCGCGGCTCTTCACGCGGCGCGGGCGAGCGGCAAGCTATGCGGATCGGGGGCCTCGCTCAGCTTTGTCTCCGCGATCCGCTCGCCGTTACAGTTGTAGTAAAGAATCCGGTTCTCCTCACCGGCCCAGATCGCATAGTTCTTCAACAAGCGCGGCCCCTGAACTTGAAAAAAGATCCCGCATGGTTTCCCATGGCGGGTGATGATCGAAAGCACTATCGGCGTCTGCGTCGGATCGAGATTGTCATGTCGGCATAAAGCATCAAGCACGTACTGGCGAAGGTCATTCAATGTCGGCAGCGCGGCAACGTCTTGCATAGAGAGAGAGCCTCTTGGATGATGGATGGAAAGATGACTGGAGTAGTAAAACTAATCGGCCCACACTCTGGGCGGAATGCACAAGAGATGGAATCGACGTGGAGTTTTCCGTGCCGGTTCTACCAAGCATGCAGTTGCCGTAGACCTTCGTATAGGACGATGGCGACGGCGTTGGCGAGATTGAGGCTTCGCACCTTTCGTGCGGGCATCGGGATCGTGTAGCATTGCTCGTGGTAGCGGTCCAGTATCTCGGGCGGCAGCCCGCGCGTCTCCGATCCGAAGAGCAAGACATCACCGGAGCGGAACATGATCTCAGTGTACGGTCGATCGGCATGCGCCGTCAGACAATACACCTTCGGCGGCATGCCATCGGGTTGATTCGGATTCAGGAGGGAGGCGGCAAAGGCGGCAAGATCGTCATGACGATGCAGTTCGACCGCGTCCCAATAATCCAACCCGGCCCGGCGCAGCGACTTTGCGTCGAGACGAAATCCGAGCCGACCGACCAGATGCAGCGGACAGCCGACCGCTGCACAGAGCCGAGCGACGTTGCCGGTGTTCGGCGGAATTTCCGGTTCCCACAGCGCGATCTGCAACATGCGTGTCATTCCTCCGGCTGATCAAAACGTCTGGGTCAGGTTCATCCGCGCCAGCCGGGCGATGCGCTCGGCGCGATTGGTGGCGTCGGGTGAGACGTGATGGATGTCCCACAGGTCTAGAAACACGCGGCCAGCCCGCAACGACAAACCGTATTCCATCGCTTGTTCGAGCGAATCCAGGCTCGGCGCGGCGAACTGTCCTTGCCGGGCCAATTCGTCCATCGCTCCGTTGCCGGCGCGCGTAGGGATCAGACTACATGCCTCGACACCCCGTGAAAACGCGTAATCGAGCGAGCGCTTGGCCCATGTCAAACCCTCGGCATCGGTCAAAAAAGGGGGCCGAACCAAGAGGAATGCTCGTACTCCGATGGCGCAGCCCTTCAACGCGTCGACGGCACGAGCAAAATCGTCCAGCGTCATCTGCTTGTTGAGCCGAGCCAGAACGTCCGGATGCACCGTTTCGAGCCCAAGTGCGACCTCCAGCGGCCGATCGAGCAGGCGATGGAACTCGAAGCACCGTCGGCCGACAAGCCGTGGATGGCATTCCACGATGGTGCGATCGAAAGGACGAGCCAGGGCGGCGATGGCGTCGTAATCGTCAGGTGGAATCGCCTTGGCATCGAAGAAGTTGCCGGCGTTGTAGAGTTTCAGGTGTTGTGCTTGGGGCAATTGTGCCAGCGCCCAGCTTATCTGTTGTGGAAGCTGGCCCGGAGCGACGGATTCTTCCAGCGTGTTCTTCCACAGGTCGCACATCAGGCAGCGAAACGGGCACTCGCGATTGGTCAGAAAGATCGTGGCTACCTCGACGACGCCGTTCGGCCCCGCTTCCGGCTCAACGAGAAAGGCGTACGGCCGGTCGGCGCTCACTGCATTTCGCGCCGGCCGGCGGGATAGGATCCAATCACTGGAATTGAGGGATGCGCCCACATGTTTCAGAGCCTGAAGCGTAAGCGAAGAGGACTGGTTCCTCCGCTTACGCTTCAGGCTCTGACCTCAAAGATCTCCTGAAACATTTGCCGATACCGCCGCGGGCTTGACGGGAATAACGTTGAGCCTTCCTCGACGGCGCCGTGCTGGAAGCGCCGCTTGGGGAACACGGGCAGATCGAGTCCAGTCACGGCTTTGACGCCGGCCGACACGACCTGGCCTTTCAAGTCATAGAGCCGATGATGGTCCCACTGCGTCATCTCGATGAAGGGGATCCCTTCCGCCACCGCGATGACGTTGGGACACACGAATGGACTCAGTCCCACAAACCCATTGAGCGCCAAGGGCGCATAGGTGCGAGCGTAGCCCCGGCTCTGGCCGCCGGAGTACGTGAGCGAATGCTTGATGGCATGCACGCCCCAGCCTTCTTGGTACAAGAGCGGGTTGTTGAGCACGCTGCGAATCGTCAGCTCGGGATTGTCTTCGATGGCGTAGTCCTTGAGATTTTCGTCGCCGCCGTCGCCGTCGAGCAAGTACTTCCAGTCGGCATAGCGTTGGCGGATGCCTTGGCACAAGGCCAAGCACATGGCCGCGGCCTGCACGTCGAGCGGCTTATAGTCCTCGATTGCCCGAATGGCATCCTCCATGCTCACGTCGGGCGAGCGCACTTCGATTGGCTCAAGGAACAACTCGAGGTCGAGCCGGCGTAAGAATTCGCGAGCCTGGCGCAGGTCCGGGCCCCCCCCGTCGATGGCGAGGGTGAAGGCCTTGAGGCGAGCCGGGCTGTCGCCGCGCTGCAGGAGGGCGTGATAGGTCAGGAGAAAGACGGCGCCGCTATCGATGCCGCCGGAGAAGCAAACACCGATCGGCTCGCGTGAATCGATGCGGTCCAGCCAGCGTGCGATCTCGCGATAAGCTGCCGTGATGTAGCGAACGCCGATTTCGTGCACGTCGGCCGGCAGGGTGTTTCGCGCCGGCGTCAGAAAGCGCGTGTAGGCTGGATTCGGATCGGGGCAGCCGACCAGATCGATGCTGACGACGTAATGCGCCGGGACCATGCGCGTGTACGACGGATGAAACTGGTCCGACAGACCCAACGCCGTCAGCTGATCGCGAATGGCATCGATGCGATCGGCGACGATCAGAATCGGACCGTCGTGAAACTTGGCGATAAAGTAGCGTAGGAGCCGGCCGATGGTCCGGGCTAGCCGAACACGTTTGCCTTGTTGACCGACGAGCGCGAACTCGCCGTCGATGCGGCCCATATCGCCGCCGTCGGCGAGCAGGGCGCGAGCCTCGTCGACGGACATGTTGTAGATGCGATTGCCGTCGGCATCGGTGCGATCAAGGACGCGTGAAAGCGGGACGTTGCGGTGCATCGGGGTGCCTCTATTTCGACGCGCCTACGGAACCAAGAATCATCCACGAAGGACACTAGGTCGTGTGGACAATCGCTGGATAATCTAGGCACTGTAGGTCGGCTCTCCAGAGTCGTCCTTGACGATGACGTCCTTTTCGGATGGCTCTGGACAGCCGTCTACGGAAA